>Ga0105096_10000101_pt1 | contig 20804 bp, 16 predicted proteins | sample PPLLak3cmMay2015_FD_87036 | JGI IMG/M metagenome (GOLD analysis project Ga0105096, IMG submission 87036) | Freshwater sediment microbial communities from Prairie Pothole Lake near Jamestown, North Dakota, USA - PPLs Lake P7 Core (1) Depth... | ecosystem: Environmental > Aquatic > Freshwater >... | reverse complement strand
TCGCGACCGCCCCCGGCCGCGGGGGCATCGGCATCGTGCGCGTCTCGGGGTCGGACGTCGCGCCGGTCAACGAAGCGGTGCTCGGTCCCGCGCAGCGGGCGCTCGCGCCGCGCCACGCGACGCACTGCACGTTCCTCGGCAGCCGCGGCGAGCCGCTCGACGACGGCATCGCGCTCTACTTCCCGGCGCCGAACTCCTACACGGGCGAGCATGTGCTCGAACTGCAGGGACACGGCGGGCCGGTGGTGCTTCGCCTGCTGGTAGCGCGCTGTCTGGAGGCCGGGCGCTCGATCGCGTTGCGCGTGGCCGAGCCCGGCGAGTTCACGCGGCGGGCGTTTCTCAATGATCGACTCGACCTGGCGCAGGCCGAGGCGGTCGCTGACCTGATCGACGCCTCGACCGAGGTGGCGGCGCGTTCCGCCGCCCGTTCGCTCGCCGGCGAGTTCTCGCGCGCGATCCAGGCGCTGACCGCGCAACTCACCGATCTGCGTGCGCTGGTCGAGGCCACGCTCGACTTCCCGGAAGAGGAGATCGACTTCCTCGAGAAGGCCGACGCGGTGGGTCGGCTGCAGCGGGTGCGCGCGGCGCTCGACGAGGTCCTGCTCCGGGCGCAGCAGGGAGCAGTGCTGCGTGACGGCTTGCACGTGGTGCTGGTGGGTGCTCCCAATGTCGGCAAATCGAGTCTGCTCAATGCGCTGGCGGGCGAGGACGTCGCGATCGTGACGGCCGTTCCGGGCACGACGCGCGACCGCATCGCGCAGCCGATCCAGATCGACGGACTGCCACTGGACATCATCGATACGGCCGGCCTGCGCGAGACCACCGACGAGGTGGAATCGATCGGGATCGCGCGCACGCTGGCCGAGGTCGAACGTGCCGACGTCGTCGTGCACCTGGTGGATGCCGCCCGGCCGAGCGCGGACGCCGACGTCCTGGCGCAGGTGACCGCGCGCACGCGGCGCGGCGTACCGCTGCTGACGGTGGTGAACAAGATCGACCTGACGGGCGCGGCCGCGCGGGTCGAAGGCGACACGATCTACCTCTCGGCGCACAACGGGCAGGGTGTCGAGCTGCTGCGCGAGCAGTTGTATCGGCTGGCCGGCTGGGACCGCTCGGCCGGTGGCGAAAACGTCTACCTGGCGCGCGAGCGGCATCTGCAGGCGCTGAGCCAGGCGCGATCGCATCTCGAGGTCGCCGCGCGGCACGCCGCACGGCGCGATGCGGTGCTGGATCTCTTCGCCGAGGAACTGCGGCTGGCGCAGGGCCAGCTCGCCAGCATTACCGGCGAATTCAGCGCCGACGACCTGCTCGGCGTGATCTTCAGCCGCTTCTGCATCGGTAAGTAGCCGCGCCAAGCGCAGGGCCGAAGTCGGCGCGCGATGGCGCACCGCGGGCAAAAAGGTGTCAGGACGCCGAGCGGGGAACGGCGCGGGGTACGAACTGCCGGCGCCTCCTTCCATTAGCATGACGCTCCCGCGCAGCCAGGCCCGCCTCATGTCCGAAACTCCCGCTCCGCCCTCGCTCGCCCGACTCGCGATAGACCGCAGCGCGACCGCGGTTTCGCGGCGGCGACGGCCGCTGTGGAAGCGCTGGTGGGTGTGGGCGCTGGTCGCAGTCCTGGTGATCGCCGCCGGACTCGTGATCCGCGGTCGCAGTGCGGCCCAGCAGGTGGAATTCGCCACGGTGGCCGCCGCGTATCCGTCGACGTCGGTCACGATCTTGAATGCGACCGGTCGTGTGGTGGCGCAACGCCGTGCTTCCGTGTCCTCGAAGGGGACCGGCCGGCTCGAGTGGCTCGGTGTGCAGGAAGGGCAGATGGTCAAGGAGGGCGATGTCATCGCGCGCCTCGAGAACCGCGACGTCGCCGCGCAGCGCGAACAGGCGGCGGCGCAGGTGCAGGCGGCGCGCGCCAATCTCGTGCAGGGCGAGGCCGAGCTCGACGACGCGCGGTCCGCGCTCAAGCGTTCGCAGGATCTGGCACGGCAGAACTTCATTTCTGGTTCGGCGCTCGACACGGCCGAGGCGCGTTACAACAAGTCGCGTGCACAGATCGACGCACTGAAGGCGCAAATTGCCGTGGCTGAAGCGAACCATCGCGTGACCAGTGTCGCGTACGACCAGACGCTGATCCGCGCGCCGTTCACCGGCATCGTGCTGACCAAGAGCGCCAACGTGGGCGACATCGTCACGCCGTTTTCTTCGGCATCCGGCACGACCGGTGCGGTGGTCACGATGGCCGACATGGAAACGCTCGAGGTCGAGGCCGATGTGTCCGAGTCGTCGATCGCGAAGATCAGGGTCGGGCAGCCGGCCGAGGTCCAGCTCGACGCTTTCCCGGAGCTGCGGCTGCTCGGCGAGGTGAGCCGCGTGGTGCCGACGGTCGACCGCAGCAAGGCGACGTTGCTGGTAAAGGTGAAGTTCGTCGAACACGATCCGCGCGTTCTGCCTGACATGAGCGCGAAGATCGCATTTCTCTCGCGCGCACTGGCGCCGGAGGAGCGCAAGCCGGTGCCGGCGCTGCGCCCCGACGCGATCGTCAAGCGCGATGGCGCGGACGTCGTGTTCGTCGTCGACGGTGTCGGCGCCGCCGGCGCCGTTAAGCCCGTGACTGTCAAGACGGGCGAGAAGGTCGGCGATCTGGTGCGTGTCGAGGGCGTCGCGCCAGGCACGCGCGTGGTGGCCAATCCGCCGGAACGGCTGGCCGCCGGATCGCGCGTCGAAGCGGCGAAGAAGTAGATGCCGAACGCCGAGGCCGACCGGCGCGCACTGGTCGAGATCGAGCATCTGTCGAAGTCCTACGTGCGCGGCGAGCAGGTCGTGCCGGTGCTGACCGACATCAACCTCGTGATCCGCGAGGGCGACTTCGTCGCGATGATGGGGCCGTCGGGTTCGGGCAAGAGCACGCTACTCAACCTGATCGCCGGCATCGACAAGCCGGACGCGGGCCGACTGTCGATTGCCGGCGACGACATCACGCAGCTCGGCGACACGGAGCTGGCCGACTGGCGTGCACGCACGGTCGGCTTCATCTTCCAGTTCTACAACCTGATGCCGGTGCTGACGGCGTTCGAAAACGTCGAGCTGCCGCTGCAGCTCACGGCACTCACCCGCGCCGAGCGGCGCGAACGGGTCGAGCTGCTGCTCGGGATGGTGGGGCTGGCCGACCGGATGAAGCACTACCCGAACGAGCTGTCGGGCGGGCAGCAGCAGCGCGTCGCGATTGCGCGGGCGCTGGTGACGGACCCGCTGCTCATCATCGCCGACGAGCCGACCGGCGATCTCGACCGGCAGTCGGCGGCCGACATCCTCGGGCTGCTCGATCGATTGAATATCGAACTTGGCAAGACGGTGGTCATGGTCACGCACGACCCGCGCGCGGCCGAGGCGGCGCATCACCTGATCTATCTCGACAAGGGGCAGCTGACGGACACGGCCCCTTTCGGGCATTGAGCCGGGACGAGGACGCGCCGTGTTCTTCCTCCGCTTCGTACTGCGCAATGTCTTCCGCGCGCGGCTGCGTTCGGCGCTGACGATACTCGGCCTCGTCATCGCGATCCTGGCATTCGGGCTGCTGCAGACTGTCGTACGGGCCTGGTATGCGGGTTCGGATGCCGCGTCGTCGACGCGCCTGATCGCGCGCAACGCGATCTCGCTGACGTTTTCGATGCCAATGTACTACCGCGAGAAGATCCGCGCGGTGCCGGGCGTGACCGGCGTCAGCGTTTCAAACTGGTTCGGCGGCATCTACAAGGAGCCGAAGAACTTCTTCGCGCAGTTCGCGGTCGATGCTCCGACGTACTTCCCGATGTATCCCGAGTACATCTTCCGGCCGGAGGAGTACCAGGCGTTCCTGCGCGACCGCCGCGGCGCAGCCGTCGGGCGCCAGCTGGCGGATCTCTACGGCTTCAAGGTGGGCGACACCATCCCGCTGAAGAGCGCGATCTATCCGGGCAACTGGGAGTTCACCGTGCGCGCGATCTACGACGCAAGGGACGAGACGACGATCACGCGTCAGATGTACTTTCACTTCGACTACCTGAACGAGCAGATCAAGAAGGTGTTTCCGCGGCGCGCGGACCAGGCCGGCGTGTTTGTCGTCGGCATCAGCGACGGGCAGGCGGCCGCGACCATCGCGCGCGATATCGACGCGGAATTCAAGAACTCGCTCGCCGAAACGCTGACCGAGACCGAGAAGGCGTTCACGCTCGGCTTCGTCGCGATGATCGAGACCATTGTCGTGGCGATCCAGGGGGTGAGCTACGTCGTCATCCTGATCATCATGGCGGTCGCGGCCAACACGATGGCGATGACGGCGCGCGAGCGGCTGCCCGAGTACGCCACGCTGAAGGCGCTCGGCTTCAAGCCCGGCACCGTGGCGGCGATGATCATGGGCGAGGCGCTGCTGCTGGCGCTGATCGGCGCCGGCCTCGGCATGCTGCTGACCGCGCCGGTCATCAAGCTCTTTCACGCCGCGACCGTCAGCGTGTTCGCGAAGATGCCGCTGGTTGCCGAAACCTTCTACCTGCAGGCCGCGTGCGCTGTCGTCGTCGGCGTCGTTGCCGGCATCGTCCCGGCGCTGCGCGCCGCGCGCGTGAAGATCGTCGATGGGCTGCGGCATGTCGCTTAGGCGCGCTCGGTGTGCGCGACTGCTGCGCAGTCGCACGTGCACCTCGCGCGATTCTGGTCAGCGGGCCTCCCTTCGGGCGGCCGGGCGTACGGCCCGATTTCAACGGCTACGGGCGGGAAAGGCTGGTGTGCGCTCGGAAGTACTCGGCCGCTCTTCGCGAGAGCCAAGCAGGCGCCGCGCCTGCGCAGGCGCGAGTTTGAGTCGACATGGCGCGCACAGGTCGATGCACCCGTGCAGTTGTGAATGGGCCGTACGCCCGGCCGCTCCGAAGGAAGGCCCACTCACTCTAGTCATTTGCGGTGCACGTGCGCCGCTTGAGCGGCGCGTACACCGCGAATGAACGCATGAAGATTCCTGTTTCCTACATCGCACGCAACCTCTGGGTGCGCAAGCTGACGACGGGCCTGACGGCCGGCGGGATGGCGCTGGTGGTGTTCGTGTTTGCCGCCGTGCTGATGCTCGATGCCGGGCTGAGGTCGACACTGGTGTCGACCGGATCGGCCGACAACGTCGTGGTGATCCGCCAGGGCAGCCAGACGGAGGTGCAGAGCGGCGTATTCCGCGACCAGGCGTCGCTGATCGAAACGTCGCCAGAAGTAGCGCGCGGACCCGACGGCCAGGCGCTGGTATCGAAGGAGATCGTCGTTCTGAACTCGCTGCCGAAGCTCGACGATCCGAAGAAGCGCAGCAACGTCGTCGTGCGGGGTCTTCCGGAAATGGGCAAGACGCTGCGACCGCAGGTGAGGATCACCGCGGGCCGGATGTTTCGTGCGGGGTCGTCCGAGATCGTCGTTGGCAGTTCGGTGGCACGCCAGTTCGCCGGGGTCGAACTCGGCCAGCAGCTGTCCTTTGCCGGTCGCCAGTGGACCGTCGTCGGTGTGTTCGACGCCGGACGGTCGGCGTTCGACTCCGAGATCTGGGGTGACGTCGAGCAGATGATGCAGGCGTTCCGGCGGGTCGCGTACTCCTCGGTCATCGCCAAGCTGGCCGACGCGAACTCGTTCGATGCGCTGAAGGCGCGGCTCGACGACGACCCGCGGCTGAAGGTCGACATCAAGCGCGAGCGGCGCTTTTACGAGGACCAGTCGGCCAGTCTGTCCAACTTCATCACGCTGCTCGGCATGGCGCTCTCGGTCATCTTCTCGCTTGGCGCGATGATTGGCGCGACGATCACGATGTACGCCGCCGTGGCGACCCGTACGGCCGAAATCGGAACCTTGCGGGCGCTCGGCTTCCAGCGCGCTTCGGTTCTGGCGGCGTTCCTGGGCGAGTCGCTGCTGCTGGCGTTCCTCGGCGGGCTCGCCGGCCTCGTCGCGGCGAGCTTCCTGACGGCGATCACCGTATCGACGACCAACTTCTCCTCGTTCTCCGAGCTCGCGTTCTCATTCACGCTGACGCCTTGGATCGTTGCGCAGGCGCTGGCCTTTGCGCTGCTGATGGGCTTTGTTGGCGGCTTTCTGCCGGCGATCCGCGCGAGCCGCATGAAGATCGTCGACGCGCTGCGCGCCGACTAGGCGGCCAGGCGAAACGGGCGACGGCGACGCAGGCCGTTCTGTATGCTGACGCGGCGTATCGCGCGCACGAAGAACAGCCGAGGAGACGCCATGGATCGTCGTGAGTTCACCCTTGCCGCGGCGGCGATCGCCGCTGGCCACTGGCCGTTCTGGGCCGCGGCCCGGGCCCCTGCGAACCTCAAGATGATGATTCCCGCCAACCCCGGGGGCGGCTGGGACATGACCGGACGCGCATTGGCCGCCGCTATGCAGGCGGCCAAGGTGGTGCAGTCGGTGCAGTTCGACAACAAGGGCGGCGCGGCCGGCACGATCGGCCTGGCGCAGTTCGTCAACGGCGCGCGTGGCGATCCGAACGCGTTGATGGTCGGCGACATGGTGATGGTCGGCGGCATCATCCTCAACAAGTCGCCGGTCGACCTTTCGATGGTGAGACGATGGAAGCGCTGGGCGGCCGCCTGTGCACGTCACGCGAGGACTGGCGGCGCTCATGGCCCGCCTGGCTGCGCGCGACCGCGATCGGCTTTCCGTTCGGGACGATTCCCGCCGGCGGCGCCGAGATCCCGACCTTCCTCGCCTACGCCGCCGAGAAGAAGCTCAGCAAGCATCCCGAGGAGTTTGGCGCGGGCGCGATCGAAGGCGTGGCCGGACCCGAAGCGGCCAACAATGCGGCGGCCAACGGCGTGCTGGTGCCGCTGCTGACGCTCGGTATTCCGACGTCGGCCACGGCAGCGATCCTGCTCGCGGCGTTCCAGAACTACGGCATCCAGCCCGGCCCGCTGCTGTTCACGCTGACCGTGGCGCTGGTGCTCGTGCCGCGGCTCGTGCGCGTCCTGCGAGAGTGGCGACGCCACGCCCGCCCGTGACAGAACCGCTGCATTCCGGCCGCGACGGAGTCGCGGAGGCGCCGGTGTCAGGCGCGGCGTACGCCATGCGGATGCTCTTGGCCGTGGCGATCGCAGTCGCCGGCGCCGTCGTTTGCATCGGGATCCACGCGCCGCTGCCGTGGCTGATCGGGCCCCTGGTCGCCGTCGCGCTGGCCAGCATGCTGCGTGCCCGTCTCGCCGTGCCGCCCGCGGCGCGCCAGCTGGGCCAGTGGGCGATCGGGGTCGCGCTGGGCCTTTACTTCTCGCCGGAGGTGATGCGCGAAGTCGTCCGCCTCGCGCCCTGGCTGCTGCTGGCGATCCTGTTCGCGATCATGCTGGGCGCCGTGGGCAGCTGGGCGCTCGCGCGCGCGACGGGCACCGACGGTACGACGGCCTTCTTCGCGATGGCGATCGGCGGCGCAAGCGAGATGGCGACGCAGGCGCAGCGGCACGGCGGCTGCGTCGACCGCGTCGCGGCCGCCCACAGCCTGCGGATCATGCTGGTCGTCCTGATCGTCCCGCTGCTCCTCAGCTGGTTCGACGTGCACGGGCTGGATCCGTACCTGCCACTGGCGCGTGCCTTCGACCCGATCGGCTTTGTCGTACTGGTGGCGGTCACGCTGGGCGCCGCGGCGGCGATGGAACGGTTCGGGTCGCCGAACAGCTGGATGATCGGGCCGCTCTTGGCGGCAGCCATCATCACCGCGACCGGTCATACGTTCTCGGCACTGCCGGTGGCCGTGGTCAATGGCGGCCAGCTGCTGATCGGCATTTCACTGGGCATTCACTTCACGCCCGAGTTCTTTCGCGCCGCGCCCCGATTCTTTACCGTCGTTGCGCTGATCACGCTCGGTTACATGGCGGCGGCCGCTGTCTTTGGTGTCCTGCTGGCGCAGGGATCGGGGCTGCACTGGTCGACCGCCGTCGTCGCGACGACACCCGGCGGCATTGGCGAGATGGCGCTGACGGCGAAGGCCCTGCAGCTGGGCGTGCCGATCGTGACCGCGTTTCATGCGATCCGCATGGCGGCGGTGGTATTGACCGCGGGAGCGATCTACGGCGCCTGGCGCCGGTATGTTTCGAGGAGACCCCATGCCGATTGAACTGCGTCCGCTGATGCGCACGACGGCGATCGATCCCGACGAGTTCCTCGCCGCGGCGCAGGAGTCCGGCGCGGCGCTGGCGCGCTGGATGCCCTGGTATCACGCGCAGTACGGACGCGCGGATGTCGAGCGCTGGTTTGCGGAGGCCGATCGCATGTGGCGGGAGCGCATCGCGTTTCCGATGGCGATCTGCGAGTCGACGGATCGGCGTCTGCTCGGTGGTGTCGGCCTGCACGACATACAGCTCTACGGCAAGCGCGAGGCCGAAGTCGGCTACTGGGTGCGACGCTCGGCGTGCGGTCGGGGCGTAGCAGCCACCGCGATTCGCGCGATGGCGGCGTTCGGGGTCAACGAACTCGGGTTGATCCGGGTGTCGATGCGCATCCGGCTCGACAACCGCTCGAGTCGGCGCGCGGCCGAGCGAGCCGGTGCGCGCTTCGAAGGCGTGGCGCGCCACGGACTGTTGGTCGGCGAGGCGCGTTTCGACGCGGCGGTGTATTCGCTCCTGCCGGCCGATCTGGCGCGGCCCTGGGCTCCCTGAGGCGCCGCAGGCAGGCGCCGACGCATGCCGTCGGATCGCGGGTTTCAGTGTCTGGATTTTTCAAAAGCGCTGGTGTAGCGTGAAAACGCAGCCGATCACTCGCTGTGGATTAGGAACGTGGAATCAAAAGGTCATTGCCAGCGGCTTCGAGCCGCTCCTGTCGCATTGCAAACCTCCCGGTAATCCCTACAGCACCATCGCTTGCGCGTCGCGGGCGCATCCCGTGTTCATCGGAGTCATCCAATGCCGACAGGCACCGTGAAGTGGTTCAACGAAACCAAGGGCTTCGGATTCATCAAGCCGGACGACGGCGGCGCGGATCTGTTTGCCCACTACAGCGGCATCAAGTCCAAGGGGTTCCGCACGCTGAAGGAAAACCAGAAGGTCGAGTACCAGGTTCAGCAGGGCCAGAAAGGTCCGCAGGCGGTCGAGATCAACGTGCTCGAAGGTTGAGCGACGACGGCACAACCTGGGGGTCCGCGGTGGCGGGCCCTCGGTTTTCTTGCCTCGCGTTCATGCGCCGCGCGCGGCAGCGCATGGCGCCGGGGACGGCCGGGCCGACCGGCCGTCGCGCGGGTCGACGAGCGCGCCGCGGAACGGGAAAGGCCCCGCGCTGCAGTGCAGCGAATGCTGGTCAGGCACGAATCGGAGCAGATCGGCCGCAACCGCTAAAATAATCACCCTTCCCGTTACCGGCGCATTGCGGGCCAACCGCCCATCCTGCCGGTCACTCGCGGCCACGATCCGCGATGCGGTCAGACACGACAAGACCGTGCCCCGAGGTGGAGCACGGTCACATAAGGAGGCGCAGTTCATGAGCGCATTGCTTGCGGAGCAGCGGGTCAACGCTCCGTCGTTCGTCCGTCATAAGAAACTGGTCGCCTGGGTGAGCGAGATTGCCCGGCTGACGAAGCCTGACCGCGTGGTCTGGTGCGATGGCTCGCTGGAAGAGTACGACCGGCTCTGCGAGGAGATGGTCGGCGCCGGCACGCTGCGCAGGCTCAACCCCGCCAAGCGCCCGAACAGTTTCCTGGCCTTGTCCGACCCCAGCGACGTTGCGCGCGTGGAGGATCGCACCTTCATCTGCAGCGAGAAGCAGGTCGACGCGGGCCCGACGAACAACTGGATGGCCCCGGCCGAGATGCGCGGGACCCTCAATGGGCTGTTCGCCGGCTGCATGCGCGGTCGCACGATGTACGTGATCCCGTTTTCGATGGGGCCGCTGGGCTCGCACATCAGCCAAATCGGCGTCGAGATCTCCGACAGCGCCTATGTCGTCGTCAACATGCGCATCATGACGCGCATGGGTCGCGCGGTGATCGACCTGCTGGGCACCGAGGGCGAGTTCGTCCCGTGCGTGCATTCGGTCGGCAAGCCGCTGGTGCCGGGAGAGAAGGACGTGGCCTGGCCCTGCAGCGACACGAAGTACATCGCCCACTTCCCCGAGACACGTGAGATCTGGTCCTATGGCTCCGGGTACGGCGGCAACGCGCTGCTCGGCAAGAAATGTCTGGCGTTGCGCATCGCCTCGACGATGGGGCGCGACCAGGGCTGGCTGGCGGAGCACATGCTGGTCCTCGCCGTCACCACACCGGCCGGCAAGAAGTACCACGTCGCCGCGGCGTTCCCGTCGGCCTGTGGGAAGACCAATTTTGCGATGCTGATCCCGCCGCCGGCCTTTGCTGGATGGAAGGTCACGACGATCGGCGAGGACATCGCGTGGATCAAGCCGGGCAAGGACGGTCGGCTGTATGCAATCAATCCGGAAGCGGGCTGCTTCGGCGTTGCCCCCGGCACGTCGGAAAAGACCAATCACAATGCGATGGCGATGCTGCATGGGAACGTCATCTACACCAACGTTGCGCTGACCGATGATGGCGACGTCTGGTGGGAAGGCATGGGACCGGCTCCCGCACACCTGATCGACTGGCAAGGAAGGGACTGGACGCCGGAGGACGGCAAGGCGGGGCGCAAGGCGGCGCATCCGAACGCGCGTTTCACGGTGGCGGCCGCGCAGTGCCCCTCGATTGACGCCGACTGGGAAGACCCGAACGGCGTCGCGCTCGACGCATTCCTCTTTGGTGGGCGACGTTCGACCACGGTGCCGCTGGTGACCGAGGCGCGCAACTGGGTCGAAGGCGTCTACATGGCGGCGACGATGGGCTCCGAGACCACGGCGGCACAGCAGGGTGCCCAGGGTGTGCTGCGCCGCGACCCGTTCGCGATGCTGCCATTTTGCGGCTACAACATGGGCGATCACTTCGGCCACTGGATCAAGCTCGGCCGCGAACTGCAGGCGGGCGGCGCGCAGCTGCCGAAGATCTTCACCGTGAACTGGTTCCGCACCGATGCCGATGGCAAGTTCGTGTGGCCCGGGTTCGGCGAGAACATGCGCGTGCTGGAGTGGGTCATCGACCGCATCGAGGGGCGGGCTGAAGGCGTCGAACATCTCTTCGGCGTCACGCCGCGCTATGACGACCTCAAGTGGAACGGTCTGGACTTTCCCCGCGACCGCTACGAGCAGATCACTGCTATCGATCTGTCGGACTGGCGCAGGGAGGTCGCATCGCACGCAGAACTGTTCGGCAAGCTGAATCCGCATCTGCCGCCGGAACTTGAACAGACGCGTGCCGCGCTCGCGGCACGACTGGCGACCTAGGCTCGCTGCGGCTGCTGCCACGTTGCCCTGACGCGGCCTGCGTAGTGCCGGCCTGCATCGTTGGGGCGGCGCCGGCGGGATGACGTGGCTGGGCCGTCATTGCGCCTGTGGCGATGGCCGGACATACTTTGTCTCCGCACGGCGTCGGATGGAACGCCACTGCCATCAACGCAGGAGACCGCAGTGGGCCTCATTTATTACATCACTCAGGTCCAGTTCGACTTCGGCGCCATACGATTGGTGCCGGCGGAGTGTGAACGCAGCGGCATCCGTCGTCCGCTCATCTGCACCGACAAGGGAGTCGTAGCGGCCGGACTGGTCGATCGGCTCTTGTCAGCGCTGGGCGACGTGCCGGTGGCGGTGTTCGACGCAACGCCGTCCAATCCGACCGAATCGGCGGTCATGGCCGCGGTCGACGCCTACCGTGGGCACGGCGCCGATGGCCTCATCGCGCTGGGCGGTGGCAGTGCAATCGATCTCGCGAAGGGCGTTGCGATCATGGCGACGCATCCGGGCGTGCTCGCCGATTACGCGACGATCCTGGGCGGCAGCCCGAAGATCACCGCGAGCGTTGCTCCGCTGATCGCCATCCCGACCACCGCCGGCACCGGCAGCGAGGTGGCGCGCGGCGCGATCATCGTGCTCGACGACGGCCGCAAGCTCGGCTTTCACTCCTGGCATCTGGTGCCCAAGACGGCGGTCTGCGACCCGGAACTGACCTATGGGCTGCCGCCCAGGCTCACGGCCGCGACCGGCATGGATGCGATCGCGCATTGCATCGAGACGTTCCTGTCCAAGGCAGTGAACCCGCCGGCCGACGCCATCGCGTTCGACGGACTGGCGCGGGGACTCAAGCACATCGAGAAGGCGACCCAGGAGCCGCGCGATCCGGCCGCGCGCTGGAACATGATGAGCGCCTCGATGCAGGGCGCCATGGCGTTCCAGAAGGGCCTGGGCGCCGTGCATTCGCTGTCGCACGCGCTGGGCGGGCTCAAGCTGGGTGCCGAGAAGATCGGTCCACACCACGGAACGTTGAACGCCGTGCTGCTGCCCGAAGTGATCAGGTTCAACGAGCGCGCCGTGCCTGAAAGGGTGCAGTCGATCGCCACCGTGTTCGGCGTGACCGGGGGTGACGCGCTGGCCGCGGCGATCCGCTCGCTCAACCGGCGGCTGGGGCTGCCGGGCGGTCTCGACGAGATGGGGATCACGGCCGAGTTGTATGACGACGTGGCGACCAACGCGCTGAAAGACCATTGCCACGCCACCAATCCGCGCGTCGCCACCCACGCGGATTACATTGCTATGCTCGCCGCCTCCGCATGAGCACCGAAGCCGAAATCATTCTTGAGACGCGTGGCCTGACGAAGGAGTTCAAGGGCTTCGTCGCGGTCAACGACGTCAACCTCAAAGTGCGGCGCGGGGCGATTCATGCGCTCATTGGCCCCAATGGCGCCGGCAAGACCACCTGCTTCAATCTGCTGACGAAATTCCTGACGCCGACGCGTGGGCAGATCCTGTTCAACGGCATCGACATCACACGCGAGACGCCCGAGCACATCGCACGCCGCGGCATCGTGCGCTCCTACCAGATCTCGTCGGTGTTTCCGCACCTGACGGTGCTGGAAAACGTCCGCATCGCGCTGCAGCGGTCGACCGGGCTGTCGTTCCAGTTCTGGCGCAGCGAGCGCATCCTTGATTCGATGAACGACCGGGCACTCGAACTGCTCGATCAGGTCGACCTGCGATCCTTTGCCGACGTTGAAACGGTGTCGCTGCCCTACGGCCGCAAACGGGCGCTCGAGATCGCGACCACGCTGGCCACCGAACCCGAACTGATGCTGCTCGACGAGCCAACCCAGGGCATGGGGCACGAGGATGTGGCGCGCGTCACCGAACTGATCAAGCGCGTGGCCGTGGGCCGGACCGTGCTGATGGTCGAGCACAACATGAATGTTGTATCGAGCATTGCCGGCATGATCACCGTGCTGGCGCGCGGGGCGGTGCTGGCCGAAGGGCCGTACCAGACCGTGTCCAGGAACGCGGCGGTCATGGAAGCCTACATGGGCACCAGCGCGGCCGAACTCGAAGGCGTCGGGCACTAGGATGGCGAACGCGCTCGACATCCGCGAGTTGCACGCCTGGTATGGCGAATCGCACATTCTGCATGGCGTCGGTCTTCACGTCGGGCGCGGCGAGGTCGTCACGCTGTTGGGGCGCAACGGCGCGGGGCGCACGACGACCCTGCGCGCCATCCTGGGACTGACCGGGACGCGCAAGGGCTCGATCCAGGTCAATGGCACCGAAACGATCGGGATGGCAACCCATCGGGTGGCGCATCTCGGCATCGGCTACTGCCCGGAAGAGCGCGGCATCTTTTCCAGCCTGTCGTGCGAAGAGAACCTGATGCTGCCGCCGCGGGTCGATGCCAGCGGCGGCATGAGCGTCGAAGAGATCTACGCCATGTTCCCGAACCTGAAGGAGCGAACGAAGAGCCAGGGTTCGCGCCTGTCGGGTGGGGAGCAGCAGATGCTGGCCGTGGCCCGCATCCTGCGCACCGGTGCCCACCTCCTGCTGCTCGACGAGATCTCCGAGGGGCTCGCGCCCGTGATCGTCAAGAAGCTCGGCGAGATGATCCGGGCGCTCAAGGCGCGCGGCTACACCATCGTTATGGTCGAGCAGAATTTCCGGTTTGCGGCGCCGCTGGCGGACCGGTTCTACGTCATGGAGCATGGACGCATCGTCGAATCCTTTGCGGCTGAGGAACTCAAGTCCAAGGAAGAGACACTGCATCAGTTGCTCGGTGTCTAGCGGTAAACATTTCATCGAGGAGGAGACAGAAATGAAGTTGAAGAAAATCGCCGCGGCTGTTGCGGCATGCGGTCTGGCGCTGGGATTCTCTAGCGCGCAAGCTCAGAAGCTTTCGGGTGACAAGATCGTCATCGGTTTCATCACCGACATGTCGTCGCTCTATTCGGACATCGACGGCCCGGGCGGAGTCGAGGCCATCCGCATGGCGATCGCCGACATGGAGAAGCAGTTCCCAGGCAAGAAGATCGAACTGGTGTACGCCGACCATCAGAACAAGGCCGATATCGCGTCGTCCAAGGTGCGCGAGTGGATCGACCAGTCGGGTGCCGACGTGATCATCGGCGGCACGAATTCGGCGACGGCGCTGGCCAGTGCCAAGGTGGCTGCCGAGAAGAAGCGGCCATATATCTCAATCGGCGCTGCCACGTCGCGCCTGACGAACGAGGACTGCACGCCCTACACGGTCCACTACGCGTATGACACCGTGGCGCTCGCCAATGGAACCGGCTCGGCCGTGGTGAGGAGCGGTGGCAAGTCATGGTTCTTCCTGACGGCCGACTACGCGTTTGGTCATTCGCTGGAAAAGGACACCTCCGACGTCGTCAAGGCGGCCGGCGGCACGGTGGTCGGCGCGGTGCGCGCGCCCTTGAACGCATCGGACTTCTCGTCGTTCCTGCTGCAGGCGCAGAACAGCAAGGCCCAGATCCTCGGCCTGGCCAATGCCGGTGGCGACACGATCAACTCGATCAAGGCCGCCAACGAATTCGGTGTGACCAAGACGATGAAGCTCGCCGGTCTGCTGATGTTCATCAACGACATCCATGCGCTGGGCCTGAAGACCACCGAGGGCATGTACCTCACGGATGGCTGGTACTGGGACCTGAACAACGACACGCGCGCCTGGGCCAAGCGTTTCTTCGAGAAGATGAAGCGGATGCCGTCGATGCTGCAGGCGGGTGACTACTCGGCAGTCTCGACCTACCTGACCGCCGTGAAGGCCGCCGGGACCGACGACGCCGACGCGGTGATGGCGCAGATGAAAAAGACGCCGATCAACGACATGTTTGCCAAGGGCGGGAAGATCCTGCCAAATGGACGGATGGTGCATGACATGTACCTGATGCAGGTGAAGAGCCCGGCGGAGTCGAAGACGCCGTGGGATTACTTCAAGGTCGTGCAGACGATCCCGGGCGACGTGGCGTTTGCACCGCCGGGTGGCTCGAAGTGCACGCTGAAGTAGCCTGACGCCCGCACCTGGCGGGGCGCGGTCCTGATCAGGACCGCGCCCCGCCGGCCCCGACGACGCTGCGACCCCTGCCGTTGCGATGACTGAACTGTTCGGAATTCCACTGTCTGCGCTGCTGTCCCAGCTGCTGCTGGGACTGGTCAACGGCTCGTTCTACGCGATGCTGTCGCTCGGGCTGGCAGTGATCTTCGGGCTGCTGAACGTCATCAACTTCGCGCACGGCGCCCTGTACATGATGGGCGCGATCTTCGCGTGGATGGGGCTCACCTATTTCGGCATCAACTACTGGGTGATGCTCATCGTGGCGCCACTGCTGGTGGGCCTGTTCGGCATCATCGTCGAGCGGCTCCTGCTGCGGCACCTGTACAAGCTCGATCACCTGTACGGTCTGCTGCTGACCTTCGGCCTGACGCTGCTGATCGAGGGCTTCTTCCGTTCTTTTTACGGCGTGTCCGGTCTACCGTACCAGGTGCCGGAAGCGCTGACGGGCGCCACCAACCTTGGCTTCATGATCATGCCCAATTACCGGGCTTGGGTCGTCGTCGCCTCGCTCGTTGTCTGTCTCGGAACCTGGTACGTCATCGAGCGCACCAAGCTCGGCGCGCTGCTGCGCGCGGGGACCGAGAACGCCAAGCTGACGGAGGCCTTCGGTGTCAACGTGCCGCTGATGGTGACGCTGACCTACGGCTTCGGCGTGGCACTTGCGGGCTTCGCGGGTGTGCTCGCCGCGCCGATCCTGCAGGTGCAGCCGCTGATGGGCAGCAACCTGATCATCGTGGTGTTCGCCGTCGTGGTCATCGGCGGCATGGGATCGATCCTCGGGTCGATCCTGACCGGGCTGGGGCTCGGCGTCATCGAAGGTTTCACCAAGGTCTTCTATCCGGAGGCCTCGTCGACGGTCGTGTTCCTGATCATGGCGATCGTGCTGCTGATCCGGCCGGCGGGCCTGTTCGGCAAGGAGAAATAGCGTGAAGCTGCCGCGCGAGTTCGTCCTGTACGCGGTGCTGCTCGCGGGTGTTGCCGTGCTGCCGCTCTTCGGCGCCTATCCGGTCTTCGTAATGAAGGTGATGTGCTACGCGCTCTTTGCGTGCGCCTTCAACCTTCTGATCGGTTTCACCGGGCTGCTGTCGTTCGGCCATGCGGCCTTCCTTGGTGGTGCGGCCTATGCGGCCGGACACGCATTGAAGGTCTGGGGGCTGCCCACCGAACTCGGCCTGCTCGTCGGCCTGGTTGCAGGCGCGGTACTGGGCCTCGTGATGGGAATGCTGGCGATCCGGCGCAGCGGCATTTACTTCTCGATGATCACGCTCGCGCTGGCCCAGATGCTGTACTTCTTCTTCCTGCAGGCGGGCTTCACCGGCGGGGAGGATGGCCTGCAGTCCGTGCCACGCGGCACGCTGCTCGGCGCCGTGAGTCTCGAAAGCGACATCACCTTGTATTACGTCGTGCTGGGCATCTTTGTGCTGTCGTTCCTGCTGATCTTCCGCACGGTTCACTCGCCCTTCGGCCAGGTGCTGAAGGCGATCCGCGAGAACGAGGCGCGCGCGACTTCACTCGGCTACGACACCGCGCGGTTCAAGCTGCTGGCTTTCGTGCTGTCGGCTGCACTCGCCGGGCTCGCGGGCGCGACCAAGACGCTCGTGCTCGGTTTCGCGACGCTGACCGACGCGCACTGGAGCACGTCAGGCCTGGTGATCCTGATGGTGTTGATGGGGGGCATGGGCACGATGCTCGGCCCGATCCTCGGAGCCTTCGTCGTTGTCGCGCTCGAGAACAAGGTGGGCGATATCGGCATGTTCCTCGGTCGCGTGACCGGCATCGAGTGGTTCAACGGCCTCGGCGAGGCGGTCACGGTGGTGATCGGCCTGATCTTCGTCATCTGCGTGATGTCGTTCAGGCGCGGCATCGTCGGTGAACTGAACGCGTGGTGGGTGCGGCGACGACTGCAGGGTGCGGCCGCCGCGGACTGACCCGGTCTGTCTTTGAACGCCGAGCCCGCCGTGAACGCGGGACCTTGGCTCCCTCGTCTGGCGCCTGTTGAGCCCGCTTATCGACCGAACGGCGGCGTGTGATTTCGCGCCCTTCGTCGATACAATCGATCGATCTGTGACGATGCTCCGCGTGCGCGGAGCCCGCGCGAACTCTCATGGCGCTCAATCTTTCAATGATCTACCGTCGCACCGATCGCGGTGTGCGGGAGGTCTATGAGAAGTCGCACAAGTTCACGCAGAGCGAGCGGCTGATCCTGATCCTGCTCGACGGGCGGCTGAACGTCGCGGGCCTGAAGACGCGCCTGCCTAGCCTCAATGACGAGCGCATCGAGCGCGCGCTGAAGAAGCTGCAGGATGCGGGCCTCGTCGAGCCGATGGGTGCGATGGACGGGGTGGGAATGGGCGGTCCGGGCGCGCCCGACGGCCGCCTGGAGCCAGAGGCCGTCGCCCAGTTTCTTGAGCAGAGCGATCTGGACCCGGTCACGATCTTCGGCGACTCCGATGAGTCCGTCGCCAGCGAGCTGGTGCGGGCACGCGTGGAGCAGGCCGCCGCGCAGGTCGCGCGTGAAGCGGCGGCCCAGGCGCGAGCGACATCAGCCCAGCGCCAGACCTCCAGGGATTACGGGGGCGCTCAAGTGAGTGTGCGCTCACACGAGACAAAGGCTACGCCCTCGAGCACGACTAAGGCGCCGGACTGGGAAGCGGCTACGCATTTCGCAATCACGACGGTCAACGTCCCGGACCGGCTCGACCTGCAGGAAGAGCGCGACCGGGCGGACACCGAAGAATTGGTCGACGAGCAGCGGCGGCAGGCCGTGCGGCGCTGGATGAAGCGGCTCGTGATCATCGCGGTGCTGGCGGTGCTGGCGGCGGCGCTCTACAGCACGGTCGAGCCATTGCAGCGCGAAGTCAGCGCGCCCAAGGTCGCGGCCAGGCTGACCGAGGTCTTCCGGCAGCCCGTGACGGTGGCCGACACCGAGTTCCGCTTCACGCCCTCACCGCGGATGGTTGTTCGGGGCATCGGCGCCGGCGATATCAAGGCCGACGAGGTTTCGCTGCTGATCAACTGGAAAGACCTCTGGAGCGCTTTGCGCGGCGGCCAGTGGGTCTGGGGCGAGGCAACCGTCGCGCCCATGAGCCTGACACTGTCCCAAGCTGGCGCCGTCGCGATGACACTGCCGTCAGCCGCGAACAGCCTCTCGAACAAGATCTCGACCATCCGGTTCGAGTCGATTCGGATCTCCGACTCGGAACTGCTGACGGACCGCTATGAAGCAATGATCCGACGCGGCGCCGACGGGCGCTTTGGACCGTTGACGGTCCGGCAACTCGACACCGAAGGCGCCATGCGCATCGTGCTTCGGTCTGCACAGTCGAGCGATGGCCGGCCGGTCCTCGACTTCCGGCTCGACGCGGAGCGATGGACGCTCCCGTTCGGGCCGAAGGTGCGCTGGAGCGAGGTGCGTGCGAACGGGCGGATCGACGGGAAGCTCATCGAGGTTTCGAGCTATTCGCTGGCCGGGTTCTACGGCGTGACGAGCGGGATGCTCTATGCCGCGAGCGACGTCGAGTGGGTCATCACGGGGCGGGCAACCGGTACCAACATCGACATCGAAACGGTCGTACAGCATCTGCGGAACACGCCATCCGGCCAGGAGCCGCCACCGCCACCGTTCCAGGGGACGGCCGCCCTCGACCTGAGTGTCGTCGGGCGCGGTGCGACGCTCGACGAGGCGATCCGGCAAAGCGTGGTGGGTGGACCATTCACGGTGCGCTGGGCCGCGCTCAATGGCATCAATTTGGGCCTGGCCGCGACCCAAGGCGCGACCGCCGCCGGACAGACGCGCTTCACCGAGTTCGACGGGCTGATGGGAGCCTCGTCGGCAGGGATCCGCTTCGAAGATACAGGCGGCCGGGCGGGTGCCATGGCGGCGCGCGGAGACTTCGCTGTGGCGCCCGACTTGGCCATCGCCGGCACCGTCCGGGTTGAACTCGGCGGCCAGCGCGGAGTGCAGACGATCACGCTGCGAGTGCGCGGCGACGCCCTGGCGCCACGGTTCGGTCCGTAGTCCTTCAGGTCTCGCTCCGCCCGCCACGCCGGCGCTGAGCTTTCCGCGGCACATTCGTGCTGTTTCACGTGAAACAGCTGACGCTCGGTTCCACGTGGAACAGCCGGCCGCTCGCGCGGACCGGTATCCAGTCGGCTTGCGAGCAGGGCGGCGTCTATACTTTCGCGCTTCGCAGCGGCCCGCCCCTGGACAATGAATTTCCCGGAAGTCTTCGATGTGATCGTCGTGGGGGGTGGGCACGCCGGGACGGAGGCTGCCCTGGCCGCCGCCCGCACGGGTGCCCGCACGCTGCTGCTGACGCACAACATCGAGACGCTCGGGCAGATGTCGTGCAACCCATCGATCGGCGGGATCGGCAAGGGACATCTGGTCCGGGAAGTCGACGCCCTCGGCGGGGCCATGGCGTCGGCGACCGACGAGGCGGGCATCCAGTTTCGCATCCTCAACCGCTCCAAGGGGCCCGCAGTACGCGCAACGCGCGCCCAGGCGGATCGCATCCTCTATAAGAAGGCGATCCGGCATCGTCTCGAGAACCAGCCAAACCTGTGGCTCTTCCAGCAGGCCGTCGACGACCTCATCGTCGAGGGCGAGCGCGTGGTGGGGGCGGTGACGCAGTCGGGCATCCGTTTTCAAGCGCGCGCCGTGGTCCTGACCGCCGGGACCTTTCTGAACGGCCTGGTCCATATTGGGATGCAGAACTTTTCCGCCGGCCGCGCCGGGGACCCGCCGTCGTTGTCCCTCGCGGCGCGGCTCAAGGAACTGCGACTGCCGCAGGGGCGGCTCAAGACGGGCACACCGCCGCGTATCGACGGGCGGACCATCGACTTTGCTCAACTGGAGGAGCAACCGGGCGACCTGGACCCGATCCCGGTGTTTTCCTTCCTCGCCTCGGCCGACCAGCATCCCCGCCAGGTTCCGTGCTGGATTACACATACGAATGACCGCACACACGCGGTGATCCGCGCCAATCTCGACCGTAGCCCGATGTACTCCGGAGTCATCGAGGGTGTCGGGCCCCGATATTGCCCGTCGATCGAAGACAAGATCCACCGCTTTGCGGACAAGCCCTCGCACCAGATCTTCCTCGAGCCGGAGGGCCTGGAGACGCACGAGGTCTATCCCAACGGGATTTCGACCAGCCTGCCGTTCGATGTCCAGATCGCCATCGTCCGCTCAATGAAAGGGCTGGAGCAGGCACACATCCTGCGTCCTGGCTATGCAATCGAATATGACTACTTCGATCCGCGGGCGCTGAAGGCCTCGCTGGAGACAAAGTCCATCGGTGGGCGGTTTTTTGCCGGACAGATCAACGGCACCACTGGCTACGAAGAGGCGGCCGCGCAGGGGCTGCTGGCAGGACTGAACGCCGCGCGCCTCGTGCGT
>Ga0105096_10000099_pt1 | contig 20916 bp, 18 predicted proteins | sample PPLLak3cmMay2015_FD_87036 | JGI IMG/M metagenome (GOLD analysis project Ga0105096, IMG submission 87036) | Freshwater sediment microbial communities from Prairie Pothole Lake near Jamestown, North Dakota, USA - PPLs Lake P7 Core (1) Depth... | ecosystem: Environmental > Aquatic > Freshwater >... | reverse complement strand
TTTCTGGCATTTCCGCCGGTAAGCGGCGCCATCGCCATCTTCGGCAGCGGCTACGGCTGGGAAGCGCTGGCACGCGCGCAGTGGCTGATGCAATGCCGGATTCACTACTGGGGCGATATTGACACACACGGCTTTGCCATCCTGAATCAACTGCGCACCCGCTTTGCGCATGTGACTTCATTGCTGATGGATCGCACCACCTTGATGGCGCACCAGGCGCTTTGGGGCGAAGAACCCGATCCGGTGACGCATGATTTACCCCTGTTGACTGAAGCAGAGTGCGCCTTATTCGATGAATTAAGGGACAACCACATCCGCAAAGGATTGCGGCTGGAACAGGAGCGCGTCGGTTTTCATTGGGTGACGGCGGCGGTGGCAGCGATTGCGGCCCGGCATTGCAATGAAGAATAATATACCGCCTCACAAACTGCCTAGCAGAGCGGGCCGTTGGAGTTTTTTAAAACTGGGAAGCGCGTTGTAAATTCATTATCCGGCTAAGAGTCTGCCGGACTCCTGAAGCCATAGAAAATTATTCGTTACAACCAAAATTATTCACTTACGGCATGTCGATTACATTCATTATTCAATACAATCCGGTAAAACATGGCTAAATTTGCCGAGCAAGCGAATAGCTTTTTCGAGCATTCACCGGTATATCAAGGCTGGTGTAATGGCAAATGATTGGGGCGGTAGCATTGATAACAATGATGAAGGCGACTATGGCGAGCGATGAAAAAAATTGTTGAGGTCCGCTTGACTCACCCCAACGAGTTTTGCAGAGCAAGTATTCGTCATTATGGACCTGACCCCCTTATGTTCTGTTCGCGCTGACCCCCTTATGTTCGCGCAAAAACCAGCCATACTTACGATGAAGCGATTGCCCTAGAGGTGGTTAGCGCAATTCCCGGTTTCCTGAAAGAAGTGCAATATCTTCATCAGCAATTGAAACAACGCATATCAGCATGAATCAACACCCGCCGCTTGAAGTATCTGAAGCCGATTGGCTGATTATCCAAGCCATTTTGCGTGCGCATGTTCCGGATTATACTGTGTGGGCTTTTGGTTCTCGCGCGACGGGAAACGCCAAGAAATTTTCCGATCTGGATTTGGCGATTATCGGAGAACAGTCGATGGGGTTGAATCTAATTCCAATTACAGATAGAAACAGCAGTAATTATATTAGTTTAAATTATTAAAAACAGTTAGTTATATATTTTATAATTTTCATGTCTATCAAGAATTGGAATAATCTCACATCTGGCCGAAGCTTTTGCCGAATCAAACTTACCTTATAAGGTTGATTTGGTGGATTGGGCAGCGACCAGTGAGTCCTTCAAAAAAATCATTGAACGCGACAAGGTCGTTGTGCAGCAGGGTCACGCTTAACCCAACCCCGGCCAGTAATGGCTATCCGGCAATGGCCGCTTATCAAATAACGCTTGTCCGACACGCACCACCGTAGCACCTTCTTCGATCGCCAATTCATAGTCTCCCGACATACCCATCGACAGTTCGTCAAATGACAAACCGGCTGGTGCTTCCTGACGCAACATGGCTTGGATGCTGCGCATTTTGATGAAACATTCGCGCACTCGGTCGTGATCGGCAGAAAAAATCGCCAGTGTCATGAGACCTTTGATGCGCAGTGAGGAATAATTAGGCAGTTGTTGTACGAAATCGCGCACATCTTCCGGTGCCAAGCCAAATTTGCTGGCTTCGCCGGAGCTGTTAACTTGCACGTAGACATCAATGGCGCGCCCTTCATTTTGCAAGCGCTTGTCGAGTTCTTCGGCGACTTTCAGGCTGTCGAGTGCTTGGAATTCATTGGCAAAACGTGCCAGATACTTGGCTTTGTTCGTTTGCAGGTGCCCGATGATCGCCCACTTGATAGCCAAGTCTTTCAGCGCTTCGGACTTCTCCCGGGCTTCCTGAATTTTGTTTTCGCCCATCTCAAGGCAGCCTGCGGCAAAGGCAATGCGCAACCTTTCTGCCGACACTGTTTTGGTGACAGGCAGAAGCCGCACACTGGCGGGATCACGGCCAATTCGCTGACAGGTATCGACAATGCGTTGTTTAACCGTTGCAAGATTGGTTTTAATTTCGTTGAATTGCTGCTCTTCGTTAAGTTCCAATGTGCTCTCCCGATCGATTGTGCTTAGTTTATATTGCTAAGAAAATTCTGATTACGTTGATTACCTTCATGGCTCGACAAGCTCACCACGAAAGGAATCGACACATATCCATATCCGTTCACCCTGAGCTTGTCGAAGGGTTCAATCAATCTTTACTAGTCTTTTAGTTGCCTGATGAAAAACCATTTTCCAATGATTCCCTTGATGTTGCCAGATCGACGTTCTAATCGATCCCTGGCTGGTGATGCTCCGGTCATTGCTTTTTTTTGCGATATAGACAGCCATTACCAAGCCATCGGTTAACGCTTTAATTCTAAAATCCGTTAGCGCCCATTGAATCGCGTTATCCTTGTTTAACAACCAGTTGATCACGTCATTTCTTGTGCTGATTTGCCCATCGCTGCCGATCTCTTCAAAGTCTGCGGATAACCAGTCATCGATCAGGGCGGGATCTGCTCGCCAATTCGATTGCAATAATTCGAGCTCCCGTTGTTGAATATGTTCCGCGATACCTTGCAATTCCATACAAAGGATACCGGTTATTTAACCCGCATTCCGGGTTGCGCGCCTGCGTCGGGTGACAGAATGAATAATTCGCCCGGGTTGCCGCCACCGGCTGCCAGCACCATGCCTTCCGATAACCCGAATTTCATTTGGCGCGGCGCAAGATTCGCCACCATCACCGTATAGCGCCCTTTCAATTGTTCCGGGTCATACGCCGATTTGATGCCGGCAAAAACCGTGCGCTGTTCATTACCAATATCCAGCGTCAATTTCAGTAATTTATTCGCCCCCGGCACATGCTCGGCATTGACGATTTTTGCCACGCGTAAATCAACCTTACTGAAGTCATCGATCGAAATCGTGTCGGCAATCGGTGTCACAGCGTGTTGCTGTTTTTCTGCATGCCGTGCGGGAGAATGGGCTTGAGCAACGGGTGCCAGGCTTTGCGTATTGGCAGCGATCATTGCATCAATTTGTTTGGCGTCAATGCGTGTCATCAAATGCTGATAAACATTGATTGTGTGCCCGGCAGGCAATAACAAATCCGAAACCGGTTGCCCTTCCCTCAGTTCAGGCCAGGTCAACGGGCCACAATTGAGAAAAAACTCAATCTGTTTGACTGTTTCCGGCAAGATGGGTTTCAGATAACGCGACAGCACATAAAAAAGTTGTATGCCCAGGCTACAAACTCGCTGCAACTCTTCCCCGCGATCAGGATTCTTGGCGATTTCCCAGGGCGCCAGCTCGTGAATCATTTCATTGGCTTCGTCGGCAAATTTCATGATTTGGCGAACCGCAGATGAAAATTCTCTTTCTTCAAATGCTTTTTCAATGGAATCGGGCCGCCAGGTGGCAAAACGTTCGTTCACCAAGGATTGCAATTGCCGATACTGCGCACCATCAGAAAGCTTGCCGTCAAACCGTTTGCTGATAAAACCGGCGCAGCGGCTGGCGATATTAATAAATTTTCCGACCAAATCCGAATTGACCCGTGCGACAAAATCTTCCAGATTCAGGTCAATATCTTCCAGCGTGCTGTTGAGCTTGGCCGCGTAATAATAGCGTAGCCATTCCGGATTCAGACCTTGCTTTAAATAACTTTCCGCGGTGATGAATGTGCCACGGGATTTACTCATTTTTTCACCGTTCACGGTGAGAAAGCCATGCGCAAAAATCTTCGTCGGTGTCCGGTAACCTGCGTTTTCCAGCATCGCGGGCCAGAATAAGGCATGAAAATACAAAATATCCTTGCCGATAAAATGATACAGCTCGGTATCTGAGCCATGCTGCCAGAATGCGTCAAAATCGATGTGCTCGCGAGCGCATAGATTCTTGAAACTGCCCATATAGCCAATCGGCGCATCCAGCCAGACATAAAAATACTTACCTAGCGCATCGGGTATTTCAAAACCGAAGTAAGGCGCATCACGCGAAATATCCCAATCAGACAGTTTATTCTCCCCCGCTTCACCGAGCCATTCACGCATTTTATTCGCGGCCTCCGGCTGCAAATGCTCTGCTTCGCGGGTCCAGCGGCGCAAAAAGTCAGCGCAACGCGAATCGGACAAGCTAAAAAAATAATGTTCCGATGATTTCTTGACTGGCTTGGCGCCGGATACGGCAGAAAAGGGGTTTTTCAGTTCCGTTGGCGTATAGGCCGCACCACAAGCTTCGCAGGAATCTCCGTATTGGTCTTTGGCACCGCATTTCGGACATTCCCCTTTGACAAACCGGTCGGGCAGAAACATGTTTTTAACCGGATCATAGAGTTGTTCGATGCCGCGTATTGCGATCAATCCTGCAGCCTTGAGTTTGCCGTAAATGACTTCGGAAAAATGGCGTGTTTCGGTTGAATGCGTACTGTAATAGTTATCAAACTGGATATGAAAGCCGGTGAAATCTGCCGAATGCTCATCGTGTACGCGCGCGATCAACGCTTCCGGCGTGATACCTTCTTTTTCCGCGCGCAACATGATCGGCGTGCCATGCGTATCATCTGCGCACACATAATAAATCGTATGTCCGCGCATTTTCTGAAATCGCACCCAGATATCCGTTTGAATGTATTCCACCAAATGGCCTAAATGAATGCTGCCATTGGCATAAGGAAGCGCAGAGGTAACCAGAATTTTTCGCTTGTTCATTAACTCTCAAGAAATCAGATTAGATAAAGGTGAATTGTAACAAACTGTGTGGGCATTCCTGTTATTTGTTACCATCCGCTTATTAAATTATTAACCGTTAATTGGCAGCAAAAGGAGTTTGTAGTGACTATTTCTGAGCAACAAATACAATCTGTACTCAAGCAAGTGATTGATCCCACAACGGGCAAGGATTACATGACCGCGCAAACAGTACGCAAAATTCAGATTGATCAACGTGATGTATCCCTCGAAGTCGAGCTGGGTTATCCGGCAAATAGTGTCAAAGATACCATCCAAAAACAAATTATTGATGCGCTGAAACCAATACCGGGCATTGGAAATATCCAAGTCATGATCAGCAGCAAAATTATCCCTCACAGCGTGCAACGGGGTGTCAAGCTGATCCCTGGCGTTAAAAATATCATTGCAGTGGCATCCGGAAAGGGCGGTGTCGGCAAATCGGCAACCGCGGTTAATTTGGCGCTGGCATTGGCGGCGGAAGGCGCATCCGTGGGTATTCTGGACGCAGATATTTACGGTCCATCACAACCCCAGATGCTAGGGATAACAAGCCGCCCGGAATCGATCGATGGAAAAACTATGGAACCCGTTCTGGCGCATGGTATCCAAGCCATGTCTATTGGCTTGCTAATTGATGTCGAAACGCCCATGGTTTGGCGTGGTCCGATGGTTACACAGGCTTTACAGCAATTACTAAACGATACCAATTGGAAAGATCTGGACTATTTAATTGTTGATTTACCACCGGGCACCGGCGATATTCAACTCACGCTTGCGCAAAAAATACCGGTAACCGGCGCTGTCATTGTTACCACACCGCAGGATATCGCTTTACTCGATGCGCGCAAGGGATTAAAAATGTTTGAAAAAGTGGGAATTCCGATTTTTGGCATTGTGGAAAACATGAGTACGCATACCTGCTCTCAATGCGGTCACACGGAACCCATATTTGGAACCGGCGGCGGAGAAAAGATGTGTCAGGACTATAGTGTAGAATTTTTGGGTGCGTTACCACTCGATATCAAAATTCGCGAACATACGGACATGGGTAAACCCAGCGTAATCGCTGAACCTAACGGAGAGATTGCCGATATCTATCGGCTGATTGCACGGCGAATCGCAGTTAAAGTGGCCGAGTCCGCTGAAGATCACTCAGAATTATTCGCTAAGATCGTAATGGAAGATGACTAGGAAAGGTTAGCAATGACGATTAAATCAGATAAGTGGATACGCCACATGGCGCAAACGCATGGCATGATCGAACCATTCGAACCCGATCAGATTCGTCATAAGAACGATCAACGGATTGTTTCCTATGGTACTTCAAGCTATGGATACGATATCCGTTGCTCGGATGAATTTAAATTATTCACCAATATCAATTCCACCATCGTCGATCCGAAGAATTTTGACTCCAATTCATTTGTTGATGTCAAAAGTGATGTGTGCATCATTCCACCCAATTCTTTTGCGTTGGCCCGCACCGTTGAGTATTTCCGCATCCCACGTAATGTGCTGACTATTTGTTTAGGCAAATCGACGTATGCCCGTTGCGGCATTATCGTCAATGTCACGCCTTTTGAGCCGGAATGGGAAGGGTATGTTACCCTGGAATTTTCCAACACAACCCCCCTACCCGCTAAAATTTATGCCAACGAAGGTGTCGCGCAAGTCATTTTCTTTGAATCGGATGAAGTCTGTGAAACTTCTTACAAGGATCGAGGCGGAAAATACCAAGGACAGCACGGTGTCACATTGCCAAAAATTTGAAGCAGTGAAGTTGATAACTGATGTGTGCGACTCATCTATGATGTTGACACGAGAAAGTTTAAGGCTGATCAGACGACTCCCCGTTCTGTTAGCGCTTATTCTATTCTCTGCAGCTTTTTCTGTGGAGGCACAAAAGCGAATCTCTTTACCCCATACCGGATTTATGCCGGAGGATATTGCTGTCATCGTCAATGATGACGATCCCTTATCCCGGCAAATTGGTAGCTACTACCAGCAAGCACGGCATATCCCAGAAACTAATATGATTCATCTGCGTTTCCCATCTGAACGTAGTGTTATGACACTCCAAGAATTTCAACAACTGAAAACAACGATTGATCAGCTTACCCCTGATCATGTGCAAGCTTACGCGGTTGCCTGGACCAGTCCCTATCGGGTAGGTTGTATGTCGTTGACTTCCGCGCTGGCATTTGGATTCGACGAGAAATATTGCTCCACAGAATGTGCGCCGACAGCACCCAGCCCCTATTTCAATTCGCCAAGCCAATATCCGGCCAATGATCATAAGCTGCGACCCGCCATGATGCTAGCTGGGACATCCTTTGAACAAGTCAAAACGTTGATAGACCGGGGTATTGCTTCAGACCATAGTTTTCCAAAAGGCCAAGCCTATTTATTAAGCACCTCAGATAAAGCACGTAACACTCGCGCAATGAATTATGCACAAACCGCAAAAGATCTGGCCGGTGTTTTTTCTCTACAATTACTTGAAACCAATTTCATTTCTGATCATCAAGATGTTCTTTTTTACTTTACCGGATTGGTCGAAGTACCCATGCTGGAAACACTTGGTTTTCAACCCGGTGCATTAGCAGATCATTTAACCTCGACCGGCGGCATGCTAACCGATTCTTCCCAAATGAGCAGTGTGCGTTGGCTGGAGGCAGGCGCCACAGCGAGTTATGGCACGGTTATCGAGCCTTGCAGCTATCCTCAGAAATTTCCATCGCCCGCAGTTGCCATGTTTCATTATGCATTGGGTGCCACCGCTATTGAAGCCTATTGGAAAAGTGTAGCCTGGCCGGGACAAGGCATATTCATTGGCGAACCACTGGCTAAGCCATTTGCTCCATTATTACGGGAAATCAGCCCTGGCCGCTATGAATTGACGATTTTCACACCCCGCGCAGGGCGGGTGAGAATTGAGAAATCACTTTCTGCCGCCGGGCCATTCAAACTTCATTCGAGGCAACAGTCAATCCGCCGAGGAAAAAATCTTATCCATTTCAGGTTCAATGAAAAGACAGATGGTTATTTGAAGTTGCAATGGAATTGATCAATCGCAAGGAAATACAATCATCTGATCAAATAAAATTGACCATGTATCATGGTGTTGAAACCAGCCATCCATTAAAAAAGAATTGCCTAAACTTTTTTGAAAAATACCCGTCTAATTCCACGATAAATAGTACTCGCATAATATGTTGTTTTAACATGCATAATTTGCACTATCTAAAAATTAATTCTCATATAAAAAAATGCTTGATTTGCCTGAAATGCAGACTATAATGCGTGCAAATTAGAAACAAGCAAAATTACCGATAAGGAGGTCATCATGAAAAGTATTAAGAACTTTTTTGCCGCAGTTGATTTAGTCAATGTTCATATTCCTGTTACGTAGCCATTTTCAAAGGAAGACACTCATGCATATATTTCCCTCTACACTTCAGAAATCCGACCAATCTGAAGGTCTGTTTGATACCCATCCTGAAATTAGTCTGAATTTTAAGCACGTTCAGAATGAACTGAGCAAAGGCTATCAACGCCCTTTTTTACTGATTGACAGCAACATTGTCCGGCAAAAAACCCGGCGCTTTAAAGCTGCGATGCCACGAGTTCATCCGCATTATGCAGTTAAAGCCAATCCCGATGAACGCGTACTGAAAACACTCATTGAAGAAGGCGCTGGCTTTGAGATTGCCTCTATTGCCGAGCTTGATTTGTTAATGAAGCTGGGAGTATCTGCTGCTGAAATATTTTATAGCAATCCAATGAAATCCAGGGCTTACCTGGAATACGCCGCGAAGAAAGGTGTTGAATGGTACGTACTTGACAGTATTGAAGAATTGCGCAAAATTGTCAGTGTCAAACCAGATGCCAAAATGTATTTACGCATCGACACACCGAATATCGGTAGTGATTGGCCATTAGCGGGAAAATTCGGAACGCACCTTGCCGACATTAATGAAATTATTCAAGAAGCTGTTAAGCTTAATGCCGACCTGGCCGGTGTTACATTTCATGTGGGTTCGCAGTGCCGTAATCCTCAGAATTGGCGAGTAGGTATTGAGCGCGCCAAAAAAGTTTTTGCTGATATGCAACTTGCTGGTTTGAATCCTCGATTGCTTAATATTGGTGGAGGTTACCCAGTGCGTCATATTAAGCCAATTCCTTCGATTGAAATCATTGCTGAAGTCATCAACAATGCCATTGCTGATTTACCGGACAATATCCGCATCATGGCCGAACCTGGCCGTTATTTGGTATCCGATTCAGCTTATTTTGTTTGTCGAGTGGTGGGTACAGCAACCCGAAATGGGAAACGATGGATGTATTGGGATGCAGGCATGTTTGGCGGTGTCATAGAAATTACTGAAGGATTGCGCTACGAAATCCTGACTGATCGAAAAGGTAGCAATATCCCTTGGTCTGTTGCCGGTCCAACTTGTGACTCAGTCGATATTCTGATGCATGATCTCATGCTACCCAACGACATACAGGAAGGTGACTTTATTTATATACCCAATGCGGGCGCCTATACGACTGCTTACGCCAGTAATTTTAATGGGTTTCCTTTACCCGATGTGAAAGTGATATAAGTATTCGTTATTAATAGCCCATCGATCGGCAGCCCTAAATAAAAATGGTGAGGTACGCTGAATCTGCTTCACCATTTTTTTACCTTTAACAGTACAGAAAACCATCAAAGAAACTTTTATATCGTACTTGCTTTACGGTCAAGGACGACAAAATGGTATTCCAGATTGGCGCCGTTTTCCGAAATATGCTTATCACGTTGCGTTTCCTCCCATTCATCAGGATCAAACTCAGGAAAGAAAACATCTCCCTCAAAATCTCTCTGAATCTCGGTAATATACATACGTTGACAAATTTTAAGTGTTTGCCGGTAAAGTGTTTCACCTCCAATGATGAAATTCTCACCATTAATCGAGCTGGTTTCTTCACATATCAAAAGCGCATCGTCAATTGAGGTTACCACAGTGGCTCCCGGCACTGCATATCCTGCCTGACGAGTGATGATGATATTAGATCTTCCGGGCAAAGGCTTACCAATAGATTCATACGTTTTACGCCCCATAACAATGGCTTGTCCCATTGTCAGGAATTTAAAATGCTTCAAATCGGCCGGGAGATGCCAAGGTAATTTATTATTCTGGCCAATCACCCGATTTCTCGCCATTGCCACCAGTATGGATAAACGATGTGATGTCATACGGCTACGGGCGCTTTGATAGCCGGATAGGGATCATAATTTTCCAGAGTAAAATCTTCATAGCTAAAATCCAGTATCTCTCGTATATCTCGATTTAATTTCATAAACGGCAATGACCTAGGTTCGCGTTTTAACTGTTCGTGAGCTTGATTAATATGATTCAGATAAAGATGTGCATCACCTAAGGTATGCACAAAATCTCCTGCCTCAAGACTGCATACTTGCGCAATCATTAAAGTAAGCAATGCATACGATGCGATATTAAAAGGCACTCCGAGAAAAATATCAGCACTTCGTTGATAAAGCTGACACGATAATCGATTGTCCGCCACATAAAACTGGAAAAATGCATGGCACGGAGGTAATCGCATTTTATGTAAATCCCCTACATTCCATGAAGAAACAAGCATTCGTCGTGAATCAGGTGTATTCTTTATCTGTTCGATGACTTGCTTAAGCTGATCGATATGTTGGCCATCTGCTGTTGACCAAGATCGCCATTGATGACCATAGATCGGACCAAGATCACCATTCATATCAGCCCACTCATTCCATATGGATACCCCTTTCTCATGGAGATAGCTGATATTCGTATCGCCTTGTAAGAACCACAATAATTCGTGAATAATAGATTTCAAATGGCATTTCTTGGTTGTCACCAATGGAAAACCATCAGCCAAGTTAAAACGCATTTGATAGCCGAAGACCGAAAGTGTACCGGTACCCGTTCGATCTGATTTCCGATGTCCATGATTCATGACATGTTGCATTAACTCAAGATATTGGCGCATCCTTAGTTGAAACTCCTCATTAGAATCAGAATAAAGTCCATCCGTTACAGGCTATCTCAGCCATAATGTACATAAGGCGTATATAATAACAAGATTATCAATAATCAACTTAATGCAATGACGTCCGGTATTGTCATTCAGAAAATAATATTCAACAGGAAAGCTTTCAATGCTGGCTTCACTTTTCCAAAATATATCATCTATCGATCAATCTATTAAAGCATCACATATTCTCGTAGTACTCCCCAAATTAGAAAAAATACCCAGTAAGTACGATATTACTGGTGAAGATCCGCTGAAAAAACTCCTTTTGCGGCGCGAAATGAAATTAACCGACCTTAGCAATACTCCGGTCAGTGCAAATCTTGAGAAGGGTGAGTTATGTGCTTGGGTCATGATCGACACAAGCCAGTCTGTATTCGATCAACAAACCTGCGTGCGGAAAGCACTTAAATTGCTGCTCTCGGAAAATCCTTCCGAAATACATATCAATGTCTATGGAACGATTCAACAGCGAAGAAACTTTTCTGAATTAGCCGTTTATGCTACCTGGGTCAATGGTGCCGCACTTCCTGCACGTAAAAATAAACCTGTTAGAAAACCACTGGCTAAAATCTTTTTATTTGGTTACAAAGATAATGAGAACTTTACCCTTCAACGCGCACTGGCTGAGGGAAATTTATTAGCGCGTGGCTTAACAGCATTACCAGCAAACGAACTAACACCGAAAACCTATCGCCAGCAAATTAAGAAACTGGCTGAGAATGAAGGCTGGAAATATGAGGAATTTGATTTAAACAAACTAAAAGAAATCGGTGCAGGCGCCTTTGTCGCTGTCGCGCAAGGCAGCAATTCAGATGATGCAGCCATTGTTCATCTGCAACATTATTGTAAACAGCACTCGCAAAATAAAAATGTTGCCATTATCGGGAAAGGCATCTGTTTTGATACCGGCGGGCATAATTTAAAACCAGCCCGGCATATGCAGGGCATGCACGAGGATATGAACGGCTCTGCTGTTGCACTGGGTATTTTGCTTGCTGCCACACGGGCTGAAATTCCCGTCAGAATTGATTGTTGGCTTGCGATAGCACAAAACCATATCAGTCCAAATGCTTATAAGCAAAATGACATCATTTCAGCGTTGAGTGGATTGTCAATTGAAATAGTCCACACGGATGCCGAAGGCCGTCTGGTTTTAGCAGACACCTTAACACTGGCAAGCAAACTAAAGCCAGATCTGATCATCGATTTCGCTACCTTAACCGGCAGCATGAAAACCGCTTTGGGGTCACGCTATAGTGGTATTTTTAGCAATCGTGACGATTTGTCCCAGAAGGCTGTTTCTGCAGGCAAAAAAAGCGGTGAGCGCATTTGTGTCTTTCCGATGGACGTTGATTATGAAGAAAGTCTTGAAAGCAATGTAGCAGATATCAAACAATGTGAATTAGACGGAGAATTCGATCATATTCTCGCCGCGTGCTTTCTGCGACGATTTGTTAACGATACACCTTGGCTGCATATGGATTTATCAGCCAGTAGTCATAAAGATGGCTTGGGTGCTGTGGATAGTGAAATCACCGGATTCGGTGTTAGTTGGGCTATTGAATTTCTGAGAACGATCTGATCAGATAAAGTGTGTATTGAAGCTAGCTTTTCACAAGCACCAATTTCTGGCCAATGGATAGATTTTCATCACTATCATTCCATGATTTAATTTTATCAACGGTTGTACCATACCGTTTTGCAATCTCATACAAAGTATCGCCTTTTTTCACTATGTAAACATTTGAATGATAATTTTGTAACTGTTTCTTCTTTTGAGTAATATTATCGGCCTGATTCTCAGTTACCGTATGGGGAACCAATATTTTCTGACCAAGGGTGATATTTTTATTCCTGGCAATACCATTAATTGTCTTTAATTGCTTTATGGTAGTACTATGGCGGACAGCAATTTCATTTATATTTTCACCTTTCTTGACACGATAGATCTGCCATGAAACTTTGGGATCTTGATAAGTTTCCAGATTTTTTAAAAAAATCTCTTTATTGCTCTTAGGTAATAATAAAGTGCGGGGCTCATCATGCACTTTAATGACATAACGATTATAGGCCGGATTTAGAGCATTAAATTCAACTTCGGATATGTTTGCTAGGCGGGTAACTAAGGAGATGTCGATAGGCTCATGTATTTTAACTTGGTCAAAATACGGTCGATTTGCAATGGGTCGAATTTGCATACCATATTTCTTAGAATTAACGATTAAATCCTTGATAGCCAACAGCTTATATACGTAGTGCTTTGCTTCAATAGGTAGATTCAAATCGTAAAAGTTGCCTGATCTGCCTTTATGAATATTCCTAGATAATGCTTTACTTACAGCACCTTCACCTAAATTGTATGCCGCAATGGCCAACTTCCAATTATCAAACTTCTGATGAAGATATTGCAGATAATCAAGAGCAGCCTGAGTTGACGCAACTATGTCACGGCGATCATCGTGCCATACATTCTGTACTAACCCTAGGATTCTTCCGGTTGCTGGTTGGAATTGCCATAGCCCTGCAGTCTGGCTATTAGATTTAATTAGGGGGTTGTAAGTACTTTCAATAACCGGTATTAACGCAATTTCCATCGGCATGCCACGGCGCTCGACTTCCTCCACAATATAAAAAAGATACCGTTCGCTATTCGCAATAATACGATTAAACAATTCCGGATTCTGCGAATAGGAAGCACCTATTTTGTATATTATTTTATTATCAGGTGGCAGCGCTAATGCAAAACCGCTTTGCAAGCGGCTCCACAAATTTGCATGGTATTGAATCGTGTCTTGTACTAATCTCTCCGCAAATGCATCCAACGAAATCAATGTACAAGTCCAGAAAAGCAGCGATATCAGTAGAACAGAAAGGCCATTTCTTTTTAGAATCATCTATATATACTATTTTTTGTATCCATACCGTTTAACAGGATATATAAATTTTTGATCTTTGCAAACTATTTTTTACATGAAAAAATATATTCAATCATGAATTAATGTTATTTATCATAATATTAAATAACCTACTTCAAGTTAGATATTAAGAATCATTCTCGAATATTGGATTGACTATTGAATTCTTGAAGTAAAACTGTTGGTTTTGGCTGCCACCCCTTTCTTCGATAATCAACTGTTACATTAGTAAAAATGCCGCCACGCACATAAAAACGAGCAATTAATCGAATATATCTTGGCTTTAAAGCAGCAACGAGATCATCGAGAATTTTGTTAGTGACCGATTCATGAAATACTCCCTTATCCCGGTATGACCATATATAAAGTTTAAGGCTTTTAAGTTCAACACATTTTTTATCCGGGATATAGTCCAGAATTAAGGTTGCAAAATCAGGTTGTCCAGTTTTGGGGCACAAGCAGGTAAATTCGGGAATCTCCATATGAATATGGTAATCCCGATCTATAAATGGATTCGGAAATGTCTCGAGCGTCTTCTCAGTTTTATTGGCCATTCTTCATACTCATATTTAAATTAATTCAGTTACAATAAAAAGTTTGCGCTATGCGCTTTTTCTATTATAACTGCCTTATCTCATAAACAAAAAATTGCGCTTAGCCCATATCAAACTCGCAGGCTTCAAATCATTCGTCGATCCAACTGTAATTTCTGTTTCCCAAGATCTTGTAGGTATCGTGGGTCCTAATGGTTGTGGAAAATCAAATATTATCGATGCGGTACGGTGGGTTCTGGGTGAATCCAAAGCCTCTGCTTTACGGGGCGATTCAATGCAAGATGTTATTTTCGCAGGATCAGATAATCGGAAAGCTGTTGGGCGCGCCAGTGTTGAAATAGTTTTTGACAATTACTTAAGCAAAATAACCGGGCAATGGTCTAGTTATGCAGAAATCGCGATTAAACGCGTGCTTCAGCGAGATGGCATTTCAAGCTATTACATCAATAACCTTCAAGTACGGCGGCGTGATATTTCCGATCTTTTCCTGGGTACCGGAGTCGGGGGTCGAGGTTATGCAATCATTGAGCAAGGCATGATCTCACGGATTATTGAGGCAAAACCCCAAGATTTAAGAAGTTTTCTGGAGGAAGCGGCAGGAATCTCCCAATATCGGGAAAGAAGACAGGAAACTTTCTTACGTCTTGTAGAGACCCGCAAGAATCTCACACGCTTAGAAGATATTTGCCAGGAATTAACATCTCAGCTGCAGCATCTCGAAATTCAGGCAAGAATTGCCCAGCAATATAAGTTATTGCAAGAAAAGTTGCATAGATCTCAGTCCTTATTGTGGCTACAACGTAGAACCGAAGCAATTGACCAACGAACTCATGCAGAAAAAGAAATTCAAAGATTTGAGACCGAATTGGAATTTGTGCTTACAAATCTACACAATGCAGAAAGAGAATATGAAAAAATCCGGGCAAATGAATATACCGCCAATGACAAGTTGCTCCAAGTACAAGGGCAGTTGTATGCTACCGATGCCGATATAGGTCGCCTCGAGCAAGAAATAAATCACCTAAGAAACACGATAACGCGTTTAGTACACCAAATTCAGGAAGCCGAGAATCAACTGGAAAGAAGCATCCAATTAAAAGAAACTAAATTAGAAAACCTAACGCATTGGTGTCAGGAAAGAACGAAAGCGGAATTAAACTATCAACAAAGCATTCTTAAGAATGATGAGGAAAACAAAAAATTTCCTGCTATTGAAGCGAACTTTCTCGCTTGCCAAACGAAATTAAACGAGTGCCGTCACAATCTTCTGTTAATCGAACAAGCCAATCAACTTGAAGACAGTCACCTCTCCCATGCCGAAAAAAATATCCAGCAGCTTGAAGCGCGATATACCCGTTTATTGAAAGAGCAGAATGAACTTGTATCCATTGACTCATCCAGATTAACAGAACTACAGTTAGAAATGGATCAAGTTGAATCTACTTTAAAAGAACAAAACCTCAAGCATCAGGATATAGAAAATCAATTAACTGCGGCAAGCAAGTTTAAACAGCAGATAACCATCGAAATTCAAGAGCTACAGCATACATTATCGCAGGCAACAGCCCGCTTCAACGCATTGCAGAATCTGCAAAAAAAACTGGAAAACAACCAGGATTTAACTACTTGGCTAAGCAAACAGCAATTGGATGTTTTGCCGCGCTTATGGCAAAAAATACAAATCCAGCCCGAATGGGAAGATGCTTTGGAAGCAGTCTTACGCGAACGGCTCAATAGTATCGAATTTGAACAATTGGATAATATCCGAAATTGGATTGATGATGTGCCGCCTGGGAAGTGGACAATTTTTGAACAAACCCGGACCACTTCATACGATACTAAGCATCAATCAATAATTAACCACATAAACTGTGAAAAACTGCTTGCTTATGTCATGGCGAATCAGCGCGAAACCCAACATGTGCTGGAGGATTGGTTAAGCAACGTATATGTGATAGAGGATGTTCAAGCGGGGCTCATCAATAGGTCCATGTTACAAACAGGCGAAATGCTGGTAACACGGCAAGGCCATATTATCACGCGCAACAGTTTCACTTTTTATGCGCCTGATTCTCAATTACATGGTGTTCTGTCAAGACAACAAGAGCTTACCAATATACAAAAAGAAATCGATCAGATTGAATCTCAACTTCATCACCAGCATAGTTTTCTAGCAGATGCTGAACAACAGTGTACTGAATTTAATCGTACAATCCAGATAATTAAAGAGAATAGTAAACAAATACAACAGCATTGGTATCAGTTACAACTTGAAACAGTCAAGCTTTCGCAAATTAATGAGCGTAACGCTCATCGCAATAACCAGATCAAGTCTGAATTGGTTGAAATCAAACAGGTACTCGATAACGAGATTTCGCTACAAGAATCTGCGAAAGCAAGATTTACAAAAAATCTGGAACAAATTAATGCGTTAAAAGAAAATACACGACAGGCTCAACTAGCTTGGGAGATAGCTGATCGCTTACTCGTAAGTCAACGGCAAAACGTGCAGCAATCAGCAAAGGAAATGCAGGAGATTGCATTTCATGTAAAAACTTGCCAGAGCAAAATCAATGAAATAGAACTTAGTGTAAAATCTATCGATGAAGATTTACAAAAATTAGAAGAAAATCATGTCAATCTGCTCAAAGAAAAAAAAGGATTAGATGAGACCCCCTTCAATAAACAATTAGAGGTTGCTCAGACACAACGTAAATCGATTGAACAATCAGCATCACAGTCCCGTCAAGAAGTCGAGGATATCGCACGCTATTTACGTGAAATTGAGAATACCCGCATGGCATCTGAACAAAAATCGCATGTATTACGAGATGCCATCAGCCAAACCCGGCTCAAGGAACAAGCGGCCAATATCACAATTAACCAATTTAATGAACTGATCAATAGTGCTAACATTGACACGGAACAATTGTTACCATTATCAGGGGAAAAGAATATTGCAGCATTACAATCAGAGATTCATAAACTTAACACAGAGATTGCCACATTAGGAATTGTCAATCTTGCGGCATTAGAAGAACTCGAGATTGCTCACGCGCGAGAATCCAGCTTACTTGTACAATTACAGGATATTAATGCAGCCATTGCAACTCTGGAGAATGCTATCCAGCAAATAGATCGAGAAACCCAATTACGTTTGCAAGAAACTTTTACATTGGTTAATACATATTTAAGCGAGATCTTTCCGGTTATTTTTACGGGTGGAAAAGCGCGCCTTGAATTTTGTGACCATAAAGTGCCGGATGCCGGCTTGTTATTTATGGCTCAGCCGCCCGGCAAAAAGAACAGTTCTATTCATTCATTATCAGGGGGAGAAAAAGCCCTTACCGCATTGGCGCTAATTTTTTCTTTATTCCGGTTAAATCCGGCACCGTTTTGCTTACTGGATGAAGTAGATGCACCTCTCGATGATAGCAACACAGAACGTTTCTGTGAATTAGTAAAAAATATGGCGAAACAAACCCAATTTCTGTTTATTAGCCATAATAAATTAACCATGGAGATGGCACAGCGATTAATAGGCGTTACAATGCAAGAACGAGGGGTATCAAGAATTGTGGCTGTAGATCTCGCTGATGCCATTAAAATGGGAAAGCGAGACGAGCAATCTGTGATCTAGAGATTGTGGTTGAACGTATAAAACTGACATAATCTAGCCCGGATATTGCATGAATTCGCACGATGGTCACGCATGATATTGGTTTTACAAGGGATTTTTAGAAGAAGCGGTGTAGTTATTCATACACCTGACTGAGACAAATCCCTTGTGGAATCAAAAGACAAGTGAGGGCGTGTACAATTCATGCAATATCCGGGCTAGGATCTGTGCTTTGCATAACGGTGTTTTTAGGAGATAGCAAGGAGGTATTATGGAGATATTGAATATGAGTGACTTGCAAATAAGCTTGATTATCATCGGTATAATAGTTATTGTTGGTGTTGCTGTCTTCAATTGGTTACAACAACTGCGTTACCGGCGTAAAGTACAAGCCGCGTTCGAGCACAAGCACGATGATATTCTTTTAGATACTTATGATTCTGAAGAAAACTTTCAACGTATTGAACCAAAATTCAATAAAATGCCATCGGATATTCCGTTTGATTCGTTTATTCAAACTGAATTATCGCCGAGTGAACCCAAAAAATCACCGGCTAGACCACCAGCTAGCGCCTCTGTTAATATTTCAACAAGCTCCATTCCGAATTCAACCACTACCTCACCCGTTCTAGATTACGACAGCAATACAAATTACGTTGCCAACATTCGATCAGAATCGGTTATTGCAAATACCTATATTGCAAAACTACTACAAAGAAAATTTGACTTCGGAAAACCCGTTTACTGGCTGGGTCAGCGAGATAAAAATGATTCATGGGAAGAAATCACCAACGAATCCAATGTCGACAGTGATGGCTACAGTCATTTGAAAGGCTGCTTGCAGCTTGCTGATAGAGCTGGTCCTATCAGTGAAGTTAATCTATCCAAGTTCAGGGATCTGGTACTAGATTTCGCGTCACAAGTACATGCGACAGCAGAGTGCCCAGATATTGTCAGTACGCATGAAAAAGCCGTAATGCTCGATAAATTCTGCGCTGAAGTGGATGTCATGATAGGCATTAATATCATTAGTAAAGATGACGGCGCATTTGTTGGCACCAAAATTCGTGCATTAGCAGAAGCCTCTGGATTCCGGCTAGAATCTGAAGGAATATTCAAGTATCGCGATGATAATAATAATGTATTGTTCACACTAAACAATTATGAATCACCCCCATTCTTGCCTGACAACATAAAATCACTAACAACGCACGGTGTGACGTTCCTGTTGGATGTCCCAAGGGTTGCGCATGGAGAGAGGGTGTTTGACCAAATGACTCACCTGGCAAAGATTTTCTCCAATACGCTTGGCGGTATTATGGTTGATGATAATCGGGTTCCTTTGAGTGATAGCGGAATTCTCAGAAGTAAACAACAATTAATTGAGATACAAACTTCAATGAAAAAGAATCATATTAATGCAGGTAGCCCGAGTGCTTTGAGGCTGTTTGTATAAGTAAAAGCTTTCCACTAAAAATTAAAGATAAATACTGAATCATCCGTAATCGCTATCAAAGCAACAAATCGTTTATATAAATTTATTATGTAACAGATGGTTATAAAATATTGTTTAGAGGAAATTGTAAAATAATAAGCTATGCTGATGATAAATTACTATAATAGCTTTCTTAGATAAAGAGATAACAATGAATCAATCTTCGAATACAGGACAATCTTTCTCACCCATTGAAGTCAAGCTTGAATCAGGGAAAGACTACTATTGGTGCACTTGTGGGCGGAGTAAATCGCAGCCTTTTTGCGATGGCTCGCATAAGAATACAGAGTTCACACCCAAAAAATTTAGCGTGAGTGAGAATAAAACGGCCTGGCTATGCTCTTGCAAAAAAACCAGCAATGCTCCTTTTTGTGATGGCACTCATCTCAAACTGTAAATAATAGTCAGCCACTGTACTTTCATAATACAAAAGCAATCATTACCAGTCCGATCAAGTACTGAGGCACGTCAACAGAATTTAAAATTTGGTTACTCATTAGCCCTTTAATAGTTCAAAAAGTAGTGTCTCCATGGAAACAGAACTGAAATATTTAGAAGAAAAAGTTTTTCTGCTTTTACGCCTGTATCAGGATACTTGCAAAGAGAATAAAAAATTACGTAAAGAACTTGCAGACACATACGCTCAATGTGAGAAATTAAATGAAAAAATACATGTTGCAGCTGGCCGACTTGAGACACTGCTTTTAGAAATGCCAGATAATGAACAATAATCCGCTGAATCTCAATATTATGGGGCGTGAGTTTTGTGTTACTTGCCCCGACGAAGAGCGAGAAGAAATTCAACTTGCTGCAGGTTATTTAGATAAAAAAATTCAGGAGATCAAAGCAGAAGGGAAAGTTGTTGATTCTGATCGTATTGCAATTATTGCAGCACTGAGCATCACGCATGAATTACTCATGCTACGTAATGGAACTGGCTTTGACATGTATGAATTTAAGCGTAGAATTATCTCGTTAAAGAAAAAAGTTGATGAAGTAATCATCAAGGCGGAAAGTTAGGGAAACTCTGAATAACTCATGTTTGTTATTCCGAACAAAGTGCGGAATCTTTGTGAATCAACGTGATAGATTTCTCGCTATGCTCGAAATGACAGTTATTCAGAGTTTCCTTAGAATTGTTGTGTAAATAAGGTTAATCCCTGCAGTGTTTGTTAAGATCTATATTCTTTGAACCAAGTATTAAAAATGGTTGTGGACTTTAGTGATACTGTTGTGCGCACCAACATACTGGATGTGCCTGATGTATCCGTGAAGCAACCGCCTTGGACCTCATGGTTCAAGATGAAGATCTGACGGCATATGCGGGGAACTATTACGGGACAAGAAATGTTTATTAAACGTTTCTTGTCCTTTTAGTTTTCCGATTGCTACTGTTCCTAACCCGGATATTGCATGAATTCGCACGATGATCACGCATGATATTGGTTTCA
>Ga0105096_10000098_pt1 | contig 20940 bp, 17 predicted proteins | sample PPLLak3cmMay2015_FD_87036 | JGI IMG/M metagenome (GOLD analysis project Ga0105096, IMG submission 87036) | Freshwater sediment microbial communities from Prairie Pothole Lake near Jamestown, North Dakota, USA - PPLs Lake P7 Core (1) Depth... | ecosystem: Environmental > Aquatic > Freshwater >... | reverse complement strand
GGCCAGCGCCGCCGTGCGCGGCGACCGCGGCGGATGGTCGAAAGGAAGCACGATCAGCGACTGCGGCGGCGCCTCCTGCTCCAGTGGCCAGAACGCGAGGAGCGCTGTGGCCAGGGCAAGCGGCACGACCGCGGCCGCCGCCCATCTCCACGGCAGCTTGCCCCGCCGCCGCGGGCGCGCCGCCGCGCCGCCTTCCAGTTCAACCTGGAAGACGCGGATCGGTCGCGTGATGTTCTTGACCTGATGGCGTCCGGCATCGACCAGCCGCACGCCGAGGTCCTGCCGCACCTGGTCGCGCACGGTGCCTGAGATCGCGATGCCGCCCGGAGGCGCCAGCGCCTCGATCCGCGCCGCGACGTTGACGCCGGTGCCGGCGATGTCGTGTTCATCGACGATGATGTCGCCGAGGTTGATGCCGATACGGTGGTCGATCCGCTGAAGCGCCGGCACGTCGCGATTGCGCGCCGCCATCTCGCGCTGGATCTCGATCGCTGCTTCGAGCGCCGACATCGCACTCGGGAACTCGACCAGGAAGCCATCGCCGACGGTACGCACGATGCGGCCGCCATGGCGCAGCACGGCGGGGTCGGTGACTTCGCTGCGAATGGCCGCCACCCGTGCATGCGTGCCGGGTTCGTCGCGCTCCATCATCCGGCTGTAGCCGGCGACATCGGCGATCAGGACGGCGGCGAGCCTGCGAGTCGAGGGCGTGCTCATCGGTGGCAGCGGCAGCGGCGGCAGCACTTGACAACGGCGTGCCCGCGCGAGCCAGTCTAGAACCTATCTCAGAATCCGCGGCGGCCGCGGCGGGGCCGCCTGGGGATGCAGCGCTAGGCGCGCCGAGGAGACCATTGCTTGATGCAAGGCGACGAGGCGCAACAACGCGATGCGCCCCAGGCGACCCCGCCCCGAAGGGTTGCGACGAGAAGGGGGCGGCTGCGTTGTTGGCGCGCTTGGCCGTAGGCCCAGCTACTGTCCTGCGCGCGCCGCCTAGCATCCACCCCCTTCTCGTCGCAACGCGACCGTCGGGGATTTTGAGATAGGTTCTAGCGACTCGGCGGTCCTCGCCGCGCTTGCGCTAACGTCCGCCGATGGACCGCGAGCCTGAACCGGGCGAAGCTCAGGCCGTCGCTGCTACAGGCGAGGTGCGCGAACACGACTCGACGCTGGTCCGTGCCCTGCTGATCGCCGCCGGCGGCACCTGCTTCGTGCTGGGCGTGATCGGCATCTTTCTGCCGCTGCTGCCGACGACGCCGTTCATGCTGCTGGCGGCGGCCTGCTTCGCGCGCTCGTCGCGCCGCTTCCACGGCTGGCTGCTTGCCAATCCGACGTTCGGGCCGCTGATCCGCGAGTGGGAACGGCATCGCTCGATCCCGCGCCGGACCAAGCTGACGGCGATCATGCTGATGTCGCTGACGATGGCAACCTCGATCGTCTTCTTCGTCGAGCCGCGCTGGTTGCAGGCGCTGCTGGCCGCCATTGGCATCGGGCTGGCGATCTGGATGTATCGGATTCCGTCGCGCGAGGCTTAGGGCTTGTCCGTGGATCGCTCGCACGCACGATCCACTTACGGACAAGCTTTTCGCTGACGCGACTGCCCGGGTTACCCGCCGAGCACGCGCAGCCGGGCCAGGCGCTCCGGCTCGCGCTTCGCGAACGACGCATCCTTGCCGAGTTCGTCGGCGGCAAGGCGGAAATAGGGCTTCGCAGCCGCCGTCTGGCCGACGGCGACGAGCAACTCGGCGATCTCCTCGAAGACGTAGCCGGAGGCAGCGCCGGCGGCGCGCCATTCTTCTTCGAGCGCACGCTGGATCGCAAGCGCTTCGTCGTTGCGGCCGAGCGCGCGCAGGCAACGCGCCACCGACCAGCGTGCAATGCGGCCCTGCGGCTGGCGCCCGGTGGCGAGCCAGGCGGTCTCGGCGTCGCGAAAGACCGGCAGCGCGGCCTCGTACTTGCCGCCGTCGAACAGATTCCACGCGTGGTTGTTCAGCAGCGCCGGAAGCAGCGCGCGCGCCTTGGGGTCGGCGGAGAGGCGGGCGAGATCGATGCCGCGCTGCGTCCACAGGCTGCTGTCGGCGCGGTCGACGATCGCCACCATGTGCGCGGCGTCGACGGCCAGGCCGTCGAGCCTTCCGGCTCCGGCGACCTCCCAGGCCTCGACGAACAGCGGCTTTGCCCGTGCCTTGTCGCCGGCAGAGTTGTAGGTCCGGCCGCGTTCGAGCAGGTAGCGCACGCGCGGCGCCGGGCCCGCGGTGGCGAGTTGCGGCTGGATCTCGTCGAGCAGCGCATGCGCCTGTGCGAAGTCGCGGCGCAGGCTGTAGGTGCGGGCGATCTGCGTCAGCAGTTCGAGGCGCTCGTCACCCTGTGCCTGCGGCAGCGCGTTGCGGAACCGCGCCTCGCTGGCGGCGGGGTTGCCGTACTCCCAGTACGAGTCGATGTCGAGCGCCGACACGGTGAACGGGGCGCAGAAGAGCGCGGCTGCAGCCAGCCGGCGCAGGCGCTTGCCGTGCACTGGGTTTCCTTCTCGATGCGCGTTCAGGGACGGGTGCTTCGGAACGGCCGAGCGCGCCCTTGCCCCGCGTCAGGTGGACGAGCCCTTGTCGGGCGTACGAGGCGCGCGCCTTTGCTGCGCCGGTCCCTCTTCGATGTCGAACTTGAATTCGCGAATGAGCTCGCCGTCGAGATAGACGCGCATCGCATGAGCGCCGATCGGGTCGCCAGGCGCGTAGCGCCACTCGTTGGCGACGAAGCCCAGCCGGGTCGGGATGATTCTTTCGGTGACTGCCGTCTTGCGATCGGGCGAGATGGTGTAAATGCCCATCGCTTCTCCAGGCCCCCAGGTCGGTGGTGCGATCGGCAGCTCGAACTCCTCGCGCCAGACCACCGTCGGCTTGTCGGTCTTGAAGATGATGTACCAGCCGTAAGGCGCGGAGACGACGGCGGGAAAACGGTCGGTTTCCAGCAGAAGGCGACGCCCGGTCTCGTCGGCGCCGAAGACGCCGAACTGCGCCGACACCACCTCGATCGGGGTCAGCTTCAGCGCCGCCGAGGGTGCCTGGGCGCGTGCTGCCGGCGGTTCGACCACCGTGACGCCCGACGGCGCGTTCCGGGTGGTGCAGCCGAGCAGGGCGATGACGGCGATACCGCCAACGCCGATGCTGAGGACGAGGGACCATCGACGCGACATGAATACCTCCGCTGCTTGCCCGCGCCGCCACGGAACGGGTTACGACGGATGCCTTGTTAGCACATTTCCCGAGGCGGCGCAGCGCAGCGAACGGCGCGTGGCGAGCGCGCCTTGCTCAGCGGCTGGCCTCGTAGGGCGGCCGTCCCTGGCGCGGGCCGCCGCCACTGTCGTCGCGCGGCGGCTGCGGCGGACGCAAGGGTGCCGGCTGGGTAGGCGCCGTTGGCGGCGCGGCCTGCGCCGGGGCAGCTGGCGCAAGCTGGGGCGGTGCCACCCGGGCCGGTGAAACCTGGACCGGTGCCACCTGGGCCGGTGCTACCTGGGCCGGTGCTACCTGGGCCGGTGCTACCTGGGCCGGTGCTACCTGGGCCGGTGCTACCTGGGCCGGTGCTATCACTGGTGGCGCGGGTCGGGTCGGCGCAATCTGTGGTTGCTGCGGCCGGGGCGCCTGCGGGACCTCGGGACCACGCGGCGAATAGCGGCGGTTGTCGTGGCTGCCCACGTCGTCTGGCCGGAAAGTCGGGGCGGGCATCTGCCGTCCGGGTTGGCGCGGCTGCCGCGGCAGGCCGTCGCCGGCCGGCACCTGATCGACGCGCGGTTGCGGCACAGGCTGCGCGGGCTGCGAAGGCGATTGTGGTGTCGGAGCCGGCGAAACCGGCTGCGGCCGTGGCGCTGCGCGTCGCTCGCCGTCCTCGGGTCGGTACGGCCGGCCCGGCGCCGCACGCGGATCGACCGGTGGCTGGTAACGCGGATCGTGCTGCTGGCCATTGGCCGGCGCCACGCCGCGCGGCGCTTCCACTGCGCTTGGCGCCTCGACGGCACGCGGCTGGCCTGGCTCGCGAGGCAATGCCGAGTCCTGTGCTGCCGGCGACTGCGGCCGGGTTCCCGTATCGGCCGGCCGTGGCGGCATCGGCGACGGCGTCGCAGGCGTCACGATCTCGTTGCCCTGGCGATGTTTGGTGTTCGGCACGTTGGCCGGCGGTTGCGGCCGGGCGATGTACTGCTGCCATTCGGACGGTGGTGGCCGCTGGCCACGGCTGACCGGCTCGGGCCGGCCGAATCGGTCATCGGCGACCCAGGTCGAGCGGTCGGGATGCCGGTTCACGTACTTCGGTGTCTGCACGATGGTCAGCCGATCGACCTGCGGCACGTTCTGCACGTTGACCACGCGCAGGTAGCGCGGCGAGTGGCGGTGGGCGGGCACGTAGGGCTCGCGCGGACCGAGCGGGAACCAGCCCACCGGGCCACGGCCAGCGACGGGGACGCCGTACCAGGCCACGAGCGCAGGGGCAAAGACCGGGCGCGCCACGACCCTGCCTGGCACCCAGCCCCAGGAACTGCCGATCACGATCCAGCGGCCGTAGTGCAGAGGAGCAAAGCCCCACGGCGCCTCGTCGACCCAGGTCCAGCCCCAGGGGTGCAGCCAGACCCAGCGGCCAAATCGGTACGGTGCCCAGGTGGCGATCGTCGCGCGGGGAAACCAGACGGCGCCATGGTCCTCGACCACGCGCCAGTCACCGTACTGGTCCAGTTGTTCGACCCCGGTGGTCTCGCGCGAGACGTAGGCGGTGCTGTTCAGGCTGTCGTCGCGGGCATCGCGTTCGGCCACCCAGGTGTCGAAGCGGTCGGGCTGCGCCGGCGACAGGCCGAAGCGCGACCTCGGTGGTGCCGTGACCTCACCGCGCTGATCGGCGGCAACGACGAAGCTGCTGTTGCCGCTGACAATGCGCGCCCGGCCGCCGAAGGAAGTCACAGCGGTGATGCCCGGGCTGCGGTCGACGTCGATGCGATAGCGGCCGAGGTCGTCGAAGACGATCCGTTCGCGTTGCGTCAGCAACTCGAGTTCCGTGAGCGTTTCGCGGCTGCGCAGCCGCAGCGAAACCGAGCCGCGAAGCACGGCGAGTTGCATGAACTGGTCGTCGAGGCGGACGAAGTCGACCGTGGTCTCGTCGTCGAGCTGCAGCGCGGTCGACCCGATGCGCACTTCGGCGCGGCCGTTCGGGCCGGTTTCCAGGCGCCAGCCGGCCGTGATCGGCCAGTTCAGCAGCGCTTCCTCGCGACTTCCGCTCGACAGGTCCAGCAGCGACACCGGGCCGGCCAGCAGGCTGATGCCGCCGACCCGGGCCGGCGGGTCGACGACCTCGCCCTGCTCGGAGCCCTGCGCCTGTGCCACCGCCAAGGCGGCGGCGAACAGCATGGCCACCCCAAGGCGCAGCAGCGCTATCGAGCTCAGTTCTGTCCAGGCAGCAGGCATGGTGTCAACGCATTGGACGGCGAGGGCCGCGATCCGCCGCGGCCGTCGGCACGACCCTTGTTACCGGTGATAAGGCACGGCGACAACTGGCACCATCCCCCGGTAGGCGGGACCGGCATGCTTGTGATGCTTGTGCTTTCCGGGCCGCACCACGTGGCGATAGGCCACCGGATAGACCGGGGCCGGCATCGCGACGTATCGCGGAGGCGGTAAGACGACGCGGACCGGCGGTACATAGAACGGTGCCGGAACGACAACCGGCAGGTAGACCGGCGAGATATGAACCGGCGGCGCGTAGAACGGTGCGCCGAGCTGCAAGCCGAAATGTGGCGTCGCGATAGAGATGGCGACACCCGCGGCCTGGGCGACTCCGAGCGGCGCGGCGAGTACGAGGGTGGCCAACAGCGCTGAGGTTATTTTTCTCACGGCATCCTCCTTGGGTTGCTGGACCAAACAACGTCTGGCCAAGCGGACCGTGGACCGGGCTGCCAGGAAGGAGTTTTGCGAGTTGTAACGCCGACCGTGCCGCGCCGCGGCTTGCCAAGGCAGCAAGAAAAAGGGCCCGGCTGTGAGGCCGGGCCCGAACCACCAAGGAGGAGGTGGAGGAGACAACCAGTTGTCGTGTCGCCGGAAGGGTGACCTCAGAAGGCCAGCGTCGAACACGAACTTCGAAGCGGAGCCTAGCAGGAGCGATTCATACCGATTGGGGTAGTCGAGCAAGGGTTCTAGTACGGCGCGCCGTCGAAAATATGCAAGTTACTGAAAAAGCAGAAGTCGCGCCCGCGCCGCGCCATGATCGTCATTGTTGATGGTGGAGATCGCAATCGCCGATGCAGGTGGCTTCGCAACGGATTCAGGCGATCAGCGGCCGATACTCGCGGTGCCGCGCCAGATAGGCGCTGACGAAGGAGCAACGCGGCCGCACCCGGATTCCCTGCGCCGCCGCCTGTTCCAGCGCCGCGCGTACAAGCGCTGCACCGATGCCCCGGCCCTCGAGTTCGGGCGGCACCTCGGTGTGCACGAGCAGCATGACGCCATCGTCCATTCGATAGTCGCAGCGCGCCAGCCGGCCGTCGATGACGGCCTCGAATCGCGACAGCTGGAGGTTGTGGTGAACGTCGACAGGAATCGGGGACATGATGGGCAGCTTGAAATGGCACCGTGGAAGCGGCATTTTTCCACGGCATCCTTCTTGCCGAGGTTCGAGATGTCGTCGATGTCATGTCGCAATTGGCTTTCGGCACTGCCCGCCGCGCTTGCCGTGGTTGCCGTCCTTGCAACGGCGGCTGCGCACGCGCGCAGCGTCGCAGCGCGCGGCCCGTTGCTGCCGCACGAACAGGCGGTGGTGCGCCTGTTCGAGGAAACCTCGCCCTCGGTCGCCTACATCACCACTGAACAACTCCGGGCAACGGGCATGTTCACCGCCACCCTGGCGCAGGGCGCGGGCAGCGGCTTCGTCTGGGACGGCGCCGGCCACGTGGTCACCAACCATCACGTGGTGGCGGGCGCACGCCGGGTCTTCGTGCGGCTGGACTCGGCGGAGGCGGTCGAGGCGCGCGTCGTGGGCGCGGCGCCGGAGTACGACCTGGCGGTGGTCAAGCTCGCCAAGGTGCCGACGAGGCTGCGGCCCATCCCGCTCGGCTCCTCGTCGGAGTTGAAAATCGGCCAGTCCGTCTATGCGATCGGCAATCCCTACGGGCTGCAGCGCACGCTGACCCAGGGCATCATCAGCGCGCTCGACCGGGAACTGCCGACCACCGACTTCCGGGAAGTGGCGGGCGTGATCCAGACCGATGCAGCGATCAATCCCGGCAACTCCGGCGGGCCGCTGCTCGATTCGGCGGGGCGTCTGATCGGCATGAACACGGCGATCCGCTCCGCCAGCGGCTCCTCGGCCGGCGTCGGCTTCGCGATCCCGGTCGATCTGGTCAACCGGATCGTTCCGCTGCTGATTGCCCGCGGCCGCGCGCCGCTGCCGGGCATAGGCATTTCGCCGGTGCGTCCGGACCAGGTGGCTCGGGCGGGAATCTCCGGCGTGGTGATCGCCCGCGTCGGCCCGGGCACGCCGGCGGCGCAGGCGGGGCTGCAGCCGCTCGATCCGCGCAGCGGCGAACTCGGCGACGTGATCGTTGCCGTCAACGGCCGCCGCATCGACACACTTTCGACTTTCGTCGCCGAACTCGACCGCGTCGGCGTCGACAACACGGCCGAGATCACGGTCGAGCGCGGCGGCAAGCAGCGCAGCGTCCGGCTGCGCGTGATCGACCTGCGCAGCTGAACTGCGCCGCTGCGGCTACTTCCAGCCCGGCGGCAGGTTGGAGCGGACGCCGACGTTGCCCTCGTCGCGGCGCTGCCGCGAGTCCCGTTCGGTCCGGGAGGTGCCGCTCGGCGCCTCGCTTCGCGGGCGCTCTGAGCGCGGGCGCTGCTCCGCAGCCGGCGAACGAGGGGCTTGGGCCGCCTTGGCACTGCCCGCGGGCGCGGCGCCGCGACGCTGGCCCGGCGCGGCTTGCTGCGATTCCCTGTTCGGCTGTGCGTCGTTGCGCTTTGGCGCGTCTCGCCGCGGCGACGCTTCCTTGCGGGGTGCGCCACGCCGCTGCTGGCCGCGCGGCGATGCCGGGCGCGGCTCGCGTGTCACCTGTGCCTCGACGAAGCCAGGGCCGGGCGCCGTGCCGGCTTCGAAGCCGGGCACCACCTCGCGCGGCAACTGGCGGCGGATCACCTTCTCGATGTCGCGCAGCAGCGGCAGCTCGTCGCTGGCAACCAGCGAAATCGCCTCGCCGGTGGCTCCGGCTCGGCCGGTGCGGCCGATGCGGTGCACGTAGTCCTCGGGCACGTTGGGCAGGTCGAAGTTGACGACGTGCGGCAGCTGCTCGATGTCGAGGCCGCGAGCGGCGATGTCGGTTGCCACCAGCGTCTGCAGTTCGCCGCTCTTGAAGGCCGCCAGTGCCCGGGTGCGCGCGTTCTGGCTCTTGTTGCCGTGGATCGGCAGCGCGCTGATGCCATTCTTCTCCAGCTGCGCCGCGAGCCGGTTGGCGCCGTGCTTGGTGCGGGTGAATACGAGCACCTGGTACCAGGAGTTCGACTTGATCAGGTGCGCCAGCAGTTCGCTCTTGCGCCTGGCATCGACGGGCAGCACCTTCTGCGCCACCGCGTCGACCGTCGAATTGCGCGGCGTGACCTGCACGCTCGCCGGGTCGTGCAGCAGGCCGGTGGCGAGGCCGCGGATCTCGTCGGAGAAGGTGGCGGAGAAAAGCAGGTTCTGCCGCTTCTTCGGCAGGACAGCCAGGATCCGCTTGATGTCGGGGATGAAACCCATGTCGAGCATGCGATCGGCCTCGTCAAGCACCAGCGTCTCGACCTTCGACAGGTCGATCGTGCGCTGGCCATGGTGGTCGAGCAGCCGGCCTGGCGTGGCGACGACGATGTCGACGCCGCGCTTGACCGCATCGATCTGCGGATTAATGTTGACGCCGCCGAAGATCACCGTGGATTTCAGCGGCAGGTGCTTGCCGTAGACGCGCACGCTTTCCTCGACCTGGGCCGCGAGTTCGCGGGTCGGCGTAAGGATCAGCACTCGGATCGCGGGCCGGCCGCTGCGCGGTTGCGCCGCCAGGCGCTGCAGGATCGGCAGCACGAAGGCGGCCGTCTTGCCGGTGCCGGTCTGAGCGCCGGCGAGCAGATCGCGGCCGGCGAGTACGGCGGGGATGGCCTGGACCTGGACTGGGGTCGGCGTCGTGTAGCCGACGTCGGCGACAGCGCGCACGAGCGCATCGGTCAAGCCGAGACTTGCGAAAGACATGAAATTCCCTTGCTGGGTGTCCGGCCTGCCGCGCGGCGCAGCGATACTGCGCCAAGCGTTCATCGACCAGCCGATTGCCGAACTAGGTTCGTTTTCAGGGCAGGGCGCGCCGTGTTCGGCACGCAGGCCCGCGTCAGGATTGACGGCAGTGACGAAGCATCGAGGAGATCGATGCCGCTGGTCTGTCACCGCGTGGAGCGCAGTGTAACAGCGCCTCGAGCCACTGGCCGGCGGTGAAACGGTGCACCGTGCCGCCGACGTGCACCTCGCTTTCGCCGCGGGTGGCGAGCACCACCTCCTCGCAGCGATGGCGGTGCGGTGGCGCCGCGGCGCCGGGCGCCATCGTCTGCTGCCAGACCCCGGCGAGGCCATCGTCGCTGCGGTGGCCGCCGGCATGGGGCTGGCGCAGGTGCCCGATTACATGGCGGACGCCGCTCTGCGCGAAGGCCGCGCAGTCGAAGTGCTCTCCGCCTGGCGGCCGGCGGCGCTGCCGATCTCTCTCGTGTTCGCCTCGAAGCGCCTGCTGACGCCGCGGCTGCGGGTGCTGATCGATGCCTTCGCCGAACTTCCGGTAAAGACGTCGCCGCCGGCGACGGTCAGTGCAGCGGCTCGGTCCGCCGTTCGAGCCACGCCAGCGCCTCGCCGCCCAGATGCGGGCCGACGCGGCGGCGGACCTCGGCGTGATAGGCGTTGAGCCAGTCGACCTCGTCCTGAGCGAGCAGCGACCGCTCGATGCAGCGGGTGTCGATCGGGCACAGCGTCAGCGTCTCGAAACGGAGAAAGTCGCCGAACTCGGTCTGCTCCGCCGGCACGGCGAGCACCAGGTTCTCGATCCGCACGCCCCAGCGCCCTGGGCGATAAAGGCCGGGCTCGTTGCTGGTGATCATGCCGGGCTCCATCGCCGTGTGCGGCTCCGGCGCCAGATGTGGCGTGATGCCCTGCGGTCCCTCGTGCACGTTCAGGAAGTAGCCGACACCATGGCCGGTGCCGTGGCCGTAATCGGCGCCAGCGGCCCAGATCGGCGCCCGCGCCAGCGTGTCGAGCGCCGGCGAGCGAGTGCCGCGTGGAAACTTCGCCCGCGACAGCGCGATCATGCCTTTCAGCACGCGGGTGTAGTCCTCGCGCTGCTCGAGGCTGGTGTTGCCGACCGGCACGACGCGCGTGATATCGGTGGTGCCGAAGAAGTACTGGCCGCCGGAGTCGATCAGCAGCAGGCCGCCGCCGGTCCTGCCGGGCTCGGCGATCAGCGCATGGGCCTCGGCCGTGGCGCGATAGTGCGGCTGCGCGCCGTTGCCATTGAAGCCGGCGATGGTCGAGAAACTCGGGCTGACGAAGCCCGGCCGGCGTGCGCGCGCGGCGCAGATCTGCTCGTCGATCGTCAGTTCGGTGATCCGTTCCTTGCCGAGTGCGTTCTCGAACCAGGCGAAGAACTCGGCCAGCGCGGCGCCGTCTTCCTCCATCGCCTTGCGCACGAAGGCGGCCTCGGCTTCGGTCTTGCGGCTCTTGGCCAGCGTCGACGGGTTGATCGCCTCGACCACGCGGACCGAGGCCGGCACCGCATGGCGGAAGGCGAGCGTGATCCGGCGCGGGTCGAGCAGCAGCGCTGTATTCGCCGCGAGCGCACCGAGCGTCGCGGCGGCTTCGGCGTAGGGCGCCAGGGTGAAGCCGTCGCGCTCGAGCGTCTGCCGCAGCGCCGGCGCAATCTTGCCTTCGCCGACGAACAGCACAGCCCGTTCGGTCGTCAGCAGCAGGTGCGCCGCGAACACCGGGTTGTAGGACACGTCGGCGCCACGCAGGTTGGTGATCCAGGCGATGTCGTCAAGCGTCGAGATGAAGTGGGCATCGGCGCCGGCCGTGGCCATCGCCTCTCGCAGCAGCTTCAGCTTGTCGGCGCGCGGCGCCGATGCATACGGGGCGGGATGCTCGTAGACCGCTGCTGTGGGCAGACCGGCTCGCTGAGGCCAGATCGAATCGAGCAGGTCGAGGTCGGTACGCAGGCCGACGCCGCGCGCCGACAGACGTTCGCGCAGCGCCCGCTCGGCAGCCAGCGACAGCACGGCGCCGTCGGCGCCGACCGTTGCGCCGGCGGCCAGCGTCTGCGCCAGCCATTCGACATGGCCGGGGCTGGTGCCGCCTGCGATCTTCATCACCGTGATGCCGGTGCCGGCGGTCTGCACCTCGGCCTGGGTCCAGTAGCGCGAGTCGACCCAAAGCGTGGCCGCATCGAGCGTGACCACCAGCGTGCCGGCGGAACCGGTGAAGCCGCTCATCCATTCGCGGCCCTGCCAGCGTTCCGGCAGGTACTCGGACAGGTGCGGGTCGGCGGTGGGCAGCAGCCAGGCCGCGAGGCCCTGCGCGCGCAGCGCCGCGCGCATCGCGTCGATGCGCGCGCGAACCAGCGCGCGGTTGTCAGCGAGAGTGTCCATGGGCCGGATTCCGGGTCGGGGGAAGGGGCGGGAAGTCTAGAACCTATCCCGGAATCCGCGGCGGCGGCGCTTTCTGGATCCGACGGCGGCGGGATGACTGCACCGGCCCCGGACGACCGCAGGCCCTAATCCTTTCGTTGGACTGACGTGATCCCGCGCAGCGGCTAGCTTGGCGGCCTGCAGACGATCGCCGAACGGCACCTGTCCGCACGACCGCCCACCAGGAACTCAAGTCGGCTGTCGCGAGGCGTCGTCTGCAACCACCATCATCCGGCCCTCCGGCGAGCGGCAGCAGCGCACAATCTGCCGAACCGGCCACGGCACGAGGGGACCGCAATGACCGTCACCACCACCAGCGGGCTGCAGTACGACGACCTGCGCGTCGGCAATGGCGCCGCGGCGGGCTTCGGTTCCGACGTGATCGTCCATTACACCGGCTGGCTGACCGACGGCCGCAAGTTCGACTCCAGTCGCGACCGCAACGACCCTTTCGGTTTCTCCGTTGGCCAGGGCAACGTCATCGCCGGCTGGGAAGAGGGCATCGCCGGGATGCGCGTCGGTGGCCTGCGCAAGCTCGTCATTCCGCCAGAACTCGGCTACGGCGCCTGGGGTGCCGGCGACGTGATCCCGCCCGATGCGACGCTGGTGTTTGAGGTCGAACTGCTCGCTGTCGACTGACTTCTGCGACCTAGCCGCGCTTCAGCCGCATCCGCTCCTCGGCGCCGCGGCTGCGCGCTTTCCATTCGGCGAGTTGCCGGCGCCGTTCCAGGAACGTCATCTGTTCGCGCCGCGATTCGCGCTCGAGCTTGTGGAAGTTCTTCAGCCGGTCGGCATCGATGGCAGCGCGCACGGCGCACCCCGGCTCGTCGCCGTGGCGGCAGTCGCGGAAGCGGCAGCGCTGCGCCAGTTCGGCGATGTCGCCGAAGCTCGCCGCCAGCTGCGAGCTGTCGAGGTCGACCCGCAGGCCGCGCAGCCCCGGCGTATCGATCAGGCAGGCGCCGCCGGGCAGCCGGTGCAGCGTGCGCGCGGTCGTCGTGTGGCGGCCGCGGGAGTCGTCGGCGCGCACGTCTCCGGTCGATTGCACCTGCTGGCCGAGCAAGGTGTTGGTCAACGTCGACTTGCCGGCGCCGGAGGAGCCGAGCAGTACGGCAGTCTGGCCCGGCGCGAGGTAGGGCAGTAGCGTCGCCGCTGCGGCAGTGGCGGTGGCATCGACGGCCTCGATCGGCACCTCGCGCGGCAGCCGCGCCCGCAGCAGATCGATGGCCGGCTGCGGCGCGGCGGCGCAGTCGAGCTTGGTCAGCACGACGAGCGGCCAGACGCCGGCACCCTGCACCAGCGCCAGGTAGCGCTCGACCCGGCGCGGATTGAAGTCTCCGTCGAGCCCCATCACGATGAAGGCGCTGTCGACGTTGCTGACCAGTACGCGGCGGCGGCCGTCGTCGTCGGCGCGCGCCAGTTGCGTGGCCGGCGACAGCAGTGCCTGGACCCAGGCATCGCCCTGGGGATCGCGGCCGGCGGCGACCCAGTCTCCGACCGCCAGGTCGTCGCCGGAGTTCGCGAGCGTGCGCGCTAGTTGCGGCAGCACTCGTGCCTTCAGGCGCTCAGAGCCGTCGTCGAGGACTACGGTCTCGCGCTGGATTTCGATCACCCGCGCCGGCCAGGCGCCGGCTGCAGCGGCAGCGTCGAACGCGGCGGCGAACGCGGGGGTGAAGCCGATCGGCCGCAGCCGATCGAAGAGCTGGCTCATCATGTCGTTTCTCGCAACAGGCGCGCGAAGCGCGCGCAAACGTCAGGCTGCGCCGGCAGGGCGCAGGACCGAACTTGCTGTGGGAAACGGCCGGCCGCGGAATGCGGCGGCGGAACTGCGCAGCGCCGCTAGACGCAGCCGGCCGTGAGGACGGTCTCGAACTTGACCATATGTGCCTCCCGGAGAAGAAAGTGCTCGATGAGCGGAGCCACGATCTTCGCCGGGCAGCCTGCAGGCGTCAACGCCGCGGACCGGACCGCGTGATGTTGCGGCAACAGTCGCAGTGCAGGCGCGATCTCACGAAGCGCGCGAGCGCCAGGCCCGGATCGCTCCTTCGAGGCTGAAGACTGCCAGCGAGATCCAGATCAACACATAGCCCGGCGCGCGCTCGGCGAAGGGCTCGTTGAACAGCCAGACCCCGAGCAGAAGCTGCAGCGACGGCGACACGTACTGGGCGATGCCGAGCGTCGAAAACGGGAGTCGCCGCGCCGCCGCCGCGAACAGCAGCAGCGGCGCCGCGGTCACCGGCCCGGCGAGGAGCAGCAGCAGGCGTGTCGTAGAGTCGCCGTCGGCGAACGCGCTTTGCCCGGCCGCTGACGACCACAGCAGGTAGCCGGCGGCCAACGGTGCCAGCAGCAGCGTCTCCAGCGTCAGGCCCTCGATGGCCCCAAGCGCCGCGGTCTTGCGCAACAAGCCGTAGGCGCTCCACGTGACGGCCAGCACCAGCCCGATCCACGGCACCGCCGCCGCCTGCCAGGTCAGCCACAGCACGCCCGAGGCGGCGATCGCCACCGCGAGCCACTGCACCTGGCGCAGCCGTTCGCGCAGCACGGCCGCGGCGATCAGCACATTGACCAGGGGGTTGATGAAGTAGCCGAGGCTGGCGTCGATCACCCGCCCCGAGTTGACGGCCCAGATGTAGACGAGCCAATTCACGGCCACCAGCACGCTGGTGACGGCGAACCACAGCAGGACGCGTGGCTGCCGGCGCAGCTTGCCCAGCCACTCGAGGCGGCGCAGCATCACGAGCAGCGCCGCGCAGACGGCCAGCGACCAGACGATGCGATGACCCAGGATCTGCAGCGGTGTGACGTGCTGCAGCGCCTTGAAGTAGATCGGGAACACGCCCCACAGCACGTAGGCGGCGAGGGCATAGGCGATGCCGCGGTTCATCGTGCGCAGTTGTGATGGCGATCAAGGGCGATTATCGGCGGCGCCCCGCCCGCATCAGTAGCATTGCCGCCATGGAAAGGGTTCCGTTCGAACTGCGGCTGGGGGAGATCTCCTTCGAGGCGATCCGCGCCCAGGGTTCGGGTGGGCAGAACGTCAACAAGGTGTCCAACGCCGTGCACCTGCGCTTCGACATCCGCGCCTCCAGCCTGCCGGAGGCGATCAAGTCGCGGCTGCTGGCGCGGCGCGACCAGCGGATCAGCGGCGAGGGCGTCATCGTGATCAAGGCGCAGCAGCACCGCAGCCTGGAGAAGAACCGTGCCGAGGCGCTGCAGCGACTGCAGACGCTGGTCGCCGCGGCGGCAGCGATTCCGCGCCTGCGGCGGGCGACACGACCGACCCTGGCTTCGCGCGAGCGCCGGATCGAATCGAAGCAGCGCCGCGGCCAGGTCAAGGCGCTGCGGGGCCGGGTCACCGACTGAGCGATGGTTGCCGCCGCACAAGAAACGCCGCCGCTTCGCCGGCATAGCGTCTTCGAGGACGCGCAGGCGATCCTGACCGGCGCGCTGTTCGTGGCGCTGGGCGTGACCATGTTCTCGGCCGCCGGCCTGCTGGCCGGCGGCACGGCGGGCATTGCCTTCCTGATCCATTACGCCACCGGCTGGCGCTTCGGCGCCGTCTTCTTCGTCATTAACCTGCCTTTTTACGCCCTGGCATTGCGGACGATGGGTGCGGCGTTCACGCTGAAGACCTTCTGTGCCGTCGCCGCGCTTTCGCTGTTCACCGAACTGCTGCCGCTGGTGCTGCGCTTCGAGTCGCTGCAACCGCTGTTTGCCGGCGTGATGGGCGGCTTCCTGATCGGCGCCGGCCTCTTGATGCTGTTCCGGCACAAGGCAAGCCTCGGCGGCCTGAACGTGCTGGCGCTTCATCTTCAGGAAAGACGCGGCTGGCGCGCCGGCACGGTGCAGATGGCGATCGACTGCCTGATCGTGCTGTCGGCGCTGGCGCTGGTCGAGCCGTGGCTGATCGCGGTATCGATCGTCGGCGCCGTGGCGCTCAACCTCGTGGTCGCGGTGAACCACCGGCCCGGGCGCTACCTCGGCGTGTAGCGTGCAAAAGAAAACCGCGGCACTCGGCCGCGGTCTTCAGTGCGAATCCGTGCCGCTCAGATCGGGCGGATTTCCGACGCCTGCGGACCCTTCGGGCCCTGATTGACGACGAATTCCACGCGCTGGCCTTCCGGCAGCGAGCGGAAGCCGTTCGCCTAGATCTCGGAGAAGTGCGCGAAAAGGTCCTTGCCGCCGTCTTCGGGGGTGATGAAGCCGAAGCCCTTGGCGTCGTTGAACCACATACTCGGAAACCCCCGTGCGCTGCCGGTGTCGACGACCCGCCGTCCCGGTTCGTCGCACCCGGCGGCAACCGGTCGCAACGGAAGGTCGCTGCGGCGGCGGCGCGCTAGTCTTGGCGACCATGAAAACGCTCACGACCCTCGTCGCCGGCCTCGCGCTGGCGCTTTCACTGCTCCCCGCCTGGGCCCAGGGCGACGCCGACGAAACGCGTCGGCTGCATCAGATGTTCACGGTCTGGTGGGAGGAATCGGCGCGGCGGTCACCGGAGTTCTCGACCTTCCGCGGCGATCGCCTCTACGACGACCGGCTGAGCGACGCCTCGCCGGAGGCCATCGCCGAAATGGAGGAGGGCCTTCGCCGCCTCATGATCGAGGCGCGCGGCTTCCGCCGCGACAAGCTGGGCCCGGTCGACCAGGTGTCGCTCGATCTGTTCATCGACCAGATCGAGCGCTTCCAGGCGATCAACGCCTTCGACGGTTTTCGCCGGCAGTCGATCTCGGCTTCCTTCGGCTTCCAGTCGCGCTTTGCCGGGCTGATGCGGCTCCAGACCGCGGAAACGCCGAAGCGCGCCGAAGAGGTGCTGGCTCGGATGGCCGCCTATCCGCTCCGCGTCGACCAGGAGATTGCACGCGTGCGCGGCGCGATCCCGCTCGGCTGGGTGGCGCCGAGGCCCGTGCTGGAGCGGGCGCTGCGCGAACTCGACGCCCAGATCGCGGCGGCGCCGCGCGACGGGCCGTTCTTCGAGCCGTTCCGCCGCCCGTCGCCGGGCATTACAGCGGCGGAACTCGAGCAGTTCCGCAAGCGTGCCGAGCAGGCGATCGTGGAGCAGGTGCTGCCGGCCCAGCGCAAGCTGCGCGCGTTCATCGTCGACGAACTGCTGCCGGCGGCGCCGGTGGCCGGCGGCCTGCTGCGTTACCCCGGCGGCGCCGCGGTCTATGCCGAACTGGTGCGGCAGAACACGACCACCACCCTGACGCCGCAGCAGGTGCACGACATCGGCTTGCGCGAGATGGCCAGGCTGCGCGGCGAATTCGCCGCCGTGCAGAAGTCCATGAAGTTCGAAGGCAGCTTCGCGGAGTTCGTGGCCCACCTGAACGGACCACAGTACAAGTACGAGTCGCCCGAGGCCCTGCTGGCGGCGGTGCGGGCGATAAGCAGGCGGATCGACCCCGAGATGCCGGCCCTGTTCGCCGAACTGCCGCGCGCGCCCTACGGCGTGCGGCCGATTCCGGCGTTCCTCGGGCCGGGGGTGGCGGACAACTACAGCGCGCCGCCGATCGGCGGCGCCGGCCCCGGCTGGTTCAACACCAACACCGCCGCCTACCAGCGCCGGCCGCGCTGGGCGTTGCCGACGCTGGTGGCGCACGAGGCGATGCCGGGACACCACCTGCAAAGCGCCCGCGCCCGCGAACTGGGCGACCTGCCGCTCTTCCGGCGCCAGGTCTTCTACACCGCTTACGGCGAAGGCTGGGCGCTGTACGCGGAGACGCTTGGTGAGCGCTTCGGCCTGTACGAGGCGCCGGAGGACCGCTTCGGCCACCTGCAGGCGCAGGCGCTGCGGGCAGCGCGGCTGGTGGTCGACACCGGGCTGCATGCGCTCGGCTGGAGCCGCGAGCAGGCGATCGAGTACATGCGGCGCGAGACTGGCGAAAGCCCGGTCTTCGTCGACAGCGAGGTCGACCGCTACCTGTCCAACCCCGGCCAGGCGCTCGCCTACATGATCGGACAGCTGAAGATCATCGAACTGCGCGACCGCGCGCAGGCGAAGCTCGGCGCCCGTTTCGACATCCGGCGCTTCCACAACGTGCTGCTCGACCAGGGCGTCGTGCCGCTGTACATGCTCGAGCGTTATGTCGACGAGTGGATCGCGGCGCAGGCGGCCAAGGGCTGAGCGCAGCAGGCCGGGCTCCACCCGGCAGCCGGACCTTCCCGCAGCAGCCAGACAGGAGAACAACATGCAAGCGGCTTTCTACGAGCGCACCGGCCCGGCGCGCGAGGTCCTGCAACTGGCCAAGCTGCCCGACGCCGAGCCCGGCCCGGGCGAGGTCCGGGTCCGGCTGGCGACCTCCGGCGTCAATCCGTCGGACGTCAAGTCGCGCGCCGGACTGCGCACGACGGTGCTGGCGTTTCCGCGCATCGTTCCGCACAGCGACGGCGCCGGCGTGATCGACCGCCTCGGTGCCGGCGTGGCGGAGGGCCGGCTCGGCGAACGCGTCTGGGTCTGGAACGGCGCCTGGAAGCGCGCCTGTGGCACCGCGGCGCAGGCGATTGTCCTGCCGGCAGAGCAGGCGGTGGCGCTGCCGCCGCAGGTTCCGTTCGATGCCGGCGCCTGTCTCGGCATCCCTGCACTGACGGCGCTGCACTCGGTGCGGATGGACGGCGGCGTCGCCGGCAAATCGGTGCTGGTCACCGGCGGCGCCGGCGCGGTGGGCCACTATGCGATCCAGATGGCGCGCCTTGCGGGCGCGCGCCTGGTCCTGGCGACCGTCAGTAGCGCTGAGAAGGGGGCGCTAGCGCGGCAGGCGGGCGCCGACGAGACGATCGACTATCGCCGCGAGGACGTCGCTGCGCGAGTCCAGGCAGCGACCGGCGGCCGCGGCGTCGATCGCGTGATCGAAGTCGACTTCGCCGCCAACGTCGAATCGTCGCTGGCTGCAGTCGCGGCCGCAGGCGACATCGTGATCTACGGCAGCGGCGCCGGCAGCATCGCGGTGCCCTTCTTTCCGGCGATCCTGAAGAACGTCCGGCTGAGCTTCTTCATCGTCTACAACCTGGCGCCGGACGATCGCGCCGCGGCGGTTGGGCAGCTCACCGCCTGGCTGCAAGACGGCGCTCTGGCACACCACATCGCCGCCCGGCTGCCGCTGCAATCGATCGCCGAGGCGCATGAATGGGTCGAATCCGGCCGCGCCGCCGGCAACGTGGTGCTGACGATCGACTGACACCCTCGCGGCGGCGGAAATCGGGGCCGAAGTGCAGCTGGCGGCGACGAAACGACGCCGCGCCGGAATGGACGGGCGAGCCGGGGTCTGAGGCGACGAAACAGGTCCTGCAGTTCGGGCCGCGTTTCCAGCAATTCATCGCAAGTCGCTCGCGGTGCGCTGGGCCGGTCCCTACATTGCGTTCATTGCAGCAACAAACCCCAACGCAAAGGACCCGACCATGAACGCCATCACCGCCCCGATCGCCACCCGCATCGCCGCCTTCGCCGCCGCCATGCTGACCAGCACCGTCGTGCTCGGCGCCACCGTGTTCGGCATGCTGCCGGACGACAATGCCGGCATGCAGGTCCTCGCCCTCGAACGCGTCGTCGTCACGGCGCCGTCGATCAACTGACACCGCCGCGCGACCGCGCGGCGCTCCGGTCCGGCACGCGCCGGCCGCGCACAGGAAAACCCGGCTTCGGCCGGGTTTTTTGTCGGCTCAGGCGAGCGGCAGATTGTCGATCGCCACCGGTTCCACCGCATCGGACGGCGTGAAGCCGAGCACGCGGCCGAGGAAGTAGACCTCGGCTTCCAGCGCGCGTGCGATGTTCTCGGCGCGGCGAAAGCCGTGCTGCTCGCCGTCGAACTCGAGGTAGGCGACCGGCAGGCCGCGCTGCCGCACCGCGTCGACGATGGCGCGGCTCTGCTCCGGCGGCACCGCGCGGTCTTCCGCGCCCTGGAAGGTGATCAGCGCCGCGTTCATCTGCTGCAGGTGGTGGACCGGGCTGCGGGCGCGATAGATCTCTCGCCCTTGCGGCAGCGGCGCGACCAGGCTGTCCAGGTAGCGGCTTTCGAACTTGTGCGTGTCGGCGGCGATCCGCTCCAGGTCGGCGACGCCGTAGTAGTTGACGCCGGCAGCAAAGACGTCGGTGAAGGCAAGCGCCGACAGCACGGTGAAGCCGCCGGCGCTGCCGCCGCGGATCACCACACGCTTCGGATCGACGCGCCCCTGTGCGACAAGATGTTTCACCGCAGCGACGGCATCGGCCAGGTCGACCACGCCCCACTGGCCGCGCAGGCGTTCGCGATAGGCGCGACCGAAGCCGGAAGAACCGCCGTAGTTGACGTCGACGGCGGCGAAGCCGCGGCTGGTCCAGAACTGCCGCGACAGGCTGAAGCTCGGCGAACGGCGGCCGGTGGGGCCGCCGTGCAGTTCGACCAGCAGCGGCGGCTTTTCGCCTGCAGGCGCGGCATGGTCGGGATTCGTGGGCGGATAGAAGAAGCCGAAGGCGCTGCGTGCTGCGCCATCGGCGCCTGCTGCGGTCGGAAACTCGATGGGCTCGGCGCGGGCGATGAACTCGGTCGGCAACGGCGGCGCCTCGGCCGTGCGGCGGATGACCGAGTGCCGGCCGCTGTCGAGATCGATCGAGATCAGCGCCGGTGGCTCGTCCTCGGCGGCGGCGACGGCGAATGCCGTCCGGGCATCGAGCCGGCCAACCGAGCCGAAAGCGACAAAGGGCAGCGGCAGCGGCGTCAGCGCGCCGGTCTCGAGATCGATCAGCGCCAGTTCCTCCCGCCCCCGGCGACAGACACCCGCGATGGCGTGCCCCCCGCCGATCAGCGCCCAGGTCGACTGGCCGAGTTGCCACAGCGGCCCGCCCATCTCCGCTTCGAGCGCGGTGACGGCCTCGACGCGGCCGTTGCGGAAGCGATGGAGATTCCACCAGCCGCTGCGGTCGGACAGGAAGTAGAGCGTTCCGTCGTCGTCCCAGCCCGGTTCGATTACTGATTCGTCGTCGGCGCCGGCGATCACGGTCAGATCGAGCAGCCGATCGCCGGCGAGGCGACCGACGTACAGGCGCGTGCCGTCCCAGGGCATCGACGGATGGTTCCAGCTGATAAAGGCGAGACGGCCGTCACGGCTCAGTCGCGGCGCGGCGACGAAGTCGCTGCCGTCGAACAGCACTATTCCTTCGGACGGCTGTTCGGGATCGATGGCTGCGACGACGTGTTCCGGCTCGCCGCCGCCGCGATGATCTTCGCGGACGAAGACGGCGCGGCGGCCGTCTGTGGTTTCATCGCCGTCG
>Ga0105096_10000096_pt1 | contig 21011 bp, 21 predicted proteins | sample PPLLak3cmMay2015_FD_87036 | JGI IMG/M metagenome (GOLD analysis project Ga0105096, IMG submission 87036) | Freshwater sediment microbial communities from Prairie Pothole Lake near Jamestown, North Dakota, USA - PPLs Lake P7 Core (1) Depth... | ecosystem: Environmental > Aquatic > Freshwater >... | reverse complement strand
TGAGTGTGTTGCCGATCGCCGATGCCCACCGTACGTTCGCGCAAGACCTTGCTGCAGAACTCGAAGCCATGGGATTGCGTGTGAACGTCGACCTTCGCAACGAAAAGATCAACCGCAAGGTTGCCGAAAGTGAACAGAAGAAGGTGCCGTTCGCACTGGTTGTTGGCAGCAAGGAGATCGAGGCCGACAGTGCCGCCGTACGTATCCACGGTGAAGGCGACAAGGGTCTGATGAAGATCTCGGAGATCAAGGCCTTGTTCACCCGACTCAACGTTCCCGGCGCATCATGATCCACGACTGGATCAAGTCGATGTTCGCGCCCGACGGGTTTGTACTCTGGGGCTTTGAGATATGGCAGATCGTCGGCCTCGCCGTTCTGATCGCCCTCGCGTGGATCATCGGCTGGATCATCAGCGCCGTCTTGCTTGCCGTCTTCCGCAAGACCCTCGCCAAGTGGGGCCATGCTGCCGAAGTTGCCGTGCCGATCAGGCGGGCCATCCGTCCGCTTGGACTGATGCTGGCCTTCATCCTCACGGCGCTGTTCTGCCGAACACTCGAGCTCCCGAACGACGTCCACGAGGCCACCATCCTGGTGCTCCGCATCGTGGTGATCCTCTTCGGTACCCTGGCCGCCTTCCGATTGTCGGACCTGCTGACGCTGCGCATGCGTTTTGCCGCTGATGCCACGGAATCCCAGCTCGACGATGCTCTTGTGCCGTTGGCGGACAAAGCCATCAAGTTTGTCGTGATCCTCACCGGCTTTGTGATCGCCCTTCAGACCCTTGGTTTTAACATCGCGGCACTCCTTGCCGGCGTCTCCATTGGCGGCCTTGCGTTGGCCTTTGCCGCACAAGACACCATCAAGAACGTCTTCGGCTCGGCCATGATCTTCATCGATCGTCCCTTCCAGATCGGCGACTGGATCGTCTTTGAAGGGGGCGAGGGTGTCGTAGAAGAGATCGGATTCCGAAGCACGCGTCTTCGTACTCCTGCGAATAGCTTGATCACGGTGCCCAATGGACGTCTGGCCGACATGACGCTGGACAATCTGGGATTGCGCACGTTCCGTCGATATCGCGAGATCATCAGTGTGCCGTATGATACGCCCCCTGACACGATGTTGACCTTTATGGAAGGGATCCGCGAGATCATTCGTCAGCATCCGCTGACCGTGAATGATGCGGACCGTATGCAAGTGCACTTCTTCAAGTTCGAACCATCGGCGCTGAGCATCCTGATGGTGATGCATTTTGCCGTACCGACGTGGCCCGAAGAACTGCAGGCGCGCGAGGAGATCAACCTCGCCGTGTTACGTCTTGCGCGGGAGATGAACATTTCGTTCGCCTTCCCGACGCAGACCGTTCACATTCAGTCGATGCCGAAAGGGAATGCATGACGCGGACAACGCTGGTGATCGGTGCCGCGATGATGCTTGTGGGCAGTGGCGCCTTCATGGCCTCGAATGAAGCAGGCACGCTGATCACGCTGGCCTTTGGGCTTGTGGTGGTGATCCTTGCAACGGGTGCCATGAGGTCGAAGTGGACGGCGCCCATCATGCACATGGTTGTCGGCCTCACGTTCATGGGCATGCTCTTCAGCGCATCATCGGTTCCGCGCCTGGTGCGGATGATGGGCGGCGCCACCGTTGACATGCCGTTCACGGTTGTTGCAACATCGATCCTTGCGGTGTTGTGTTTGATCCACGTTACCATGAGTATCCGATGGTTCCTCGCGAGGAAGCGCTTGTCGCCAAGCTAGGCGAAAAAGCTAAAAAGCTGGGGATTGGGACGCATGAGCGTCACATCTTCCTGTGTGCAGACCAGTCCAAGCCAAAGTGTTGTTCGCACGAAGAAGGCCTACGCTCCTGGGACTTCCTCAAGGACTACCTCAAAGACAATGACTTGGATGGTCCGGATCAGATCTTTCGTACCAAGGCGAACTGTCTGCGCGTGTGTGTGATGGGTCCGATCGCCGTTGTGCAGCCGGACAACGTCTGGTATCACTCGTGTACGCCCAAGGTACTCAAGCGCATCGTTGACGAACACCTCGTTGGCGGTGTGCCGGTCGAAGAGTATCGGATCAGCGCAGAAGACTGATCACGTAGAGGTGGACGGCGATGTAGGCCAGTCCGATCGATGTGCCAACGCCGACCCATGCCCCGATCTTGCGTGCCATCGGCACACGTTGCTGCGGGATGAACTTGAACGAGAACAAGGCGCTCTTGATGCCGTGCTGCAAGTGGCTGGCCAGGGCGATCATGCAGATCACGTAGAAGCCTGTGTACCACACTGATGAAAAGGCAAGGCGCGCCTGATCGTAGAGATCGAAGTCCGTTTGCCCAAGGATCCGGTTCGGATAGAAGAATCGCCAGAGGTGCAGCGCCAGAAAGATCAGGATGGCCATCCCCGTCCAGCCCACAAATCGTGTGGACAGGTTCTTTGGTCGGGGCATGTTCTTGTGTTTGCGCTGCAGCTTGCGGTGATACAGGCGCATCATCAAGCCGATTCCGATGTGAATGGCGAAGAGCAGGAACAATCCAACTTCCATACCGCGCACCAGGATAGCTCTGCCCATCGTCTCCGTATACCACCGATACGGTTCGGGGTTGTTGATGAGCAGCATGAGGTTTGCAACGAAGTGCTCTACCATGAACAACAACAGGAGCGCACCGGTCCCCGCCTCCAGGTTCTTGCGTCCGAACGGAGTGGTAAAGAGTGAAACGAGCTTCTGCTGCATCACGCAAGTTCGCAGTTATTCGTAAGACAGAGTGTGATAAATCTCACTCTGCGACGGGGTTGAACGTCCCCACGTCCAGACGTCGGATGATGTATACGGCCACGACGGATGAGAACAGCAAGGGCAGCAGCAGTCCGTAGTTGCCCGAGATCTCGAACAACAGGATGGCGCCAGTGAGCGGTGCTCGATACGTGCCGGCTAGAACTGACGCGGCACAGACTACGGCATACAATCCAACTGGTGTTGGCGCCACCTGGTCCAGAGCGAATCCCAGACAGAATCCGAAGAGGGCGCCCACCTTCAAGACCGGTGCAAAGGTGCCGCCCTCGCCCCCTGAAGCAAGCGTCACCGCATTGGTGATGGGCTTGATGATGATGGTTGCGATGGCAAGAAGAATGGTGATATACCATACGGTGGTGAAGTTGCCGGCAATGGCATCGTTCACGGGCTGGTATGACGTCTCGAGCAGCATGGGCAGGATGATGAGCGGTACGCCGGCAGCAAATCCACCGAACATCGGACGCAGATATTCCGGAAATCGATGAAGTGTCTTGTACGTGGCGGCATAGGTCCAGCGATAGGTGCGAAGATGATACGCTGCCACAAAGGCACTCAGGACGCCGGCAAGTGCCAGCAGTGGATAGTCGAGTAATGCCAGCGGCTCTTGCAGCGGCGTCACCAGCAGCGGATGGTTGCCAAGGATGGTGCGCACGGTTGTTGTGGCCATCACCGATGCGATCACGATCGGTATGAAGGTGCGGGCCCGCAGTTCACCCGTGATGGCTTCCACGGCGAAGAGGATGCCGCCGAGTGGTGCGTTGAAGATACCGGAGATCGCAGCAGCAGCACCGGATGCACCGAGGATACGGATGGCCTTGGGACTCATCTGTCCGAGTCGTGCAAGTGCGCTGGAGACAGCGGCTCCCAACACCACCGTTGGTGCTTCACGACCGGCACCGCCACCGCTGGCGATGGAGATCGACGAAAGCACCATGGCATGAGCAGCATGACGCAGCGTCAACGGCTGTTGGTCGTCACGCAGATCGGCCGTCACGGAGGCCAAGCCATGATGATGTACATCGCGAAAGACCGACCGTTTCAAGAGACCGATCGCCAAGCCGCCAAGAGCTGTAATGAATGGCAGCGTCAGAGCCGTCCAGGAGATATCACCCCACTCGGCGCGCTGAAGCCAGCGCAAGCCGATCTCGACGAGTTCGAGGACCTTGTGATAGACGACGATGGAGAGTCCGACCACGATACCGGAAATAGATGCACTGAGGATCAACGCATCATCTGTGAATCGGTACAGACTGGCCTTGTTGATCAACGACGCAATGATGTGGCCAAGACGACGCAACCAAATGTTCAGGCGCTCGATCATGTCAGCGGAATCGAGAGCGTCCTCGACGTGTGAGCATCATCGCCGAATGCGGCGAGTCCAGCCGCTCGCAACGCCGGAGCGTGATCGGAGATATAGCGATCGATATCGACCATCGACAACGCCGTGTACCGCACGCGGAACACTACGCGTTCCGTTACGGGATCGATGATCTTCTCGAGGGATGCACCGGTGAAGCAGCCGGTATCGATAACGTCCTGCATGTGCGGAACGATCCACGCCTGCCACTCATCGGCGCGATGGGCGATCACCTCTGCCCGTACCTCGTAGATGATCATCGTGACGGTGCAGTTGATGGTTTCGGCAGCGTCATGCGCAGCCAGATGGATCCGGCGATCGCAGAGATCGCAGAGCCGAGGATGATGCTGAGTTTCGACATGTCCAGCTGTTCAGGTGTTGTGAAGGCAAGGTTGGCCACAAACAGTGCCATGGTGAATCCGATGCCGCACAAGATGGCGACACCATAGATCTGCTTGAACGTGACGTTCTCCGGTAGTTCGGCGATCTTGAATCGCACCGAGGCCCACACCGCCGTGAATACACCGATCTGCTTGCCGGCAAAGAGACCGAGCGCCACACCGAGGGCGATGGGACTGGTCAGATGGCCGACCATCGTCATGTTCAGATGGATGCCGGCATTCACCAGCGCAAAGACGGGCATGATGAAGAACGAGACCCATGGTTGTATGCCGTGTTCGATCCGGTGTAGGGGGCTTTGCACACTCTCACACGCATCTTCGATCGCATGCACAACGTCGAGACGATCGGTCTCGGCATGTTGCGGACGATCGGTCTGGGCAAGCTTGGTCTGCAGTCGGTCGATGCGCTTCGTAAAGGCGTCAACATTGATGCGCGACCGTGAGGGTATCGTCAGCGCCAGCAAGACGCCGGCGATCGTGGCGTGGACGCCGCTGAAGAGGACGGCCACCCAGAGGAAGAAACCAACGAAGCCATAAAAACGGATCGACTGAATGCCCGCTCGATTGCCGGCGAACAGGATCGCAAGAATGATCACGGCCGCTCCGAGCATGGCCATGTTGAGCGTGCTGGTATAGAAGATGGCAATGACGAGGACGGCCAAGAGGTCGTCGACGATGGCGAGAGCGGCCAGGAAGATCTTGAGTCCCAATGGCACGCGCTTGCCAAGTAGGGCCAGGATACCAAGGGCAAAGGCGATATCGGTCGCTACCGGCACGCCCCATCCGCGAGCGGCATCGGTGCCGTAATTGAACATCAGATAGATCGCGCCCGGACCGATCATGCCGGCAACAGCTGCGATCATGGGCAACGCTGCCTTCCGCGCCGATGATAACTCACCAACCAGGATCTCGCGTTTGATCTCGAGTCCTACTACAAGGAAGAAGATCACCATCAAGCCGTCGTTCACAAAGTGCTCGAAGGTGAAGTCGAGAGTCAACGTGGCGAGATGAACATCGATCGGCTGATGCAGTAGGTCGTGATATAGATCACTCAAAGGACTATTGACCCATAGGATAGCAATTGCTGAGAACACAATGATCGTGATCCCGGCAGCTGAAGACTTCTGGAAAAATTCTTGAAACGTGCTCTGGATCACTTCGGTGAAGGATCGAGCATCCTTGGTGTTCTTGACGGTTTTCATCGTGGGATCAATTGTTCGCAGTAGGCACGATACGGTGAGGACGGTAGATCGTTGATCGTCCGTCGATAGTCATCCATCGAGAGGAATCCCTGACGCAGGGCAACCTCTTCGAGGCAGCCGATCTTGAGGCCCTGACGTTTTTCGATGGCATGAATGAACGTGCTGGCATCAAGCAATGATTCCGGTGTGCCGGTATCGAGCCATGCCATGCCCCTTCCCAACTGTACGACCTTGAGTTCGTTGCGGTCGAGGTAGGCCTGGTGGACGCTGGTGATCTCGAGTTCGCCGCGGGCACTGGGTGTGAGCGTGGCCGCAACGTCGCAGACCGATGACGTGTAGATGTAGAGTCCGGGAATGGCAAGGTTCGTGCGCGGCGTTGATGGTTTCTCTTCGATGGAGACAACGTTGCCGTGCTGGTCGAGTTCTACCACGCCATATCGCTCGGGATCGGTGACGGGATAGCCGAAGATCGTTGCACCGGCATTGGCAGTGATCGCTGCGCGCACAACATCGAGTTTGCCATAGAAGAGATTGTCGCCAAGGATCAGCACCACATCATCGTTGCCGATGAAGTCGCGGCCGATCACCAGGGACTCGGCAATACCCTTGGGTTCTGCCTGTACGGCATAGGACAAACGAATGCCCAGCCGACTGCCGTCGCCGAGGAGACGCTGAAAGGTCGGGATGTCTGCCGGTGTGGAGATGATCAATACGTCCCGTATGCCCACCATCATCAGGGTGGACAGCGGATAATAGATCATCGGTTTATCGTAGACCGGCTGGAGCTGCTTGGAGAAGGCCGCCGTCATCGGATGAAGACGGGTGCCGCTTCCGCCGGCCAGAATGATACCTTTTACAGCGCGTTGCATCGGCGCAACTTACGAAAGCGCCGCGGCTTAGGTGTTCTCTTCGTCGTTACTGGCCAGATCGGCATCCTGCTCCCTGATGATCTCGTGCAGGTCGATGCCTTCGGTATTGAACTGACGATGGCGGACCAGCTTGGCACGAACGAGGAAGATCACGTTCTCGGCAATGTTGGTGGCATGATCGGCCATACGCTCAAGATCATGAATGCAGATCAGCAGATGTGCACCTTCGGCGACGCGAGTTGGGTCCTTGTGCATCACGTCGATGAGCGTTGCCTGCAGGTCGCTGTAGAGATTGTCGATCGTCGAATCGGTCGGCAGGATGTGGGCGGCCAACTCGGGGTCGTTGTTGATGAAGGCATCAATGCTCGATTTCAGCAGTGTATGAACGGCACGGCTCATCCGGTCGATGCCGACCTGTTCGGCGAAGCCAACGGATCCGGGCGAGGTGATGACCACCTGAGCGATGTTAGTGGCCATGTCGCCGATGCGCTCAAGTTCATTGTTGATCTTGATCGCCGAGAGGAGCAAACGCAGGTCGGTGGCCACGGGCTGATTGAGCGCAAAGATGCGCTGGCACTGCTTGTCGATCTTCAGGTCGAGTTTGTCGACCTTGTCGTCGCGTTCCGCAACGATGCGGGCCAGTTCCTGATTGCCTTCGCGAAGGGCGCGGATGGCGAACTCCACCTGTTCTTCCACAAGACTGCCCATGCGGATAAGTCGGGTGCGGAGCTTGTCGAGATCTTCTTCGAATGTCTTGTTCATGGTATTATCCGAATCGACCGGTGATATAATCTTCCGTTTCCTTCTGTGCCGGACTCGTAAAGAGCGTGCGGGTACGATCGAACTCGATCAGGTGACCCATGAGGAAGAAACCGGTTAAGTCGCTAACGCGTGCGGCCTGCTGCATGTTGTGCGTGACCAGCACGATGGTATACGTGTCCTTGAGTTCCGTGATGAGTTCTTCGACCTTGCCCGTAGAGATCGGGTCGAGAGCCGAACACGGTTCGTCCATCAGCAGGATCTCGGGATTGATCGCCACGGCGCGGGCGATGCAGAGGCGTTGCTGCTGGCCCCCTGACAATCCCAATGCCGAATTCTGAAGTCGGTCTTTGACCTCTTCCCACAATGCGGAGCGGCGAAGACTGTTCTCGACGATCTCGTCAAGGTCGGTCTTGGAAGGTTTGTCCAGCAGCGTAAGACCGTAGGTGATGTTCTCGTAGATCGACTTGGGGAAGGGGATCGACTTCTGAAAGACCATGCCGATCTTACGGCGGAGTGTGGCGACATCTACGGACTTGTCGTAGACGTCCATGTTGTCAACGATCACGTTGCCTTCAACACGTACGCCATCGATCAGGTCGTTCATGCGGTTGATGGAGCGCAGGAACGTGGACTTGCCGCAGCCCGATGGACCGATGAAGGCCGTGACCTTTCGTTCGGGAATGTCCAGCGTGACGTTATGCAATGCCTGCTTCGCCCCGTAATACACGGAGAAGTTGGAGGCATGGATCTTTGGTGCGTGCTCTTTGGCCATGACGGTTAGGGGGCGATCAGCGCTGACGTAGTCTTGATCGCAGGAAGATGGCGGAGAAATTCAGCAGGAAGGTCAGTCCGAGGAGTACGATCGTTGTAGCGTATTGCAGAGGTAGGGTGGCTTCGACGTCGGGCGACTGTGTTGCCAGAACGTAGAGGTGATAGCCGAGGTGCATGAACTTCTCCGTCACAGCTTCGGGAAGGACCTCGGCCGAATACGTAACGCCAACGAAGAGGATGGCGGCCACCTCTCCGGCTCCACGGCCAACAGCGAGAATGCTGCCGGTGAGGATGCCCGAAACGGCATTGGGGATCACCACACGCGTAATGGTCTGCCAGCGTGTGGCACCAAGGGCAAGGGATGCTTCGCGCAGTTCGCGAGGAACGGCGCGAAGCGCTTCCTCCACGGAGACGATCACGACCGGTAGGGTGAGGACGGCAAGGGTTGCCGAGGCCCACAACAACGAGCCGTCGCCAAAGGCGCTTGCGCCGGTGGCTCCGTCAATGCCGGTGCCGACGAATTGCACGAAGAAGCCGACGCCGAACAAGCCGAAGACGATGGACGGCACGCCGGCGAGGGTGTTCACGGCAAACCGTACGGAACGAGCGAACCAGGAATCCTGTCGGGCGAACTCGGTGAGGAAGATCGCCGTGGCCGTACCGATGGGAACGCCCATGAGCGTCATGAGCAGCACGAGGAACGTGGTGCCGGCGAGTGCCGGGAAGATGCCGCCTTCCATATTGCTGTTGCGCGGGAACTCCGTCAGGAACGACCACGTGACGTTAGGGCCGCCACGAGCCACAAAGTCAGCCAGCATGCCCAGGATCACGCCAAGCACGGCCACTGCGGCGGTAAGAGCCACAGCAACGGCAAAGAATCCGATGATGCGTTTGGAGATCATCGGCCCTGGAATTTCTTGATGAGACGTTTCTTCACGTAGAGTTCCGTGATGGCATTCAGGACGAAGCTGACAACAAAGAGGACCGTTCCCAGGAGGAAGAGGACGCCGTAATGTTCAGAGCCCCAGACCACTTCGCCCATTTCCGAGCCGATGGTGGCGGCGAACGTTCGTGCCGGCGTAAAGGCATCCCATGAATTCATCGGAGCATTGCCGGTAGCCATGATGGCGATCATCGTCTCACCAAAGGCACGTCCAACACCGAGAATAATAGCGGCGATCACACCCGGCGCCGCCGCCGGCAGCATCACGCGATAGGCGGTCTGCCATTCGGTGGAACCAAGAGCAAGAGAGGCCTCGCGCAGACTCTTCGGCACAGCACTAAGCGCATCTTCGGCGATCGAGAAGACGATCGGGATCACGGCGAGTGAGAGGCCGATGCCGCCCACAAGGGCGTTGAGTCGGAAGTCGGAAGCGAATGTGTCCTGAATGAATGTCGCAACGGTCACGAGGCAGAAGAAACCGATCACGACCGATGGGAAACCGGCAAGCAGCTCGATGGCCGGCTTGATGATCTCACGGACGCGGCGACGGGCGAAGAAGGCCGTGTACAGTGCGGCGAGGATGCCAAGTGGCGCACCGATGAGGATGGCAATGAACGTGGTCTTTGCCGTACCGATCAACAACGGCAGTACGCCAAACTTGTGATGTTCACCAACAGGCTGCCAGACGTCGCTGGTGAGGTTGTCCCATAGCGTCTGTGGTTTGTCGTCTGTCGTCTGTGGTTCTTCGTCCGTTGAAACGTCATCAATGTCCGCGGGAAGCATGCCCGTCTCGGAGTTGTAGATCTCCGGATAGGAAGGATTCTTTGGGGTGTAGAGGATGGGACCGTCGTCCGACGTCCGGCGTCCGGCGTCCGGGGTTGGTCGTTCGGGGGTGACCATCACCGCATCGGGATTGTAGACGTCGGAGCCGTCTTCTGTCGTTTGTCGTCCGTCGTCCGTCGTCCCTAGTCCATCGTCTGTTGGCGCTTGATCCGGCGGATAGGTCTCCTGAACTGGGTCTCCATACGACTCGGGTACGAGTTCGTCTGTCGTAGAAGACTCGCTACTCGCTGCTCGCTGCTGATCATTCGCTGCTCGCTGTTCGCTACTCGTAGCTGGTTGTTCGTTGCTCGTGAATAGCGAGAGTGTCTCGCGGAACACGAACAGGAAGATCAAGAAGATCAGGATGATCGAAAAAGACGCTACGAGCCGGATGGTCCACTCGGCCACCGGCTCGAACGCATGTCGTTTGATCTGCTTGAACGGATTCAAGAGCGCTTATTTCTTGATCGGATAATATCCTACTTCAGAAGCAATCTTTTGTCCGGACGGAGAGATCACCCAATCGATGAACTTTTTCATCGTGCCTTCCGGTCGCTTGCTCAGGTAGAAGTACAAAAATCGTGAGATCGGATATTCCCCGCTAAGAATACTTTTTTCGGTGGGTTTTACGAAGGCGCTGGAAGGCGTTTCGGCGATGGCCAGGGCCTTGACGTTACGTGCATAGGCAGCTCCGCCGTAGCCGATGGCGTTGGGGTCCTTGCCAACAGCATTGATCAAGGCAGCCGTGCCGGCCATATGCTGGGCACTGGAGGCGAAATCCTGCTTGTTGAGGACGTGCTCCTTGAAGAACTCATACGTTCCGGAGTTGTTCTCGCGCGAATAGAGGATGATGCGTGCATCCTTGCCCCCTACCTCTTTCCAATTCGTGATCTTGCCCGTGAAGATCTTGCCGACCTGCTCGATGGTGAGCTGCTTGACCTTGTTGGAGCCGTGAACGTAGACGCTCAGGCCGTCGCGGGCCACGCGGACCTCAAGGCCCTGATAGCCGGTCTTCTCTTTCAGTTGTTCGATCTCGGCCTTTTTCATCGGACGTGAGGACGAGCAGATATCGGTGGTGCCGTTGATGAGGGCGGCGATGCCCGTACCCGAGCCGCCACCGGTGACCTGGAATTCAAGGTTCTGCTTATTCGGATACTTTTCGGTCCATCGCTGGACCAGGATCACCATCGTGTCCGATCCTTTGATGGTAATGCGCTCTTTGGGGGCAGCGATCGCAGCCACTGTAGCGACCAGGATCAGCAGGGAGAGCTTGCCGACGAAACGAGTGAAGTTCATGATGTGTTGGTTAAGTGATCTACAAAACTATCGAAGGGGTAGGGGGCGGAGTGGTCTGTTCGTTCGTGTTACGCAACCGTAACAACCAGGTTAGATGCCAAGCTCAACGTTGAATCTCGTGTAGTACGTTGCCGACAGCTCATCGTTGGCGTTGTGGTTCTCAATGCGGTTTGTACCCAGCTCCAAATTCAGCTTGACACGATGACGGTTGACGTAGTAGCCAACGTTCCCACCGATACTGGTGGCCTTGGCATACTCCGTCATGCCGGCAAGTGACTCATCCGCATCGGTAACGGCATAACGAAATGCCGTGCTCCACATTGATGGGAAGACGTAGGATGCTTGAGCCATATAGCCCGTACCAACAAAGACCGCACGCTTGCTTGTACCATTTGTGGTGATCGGATCGGCGCAGGTTCTCTGGGCGTACTCGCCGTAGATAGCCAGGCCACTGTACTTGAACACGGCATCTGCATAGATGACCTGTGCTGTTCGCGTCTCAAAGAGTGCGGTACCAAGCGTGCCGCGCGTCTTCGTCATATTGTCATTGTGCTGGAAGGACACACCCACGCTGAGTTTCGGCTTGGACTCGCGCAAGAGGTCGCCCTCGAAGTAGTCGCCACCACCGGTGAAAGCGCCAAAGGGGAGATATTCCACGCGGGCCGTATACGCCAGGCCTCCACCCTTAAGAGCCGGCTGGTTGCGCCCATCGCCGCTAGAGATCGCAGCACGAAGGTTCACGATCTGGTCTCCGGTGATCGGACGCCAGAATCCCTGAAACCCGAAGTCACGGTCGAGGTTAAAGGCGCCGTTCACGATGGAGCGGTCTGCGATCTCAATGTCGCCCGAGGAGATCACGCGCTGACGGTTGCCGGGAAGCTTTGTCTGTCCAAAGCCCACCTGAAGATTTGGGTTGAAGTTCCAGAAGATCATAGCATCGCGAATGATGTTCGGGAACTGAGTATCGGACCAGTCCATGTCCGATCGCGAGAAGGAGAGCTGGAGGTTGAAGGATAGACGTGGATCAACGATGGATCCGCCGAACCGCAGACGAAGGCGACGGACGGCGAACTCGGTCTGGCCGGCCGAGAGGTCGAATTCATCATCCTCTCCCATCGGCACGGTGTGGTAGATCGCCCAATTCTGCATTCGGAAGCGCATGACCACGCGCGTTGACGAATCCGTTGCTTGGAAGACCACACCGTCGGTATTGAAGTCGAAACTGCCGTGCGACTGGGTCGTGGCCTGGGCCAGGACGGGGAGGTGTGCGGCAAGTGTCGTCGACAATATGACGGCACAAAGGGCAAAAAGGCGAAGCAATGTCATGAAATCATTCTCCCAGTGTTACGCTGTTATGGAGGTGTTACCAAACTGTTACGGATGCGAAACTATCGCGAACCTCTGCCTCGTGATCTGACCAAATGCCCGTGTTAACACATGGTAACACACGGTAGCCGGATGCCCCCTATCTTCGCATTCTATGAAACGCATTGCCGTCTTTACCAGCGGGGGGGATGCCCCCGGTATGAATGCCCATGTCAGGGCGATCGAACGTGTAGGCGAAAAGCGCGGTCTGGAAGTGGTAGGCATCATCGGCGGTTACAGCGGGATGATCGCCGGCCAATTCGAGGTATTGGACCGTATTCGGACGGCGAACATCGTCGACCGAGGCGGCACGGTCCTCAAGACCAGCCGGTGCCCGGAATTTATGGAACCGGAAGGACGTGCCCTCGCGGCTGCACAACTGCGATCCCATGGGATCGATGGTGTGATCGCCTGCGGCGGTGACGGGACCTTCCACGGCGCCCACTTCCTGCATCAGGAACACGGGATCCCGATCGTGGGGACACCGGGAACGATCGATAATGACCTCTGGGGTACGGATGTCACGATCGGCTACGACACGGCGATCAACACGGCAGCCCAGGCCATCGACAAGATCCGCGACACGGCAGACTCTCATGGACGCATCTTCTTCATCGAAGTGATGGGGCGTCACGCCGGCTTCATCGCCATGGATGTGGGCGTCGCGTGCGGCGCAGAGTTCATTGCCGTACCCGAAACCATGACCGATATCGAAGTTCTCTATCAGCGGATCGTGGCCCAGGGCCTCGACAAGCGCACGATCGTCATCGTCGGCGAGGGCGACGAGATCGGTGGAGCCCTCGTGATGTCGAAACTGATGGAAGAACGCTATGGCCTGTCGTCCAAGGTCTCCATCCTCGGCCACATTCAGCGCGGCGGTTCACCAACGGTCCGCGACCGCGTGTTGGCAGCACGTCTTGGTGCCGAAGCCGTTGACGCACTCCTTGAAGGCCATACGGATGTGATGATCGGCATTCACAATGATGAAACGGCCTACGTGCCCCTTTCCATTACGTGGGAACAACGCAAGTCCGTCCCCGCCTATCTCGTTGAACTAGCAACCCAATTAGTATGAAACCTACCTTCCTTACGCTCATTCAGGTCTTTCAACTCGAGGGCATGGTCGCCCTGGGAAAGATGCTCAATCCGGCCACGAACGAGATCACGAAGAATCTCGATCACGCCAAGTATGTGATCGACATCCTCGATATCTTGAAAGAGAAGACGCAGGGCAATCTGGATGATCAGGATATGAAGTTCCTCGATCAGACGATCGCCACGTTAAAACTGAACTACGTCGAAGAGACGAACGCCTGATGCATCGTATCGCCATCATCGCCTATACGGCTCGACCCGATGCCGTGAAGTGGGCTACCCACGCCGCTGAGCGTCTGATCGAAGAAGGTGTCAAGGTCTTTCTCGAGGATGGCCTCGCCGAGGTCTTGCCCGAACAGATCACAGCACAGTGCGAGACCTGCGCCGCGACCGACTTTGAGAAGTATGCCGAACTGGTGATCTCCTTTGGCGGTGACGGTACACTGTTGGGCGTCGCTCACGTCCTCATCGGCTCCGACGTTCCGATCATGGGCGTCAACGTCGGAAAGCTGGGCTTCCTCGCGGAGTTTCCGGTGACGCTGATCGACGATGCCATCATGGAGATCCTCAAGGGCAACTATCGTGTTGTGGACCGGTCCACGCTCCACATCACGGTCGGCGGCGCTGAGTTTCATGCGTTGAACGAAGTGGTGATCGAACGTGCTGTGGAAGCCAAGATGATCGAGGTCCGCACAACGGTCGATCAACATCATGTTGCCGACTATCGCGCCGATGGTGTGATCGTGACCACGCCGACCGGTTCAACAGCATATTCACTTGCCGTCGGTGGTCCCATCATCGCCCCTTCGGCGAATGTGCTCTGCATCACGCCGATCTCTCCACACACACTCACTCTCCGCCCCCTGATCATCAACGACACGAACGAAGTGCGATTCACGCTGCCGTCGGACAGTTCGGAGGCCCACGTCGTGGCCGACGGACGGATCGTTGCAACACTCAAGGCCGGTGAAGAGGTGCTGGTGAGGAAGAGCGACCACATGGTGAAGCTCATCAAGCGCGCAGACAACACGTACTACGATCTGCTGCGTGAGAAACTGTTGTGGTCGGCCGACGCCACCCGGAAGTAAATGACGCTCCGACGCGAACTCACCGCCGTCCAGGCCACAGCCCTGAACATGATCGACATGGTGGGCATCGGTCCGTTCATCACTACGTCGCTTGTTGCCGCAACCATGGGATCAGCGCCAATGGCTCTGCTTGCCTGGGTCTGCGGCGCTGCTCTGTCCTTTGTTGATGCATCGATCTGGAGTGAGCTCGGCGCCAAGATGCCGAAAGCCGGCGGGTCGTATGCTTTCCTGCGTGAGACGTATGGACGCGACACGTGGGGACGTCTGATGGCCTTTCTGTTCGTGTGGCAGACAGTGTTTCAAGCACCGCTTGTTGTCACGTCCGGAGCCCTCGGCTTCGCCAAGTATGCGGCCTTCATCATGCCGATGTCCGAGCTCGCGTCGCGCCTGCTTGCGGCATCACTCATCATTGCTCTCGTAGCTCTGCTGTATCGACGGATCGGCGACGTTGGCAAGATCTCCGTGGTCCTGTGGGTTGCGGTCCTCATGACCCTTGCCTGGATCATCGTCGGCGGTTTTGTCCATGGTGATCCGACGCGCGCCTTCGATGCAACCAATACCGTCATCGGCGTCGACTTCGTCTGGGCCGCCCTCGGTGTTGCCTCGATCTCCACGATGTATTCCTATCTCGGCTACTACAACATCTGCCATCTCGGTGCCGAGGTCAAGGATCCCGAACGCGTGATCCCGCGAAGCATGATGATCTCCATCGCCGGCATCGCCGTGTTGTATCTCGCCATGCAGGTCGCCATCTATGCCGTGTTGCCCGCCAACGAGGTCGCCACGTCATCGTTCGTGGTGAGCACATTCATGACGGCCATTCACAACAGCACAATCGCCCAGGTAGCGACCGGCCTCGTCCTGCTGGTTGCGCTGTCGTCATTGTTCAGCGTCATGCTCGGCTACACGCGCATCCCCTATGCCGCCGCAAAGGACGGACTGTTCTTCTCCGTCTTTGGCCGCGAACATCCCACCAAGGCCTTCCCCCACGTTGCCTTGTTGGTGTTAGGGGGCTTGGGGATCGTGTTCTCGCTGACGTTAACGCTCGACGATACGATCAAGTCGATCATCGCGATGCGCGTCTTCACACAGTTTATCGCCCAAGCTGTTGGCCTTGTCATCTATCGCCGACGTGTCGGTGCCGGGAACATGCCGTGGCGTATGTGGCTCTATCCGATCCCGGTCATCTTGACGATCGCCGGCTGGCTGTGGATCTTCTCGTCGGCAAAACCGCTGCAGCAGCAGTTGGGACTTCTTGCTCCCGTGGTGGGAGTGATCGTGTTCATGATCTTCGTGAAAAAGCGATGATACTCTCTGGCCGAATTGTTGATCTGCATCAACGGCGGATCGTTACGGGTCGCGTCGTCATCGACGGACAACACATCGTCTCGATCGAAGAGGACCCGTCCGTGACGGAGACGCACTACATCATGCCGGGCTTCGTAGATGCGCACGTCCACGTGGAATCGTCGCTCCTCGTACCTTCAGAATTTGCCCGTCTGGCCGTCGCACACGGCACGGTTGGAACCGTGAGTGACCCTCATGAGATCGCCAACGTCTGCGGCATGGATGGAATCCGGTTCATGCTGGAGAACGGCGCACAGGTGCCGTTCCACTTTGCCTTTGGCGCTCCTTCGTGTGTGCCCGCGACAACGTTCGAAACAGCAGGAGCCGAGATCACGGTCGATGACATTGTCGACCTGTTCACGGACGACCGCATTCGGTATCTGAGCGAGATGATGAACTGGCCGGGCGTCTTGTTCGATGACCCCATGGTGCTGGCAAAGATCGCGGCGGCACATGCTTCCGGACGTCCTGTCGATGGCCATGCACCTGGACTAAGGGGCGATGACGCAGCACGTTATGCCGCCCATGGCATCAGCACCGATCATGAGTGTTTCACGCTTGACGAAGCACTCGACAAGATCGCCGTCGGCATGAAGATCCTCATTCGTGAAGGTTCTGCTGCACGCAACTTCGATGCCTTGCATTCGCTGTTGCGCTCGCATCCGCACATGGTGATGTTGTGCTGCGATGATGCCCATCCCGACATGCTTGCCGTAGGCCACATCGACCGACACATCCGATGCGCGCTGCAACTCGGCTACGATCTTTTCGATGTTCTGCGGGCCGCCTGCGTTCATCCCGTAGAGCATTATGGACTCAACATCGGCTTGCTGCGCGAAGGCGATCCGGCCGACCTTGTCATTGTTGATGACCTCGCATCGTTCACGGTGATCGAGACCTGGATCAAAGGACAGTGTGTTGCTCGTAAGGGGCAGGCATTGTTCGGTTCTGTGCCGATCGCACCCATCAATCAATTTGATCGGTCGCCGATCAGCCTCGTTGACATTCAGCACGATGTTATCGAGGGACCGATCCGGATCATTGGTGCACATGATGGACAGTTGGTCACCTCAGAAGAGCATGGACATATCGGTGATGTCGACGTCTTGAAGCTCGTGGTCGTGAATCGCTACGGCGCTACGCCACCGGCGGTTGCCTACATCAAGGGGATCGGCTCACAGCGTGGTGCGTTGGCGAGTAGTGTTGCCCATGATTCGCACAACATCGTTGCTGTTGGCGTGAGCGATACCGACATCGTTGATGCCGTGAACGCCGTCATTGCGCACCGCGGAGGACTGTGCGTGACCGATGCCGGTGAGACCGATGTCTTGCCGTTACCTGTTGCCGGACTCATGAGCGACCGTCCAGCCCACGAGGTCGCCGAGCGCTACACCATGCTTGACGCTCGTGCCAAGTCCTTGGGATCGCCGTTGCGCGCCCCCTTCATGACACTCTCATTCATGGCCCTCCTCGTCATCCCCGACCTCAAACTCTCCGACAAGGGCCTCTTCTCCGGCAAGACCTTTAACTTCGTTCCTCTAGCACACTAGCACACCAGCATGTTAAACGACAGTTCCATCCTTCGTCTCATCCAGTTCGCCATTCATGAAGATGTGGGCTCGGGTGACATTACCTCTGAACTCACCGTTAGCTCGGAAGCAACGGCTGCTGCACGGTTCCTCATGAAGCAGGACGGCATCATCTGTGGTCTGCCCATGCTTCCGCTGGTCTTCCGTGAGTTCTCGCCGGACGTGGTCCTTGACCTGAAGGTCAAGGAAGGTGATGCCGTCAAAGCCGGTACGGTCATCGCCACGGTCGAAGGTCCCGCGCATGCCCTCCTCGGCGCAGAGCGCACGGCCTTGAACTTCATTCAGCGCATGAGCGGCGTTGCCACAAAGACCCGTCAGTACGTCGATCGCATCGCCGGTACCGGCGCACGTGTGCTGGATACGCGCAAGACCATTCCGGGATGGCGCAAGCTCGACAAGTATGCAACCGCCATTGGCGGCGCCGTGAACCATCGCATCGGCTTGTACGACATGGTGATGATCAAAGACAATCACATCACGGCTGCCGGCGGCATCACCGAGGCGGTGCAACAGTGTGTAGCGGAAATGAAGGGACGTGTTGAAGTACCGATCGAAGTCGAAGCTGCCAATTTGGACGATGTGCGCGAAGTGCTCTCATGTCAGGGAGTACGCCGCGTGATGTTCGATAACTTCACACCCGACATGGTCGCCGACGGCGTCCATCTGGTGAACAAGAAGATCGAGACCGAAGCCAGCGGCGGCATCACGTATGACAACATTCGCGATTATGCATCCACCGGCATCGACTTTGTAAGCGTCGGCGCCATCACGCATAGCGCCGTTGCGCTCGACATCTCGATGAAACTTGTCGTCCCACGTCAAGGTCGATGAGTAGGTTTTCAAGTAGGTAATCCTAGTAGGTAATCCTAGTAGGTAATCCTAGTAGGTAATCCTCATGGTAATCCTCATGGTAATCCAGTCGGTAATCATAGCAGTAATCCTCTCGGTATTCCTTTCAGGTATTCCTTGCGCAGCTGCCGAGTGGATGTTTCCGGATGCATCAAGCAGGCAAGCGCCGAAGGTGACAGTGGCGGCGGATGGTACGCTCATCACCACGTACATCGTGCAGAGTGGACGTGATGCCAAGGTCATGATGTCGACGAGTGCAGATCATGGACTGGTCTGGTCAGCCCCCTTACAGATCAGTACCGTGCTGTATGGTACGATCGGTCTTCAGCGTCAGCCCATCACCGTGAAGGCGCCAAACGGGACATTGCATGCGATCTGGGAGAATGTGCGCACGGGGAATACGCTGTCGATCTATCACACGCGGTCCACAGACGGAGGCGTCACATGGACAACACCAACACCGGTCTATCTGGTGAATGATGGTCGTTCGCAGGATTTCTCCAGCATTGCCGTGGCACCAAACGGGACGATCTACGTGTCGTTCCTCTCGGCAGATCTCAACGCTCTGGATGGACTTCAACACGTCCTTGTGGTGCGGTCGATGGACGACGGCGTGTCATGGACGAAGCCCGTTCGTGCGGATATGTTCACGGAGGGTGGTGCATGTGAATGCTGTCAGCAGAACATCGCCGTCTCCCGTGAGGGACTTGTCGCCATCGCCTTCCGCAGCAACATCAATAACCGTCGGGACGTGTTCCTTGCGTTGTCTGCTGACAGTGGTGCATCATTCATCACGCCTGTACCGATCCAGACCGGCACGTGGACCATCGATGCTTGTCCGGCTACCGGGCCATCGCTCATGTTCGATACGACCGGCATGCTGCATACTTCGTGGCGTGACACTCGCGATGCTGTTGGACGCAACGTTGTGTATTACGCACGCTACCTTCCATTCTCGCGCATGATGGTGCAGAACATCGATCTGTCAACGGGTCACGCCGACGAAGCGGAGTATCCGTTCGTGGCTGCATCGCCTAGTGGCGAAGAAGTAGCCGTGATCTTTGAATCGTCAAGGGGCGTGCAGATCGCTCGCTCACGAGATGGCGGGCAGACATTCCAACATCAGGTCGTGGATCCACTCACAACACATACGGCCTATCCGCATATTGTTTGGACGCAAGACGGCCACCCGTTTGCCGCATGGAGATCCATACGCTCCGGCATCTCCGACATCCAGGTCGTGCGCGAAGGCGCAACATCGGTGAGGGAATGGGGAATAGGGAATGGGGAATGGGGAATACGCCGCACGTTTGATTTGATGGGACGTGAGTGCGACCCTACACCGGGACGCCCAGCTTTCGTGGTAACATCGTACCCTGACGGAACCCTAACCCGAAAGGTAATCCTACCAGGTAATCCTATCAGGTAATCCTACCAGGTAATCCTTCAGGTAATCCTAGTAGGTAATCCTAGTAGGTAATCTTACAGCTCACGCCGAAGACGCGCCACCGGAATCCGCAGTTGTTCGCGGTATTTCGCGACGGTTCGGCGTGCAACGTTATAGCCGAAGGTCTTGAGGTCCTTGGCGATCTTGTCATCGCTCAACGGCTTGCTCTTCGATTCGGCTTCGATCATTTCCTTGATCTTCTGCTTGATGATGCGCGTGGACACTTCTTCGCCGTCGTCCGTGACGAGACTTTCGCTGAAGAAGTACTTGAGTTCGAACGTGCCGAACTCGGTCTGCACATACTTTCCATTCACGATGCGGCACACCGTGGAGATGTCCAGTCCCGTGATCTCTGCAACATCGCGATAGATCAGTGGCTTCAGACTCTGCGGTCCTTCAAGGTAAAATTCGCGCTGGAGGCCGGCGATAGCCGTCATCACACGGAGCATTGTGCTCTTGCGCTGTCGGATGGCCTGCATGAGGAACTTCGCATCCTCGAATTTCTTGCGCAGGAATTCGCGCGTCTCCTTGTTGAACTTGTGATACCGCGCTTCCTTCTTGAGACGCTCGTAGGCATTACTGACCTTCAGGATCGGCAGTCGACTGTCGTTCACCGTGATCAGGATGTCGGTGCCATCCTCTGATCGCTCAACGGTGAAGTCGGGAACAACGGTATTGATCTCGTGGCCAAATGTTCCTCCGCCCGGACGTGGATTGAGGTGGCGGATCACGTCGATGGCTTCACGTAGATAGTTTTCCGTGACGTCGAGCTGACGCTCGATCACATGGAAGTGCTTCATCGCAAAGGCATCATAGGACTGTGTGAGCACGAGGAGCGCAAGCTTCTGCGCTGCATTCGGCTTTTGCACGGCTCGCAGTTGTGCTACAAGGCACTCTTGCACGGAACGGCTGGCAAATCCCGGCGGGTCCAATGACTGGATGCGCTTGAGGACGATCTCTGCGGTCTTTATCGTGATCGGCTCAAGGACCACATCAATGCCTTCGATGATAT
>Ga0105096_10000091_pt1 | contig 21384 bp, 18 predicted proteins | sample PPLLak3cmMay2015_FD_87036 | JGI IMG/M metagenome (GOLD analysis project Ga0105096, IMG submission 87036) | Freshwater sediment microbial communities from Prairie Pothole Lake near Jamestown, North Dakota, USA - PPLs Lake P7 Core (1) Depth... | ecosystem: Environmental > Aquatic > Freshwater >... | reverse complement strand
CGAATGCCGCCGAAGCGAAGAAGTAGGCCGGCCGGATGTTCACCCACTTCTTCATCGACCGGCCGATCCTGTCGTCGGTCATCTCGATCCTGATCCTGCTCGGCGGCCTGGTGGCGATGCGGGTGTCGCCGATCGCCCAGTTTCCGGAACTGGCACCGCCGCAGGTCCAGGTGTCGGCGCGTTATCCGGGCGCCACCGCCGAGGTGATCGCCAACACGGTGGCGGCGCCGATCGAGGCGCAGTTAAATGGCATCGACAACCTGCTGTACTTCAACTCCGTGAGCTCCTCGTCGGGCAACGTGACGATCAACGTCGTCTTCAAGCCCGGCAGCGATCCCGACATCAACCAGGTCAACGTGCAGAACCGCGTCGGCCAGGCGACTTCGACTCTGCCGCAGGTGGTGACGCAGCAGGGCGTTACCGTCGACAAGAAGTCCTCCAGCCTGATGCTGGTGCTGTCGGTGTATTCGCCCGACGATCGCTACAGCTCCGCCTACATCGACAACTACACCAACCTGTACGTGCTGGAGGAACTGAAGCGGGTTCCCGGCGCCAACCGCGCCTCGGTGTTCGGCCTGCCCGATATCGCCATGCGGGTCTGGCTGCGGCCCGACCGGATGGCGCAGCTCGGCATCTCGGTGCAGGAGGTCTCGGCGGCGATCCAGGGCCAGAACCAGACCTTCGGCATCGGCCAGATCGGCGCCGAGCCGTCGCCCGAGGGCGTGCAGCAGACCTTCGTCGTCACTGCGCAGGGGCTGCTGACGCGGCCGGAGCAGTTCGAGGACATCATCGTCCGCACGGCGCAGCAAGGCACGGCCATCGTCCGCGTCAAGGACATCGGCCGGGTCGAGCTCGCCAAGCGCGACTACTCGATCGCCAGCCAGATGAACGGCAAGACCGCGACCACCGTCGCCATCTACCAGCAGCCGGGCGCCAACGCGGTGGAGACAGCGGCAGCGGTGCGCAAGCGGATGGAGGAACTGAAGGCGCAGTTCCCGACCGGGCTCGACTACCGGATCGTGCTCGATACCAGCCTCTTCACGCTGAACTCGATCGACAAGGTGGTGCACACCTTCTTCGAGGCGGTGGTGCTGGTGATCCTGGTTGTGTTCCTGTTCCTGCAGTCGCTGCGGGCGACGGTCATCCCGATCCTCGCGGTGCCGGTGTCGATCATCGGCGCCTTCATCGGCATGTACCTGCTCGGCTTCTCGATCAACATGCTGACGCTCTTCGGCCTGATCCTGGCGATCGGCCTGGTCGTCGACGACGCCATCGTGGTGGTCGAGAACGTCGAGACCAACATGAGCAAGCACGGCCTGTCGGCGCTCGAAGCCAGCAAGCGGGCGATGACCGAGATCGCCGGCGCGCTGATCTCGATCGTGCTGGTGCTGGTGGCGGTGTTCCTGCCGGTGGCCTTCCTCGGCGGCGTCACCGGCACCCTTTACCAGCAGTTCGCGATCACGATCGCGATCTCGGTTGTGATCTCGGGCGTGATGGCGCTGACGCTGTCGCCGGCACTCGCCGCCATCATCATCAAGCCGCACCACGGCGAGAAGCGCGGCTTCTTCCGCTGGTTCGAAAACGCCTTCGCGCGGCTGACCGAGAGCTATGTCGACGGCGTCAGGCTGGCGATCCGCGGCTGGCCGCTGGCGCTCGCGGCCTTCGGCGCCATCGTCGCCGGCATCGTGCTGATGTTCCGGATTCTCCCGTCAAGCTTCGTGCCCGATGAGGATCAGGGCTTTTTCTTCGTCATCGTCGAGGCGCAGGACACTGCCGCCCAGCGCATCGTCGGCGGCTTCGCCGAGCGCGCCTTCAGGATCGTCGCCGCCGATCCGGCGGTGCAGGACGTGGCCGTGGTCAACGGCTACAGCCTGGTCGACGGCCAGATCCGCAACAACGCCGCGGTGTTGTTCGTGTCGATGAAGCCGTTCGACCAGCGCAAGGATCCGTCGCTGCTGAGCTTCGCCGTGCTGCCGCGGCTGAACGCGCAGTTCGCCGGCATCCGCGAGGCCTTCGTCTTCGCGCTGAATCCGCCGGCGATCCCCGGCCTGGGCACCACCGGCGGCTTCGAGTTCTACCTGCAGAACCGCGGCGCCGGCGACCCGCGCGCTACCGGCCAGGCGCTGCAGACTTTCATCGCCGCGGCGCGGCAGCGGCACGAACTGCAGGGCGTCAACACCACCTTCCGGCCGGCGACGCAGCAACTCTTCGTCGACCTCGACCGCAACAAGGCCGAGGTGCTCGGCGTGCCGGTGCAGGAGGCGTTCCAGACGATGCAGAGCTTCTTCGGCTCGTCGATCGCCGGCCAGTTCAGCCAGTTCAGCCGCGTCTGGTGGGTGGTGCTGCAGGCCGACAGCGAGTACCGCGTCGATCCCGCGGACTTCAGCAAGGTCTACGTCCGCTCGAACTCCGGAAAAATGGTGCCGCTGTCGGCGCTGATCACCGTGCGCTACGTGGCGGCGCCGAAGCTGATGGAACGCTTCAACGGCTTCCCGGCGGTGAAGGTCACCGGCAATCCGGCGCCGGGCTACAGCTCCGGGCAGGCGATCGCAGCGATGGAGGCAGCGGCGCGCGAGACGCTGCCGGCGGACTTCTCGTTTTCCTGGGCCGGGCAGGCGCTGCAGGAGAAGGAGTCGGGCAGCACCTCGTCGATTGCCTTCGTTGCCGGCCTGGTCGTCGTGTTCCTGCTGCTGGCGGCGCAGTTCGAGAAGTGGACGCTGCCGCTGGCGGTGGTGCTGACGGTGCCGGTGGCGGTCCTCGGCGCGCTGCTCCTGACCTGGGTGCGCGGGCTGGAGAACGACGTCTACTTCCAGGTCGGGCTGGTGACGCTGGTGGGCCTGTCGGCGAAGAACGCGATCCTGATCTGCGAGGTGGCGATCGAGCACGTGCGCGCCGGCATGTCGGTGTTCGACGCGGCGCTGGAGGCGGCGCGGGCGCGGATCCGCGCCATCGTGATGACCTCGCTCGCCTTCGGCCTGGGGTGCGTGCCGCTGGCGATCGCCTCCGGGCCAGGCGCCAACAGCCTGCGCGCCATCGGCACCGGCGTCATCGGCGGCATCCTCGCCTCGACCTTCGTCGCCGTCTTCTTCGCGCCGCTGTTCTTCTGGCTGCTGGAGTCGATGAGCGCACGCTTCGGCCGCCGCAAGGCGCCGGCGAAGGCGGAGGGTGGAGGATGAACGCCCGCATCGGAATCCGCGCCGCGCTGCTCGGCGTCGCCCTGCTGGCAGCCGGTTGCACGGTCGGTCCCGACTACCGGCGGCCCGAGGTCGGCGCGCCGCCGGCCTGGCGCATCGAGGTCCAGCAGGCGGCCGGCATCGCCAACACGCGCTGGTGGCTGCAGTTCGACGATCCGGTGCTCGACAAGCTGATCGACGAGGCCCTGCAGGGCAACCGCGATCTGGTGGTCGCGGCGGCTCGGGTCGACCGCTTCATCGGGGCGCTCGCCACGACGCGGTCGCAGTTCTATCCGCAGATCGGCTACGGCGCGGATGCGAGCCGCAGCCGGTCGAGCAGGGTCGGCGCGCCGCCGATCCCATCGCCCGCCGATCCCTACACCACGCTTTACCAGGGGGCGCTCAGCGCCCAGTGGCAGATCGATCTCTTCGGCCGCGTCCGCCGGCAGACGGAGGCGGCGCAGGCGCAGCTGATGGCCACCGAACAGGGGCGGCGCGGCGTCGTGCTGACGGTGGTGGCCTCGGTGGCGGCGAGCTACGTCGCGCTGCGGGCGCTCGACGCCCAGCTCGACATCGCCCGCGCCACGGCAGCGAACTTCGGCGAGACGCGGCGGCTGTTCGAACTGCGTTTCAAGGGCGGCGTGGTGTCGCAGGTCGAGGTGATGCAGGTCGAATCGCAGTACCAGCAGGCGCTGGCGGCGATTCCGGAGCTGGAGCGGCAGATCGCATCGCAGGAGAACCTGATCAGCATCCTGCTCGGCCGCGACCCGGGGCCGATTCCGCGCGGCAAGGCGATCGATGCGCTGGCGACGCCTGTGATCCCGGCCGCGCTGCCCTCGTCGCTGCTCGAACGGCGGCCCGACATCCTGCAGGCGGAATACAACCTGGTGGCAGCCAACGCCAGCATCGGCGTCGCCAAATCGCTTTACTACCCGACGCTGACGCTGACCGGCGCGCTTGGCCTGGCGAGCACCGCGCTCGGCGATTTCATCGGCAGCTCGGCGGTGGCCTGGTCGCTGGCCGCCGGTCTCACCGGGCCGATCTTCACCTTCGGCAGCATCGAAGGCCAGGTGCAGTCGGCCGAGGCGGCCAGCCGCGAAGCGATCGCCTTCTATCAGCAGACGATCCTGATCGCGCTGCGCGAGACCAACGATGCGCTGGTCGGCACCGAGAAGAAGCGCGATGAGGCCGCGGCGCAAGGCCGCCGCGTGGTGGCGCTGCGCGAGTACGCGCGGCTGTCGCGGCTGCGCTTCGACAACGGCTATGCCGGCTTCCTGGAGGTGCTGTACGCCGAGAACGAGCTGTTCGCCGCCGAGCTGAATGCCGTGCGCTCGCAAGCCGAGCACCAGACGCAGTTCATCGACGTCTATCGCGCCCTCGGCGGCGGCTGGGTCGACCTGGCGGGGCAGTCGGCGCCGCAGCCGTTGCTCGCGGCGCCGGCGCGCTGAAGGTCCGGCGGGGAGCGGTCAGCGCGGCTCGTCGCCGTCGGCCGGCAATTGCGGCCGGTCGCGCTCCTTGCTCACCAGGCACAGGAAGCCCAGGGCGGATTCCGCATCGGCGCGGAACTGGTGCCAGGTCAGCGGCTCGACGGTGACCAGGTCGCGCTCCTCGACCGGAAACTCGTCGGCGCCGAGGCGCACCGTGCCGCGGCCGCGCAGGATAAGCACGGCGTGCGTGTGCCGATGGCGCTCCAGCGTTGAGTAGCCGCCAGGGGCAACCTCGAAGTAGCGCAGTTCGCAGGCCTGGTCCGGCTGCGCGAACAGCACCTGCCGGGTGATGTCGCGAAACGGCGCCGCACCTTCCTCCTTGTAGCGCAGCCGTTCGACGCCGGCCCAGCCGTAGTCGCCCGTGGCCTGCGGCGTGAAGCGGCGAACACCACTCATGCCGTGACCTCGTCGGCGGCAGCGACGGCCTGCACGAATTCGCGGCTGCGTTCGGCCAGGCGTTCGCCGGCGATCAGCAGCGAGCCGCCGATCAGCAACATGGTGTCGTTGCCGTACTCGCGCTTCAGCTCCGGCACGCGCTCGACCGACATGCCGCCGGCCGGCACTGGCAGCGCCTGCCGCAGGCTGTGCCACGGCGCGCGGTTGTGGCGTGTGAGCGCCTGGCAGACGTCGGCGGCGTAGGTGAAGCGGCCGCCGTGGTTCGGAAAGATCACCGCGTCGGCGCCGAACAGCCGGAACAGCCTGCCCAGCAGCGCCGGCGGCGCAATGCGAGCAGCGCCGGCGAGGGCCGGATGCGCGATGAAGCCGACATCCGGGTGTTCGCGCTTCAGCGCGTTGAAAGTGGCCACGCCGCATACCATCGGCGCGCTCAGAAACACGGCGATGCCGTGCGACCGCGCCAGTTCGATCTGCCTCTGCATCTGCGCCTGCGTGCCGTACAGGCTCGGCGCGTACGCCGTGCTGCCGCCGGCGGCCGCATTGGCGTCGACGACCGCCCGCTGGCAGGCCGCGGCCCGCTGCGCGAACGGCGCGCTGCGCTGGTTGGCCCAGCCGTGGTCGTCCTTGATGACGTCGATGCCCGCTTGCGCGAAAGTGCGGCACAGGCCCGCCAGCTGTTCCGCCGTCGAGCCGACGGGCTTCAGCGCCGAGCAGGTCAGCGGCCGGCCGTGGGCGCGAGTCAGCCGGCGCAGCCCTTCGATGCCGAGGTTCGGTCCGCCGAAAGCCTGCGCCAGCGACAGCGGAACGTCCACGTCGACCAGTTCGACATCCGGCTGCAGCGAGCAGTTGCCGAACAACACGTTCATCAGCTGCCCGGCGTCTTCGCAGACGGTCTCGCAGGCGAACTGCAGGCGCGCCAGGCTGGTGCCGTCGGCCTGCGGCTCGACCTGCACGACCTCGCCAAGCACCTCGTCGAGTACACGGGCGTCGACCACCGCCTCGGGCGGCATCTCGATGCTCTGCTCGATCGCGAGCTGCCGGGCCCGGTGCGCGGCCTGCGCCGGCCCGACCCGCAGGCGGTAGACGACATCGATTCGGGGCGCTGTCATGGATGACATTTTACGGAGCGCGTCGACTCGTCCCGGCCGCGGCCGGGACGACTATGGAGGATCGCTATCATCCGCGCCTGCGATCCACGCCTGCGTCGCGCCCTACCGATGGCCCGGCAGCAGCCCCTTGCGCAGGCCGAAGGGGCGCGCGCGATCGCTCGACAAGGGCTGAACCGATGTTCGCGTGGCTCCGCGTCCGGAGTGTCGTGCTTGCAATGCTGCTGCTGGCCGGAGCCGCGGGTGCCGCGGCACCCGGGCCGGAGCCGGCGACGCTGACGATCCTCAACCGCGACGTCATCACGATGCGCGCGTCAATCGCCGGCGCGACGCCGGCGAAGCGGGTCGAATTGACACGGGCGCGGATCCGCGAGATCCCGGCGAACGCCATCGACGATCCCATCACGATGGTCGAGGCCCAGATCGGGGAGACGCGCGGCGTGCAGCTCTTCCTCGGCCCGCGGCTGCTGTTTTCGGTGGTCGACGGCGATCTCGATCCGGAGGCGCAGCAGAACTTCGAGGCGCTGGTCAAGCAGACGCGCGAGCGGCTCGAAGAGGCGCGCGCCGCCTGGCACCAGTTGCAGGACCGGCCGCTGCTGGTGCGCGGCCTGTTGACGGCGGCGGCGGGCACGATCGTGTTCCTGCTGCTGGTCTGGGCCGCCTACCGCGGCGGCGGCCTGCTGTTGACGCGCCTGGAGCTGTGGCGCGACCGCATGACTGCGCGCCATGCGCATGTCGACCTCGGCGAGTTCGTGGCGCGGATCGTCGTCGGCAGCCTGCAGGTCGTGCAGTGGTTCGTGATCGTCGCGCTGACCTACGCATGGGTCCGATTCGCGCTCGGCCAGTTCGTCGTCTCCGCGCCGATCGCGGACGGCATGGACGGCTGGCTGTGGTCGAAGTTGATCTGGCTGTTCGAAGGATTGGTCGCCAGCCTGCCCGGATTCGTGTCGATCGTCATCATTCTCGTCGTCACGCGCGCGGTCGCCGATGCGGTCGGCTACCTGTTCGATGCGATCAACCAGGGCAGGCTCAGGTTGCCGATGGTGCATCCGGAGACCACCTCCGCCACGCGGCGCATCGTCAGCCTGGTGGTCTGGGGGCTCGGCATCGCGGTGGCCTACCCGTACCTGCCGGGCTCCGACAGCGAAGCGTTCAGGGGCCTGTCGGTGCTGTTCGGCCTGATGGTGACGCTTGGCTCGACGGGCCTGGTATCGCAGGCGATGAGCGGCCTGGTGGTCGTCTACTCGCGGGCGCTGCGCAAGGGCGACTTCGTCGAGATCGGCGAGGTGCAGGGCGTGGTCAGCGAGGTGGCGACGCTGGCGACCAAGATCGTCAACATCCGCAACGAGGAGGTCACGGTGCCGAACTCGGTGCTGATCGCCAGCCCGATCCGCAACTACTCCAAGCTGGCCGGCACGCACGGCACGCTGCTGTCCGCCCAGGTGACGATCGGCTACGACGCGCCGTGGCGGCAGGTGCATGCGCTGCTGGTGGAGGCGGCGCGCCGGACGCCTTCGGTGCGGCAGGAACCGGCGCCGTTCGTCTACCAGCGCGCTTTGTCCGATTTCTATGTCGAGTACGAGCTGTTCGTCAGCATCGACCGGCCGATCGACCGCGTCCCGATCCTGTCGGCGCTGCACGCCAACATCCAGGATGCGTTCAATGCCGCCGGCGTGCAGATCATGTCGCCGCACTTCTTCGCCCAGCCGCCGAACGCGGTGGTGGTGCCGAAGGAGCAGTGGTATGCGCCGCCGGCGAAGCCGCCGTCCTGACCCGGGGGCCCTGCGCGCGGGATCGATCCGGCACTGAGGCCCGCAGTCCCGCGATGGGCGGCAGCGGCGCTTCGCGTATCTTCCGCCCCCGCAGGCGCCGGCATGTCGCCCAGGCAGGGCGAGACCGGCGCATCGCGGCGGCCGTGCCGCGAACCGATCAACAGGTGATGACGAGGAACACATGAACGTGAACTGGGAACAGATCGCCGAGACGATCACCACGCAGCTGACTGCGTTCGGGCTGAAGGCCGCCGGCGCGCTTGCGGTCTGGATCATCGGCCGCTACCTGATCGGGATGGCGGTGCGCATGGTGTCGGCGGCGCTGACGCGGCAACACGTCGACCCGACGATCCTGCGCTATGTCGGCAACATCGTCACCGTCACCCTGAACGTGATCCTGGTCGTCGCCATCCTCGGCTACTTCGGGGTCGAGACGACGTCGTTCGCGGCGCTGCTCGCCGCAGCCGGCATTGCCATCGGCGCGGCCTGGGCCGGGCTGCTCGCCAACTTCGCCGCCGGCGCCTTCCTGATCATCCTGAGGCCGTTCAAGGTCGGCGACTACGTCAAGGCCGGCGGCATCGAGGGCACGGTCACGGAGATCGGCCTGTTCGCAAGCACCATCCTGACGCCGGACAACGTCAGCACCTTCGTCGGCAACAACAAGATCTTCGGCGACACGATCTTCAACTACTCGGCCAGCGACTACCGCCGTGTCGACCGGCTGGCGCAACTGGCGCACACGGTCGATCCGGCCGACGCGATCGCGCGGCTGAAGACCGCCCTGGCGGCGATCCCGAACGTCAAGCAGAAGCCGGCGCCGGACGTCGAGATCGTCGATTTCAACGAGCGCGGCCCGGTGCTGGCGGTGCGTCCCTACACGCACACCGACCACTACTGGCAGGTCTACTTCGACACCAACCGCGCGATCACCTCGACCTTCGGAGCCGCCGGGTATCCTGTGCCCGAAGCTCACATCAACATCCGCCAACGGGCCGCCTGATCCGGGACAGCCCACTTCCACGGGGAGCAAAGAAGATGAAGATCCGTTTGTGGCTGGTCGCGATCGCGGCCGCCGCGGTCGCTGCGCCGGCGCTGGCGCAGCACACCGGCACGCTGAAGAAGATCGCCGACAGCCGCAGCGTCAGCCTCGGCTACCGGGTCGATGCGGTGCCGTTCTCGTTTCGCAACGACAAGGGCGAGGCGACGGGCTATTCGGTCGACATCTGCCGCCGCGTCGTCGCGGCGATCGAGCAGGCGATCGGCATCGCCAATCTCGGGATCAAGTGGGTCCCGGTGACGCCGGAATCGCGCATCCCGCAGGTGGTCAGTGGCGCGGTCGACCTCGAGTGCGGCGTGACCACGGTGACCCTGGGCCGGCAGGAACAGGTCGACTTCTCGAACCTGATCTTCGTCGAGGGCGGCAGCATGCTGGTGCGCACCGACGCAGGGCCGATGCGGGTCGCCGACCTGGGCGGCAAGACGGTCGGCGTGATGGCGGGCACCACCACCGAGACGCGGTTGCGCAAGGTGCTTAAGGAGCGGCTGATCGACGCCAGCGTGGTCAATGTCAAGGACGAACGCGACGGCGCCGCCGCCGTGATGGAAAAGCGAATCGACGCCTTTGCCGGAGACCGTGTCGTTCTGCTCGGCGTCGGCCTTCGTGCCGGCGGCGGCGACATGCTGTCGCTGATGCAGGACGATTTCTCCCTCGAACCGTATGGGTTGATGATGCGGCGCGACCCGGCCTTCCGGCTGGTGGTGAACCGCGCGCTGGCACAGTTGTACTCGGGCCAGGGCATCGTCGAGATCTACGAGCGCTGGTTCGCGCGGCTCGGCAAGCCGGGTCCGGTGCTGGTGTCGATGTACCTGCTGAACGCGCTGCAGGAGTAGGCCGATGCTGCAGTCAAGCAGGAGATTTTTTGCGCTGCTGCTGGCCGCGCTGGCGGCCGTTCTGGCGGGCTGCGCCTCGACATCGCCGCCGGGCATCAGCGGCAATGGCGTGGTGCAGTCGATCCAGGAGTCGAAGCGCACGCCGACCGCAAACAATGTCGTCGGCACCGTCGGCGGCGCGCTGGTCGGCGGCGCCCTCGGGAGCCTGGTCGGCGGCGGCACCGGGCAGACGATCGCCACCACTGTCGGCGCGGTCGGCGGCGCGATGGCGGGCAGCGCCATCGCCGACAAGCAGGGCGCAGAACTGGTGTGGGACGTCAACATCCGTTTCGACGACGGCATCAACCGCACCGTGACGGTGACGCAGAGGCCGAACTTCCGGCCGGGCGAAAAGGTACGCGTCGACAACGGCGTGGTGTCGCCGCAGCGGTGACCAAGGACGCCGGGGCCGAAGTGAACGCGCCGGGACATACCAAGCGCGGATCCTTCGAGCGCGCACGAGAAGCAAGTCCAGTCAGCGGCCTGCGACGGCGAGTGGCTCTGACGGCCGCGCTGCTGCTGGCCGCCGGCGGCGCCGCGGCGGCCAACTTCGGCTTTCTCGCCGACACGCCCGTCGGCCGGTTCAACGACGACGATCTGCGGCTGATGAATGCGGCGATCGAACGCGCGCTCGCGGCCGGCGATCCGCGGGCGGTCGAGCGCTGGAGCAACGACAAGACCAGTTCCTCGGGCGAGGTGGCGACGCTGCGCGCCTTCACGCACGACGGCCAGACCTGTCGAGACCTGCGCGTCATCAACCGGCACCGGCGCCTGGAGAACTCCGGCATCTACACGATGTGCCGCGCCGGCGGCGGCTGGAGACTGATGCCCTAGCCTCAGCGGCGGGGCAATCGCGCCGCCGCCAGCGCACCTGGGCCGGCCCGACATGACGATGCGCAACGCGCCCGCTTCCGACGCTGAGCCCGTCCGGTGGCGCCGCGCCCTGGCGCGTGGCCTTCTGGCGCTGGCGGCCGTGCTGCCGCTGGCACTGGCGGCGCAGGGCCTGCCGCTGCCGTTGCCGGCCAAGTCGGCCGATACCACTCCCGCGGCGCCGGCCGAATCCTTCGAAAGGCAGCGCTCCCGCCTGGTCGCCGAGATCGACCATGCACATGCCACACGTGATCGCCTTGCCAGCGACGCTGCCGCCGCCGCGGTGCCGGCCAGTCTGCCGCCCGAGGAACTGGCTGCGGCTCGCAACACGATGAGCCAGTGGGTGTTGTCGCTCGAAGGCTTGCTGCGCAGCTTCGACGAGTTGCAGCTGGCGCGGGAGACCCGGAAGCAAGCGGAGAAGGCGGAGACCGAATGGCAGGGCTTTCCATCGCCGCCGCCGTACTCGATCCTGCTGGTGGACGACCTGAACAACCAGTTCGAAGCGACCCGGACGCGGATCAGTGCCCTGACGGCGCAGCGGCTGATCGCCATGCCGGAATCCGAACGCGCCCGGACCTCGGCGCAACGCAGCGAGGCGGCGCTGCGCCTGGCGCGCGAATCGCTGGCGACCACCGGTGCGGGGGAAAGGTCGCTGGCGCAATGGCGGGCGCAGGCGGCCGACTGGGCTGCCGCCGCGGCCAATGCGCAACTGGCCCTGCTCCAGCGCAGCCTCGAAGTCATCGACACGCAGATCGCCGCCGAACAGTCGCAGCTGAGGCTGCTCGAACGCAAACGCGAAACGGCAACGCGAGAGGCTCGCTTCTCGGCCGAGGATCTGGCCGACGTGAAGCGCCAGCAGGAGCAGCGCCTGGAACGGCTGCGCACCCGGCGGGCCAAGGTGGCCGAAGGCAGCGGCCGCAGCGAGCGCGAACTCGCCGCCGCGACCTCGGCGCTGCGCCTCGCCGAAGCCGATCCTGCGGCGACCGAGGAGTCGCTGCAACTGCCGCGGGCGCGGCTGCGTGCGGCGCAGGCGGCGGCTGAATCGGTGCGCTTCGAGCTGGTGGCGGTCGACAGCCTGACGGCGATCGCCGGGGCGACGGCCGATCTGTACGCGCAGCGATTCCAGGCGCTGAACGACGGCAGCGCCGAGCGCCGGCGCGAAGCCGCGCAGCGGTTGCGCGAGGTTCGGCTGCGGCTTTCGCCCTGGCGCGATTTCGCGCAGAGCCAGCTCGACCTGCTGCGATCCGAGGAGCGCGGCAGCATGGTGCGCGCCGACGGCGTCGATCTGCCGGCGCCGGTCCAGGCTTACGAGATGTCGGCCTCCGAGTCGATCCGGCAGCGCGCCGCGAGTGCGCAGCGGCTGTTCGACGCCGCCGACAACGCCGAACGCACCGTCATCCGCTGGCTCGCCGAGATCGACGCGTCGCAGCAGACAAGGCCGCTCGCCGACCGGGTCGCAGGCGCGCTGGCCACGGCGCGGGAGTGGGCGCAGTGGCTGTGGAACTTCGAACTGTTCGCGGTCGAGGACACGGTCGACGTCGCCGGCCAGAAGATCACCACCTCCCGCGGCGTGACCATCGGCAAGAGCGTCGGCGCGGCGCTGCTGTTCGTCATCGGCTACTGGATGGCGACGCTGGTGGCGCGTCGCTTCGAGGGCCTGTTGATCGCGAGATTCGCCATCGAGCCGGCGCAGGCGCGCACGGTGCGGCGCTGGGTGCTGGCGCTGTGGGGATTCGTGCTGGTGGTGCTGACGCTGAACCTGGCGCGGATCCCGCTGACGGTGTTCGCCTTCCTCGGCGGCGCGCTGGCGATCGGCGTCGGCTTCGGCACGCAGACCATCATCCGCAACTTCATCAGCGGCCTGATCGTGCTGATGGAACGGCAGGTGCGGGTCGGCGACACCATCGAGGTCGACGGCGTCACCGGCACGGTCACCGAGATCAACCTGCGCTCGTCGACGGTGCGCGCCTTCGACGGCGTCGAGGCGATCGTGCCGAACTCCGACCTGCTCGAGAACCGCGTCACCAACTGGACCCACAGCGACCTGCGGGTCCGGCGCACGGTGAAGGTCGGCGTTGCCTATGGCTCGCCGGTGCGGCAGGTGGCCGACCTCCTGACCGAGTGCCTGCACCGCCACGGCCTGGTGCTGAAGGAGCCGGCGCCGCTGGTGCTGCTGGAGGACTTCGGCGACAGCGCGCTGGTGTTCGCGATGTTCTTCTGGCTCGAAATGAAGCCTGGCGTCAACTCGTCGCTGGTGATGAGCGACCTTCGCTTCATGGTGCACAAGGCGCTGGAGGAGGCGGGCATCTCGCTGCCCTTCCCGCAGCGCGACGTGCATCTGAACGCCTCCCGCCCGCTGCAGGTGCAGATCGCCAGACCAGGGCCTGTTGGCGGTTGACGATTCCACCAAAAATCCAGGCCGCCCCAGCTTTGCTTGACCCCCACGGGGCGGGCCGGGCGCCGCCTTGCCCTGGGGCGCTCAGATCCCGAGCCAGGCGAACAGCGCGGTCAGCGCCAGCGCGTTGGCAGTGTCGGGGAACAGCGACGCTGCCAGCGTGATGGCCAGCATGGCGCGCGGCGCATCGCCGTAGCGTGCGGTCAGGCCGCGCATCACGGCCAACCCGACCGGCATCGCGCCGAGGCCGAAGCCGATGAAGCCGCCGGCCGCGGTGGCCGCGTCGCGGTCGCGCCCCATCAGCAGGTAGACGATGCCCACCGCGACCACGACGATGCCGGCGACCTGTGCCGCTGCCGCCGACAGCAGCATCGGCAGGTGTTCGAGCAGCGCGATCCAGTCCAGCGTCAGCAGGGCGATGGCCAGGAACATCCGCAGCGCGATGGTGCCGATCAGGTCGGTGACCTCGGTGTCGAGCGGCTTTCGTGCCACGTCGGCGATGTTGGTGATCACCACAGCGGTGAGCAGCGCGGTCAGGAAGCCGGGCAGCGACACGCCGAGGTACTTCGTGGCAGCCTCGCCGAGCAGCGGACTGAGCGCCAGGCACAGCAGCAGCCACAGCAGGCTGGGCAGCCAGCGGTCGGACGAGAACGCCGGCTCGCGCTCGATCGCGACGCGGTCTCCCGCCTGCGGGCCTTCGGCCACGGGCGCGGCCTTGCTGCGGCCGATCAGTATCGAAGCCACCGGGCCGGCAACGAGTCCGCCGAGCACCAGCCCGAGCGTGGCGCTGCCGATGCCGACCTCGAACGCGCCGCGGATCGAATCTCCCGGCGCGGTACCGGCCCAGGCCGTTGCCGTGCCATGGCCGCCGAGATAGGCGACGCTGCCCATGAACACGCCGAGCGCCCGCGGCTGGCCGAACGCCTCGGCGACGACGATGCCGACCCCGTTTTGCACCACGATCGCGGCGGCGACGGCGAGACAGACGACGAGTGCGGCGATGCCGGCGGTGGCCAGCCGCCCCAGGTGGGCGGCAAAGCCGAGCGAGGCGAAGAACAGCAGCAGCAGGACGTTGCGGACATTGCCCGCGACCGAGAACTCGAGCCAGCCGGCGCTGCGGGCGACGGCCAGCAGCAGCGACAGCAGCAGCCCGGCGCTGACCGCGGGCGGAATGTTGCCGCGCGCGAGCCACGGCAGCCAGCGGTTGAGCCGCTTGCCCAGTTCGATCGTGAGCAGGGCCACGATCAGCGTCCAGGCCGGAGTCAGTTCGAGCGTCATCGAATGAGGAGCCTTCCCGGCGTTGGACGCCGAAGCATCCGTGCCGCGATCCGCCTTCGTCACTGCGCCCGTCGGAGGCGCACCGGCCAGAAGCTACGTTAGATTACCGACCGGTCTCGCCGGACCGTTGTCGGCGCGCAAACGGGCGGACCGTGTGGCGAGATTGCGCGCGGCGTGACGTGCGCCCGAGGTCCGCGCGCGGAATGGCGGCGGCCGTGCGCAATGCCGTCGGCATCGGCGGCGGCCGGCATCTGGGCGCAAGACAGCGGACACAAGAAGTCGCGGCATCGAACGACATGAATGCGAACACCGTGGCCGCGACCGATGATGCGATCGCCCGCGTGCTGGCGGCCTTCGAGCCGCCGCAGGCCGATGCCGTCGCCGCCCTCACGAACCTGTTCGACTGGATCCGGCCGCGCCGCGGCGAGCCGCCGGAGACAGCCGCCGCGCGCTACGACGCCGCGCTCGCCCGCATGGAAGCCGATCCCGCCTGCGCGGCCAGTGTGCGAAGGCAGGTGCTCGATCTGTTGCGGACACGCCGCCTGGTGGGCTACTTCGCCGACAGCGGCATCCTGCCGGCCACCGGTTTCTTCAGTGAACTCGGCCGCATCGTCGTCGAGCGGCTGCTGCCGCCGCTGCCGGACGAAACCGAGATGCGCGCCGCCATCGGCCAGATCTTCCATTCGCGCCGCGACTGGCTGTGGATGCATGCCCTGCCGCCGCAACTCGGCGATCGCTTCTGGCGTCTCGTCGCCGGCGATGGCGAGGCACTCGCGCCGCTGCTCAATCCCGTGCTCGAACAGATGGCCGAGGCGCTGCTGGTGGTTGCCTATCGCGTCGGCGGCCTCGGCGTCGAGGACGAGTTCGGCCGCCTGGGCGGCGAGTTCGCCGGCCATGCGCCGCGCTTCCGCGGCCTGGCCAGCGCGGCGCAGCACTTCGTCGACGCCTTTCGCGCGCGGCTGCGGGAGGAGGACGCGCCGTTCGAGGACGAGGCCGAGTTGCTGGTGATGGTCGATCAGTGCGAGGAGGTGATCGATCGCGCCCGCCGCGCCTCGATGCGGCTGGGCACCAGCCTGCATCTGACCTTTCTGCTGCGCCGCACGGCGCAGAGCCTGCGCCGCGTGGCCACACTGGCGCGGCTGCTCGGCTCGCGTTTCCGCCACGCCGACGCGGCGGCGGTCCGCGAAGCCGCGCTCGCTGGCTGGGCCGAGCTCGTGCGCGATACGTTGCGCGCCGAGAATCAGCGCAACAGCATCCGCGAGCACCTGTCGAAGGGCATGGCGCTGCTGGCGCTGCGCGTGACCGACAACGCCGCGCGGACCGGCGAGCACTACATCGCCGATTCGCGCGAGCAGTACTTCGCGATGTGGCGGGCAGCCGCCGGGGCGGGACTGATCATCGGCGCGATGGCGCTCGCCAAGATCTTCACCGCCAAGATGGACCTGCCGCTGGCCGGCTACGCGACGCTGTACAGCCTGAACTACGGGCTCGGCTTCGTGCTGATCTACATGCTGCACCTGACGGTGGCGACCAAGCAGCCGGCGATGACGGCGCAGACGCTGGCCGGCTATCTCGGCGGCGTCGGCCAGGGCGCGGCGATGCGCGGCGCCGAACTCGAGCGGCTGGTCGACCTCACGGTCGCGGTGGCGCGCAGCCAGTTCGCGGCGATTCTCGGCAACGTGATGGTGGCGGCGCCGACGGCGATCGCCATCTCGCTGCTGCTTGCGCAATTGAAGGGCGCGCCGGTCATCGACATCGGCAAGGCGGCGCATCTGCTCGACGACCTCGATCCGGCCGGCTGGGCGCTGCCGCACGCCGCCGTCGCCGGCGTGTTCCTGTTCCTGTCCGGGCTGATCTCCGGTTACTTCGACAACAAGGCGAGCTATGCGCGCATCGGCACGCGCGTGGCGCGGCTGCGCTGGCTGCGGGCGCTGGCGGGGCCGCCGCGCGCCGCCCGCGTCGGCGCCTACGTCGAGGAACATCTGGGCGGGCTGACCGGCAATTTTCTCTTCGGCTGCATGCTCGGCACCGCCGGCACCGTCGGCATCATCCTCGGCCTGCCGATCGACATCCGCCACGTCGCCTTCTCGTCGGCCAACCTGGGCTACGCGCTGGTGGCCTTCGACTTCGCGCTGCCGCTGAAGGCCCTGCTGTGGGCCGCGCTCGGCGTGGCGTTGATCGGCTTGGTGAACCTGGCGGTGAGCTTCGCGCTCGCGTTGTGGGTGGCGCTGAGGGCGCGCGGCGTGGTGTTCACGCAGAAACGCGAGCTGCTCGGGCGGCTGTGGTCGCGCTTCAGAGCGGCGCCGATGAGTTTCTTCGTCGCCCCGCCGCGCGCGCCGGCGCAGGCCGCGCCCTGACGCGCCGTCGCGGCGCGGGCACGCAGCGAGCCGCCGAGCGCCTGTGCGACAATCCGCGCCCGCCTCGCCGCGCGCGGCGGGCGTGCCGTCCGGCCGATGAGCAGTGCCGGATCGCCTTCCTGTTCCGATCAGCGTACGCAACCGATCGCGCCCCGCCGGGTGCCCAACGCCGTGACATCGGACGACCTCATCTGCATCGATCGCGTGACCTTCGGCTACGACGCCGGCCGCACCATTCTCGACGACGTCTCGCTCGCCTTCCGCCGCGGCCGGATCACCGCGATCATGGGCGGCTCGGGCTGCGGCAAGACGACGCTGCTGCGGCTGATCGGCGGCGTGCATGCGCCGAACAAGGGCCGCGTCGTCTTCGACGGCGACGAGATCGACACCCGCAACCGCGAGCAGCTGTTCCGGCTGCGGCGCCGGCTCGGCATGCTGTTCCAGTTCGGCGCACTGTTCACCGACCTGACGGTGTTCGAAAACGTCGCCTTCCCGTTGCGCGAGCACACCCGGTTGCCGGAGTCGATGATCCGCGACATCGTGCTGCTGAAGCTGAACGCGGTCGGCCTGCGCGGTGCGGCGCAGCTGCGCATCGCCGAGGTCTCCGGCGGCATGGCGCGGCGCGTGGCGCTGGCGCGCGCCATCGCCCTCGATCCGGAGCTGATCATGTACGACGAGCCTTTCGCCGGGCTCGACCCGATCAGCATGGGCGTGGCGGCCAACCTGATCCGGCGGCTGAACGACGCCACCGGCGCCACCTCGCTGATCGTGTCGCACGACGTGAAGGAGTGCTTCCTGATCAGTGACTACGCCTACCTGATCTCCTCCGGCCGCGTGGTCGGCCACGGCACGCCGGCCGAACTTACGGCCACGGACGATCCCGAGGTGCGCCAGTTCATCCGCGGCGAGCCCGACGGCCCGGTGCCGTTTCACTATCCGGCGCCGCCGCTGGCGGAAGGGTTCGGACTGCAAGCGCGCCGGGCCGCCCCAAGCGCTGAGCCTCGCAGCGCGCAGCGCGGAGAGAGAGATAGATGAGCGTGCTGCCGTGAATCCTCACGACCTGCTCGCCGGCCTCGGCCGCTGGGCGCTCGGCTTCCTGTTCCGACTGGGCCACGGCGCCTTCTTCCTGGTGGAGCTGCTGCGAAACACTCCGGCGTCGCTGCGCCGCTTCTACCTCGTGGTGGCGCAGATCCATGCGATCGGCAACTATTCGGTGGTGATCATCGCCGCCTCAGGGCTGGCGGTGGGCTTCGTGCTGGCGCTGCAGGGCTACTACACGCTGTCGCGCTACGGCGCGGCTGAATCGCTCGGGCTGCTGGTGGCGCTGTCGCTGGTGCGCGAGCTGGGGCCGGTGGTGACGGCGCTGCTGTTCGCCGGCCGTGCCGGCACCTCGCTGACCGCCGAGATCGGCCTGATGAAGGCCGGCGAGCAGCTCGCCGCCATGGAAATGATGGCGATCGATCCCAAACAGCGGGTGCTGGCGCCGCGGCTGCTGGGCGGCATCATCGCCATGCCGCTGCTGGCGGCGATGTTCTCGGCGGTGGGCATCTTCGGCGGCTATGTGGTCGGCGTGCTGATGATCGGCATCGATCCCGGCCAGTTCTGGTCGCAGATGCAGGCCGGCGTCGACGTCTGGGACGATGTCGGCAACGGCATCTTCAAGAGCCTGGTGTTCGGCGTCGCCTGCACCGTGGTGGCGCTATACCAGGGCTACGAAGCCGAGGCGACGCCCGAAGGCGTTGCCAAGGCGACGACCCGCACGGTGGTGATCTCGTCGCTGGCCGTGCTGCTGCTCGACTTCGTGCTGACGGCGGTGATGTTCTCGGCGCCGCGCTGACTGGAAAGGAAGGACGATGACTCGTAGGAACATCGAAACGCTGGTCGGGGTCTTCGTGCTGATGGGCTTCGTCGCCATCGGCTACCTGGCGCTGAAGGCAGCCAACCTGGCGGCGATGACGATCGGCGAGACCTATGCGGTGGCGGCGCACTTCGACAACGTCGGTGGCCTGAAACCGCGAGCGCCGGTGAAGAGCGCCGGCGTCACCGTCGGCCGGGTCACCTCGATCTCGCTCGACGGCAAGACTTTCCAGGGCGTAGTGACAATGGAGCTGGAGAAGCGCTTCGCCTTCCCGAAGGACACGTCGGCGGCGATCCTGACGGCCGGGCTGCTCGGCGACCAGTACGTCGGCCTGAACCCCGGCGCCGACGAGGCCAACCTCGCCGCCGGCGACACGATCCGGATGACGCAGTCGGCGGTCGTTCTGGAGAATCTCATCGGCCAGTTACTCTACAGCCGCGCCGCTGAGGGCGGTGGCGACGCCAAGAAGTGAGGTGCATGTGAGGGTCCTGGCTCGACTGGTGCGCCTTGCCGCCGCCCTGGCGATGGCGGCAGTGCTCGGCGCCTGCGCGACGATTCCGCCCGGCGCCGGCAGCAATCCGGCCGATCCCTGGGAGGTCTACAACCGCCACGTGTTCGACCTGAACGACCGCCTCGACCGGGCGGTGATGTGGCCGGTGGCCCAGGCCTACGAGAAGGTGCTGCCGGAGCCGGTGCGGATCTGCATCAACAATGCCTTCCGCAATCTCGCCGAGCCGGTCAATGCCATCAACAACCTGCTGCAGGGCAAGCCGCTCGACGCCTTCATGGACATGTGCCGCTTTGCCGTCAACAGCACCATGGGGGTGCTCGGCTGCTTCGACATCGCCACCGACGGCGGCCTGGCGCCGCGCAGCAACGAGGACTTCGGCCAGACGCTTGGCCGCTGGGGTCTTAAGGACGGGCCGTTCTTCGTGCTGCCGCTGCTCGGCCCGAGCACGGTGCGCGACACATTCGGCAGGGTGTTCGATTTCCTCGGACTCGATCCGGTCTGGTACATCGAGAACATCGGGCTGCGCAACTCGCTGGTCGGGCTGCGGCTGGTCGACATCCGCGCCAGCCTGCTGCCGGGAGAGAAGGTGCTCGAAGCTGCCGCCCTCGACAAGTACGAGTTCGTCCGCGATGCCTTTCTGCAGCTGCGTCGCAACCTGATCTACGACGGCAATCCGCCGCGGCTGCTCGATCCCGACGACGAGGACGAGGCGAGGCCGCAGTCGGACGCGGGAACCGCCACCCTCGCCGGCGGTCAACCGGAGGAGCCGCTCAGGCCTTGATGGCTCCTGACGCCGGACGCAATGGAGAATGCAACGATGAGTAACCGCGCGGGCCTCGCATCGATCGTCCTGATGGCATCGCTGCTCGGCGCAGCCGTGCCGTGGCTGCCTGTGCAGGCCCAGAACACCGCCAGCGCCTCGGTCGGCGCGCCCGATGCACTGGTGAGGTCGATGTCGGAAAGCGTGCTCGACTCGATCCGCAAGGATCCGAGCCTGCAGACCGGCGACGTATCGCGGATGAGCCGGCTGGTCGACGAGCAGGTACTGCCCTATGTGAACTTCGAGAAGATGACGCGCCTGGCGGTCGGTCGCGCCTGGCGCGACGCGAGCCCGGACCAGCGGCAGGCGCTGACGCGCGAGTTCCGTACGTTGCTGGTGCGCACCTACGCCGGCGCCGTGTCGGCCGCCAAGGACTACACGGTGCAGATGCGGCCGTTCCGCGCTGAAGCGAACGAGGCCGACGTCCTGGTGCGTACGCAGGCGGTGCCGGCGCGCGGCGATCCGATCCAGCTCGACTACCGCCTGGAGAAGACCGCCGGCGGCTGGAAGATCTACGACGTCAACGTGATGGGCATCTGGCTGGTCGAGAACTACCGCAACACCTTTGCCGGCGAAATCAACCGCGGCGGCATCGACGGCCTGATCAAGACCCTGGGCGATCGCAACAAGGCGCTGGAAAGCAGGTCGTCGTGAAGATCGCGGCCCCGTCGATCACCAACGCCAACGCCGGCGACCTGCTGGTGGCCGGTGCGGCGGCGATTGCCGGCGGCGACCTGGCCATCGACCTGTCGGCCGTAGCGGAAGTCGACACCGCCGCGGTGGCGCTGCTGCTCGAGTGGCAGCGCCAGGCCCAGGCCCGCGGCGCGCGGCTCGAACTTGCCGCCGTGCCGGACGACGTTGCCAGCCTGGCGCGGCTCTACGGCGTCGACGGCCTGCTCGGGATCGAAGCCGGCGCGGACTGATAGCGCCCCCACCCTCGCTTGCGCTCGCTGCCCCCCGAGGGGCGCTCAGTGGCTTCGGGCGGCCGGGCGCCGCTGACACCGCCCCGGGCCACGGCGGCGGAGCTTCTACAATTCGGTGCCGTCGTCCTGGATCTTCCCAGGGCGACGGCCTTTTCGTTTCTGCGCATGCCCGATCCCGCCGCCATCGAAGTCATCGAACTCGCCAAACGCTATCCGCGCGTGACGGCGCTCGACCGCGTCAGCCTGCGCGTGGAGCAGGGCGAGTTCTTCGGCCTGCTCGGTCCCAACGGCGCCGGCAAGACGACGCTGATCTCGATCATCGCCGGCCTGACGCGGGCGAGCTCGGGCCGCGCCATGGTGCTCGGCCACGACGTTGTCGCCGACTATCGCGCCGCGCGCAGCCGCATCGGCGTCGTGCCGCAGGAGCTCGTCTTCGATCCGTTCTTCAACGTGCGCGAGACGCTGCGCTTCCAGTCGGGCTACTTCGGCCTCGCGCGCAACGACGACTG
>Ga0105096_10000090_pt1 | contig 21439 bp, 18 predicted proteins | sample PPLLak3cmMay2015_FD_87036 | JGI IMG/M metagenome (GOLD analysis project Ga0105096, IMG submission 87036) | Freshwater sediment microbial communities from Prairie Pothole Lake near Jamestown, North Dakota, USA - PPLs Lake P7 Core (1) Depth... | ecosystem: Environmental > Aquatic > Freshwater >... | reverse complement strand
ATCCGGCTGGGATCCGAGCATTTCAATGGCCTCCTCGCCGGAACCTGCCAAAATGGTATCAAAACCCCTTCTGTCAAGAATTTTTTTTGTGGTTGCTCGAAACTGGGCTTCGTCATCCACGATCAACAGCTTTAATTTAAATGTCATTTTATCTCCTTCCTGATGATATGAGACCATAAAATATCCTCGGTCCCATACTATGTCATATATTTTTTCAATCAGTGACCGATCAGCGTTTGCAAACCATAGATCAACAGCAATAGCATAGCTCCCAGGCCAAACAGCACGAAAAATGACTTCAATCCGCTTAGGCCCGTTACCTTAAAAATACCCACGCCGATGAGATAATACCGAAAAATCTCGGCAAATGGGGCCATGCCGGGTATCCAGGCAAAAAGTAACGCCGTATTGGCATATGCGGTAATTCCTAAAGCAAGTCTATAATCAATGCCGGCTTGCAAAAGGTATAGCACCAGGCAAAGAATTGCAGCCAGGATTAGCGGCATTAAAGACCCGTTTAAAAAAAACAGGAATAGAAAAACGAGTTGTTGTTCACGGGCGAAAAATATGGATGCCACGCTGTATAACAAGGCGCTCAGAAGCAGAAAGGTAATGATCGCTTGCTGATCTTTTTCCACAGGCATCGACTCATAAAATGCCTTGGGATGTATCAGAATTTTGACCGCATCCCGGTAAAATCGGATAAATACGGATTTTGACGACGCCTCATGGTTATTTATCATTGAAATATTTCCTCGCTGATCGACTATTTGATTTGAAAACAACCTTTGTCAAAAAAATGAACCATTGGAGCGATTTAATAAGCCGGGAGCCCCGGAAATCCGACCCATCTCCAATAGGTAGCTGCCATCAGCATCAGGCCCGCCATGTTGGTGAACCATAAAAATACGCCCACACGCAGATAATCTTTGGGCTCCAGATAGCCGCTGGCATATACAATGGCATTGGGAGGAGTGCCGATGACAAGACAATATACATGAGCCATTGAACAAATGTTATGGAAAAACCGAACATGTCCTCGGTATAGCCCATCATGATAAGGTTACGTGCGGCACCGGACGGGGCCAATGATCCTCCCAGGTTGGCGGCCATGGCGATGGTCAACATCAGCATTTTGGCCAGTTCGGGATCTTCGTTTCCCGAGGCACTATCGGTGGCGCTATATAAGAGGATACCGATGGGTAAAAACATTGCTGCAAGGGCATGATCCGACATAAACATGGTTAAAGGTGCGATTATGAGAACGATGATCAGGGTAACCCATTTGACATCGGGATTTTTCAATTTGCCGAACATCATCATGGCGATGCGTTTGTCCACCCCGGTTTTGACAAAGGCAGTGGCAAACATAAGACTTCCCATAATAAACCAGGTGGCATCCGACCAATATAGTGAGGCCACATTACTACGGTCCACAATACCGGTCATCAGGGCGATGACGCCAATGCAAAAGGCCACCATGGGTAAAGGAATGGCTTCGGTCATAAAACAAAAAACCACGAAAAGCACAATTCCCACGGCCGCCTGAACATGAAAACCGGCTTTTGCAGCTCTGACTTTTTCCTGATCGGTCAATTGGTCAAAAGTCAGTTTCTCGGTAATAAGCGCATGGCCTTCTTTTAAAAGATTAAAAAAATCATCAGGCGGAATTTGTTTGGTAAATTCACGAACCCGTTCCAGGTGTTTGGGGGAGCTGGAAATGTTATTTTGTTCACACCATCTTTGGCTGCGCTTTAAAAAGCTTTCCTGAACAAAAGACGTCATTTGAACGCTTTTCTCCATCATTCGTACCATCTGAATCTGCCATTGCTCCAGATCGTCAGTCGGCTGCTGGAAAAGTTCCGTTGCAAAATATTCCTGAGCATATTACGGCCCCATGGAATACTCTACGCCTACATCCAACATGCTTGATGGAGTGGGTATAATAATAAGTATAATAAGAAGTGCCAGCGGGACTGAAAAAAGTTTCCAGTTAATAAATTTATCATAACCTGATGGTTTTACTTTTGTTGCTTTTTGACTCATTTTGTCTTTTTTCTTTACTTAAACCATGAATTGCCGAAAAAACGATGCAGAAAATAGATAACGATAAAAATCATGGAAGCGTAAAAGAAAAATGCTCTTTCTGCTTCTTTTGGTATTTTGGTCACACCGTTTTTAAAATGTTTTTTGAAAAAGTTGTTCATGGTGAATTCTCCTTTAAAATATGATTGGATTGTAATCGGCTGGATTGATTTTTGCAGATGATTTTTACCGAGACAGCTACCTGAATGAAAATCAGATTGCTTTAAGGCCATTTTTGGGAGATCTCATATAAACGGCTTTTCGCCTTTCGTAAATGCTTTGCGCCATAAGAATTTTCTCTTCAAGGCGACGCGTTTTTTCAAAAGCCTCTTTAGCCTTTGAAATCAAAACATCAATGTTTACCGGTTTGGCCAAATAATCCGTGGCACCTGATTTTAAGCCTTCCACAGCAGATTCCATGGTTCCGTGACCTGTCAGCATAATGACTTCTATCAGAGGAAAACGACGTTTGATTTCTTTCAAAGTGGCGATACCATCCATCCCGGGCATTTTGACATCCAGAATGACCACGGGAATATTTACCTGCTTTAAGATATCCAGAGCAGCCTCTCCGCTATTGGCCGTAAAAACTTTGAGGCCCTTTTGGGCCAAGAGTTTTGAGGTTGTACTCAAAAATCTTTTTTCATCGTCAACCAACATTAATTGCATTTCTTATCACCTCCTTAATTTTATTTGTTAACTGATACCGGAATGCGCACTATAAAAGTGGTTCCGATTCCTTTTTCGCTGGTGACTTCCATGGAGCCTCCCATGGCATTGATAATTCCGTAACAAACCGACAGTCCGAGCCCGGTGCCTTTTCCGATGGGTTTGGTCGTGTAAAAGGGTGAAAAGATCTTTTTTTGATCTTCGTTACTGATACCGCAACCATTGTCTTTGACCGATACGTGCACCATATTTTTGCCATCAGGCCCCGAAGTGATCATCAACTCTCCTCCACGAACCCCATGTTTTTCGAAGATGGCGTCCAGTGCATTGTTTAAAAGATTGATCAACACCTGCTGAAACTGGCCGCTATCGCCGTGAACCGGTGGCGTGTCATCGGCGATATCAATCTGAATATTGACACCGTTAACGCCGGCCTTGCCGGCAATCATCTGTATCACAGTCGGAATAAATTCTCTTAAATCAACATCCGTAGGTGTTGCTTCTGTTTTTCTTCCGAACTTTAAAATCGAATGAGTAATTTCAGAACATCGCTGTACCTGCAATCCGATCTGATTGATGGAATCATGAAGTTCGGCCATTTCTTCCGGGGCATTTATTTTACCTTTATCGGTCAGTTCAAGCAGGATCATATTGACCAAAGCATGTTCACTTCTGATAATCTGCAAAGGATTATTTATTTCATGGGCAAAACCCGCGGCCATTTCCCCGAGTTCGGCCAGGCGACTGGCCCTGATCAGTTGCTCCTCTAAGTGGTCTTTTTCCGTATCGGTTTTGATTATCCTGTCAAGTATCCGATTGGTAAGAAAAAAAGCCATCCCAATGATTGAGCCGCTGCCGACAAGGGTGATCATTAAAATAAGGGCACCTGCTTGTCGTAAAGCTCTGAACGCGTCCTTGGTTTCCTGTCGAACCACCAGAAGCCATTCTTTATCTTTTAGCCAGGTGGTGGCAAAAAAATAATCAACGCCCAGATAATCCTTTCTTATGAATGTCATGATTTCAGAATCTTTGGTCAGATACTTTTTAAAATCCCGATCTTCATCCAGAATATTTCCTCCTGACCGACGTTCGGTTTGAAGGATGCCTTCCTTATTAAGCAAGTATGCCTCACCGGTTGTTTCGATTCGAACCTTTTTGACCAGATCATTAAACATGTAAGTGTCGATGGTGGCACGGATCACCCATTTTATCGGGCCCTCCTGTTTTGCCAAGGCAATAACAAAGTGTGGTACCCGACGAAAACCCAGGAAAATATCGCTGATATAAACTCCTTTTTTCATCACTGCCGAAAACCAATCCTCATCCTTGTATATCCGGCCGGAAAGTTTGAAGGGGCCCTGGTAAACGACATGGACCCCTTCTTGATTGAAAACCCCCAAGTCCACAAAGGCATTGGATTTTATCTGGAGACGTTCAAAGACTTTAAGGAGGTTTTCATGTTGAGCCAAATAATCAAAATCATAGGAACGCAGAATAAATTCCAGGTCTGCTTTTCTTTCCTGGAGAAAAAATTCAATCATATGTCTGTGGTCGTCCACTATTCGGCTTGTGCTTGAAATCGTTCTTTTTTCAAGAGCAGAGGTAAAATAATAATAGCCGATACCCACTGTTAAAAAAAAAGGAATGAGCGGAACGAGGATCATGGAAACCAAAACCATTTTGCGAAGCTTCCCGTATCTTTGCTCACTTTCCATTTCGTTATTCTCCTCGTTACGAAAAAACGTTTATTATAATCTTTTGAACCACTTGACTTTTATTAATTAAAAAAGATAAACAATTTAAAAAAAAAGCAAAATGAATGCCAAATAGAATGACTATACAGATTGTTCCATAACCTGCTTAAAACAATTGAAATAACCGTCCTTGTTCAAGAAGAGCCGGTCAAGCGGGGGTGTCCGTAATTTTAACAAACTGTAAAAATTTTTGAAAATTAAACAAGGAGAGAAATCATGCCCATACCCGGAAACTTGCTGACCACCGCCATGGCTGTCATGCCTCACACGGATGTAGACCGGGCCCTCCGGACGGCACTGTCTCTGGATATACCCTTTTGGCCTCAGTTGCCTTTATATAACTACTATGAGGATATGTATGTGCAGGCTTCCGAGAATTTTCCAGGCATTGTTCTGAATATGGAAAAACGCCATCTGGGTTTTTCCACGGAAAAATTCATGGAGGAACTGGAAAATGCCATGGCAAAGTGGGATGAGGCCGATTTTTTTGATATCAGCAAGACTTATTCGGTGGTCTACCACAAATTTCTCGAATTGGATTTATCCGCCCGTCCGGCAATTCGAGGCCAGCTGGAAGGTCCCATCAGTTTCGGTTTTAATGTTGCGGATGAAAATGATCGTCCCATTCTTTTCAATGATACGGTTCGCCCTTTTATGCTGGAATTCATGGCAAGACGAGTCAATGTTCAGTTGCACCGGCTCAAAAAACTGAATCAAAATGCCTTTATGTTTGTGGATGAGCCTGGTCTTCAATTTTTATTCAGCGCCATGGCAGGCTATGGGGACCAGGCGGCAAAAGGGGACATGGAGGTATTTTTCTCCATGATTGATCGGCCTCGTGGGGTACACCTGTGTGGTAACCCGGATTGGGATTTTTTGCTGGGGCTGGATCTCGATGTGCTTTCTTTGGACATTTACACCAATGCCGAAGTTTTTAGATCATATGCCGGTTCCATCAGAAAATTTTTAGATCGGGGAGGAGTTCTGGTTTGGGGTATAATACCCACCAATTTAGAACCTTTTGAAAAAGAATCCCTGGATTCTCTTGAAGCTATCCTTGAGAATGTTTGGTCCGCACTCTCTAAAAAAGGTATTGACCGCGATTTTCTGATTTCCCGAAGCCTTCTTTCTCCCGCCACGTGCTGCCTGGTAAATCCGGATAAAGAAAAAACCGTCGAAAAGGCTTTTTTACAAATCAATGAATTTTCAAGGAGGCTAAGGGAAAAATACGGGCTTTAAGGTTAGGCCTATCTGAATTGTTGATATTCCACAGAGTACCTTTTGGCTTTATAGCTGAACTTTCTGACAGTCGTTTTAAGCAGCTTTGCCGCATTGGAAATATTTCCACGGGTATTTTTCAGGGCATCGATAATCATTTCCCTTTCCAGGTTGGCCACGGCATCTTCCATTGACTGGGCGGGAAGCGTATCTGATTCGGCTCCGGTCTGAAGTGTAGGGGGTAAATGATAGCTGTGAATGACACCTTCCTCACATAAAAGTACGGCCCGCTCGATGCAGTTTTCCAGTTCCCGAACGTTTCCCGGCCAGTGATAAGCCATAAGCATATCTATAGCGGGCGTGGAAAAACGGCGAATTTCTTTCCCGTTTTCTTTGGAGTATTTTTCAAGAAAATGGTCTGACAGAAGTAAAATATCCGTCTTTCGTTCCCTTAGCGGTGGAAGGTAAATGGGAAAAACATTCAGGCGGTAATATAAGTCTCCGCGAAATGATTCTTCTTCCACGGCTTCTTCCAGATTTTTATTGGTGGCGGCGATGATACGGACATCAGCCTTGATTGTCTTGTGGCCGCCTACTCTTTCGAATTCCCTTTCCTGAAGCACCCGCAACAATCTGACCTGAACATCGAGTCCGATCGAACCTATTTCATCTAGAAACAGTGTTCCCTTGTCGGCAATTTCAAATTTACCAAGTTTCTTGTTGATTGCACCTGTAAAGGATCCTTTCTCATGTCCGAAAAGCTCACTTTCAATAAGGTTTATCGGAAGAGCCGCGCAGTTGACTTTAACAAAAGGACTTTTGGCCCGATGGCTGTTATAATGAATAGAACTTGCCACCAGTTCTTTTCCGGTACCGCTCTCTCCCCGAATGAGCACGGTAGCATTGCTTCGCGAGACCTGGGATATCATTTGAAAAACATCCCGCATTTTGTTGCTGTTGCCCACAATATTGGTAAAGCGGTATTTGTTTTCCAATTCATTTCTGAGTCGGGCATTTTCTTTTCTAAGCAGCTCTTTTTCCATGCGAATATTTTCGAGGTTTATTGCATGACGGGCGATCATGGTGGCAACAACCGAAAGGAGTTTTTCACCTTTTTGCAATGGAAAATCTTCTTCATAGGGCCGATCTACACTGAGAGCACCGATAACCTGATTGTCCTTTTTGACCGGTACGCAAATGAAAGAAAGTTCCTGATCCAGCTTGATTTTTCTTGTGGCGGTCCTGTTTAGAAAATGAGGTTCTTCGCTTATCTTCGGAATGGATACTGCTTTTCCGGTCTGGATCACACGACCGGTGATTCCCTCTCCAAGTTTGTACTTTACCCTTTCAGCCGCGCTTCTCGAAATTCCGTGAGCCACCTCGATATTGATCTCATTTCGTAAAGGATTTAAGATTGTCACTGTACCGCGAACCATATTCAAAGAGTTGGAAAGGATATCCAGAACCTTATAAAGAGCTTTTTTGAGCTCGAGATGTTCGTTCAATGCCTCGCTGATTTCATACAGCAAGGTTATTTCTTCGATTGTTTTCATTAAATGATATTTACAAATTTTAAATTTAAAAGGTTTTCATAAAAAATTAAGCCAATTTACTTAATTTTGAGGATAGCAAATTTAATTATAAAATCAACTGTCTTATGGAGTTTTTGCAAAAATAAAAACTTGACAGGCATAACGCATTGCGTCATTATTTGTTTTAATTCATTACAATTAAAAGTAATTGTGATAAAGGTTTTTTAAATGCGGTAAAGGAGGAATAAATGAGGATTATAAAAAAGTATGCCAACCGAAAGCTTTATGACACATCAGAAAAAAAATATGTGGCCATGAATACGCTGGCCGAATTGATAAAAAGCGGTGAAGAGGTCACGGTCATCGACAACAGGAGCGGGCGGGACATTACGTCTGTTGTGGTTTCGCAACTTCTTGCACGGGAAAAAAGAGAAGATGACCGGGATGATTTTCCCGGGGTGTTGATTCAGGTTCTCAGAAAAGGCGGGGGAACGATCATGGACTATGCTAAAAACGCTGATAACTTTAAAATTTGGATCGGAAAAAGCATTGACAAAAGTATTAACGAAATTTTAGGAAAAATGAACCTTGCCACCCGAAGCCAGATTAAGAAGCTGAATGAAACTATTGATAACCTAATGCAAAAAGTTGAACATCTTGAGCAGCTTCAGGCAATGAAAACCCGGGAGCCTGTGCAGAACTCACCCAAGAAACAAAGACAGGAAAGCGGCTCCACAGGCAACCCCCTTTCAGGGGATACATCCGGATCATAATGATGGACACCATACTAAACAAACGAGTTATATTTGTGGCGGGAAAAGGGGGGGCGGGAAAAACGACGATCACGGCGGCAGCGGCAATGGCGGCGGCAAGTCATGGTAAAAATGTGCTGGTAGTGGAAACCCATGAAAATGACGCTCTTGGTTCGCTTTTTGGTCAAGCCGGGTTTACGGAAAAACCATCCAGGCTCGATTCAAACATTTGGGGAATGAGAATAGATCCGAAAATTGTTTTGGAAGAATACATCCAAAAATATGTCACTGTTCCCTTTGTTGCCTACCAGATTCTTCACAGTCGTATTTTTGAACATCTTGCCGTGGCTACTCCCGGACTGAAAGAAGTGATGATTTTATCTGAAATTTGGCGATTTGAGCAAAAAATGAACTCGAATACAAAAACGCGCCAATACGATCTTATTATTGTTGATTCTCCGGCAACGGGTCATGGCTTGAGCCTGTTGCGCGTACCATCGACGTTGACTTCGATGCTTCAAACAGGCCCCATTGCAACCCAAACCCGTTGGGTGGAGGATATGCTCAAAGATTCGACCAGGACCTGCCTGGTTCTGGTAGCTTTACCCGAAGAGCTTCCGGTAAATGAAGCGTTGGAATTTGAGCGAAAAGTGGAAAATGACTTGAATATGTGTGTGGCCGCTACCATTGTGAACATGGTTTATCCGCAAATTTTCGATTCTGATGAGGTGTCGGCCATCGAACGGATGAATAATTCCATACTGGAAAATAAACAACCGATCTTAGAGGCTGCTCGAAGGCAAATTGTGCGGCGTAAACTTCAGCAGTCTCATATTGATCGGCTTATAACGGAAGGCGAGCACCCGGTTTTTCAATTGCCTTTTTATTACACCAATAATTTGGACCGAGAACAGATAAAGGATATTGCGGAACATATCAGAACCGGTCTTTTCAAGATCTCTTGAGATCATATACCATGCTGAAAGCCATTTTTGAGAATAACGGCCCATGTATTATTGCATGCTGCGGAAGTGGCGGGGTAGGAAAGACCACCATTGCTGCTACGTTGGGAATCATGGGGGCGTTAAATGGACGAAAAACACTCGTGCTGACCATTGATCCGGCAAAACGTCTGGCCGATTCTCTTGGGATTGACAGTTTTAAACATGAAATCCATAGGGTGCCCCGGGAAAAATTTTTACAAAACGGTATTGAACCGTCCGGAGAACTTTTTGCCATGATGCTCGATACCAAGCGAACATTCGATAAGCTCATTTCCCGGTATGCATCCGGCACCTCACAAAAAAAAATCTTTGGAAACCGTTACTACCAGAACTTATCAAGCACTCTTGCCGGTTCGGAAGAATATATGGCCATGGAAAAACTCTATGAGATATATCATGAGGGTGATTATGACTTGATAGTGCTCGACACGCCCCCGACCAGGCGAGCTCTTGATTTTCTGGATACTCCCCAGCGCCTCATGGATCTTTTGGGGCACAAATATTTCTGGAAGTTTTTCAGACCTTATTTATATGCCGGGCGGTTCGGTTTTCGGCTTTTCACCCTATTGACTTCCCCTGTTCTCAAATCCATGAGCCAGGTGATGGGAACCCATGGATTGGAAGATGTAGCCGAGTTTTTTAATCTATGGGATGATGTGCTTTTTGATGGCTTCAGAAAACGGGCTGGTGAGGTGCAAAAGCTACTGTCAAGTTCCGAATCGCTTTTTTTTGCGGTGACCAGCCCCATGGCAAGGCCCCTTAAAGAAGCTGTCTATCTATACGAGAAACTGGCTGAACATCACATTGCCTTTGGCGGGTTTATCATCAATAGGGTAAACCCCGGTTATGCTAAAAATGATTCAGATAATTCGGCATTTTTAAATTCTCCGGGCATTGACAAGTCATTGGCGGAAAAACTTCGGATAAATTTTCAAAAATACAAAGATCTTGGCGGAAGTGACGCATCGGCCATTGAAGAAATAAAAAATAAAACAGGAGCGAACATTTTGATTCGTCAAATTCCCCTGTTTGATTGCGATATATACGATATTCGAGGTCTTCTGAAAATTCGGGAACACCTTTTATCGAACTTTTAATTCAAACATTTTTATCTTCCATAGAAACATTTATTGAACGGCGTCATGCGTTTTAAAATGGTGTGCCTGAACTTGACCAAACAATCGTCTAAATTCAAAAGGAGCAGATTCAATCGGTCGCCACTCAGGTTTTTCTTTTATTACAACCTCAAGCGCCCTTCCGTTTCGGTCCCTCACCACAAGCATGCTTTGGGCATATTCCTGCTTTATCGGCTCAATCATCAAGTGATATTCCTCCACATAGGGTTCAAGCACTTTAAACACATCATCATCATCGAAATAGTGCCGAAAATATACCTTTTCAGCGGGCACGAACCACGCCACCGCTTTGATATGCCCGTTAAGTTTATAAACGCTGGCGCGGTCAAAATCATAGCCGCCATCTAAGCTTTGCCTGAAAACATATTTTTTATCTTGAACCATTACCTGGGGCGGCCGGAATCCATCTTGCTCAAACATGTCATAACCAACCTTCAGGTTCTTCCAGAACCATTCCCAATCATGCCCATGATACCGGCTCATGTTTTCATTGGTCATGCGAAAAGGAAATATGTGCACAGGCACGCCTGCCTGACCATGTCTAAGCCCTGCATCCACAAGCGCATAAACCTCTTCGATATCTCTATCGGATAGTGAATAGCATCCCCAGGATTTGCACCTGCCATGAACCATAATTGCACTGCCTGTCCATCCATGCGCCTTATCATGCTGGTTCGGATAACCGATATTAAAGGACAAGTGGAAATTTGAATTGGGGTTCATTCCGGACACCTTCACAAGATAGAACCCTTCAGGTGCAGACATGTCACCTTGTCTGACTTTGGGTCCCAACCCATTTGGTCCGTAGTTACAAACTTCGTATTGCTTGAACAAGATGAATCGGTCTTCTGCCTGTTTGATCCACAATTCCAGGATTTTCTCCTTTTTAAATATCCGAATGTAAACAGGCGCACCCCATTTCACCCCATGCTCAATGAGTTCATCCTCAAGCAACGGTTTTACACGAATGATAGCTTCCTGGGATCGGTCACTTGACGGCAAATGCATTGCATAGGCCCGGTCCGGTAAAGTCAACAGCATATATACGAACAAGGCGGCAATGGCCGAAAGGAATTTCATGCCTCCTCCGAATCTTTTATAATCATAAAGGTTCTACATTCCAAGCTTCGACGAAATAACAGAAAGGTTCATTTTTATGGTAAATTAGGGTGCACATCTATCTATATCGGTTAAGAAAGTCAAGGTCATTTGAACCTCGGTCTAAAATTGAAAAAATCCGGTCAAAAGCTGGATGTGGCCGTTTCGATGGTATCGGAATCGATGAATGCTTTCACCGCTTGCATCTTTCCTGTGACTTTCGCATGGTCATTTTGATGTATCGAACGGTCCCGCCCGGTGATTCATCACGTTGCCGGCTTTCACTTATCAGCGATATCACGGAAGTAAGACAAAGAATGTCTTGAAATTCAAAGGCAATTGAATTAAATCCAAAGTATGTTAATAAAACCTTTGGTTTTGGGGCTTTGAAATTATGGCTGAATATGAAAGGAAAATGAATATGGCGCAAGACCAGCCGCTGGTGGAGGAATGGAGAGAGCTTTTCAGCCTTGCCGGAAAAATCAAGGAAATCGCACCATGGAACCTGATGGATGAAGCAGATGTTTTTGGCGTGCGAAATCCCGAGACCGGCGAACCAGGTTTTGTCAGTATTATGGGGATGGAGGGCATGCATTTTTGTATCGTTTTGTACAAGGGACACAAAGCCCTTTATGATTTCTGGAATTTCCATGACGGTGCGGCTTATGATTCACCGGAACAAATCATGGAAATACCACAATTGCAGGTTTCCTTTGAAAACCGGGATATCCTGGATGAAAAAGACTATGCACTCATTAAGAATCTGAATTTAAAATTCAGAGGGAAAAAAGCCTGGCCCAGGTTCCGAAGCATTCGTCCCGGATATCTTCCATGGTACATCAGCGGAGAGGAGGCTCGCTTTCTGATATATGCTTTGGAGCAGATCATTGATGTCGCTCGTCGTTTTGAAGAGGATGAATATCTTCTGGATCTAGATGATGACATGTATCTCATGCGGATTCCCGTCAAGAAAGGAAACTCCATGGTTTGGGAGGACAAGATTATGGAAATACCGCCCCCCGACCCGGAGCCCATTCCTATAACGGTGAACAAAGGTGACTTGCAGGTATTAAGAAACGTGCCGCAGGGGGATATGGTATTCGAAATTGATTTTTTCATTTTTCCTGCAAAAATCGGTGAAAAAAATCAAAGACCGTCGCTTCCTTATATGCTGATGGTCGTAGAATCCAAAAGCGGTATGATTGTCGGGCATGAAACTTTCGTGGCGGATCCGTCACTGGAAGAAATGTGGGGCACAGTTCCGGGTGTCCTGGTTCACCAATTTTCCAAAACCCGGATTTTACCCCGTGAAATAAGAGTTCGGTCAGGTTTGCTTTATGTGCTGCTTCAACCCATAGCCGAGGAACTGAAATTTCGCCTTCGCCATTACGATATTTTACCCAGCCTGGATGAAGCCAAGGAAACGCTTTTTCACTTTATGCTTTAAATCGTCGTTTGCACATGGTGGACTGAAAAGCTTCGGTCAGCCGTATGAATTTTTCATGTTCACCCCCCAGGTCGGGGTGATGCTTTTGGGCCAGGCGACGATAAAGTCGAATAAGGTCGGTTTTGGAAATCGTATTCAATGTTTCCTGCGATACCCCGAAAATGGTGCTTGCCTCTTTAATGTCTACGGTTATTTTTTGCGGATATCCCCTGAATGCCTTGTTTCGGTTTACAAAATCCCTAAAAAAATCATTTGCAAGATTTCTTTGGGTAAAGCCGTTGTCGAAAAACATAATCAGATAACGGATCAGATAGTCGTGAAGATTCTGGCTATGGCATTCACCCACCCAGAAATTATCTTCACTGTTCAGACGGCAAAGTTCCTGAAGAAAAAATTCATCCAACGAATCTTCATCAATCAAGTCAGGAGCGTTTTTAGCGGACGGTGATGTGAAAAAACGCTGGAGATCGAAAATAACATAAACATAAGTTTTAAGTTCATGATTTTTTAAAATCTGCTTTTCCGTTCTCCAAAAATATTGCTCGATTTCATCCCTGGATTTCCCTTTTAAATCCCTAAGGAGTTTTCCCGACATTTTCCCGACATATCCTAGGTTCATTCTTCCAAACTTTAAGTAGTGCAACCGTCGTTTATCAAATAGGTGTGTATTTGCCCGAAGATCTTCTTCTTGATGGGAGGTCATTTTCCCCTTTTTTTGGGTATTGCTTCGACTCCGAAATGGTTCTATGGCCCGTTTGATGTCGGGTTTTAAAAATGGCCAAAAAATTACCTCCAAATCTTCCTGTGTTGCTTCAATTCCCATATCTCCAAGGCGCTGCTGAATTTTTTCATCAATATAAAACGCGTGCCCCCCGGGATAGATGATATATTCGGAAGGATCCGGACCAAGATCAAGAACCTCCCGGCTTTGAACCTTTTCCTCATTTCCTTTTACCGCTTGGCGGATAAAATAGTGTAAAGTTTTTTTTATTCTTTTTTGGGCCAGATACATTCGAAGATCTCCCATGATGAAAAAATCAATGTTACATATTCAAAGCTATAAACCCAAGTTATTTAAAAGTGTTCCAACCTGGCCACGGTAGCACTAAAACCGGCAAATAAAAGGTTTAAGTGTTCACGTTTCACAAAACTTGTTTTCTTAGCGAGTTGGGACCAAACAATTATACACTTAAATCTTATTGCTTGAAAGATAAATTGAGTGAAACCCCGGTAAATATAGCGTTCAGGGCTGTGGCCAGCGGCTTTGGCATATCATCCCCTGAAAAGTGGAGGGTTAGGGTCTCCACTTTAGTCCCGGCGATCCGACCGGCCACATCCAGACACCAGGCTTCAAACAGAAGAAAGTCGTTGACCGTTTCCCGCTCAGCGCCGTCACTCAATGCCAAGGCCGCTTCCAGAAAACCCGAGTAGGACGGATCCAGAAGTACCTGCTCCACATGGGCGGAATAAGTGTTTATTTCTTGCCGGCAATTGCATCGGGAATCGGACACCAATTGAAAAACACTCATGTCACGATCTGCGAGCCGCTGGAAAATGTCTCGTTTGCCGACGATGCCGTTTTGTTTGGAAATCGCCTCCCGGACAGCGGTATATGCAGCTCGGGCAATCAGTTCACCCATTTTGGTGTGCCCTCCGGCATTGTCGATGGGAGGGTTGTCGCCCTGCACCACGATAATATTGTCCGTGCCGGTGCCGGTGGCAGCTGCGGTCAGGGGCAGATAACTGCTGCGGATGTCTAAATCGTCCAGGGCTGCTGTTTTACCCTCGGTGGCTGAAATGATCGCCCGGGTCATGGCCCGGGGACTCAGCTTCATATTGGTGAGAAAAATCATATTGATAGTGCCCGGCTCATAGTAACTGCCGATATCGGTTCCCATGCGTACTGCATTGCTACACACTCCCGCGGTAACCAGGGCATAGACCGTCATCTCTTTGAAGGTTTCCTTCTTAATGGCCAGATTGTCCATATTCGCACCGGTAAACAGAAATGACGAGTTTCGTTCATCTTTGTCAATAACGGAAAACAGGACGGTTCGGAGTTCTTTCAGGCCGGCGGCATGGTTCAGAGACCAGCATGGAGGTGGAGAATAGTGATTGCCCACCGAGAGTATGCCGTCCCTTTGTCCTTCCAGGGTGGATACCACGGTGCGAGGCGATTTGAAATCGATAATGAGGCTTTTGTTTTCAAAATCGTGGATAGTACTGGTAGCAATGGAAGTTTCCCGGACAAAATCGAGTGAAATCGGGACGGGTAAAATGCCTGTCACCTTACGGGGTAAAAGTTCCTGACGATTATCGGAGAATTCTTCGGTATAGATCATCGATGCCAGCCAGGAGACAAAATCTCCCAAATGACCGGAAGCCCGGCACGTTAAATCACAAGGGAAAAAATAGATGCGATTCTGTTCAATGGCCTCCACAGATTTCCACTCTTCCTGGGAAAAAAAGAATTTGGTCGCCTCACGGTCACCCGTGCATCCGTATATGACCTGTGGGTTGAAACGTAAAAATTCGTCCTGGGTTACCGGTACCACGCTACCGGTTTTTTCGAAATCCGGCGGAATACCGCCTGCGGCACGAATCATCTCATTCTGAAACGAATCGTTTCCTGGGGTCATGATATGGTCCCGCCCCATGATTCGCATTACCCGCTTGCGTTTTTCTTCGGGGATCTTGGACGTTTTCCGGGCAATCAATTCCAATTGTCTCTTGTTTTTTTCCGATAGTTTTGCTGCCGCCTCCTCCCGTTGAAAAACAATGCCCATAAGTTGGATATGGCGAAATGCATCATTCATTTGCCGGGTGTTTACCACCAGCACCGGTACCCTGGAATCTAAATGTTTAATAACCTCCGAATGCACTGAAGAAACAATCACAAGATCAGGATTTATGGCCATGATCCGTTGTGCCGATGGTGAGAAAAAACCACCGACAATACTCTTATCGCCGGCCCCGGGAATGTTGCTGCTGTGATAAGTGATTCCGGCCAATCCTTCTTCGGCTCCGATGGCAAAGATGATTTCCGTGGCCGAGGGCACGAGAGAAACCACCTGCCGGGGAACATCAGACAGATAAATCCGATTTCCCGCATCATCCGTAACTTCAACGGGGGCTGCCCAAACAGTCGCACAAAATCCGAGCCAAAAAATCACGATAAAAACCTGAAACCAGCTGTATAACCATTTATTTTTCATTAATTTTTGATTCCTTTTTTGTCGGCAAACTCCGTTTCAAAATTCAGAACTCTTGACCTCTGGTAAATTAGAATCGACACCCTTTGTGCGCAAACAGGTATATTATTTTACTAGCTCATAGACAATTCGCATGTCCGTTCCCGGATACCGAGTATTATGAATCTACTGTCGCAGCCTTTAACAATGATATCATTGCTGTTTCCGATCGATTAATTATTCAATATCCTGATCAATTTTTTTACCGGTTCGATATGAAACACTTTTCATCGTTGCAACCAATGTACGCAACTGCTTTTTTTCCATATAGACTTTGAACAGATAAGAAGCTGTTCTCCTGGTAGATGACAGGGATTCTCCCTCCACAATAAGAATTGTTCCCGGATCAGGGCTTGCATGGTAAGTGATGGAGCAATCCAGGGCAACGGCAAGATTGTTGTTATTATTACCCAGTACTGAAAATGCCGCATCTGCAAGAGAATAAATGACTCCGCCGTGGGGTCGGTTAAACCAATTGAACATATCATCCCGAAGCTGCATGTGCATCCGGATGGTATGTTCAGTCAATTCGTCCAAAAAAATCCCAAGAGATTTTGCAAACTTATCATTCTCAAATTGTTTCTTTACGATTTCTATTTTTTCTTTCATGGAAAATCAATCCCTATTGTTTCAGCTCAAAAAAAACGGAGTGATAAAAACAATCATTGATGCTGAGGATATCAACCTTCCGGCAAAAAGCGAATCTAACCCCGGCCCTTGTTATTTAATTTTGGACAATCCGGGTATCAGCGTCTGAGTCGTTGTCACTCCGTTGATCATCCGGATTTTGTTTTGTACAAAATCGCCGATGACTTCGGCATCAGAGCAAAGAAGATCTCGGCTGAGAACAATCTTGACGATAAGATCAAAGGCACCATGAACCGAGTGAACTTCTTTGACTTCTTCGATGGCAAAAAGCTTTTCCATAATTTTTCTTTCGTACTTGGCCTTGACATTCATCAATACAAAAGTGGTGATCCATCGCTGCATATCCGGGTAATCGCCGGTTGTCATATTTGCCATTTTGGTTCGGAATGCCTCCATGTCTTTGGGGATCAGATCATCGATCCCGAAACCGTATTTTCTGGTCCGGCCCAATTCCCATTGGTGGAAGGCAATGTAGGTAAAAAGGTCGGAAGGGGTGCGGTCGGGAAAAGATTCCATTAATCGTGCTTTTTCAATGAGGGTGATCATTGGGCCATAGATGGTGTTATACCAGTCTAGTGCGGCCTGTTTAAAGGAAAAACCGTCAGAGCCATGGTCTTGTAAATAAATGCGATGGGATTCGATCTGTTTGATCAGGTACTCGTACTGCCCGATTTCGGTCAATTGGATCCTGGAGGAAATCCCTGTCTTATCTTCAAATTCCAAACGCTCCAGGTAGAGAATATTTTCTAGAGAATTCTTGGAGGGTATCAACTCGACGATATCGGCGCTGATATCTTTTCTTCCTAATGCCCTTGCGGCGGAAATACGGTGGTTTCCATCCAGAACATAATAGTCCTCCTTGATCTGATAAAGTTTTACAGGCGGCATGGGTTTGCCTTCAAGCATGGCCTTTTTGACCTGCTCAAACCGCTCAGACGGCAGGTGAGGCTTAAGCTTGAATTGTTTGTCAAAATCATTGTATCGTCCGACACTTCCAACAATTTGATCCAGTAATACGCAACGAATTCCCCGTTCCCGATAATCATAAGCGGCTTCCATTTCCTGCCGTTGATCAAAATTACAAATTTGTTCCGAAGGGATTGTGTTTTGGGAGTTCGGATTTTTGATGTGTTTAGATATCCAGGATAAAATACCCACAGCAGTTCACCACATTGGTATTGTTGATGGTTGTGATACGTTCCGAGGGATTGTCAAAAACAGCATGGGTATGACCGTGAAAAAAATACCGGGGCCGGTATCGGTCAATAAGTCGCCGGTATGTTCGAAATCCTTTATGGCAGAGATCTTCGGCATCGTGGATATACCTGGGGGGTGCATGGGTGACGACAATATCGACTCCCCGGTTCCACCACAACAACGGACGGATTTTTCCGGCCATGCGTTTCATTTGTTGTTCGGTATATTGTATGGGCCCACCATTATACCACCTGGAGCCTTCAAAACCCATAATCCTGAGGTCCTTGAAATGTAAAAGGTTTCCATGCAGGTTAATTCCTCCGGAGGGTGGTTTGTCCCGGTAACGTAAATCATGGTTTCCCCGGACATAATACATGGGGGCATCAAAAACGGAAACGAGAAATGTGAGGTATTCCGGCGGCAAATCCCCGCAAGATATGATCAGGTCAATATTGGGAAAATGCCCCTGTTGGAAATGAGGATAAAGCAGGGGGGCTACAAGATCTGAAACCGTTAATACTTTCATGGCGCTTAATTTGACCCTATTCGTGCCCAAATCGGCAAATATTATCGGATGGGCTAAACCCTTCCAAGAACAACCGAAACCCGAAACCTTTGTACTTGGAAGAACAAATTCCTTAACGGCAATCCGCAAAAAATCAAGTTATTGTAGAGGATTCAAAAGGTATCGTCAATTCATAGATACCCCTTTCAAGCCTGGCGTTTATACGGTCGGCGCTTTTTTTGAATAGTTTCATCATGCTGGTGTTGGAAAAAAGAACTTCGGCGGAAAAACCCTGAATACCTTTTTCCTTTGCATGTTTCATAAGAAGTTTATACATGAAGCTTCCGATACCGATTGCCTGATAAGCCTCATCCACGAGAAAGGCGACTTCAGCATAAGGGCGGTGTTTTTCCCTGATGTATCTTGCTTCTGCAATGATTCGGCCTTTTCCCGGCACTCCCACAAGCCCCACAATGGACATGACCTGATTCCAGTCCAAATTGGTATATTCCTGCATTTTGGAATGCGGCATGGTGCTGATACGTCCGAAAAAACGCTCATACACACCTTTTTCGGAAAAACGGTAAAACAGCCGGCGCATTTCTTCTTCATCCGAGGGCTTGGTTGCCCTGAAACGGACCTTGATACCACCTTTGAACGCTTGTTCTGTGGCGATTTCCTCAGGGTACAAATTGGCGCTGCCGGGGATAAAAATCTGATCCGCATAGATAATTTTGGCTTTTTTAGCCTGCTCCATCAGTTCGGGACGATCATCAGGGTGGGCGATATCAATTAGTGCCAGGGCACGTTCACGGAGAGAATGTCCCGTTAGGCTGGCAAAGCCGTACTCCGTGACGATCATATCGACGGATTCGTGAAGGCTGAACCGATTCGGGAATTTGTTTACCGAAAAAACAATATTGGGTTCACCTTCTATATTTCTGGAAGAAAGTGCGAATATGCAGCGCCCTCCAGGGGAAATCTGGGCGCCGTTAAAAAAATCCATCACTTCGGCAGGTCCTGTTGCTACGTTTCCTTTCCCGATATGAAGGGCGATTTTTCCGGATAGATCCACTTTTCTGGCCGACAATATAGCGATGAATTGAGGGTTTCGTCCGATTTGAAGTGGGTTGAACACTTTATCGATTCCCTGAAATTCCACTAGCGGGTTATGGTCCAGCCACTCGAAAAGCTCTTTGGTGCCCAGTGCATAGGAAGCCAGAGATTTTCCCCGGTAGAGTTCTTTGTATCGATTGGTGACCGCTCCACTGTTGACCAGATCCATGAGTGCATCAGTGAAAAATGGGGAGTGGATACCCAGATGTTTTTTTTGGGTCAGGTATGGTGCGAGAGCATCGAACAGGGGGCCGATGGAAAAACCGATACAACTGCGGTGATCAATCAGTGAAGCCACATACTGAGCGGCCTTATCAAAAACATCGGTCACAGGCCAGCGTTCAAAATAATGAGGAGGATATTCCGAACGAACCAGGAAATCAAATTCAGACAGAGGAACGAAGGTATCTCCATAGGTGAAAGGCATCTGGTCATTAATTTCACCAATCACCAGGCTAGCTTTTTCCATAGCCAGCCGCGCCACATCAACAGCCACCCCAAGACTGCAATAGCCTGCGTCATTTGGAGGAGTTACCTGAACAAAGGCGACGTCGATATCAATCAGTCCTGAATCGATGAGTCGGGGAACCATTGAAAAACGGCTAGGTATCAAATCGATACGGCCCGCCGTTATCGCGTCACTGGTGACCCATCCCGCGAAAAAAGTTTTCAGACGATAATTCAGATAACAAATTTCTTCCAGGCATATGGCATCACCGAAACTGACAAGCTGGGTCAATTCAAGGTCCTGAAGAGCATAATCAGTACTGTCCAGGAGGCGGCGAACCAGGGTCCTTGGTTCGGCAGCGCCCGTGCCGAGAAAAATGTTCATGCCCGGCTTAATTTTACGTAGAACTTCCTCGGGTTTTACAATACGTTTTTCCCATGATTGCGATAATGCGGCTTTCATCATCAAAACCTTATTGATTGAGATTTATCGCAGACAACACGACGGCACATCAGGATCAGCGGTGTTATTATTTCAGGCCACCCCCCGGTCGCCGTCTATCTCTTCACACACCATAAACATCGGAAATTTTGTTAAAGCATAAAGACAAGTTACTTTAACTCATTGATAATCAATCCCGAGCAGATATGTCAACAAGTTTTGATAAACCGGAAGGTTTAGTTGGATTTAATACCGGTTTAAAGCTCATAAGCCGCGTATACTTTCATATCACTTGTTGATTATTATAATCCGCGGTCATGGAAGCCAGTGTCCACCGGACAAGCTCATTTTGGTGTGAATGTCTGATGGTGCATAAGGATTGGCCGCAAACAGGACATTCCTGATCGAGGCAGGGGTCCAGATGGATCATCACCGACGCCCTGCCGCCAAAGTATTCCTGAATAGTCTTTTCAAGGGCTTTGTTTTCGCGATGGGCGCATTCCAGGGCAAAATCCCGGGGTAAAATCAGGTGAAAATCAATATGGATAAAATTTCCAGATCGCCATGCCCGAAGCTGGTGAACATCGATATGGATGTCTTTTCGATTTGCAATAAGAAGGTCGACGATTTCCCGCAAAAGATCGGGTTCGGCTTTGTTCATGAGCCCGGCGTAAGATTGTCTTACCAGATTGGCTCCGGTAATTAAAATGTTGATGCCTACAATAATGGCGATAACGCCGTCAAGCCAAAACCATCCTGTGTAATTGACCAAAAAAAGGCCAACCAATACCCCCAGAGAGGTATAAACATCGGTCATAATATGCTTTCCATCCGCAGTCAACACCACGGATTGGTTACGTTTTCCTACACGAAGCAACAGAATACCCAGAAGCAGATTCACCGCTGAAGCGCCGACAAGAAGTAAAATGCCCTGCTGAAGATATTCCAGGGGATGGGGGTAAAGAAGATATGAAATACCGGTTTTAAATATTCCGATGGCAGCCAGGATGATCAGTGCCCCTTCAAAACCCGCGGAAAAATACTCAATTTTACCGTGACCATAAGGATGACTTTTATCAGGGGGTTTTGCCGCCACCACAATGCTGAACATGGCAAAAGCTCCCGCAACCACATTGAT
>Ga0105096_10000088_pt1 | contig 21701 bp, 21 predicted proteins | sample PPLLak3cmMay2015_FD_87036 | JGI IMG/M metagenome (GOLD analysis project Ga0105096, IMG submission 87036) | Freshwater sediment microbial communities from Prairie Pothole Lake near Jamestown, North Dakota, USA - PPLs Lake P7 Core (1) Depth... | ecosystem: Environmental > Aquatic > Freshwater >... | reverse complement strand
GAGCCGCCTTCGCACATCGTCGGCCCGGCGCTGCACAAGTCGAAGGAGGAGGTGGCCGAGCTGTTCCACCGCAAGCACGGCACGCCCAGGAAGGACGTGGTCGAGGACCTCTGCCTCGAGGCGCGGGGCGTGCTGCGCCAGCACTACCTGACCGCGGACATGGGCATTTCCGGCGGCAATTTCTTCGTCGCGGACACCGGCTCCGTCGTGCTGATCACCAACGAGGGCAACGCGACGCTGACCACGACGCTTCCCAAGGTGCACGTGGCGATCTCGGGCATCGAGAAGATCGTACCGACGCTCGAGGACGCCGCGACGCTGACGCGCCTCCTGACGCGCTCGTCGACCGGCCAGTCGATCAGCAACTACGTCGACATCCTCACCGGCCCGAAGGGTGAGGGGGAATTCCATGGGCCGGAGCACATGTACTTCATCCTCGTGGACAGCGGTCGCAGCGGCGTGCTGGCGAGCGACGTCCGCGAAGCGCTGCGCTGCATCCGCTGCGGCGCGTGCATGAACCACTGCCCGGTCTACCAGAATGTTGGCGGCCACGCTTACGGCTGGGTCTACCCCGGCCCGATCGGCTCGATCCTGACGCCGATGTACGTGGGCCTCGACAAGGCGCAGGACCTGCCGGCGGCCTCGACGATGTGCAATCAGTGCGGCGTCGTCTGCCCGGTGCGGATTCCGCTGCCCGACCTGCAGCGCAAGCTCCGCGAGAAGGCCTTCGAGCAGGGGCTGCGGCCCTGGTACGAGCGTGCGGGCCTGAAGGCGTGGGCGTGGGTCGCGCGTCGGCCCGCGCTCTATGCGCTGGCGTCGCGCATCGGTGTGCGGGTGCTGAAGGCGATGGGCGGCCGCGACGGCATCATCCACAAGCTGCCGCTCGTCGGCGGTTGGACCGACGGCCGCGACATGCCGGCGCCGGCCGGCCGCACGTTCCGGGAGCTCTATCGTGCCCGGCAGTCCGCGCACGGAACGTCACGATGAATGCACCGCATCACGCGGCAATGGCAGTCCCTCCGATCTCCCGGCGCGGCGAGTCGCTCGGCACCGAGAATGCGTTCGTCGTGCTGGCCGAGGTCAACGCGCTGGTGCGCGAGGGTCGGGACATCGTTTCGTTCTGCATCGGCCAGCCCGACTTTCCCACGCCGGTGAACGTTCAGGACGCCGCGATAGCGGCTATCCGCGGCGGACGGCACGGATACACGCCGTCGGCCGGCATCGACGAGCTGCGGGCCGCCGCGGCGCAGGACATGGGTGCGCTGCGCGGGCTCGACATCCGCCCCGGGGATGTGGTCGTCGGCGCCGGCGCCAAGCCCTTCATCGCCTACACGATCGCGTCGGTGACCGACCACGGCGCGGGGGACGAGGTGATCTATCCGGTGCCCGGGTTCCCGATCTACGAGTCGCAGATCGTCGCCAACGGGGCGGTCCCCGTGCCCATCTACCTGCGCGAGTCGCGCAACTTCGCGTTCGACCCCGCGGAGCTCGCCGCGAAGATCGGCCCGAAGACCCGGCTCGTGATCCTCAACACACCGCACAATCCGACCGGCGGGATCCTGTCTTCCGCGGACCTCGACGGCATCGCCGAGATCCTCTCCCAACACCCGAACGTCTGGGTGTTCGCAGACGAGATCTACTCGCGGCTCGCCTACGACGGCCCGTTTGACACGATCGCGAAGCGACGGGACCTGCTCGCGCGGACGGTGATCTGCGACGGCGCGTCGAAGACCTGGGCGATGACCGGCTGGCGCATCGGCTTTGCCGCGAACCGCGCACTCGCGCCGGTGTTCACGCGCTGGATCACGAACACCGACTCGTGCGCGTCGCAGATCTCGCAGTGGGCGGCGCTCGAGGCGGTCACCGGACCCCAGGCCGCTGCGATGGAGATGCGGGAGCGCTTTCTCGAGCGCCGCGACTTCATCGTGCGGCTGCTGAACGCGGTGCCCGGCGTGACCTGCAGAACGCCGGGCGGGGCGTTCTACGCGTGGCCGAACGTCACGGAGGCCTGTCGCATGACCGGCTGTGCCGACAGCGAGGAGTTGCGCAAGCGCCTGCTGCACGAGGCGGGCGTGGCGGTGCTGGCGGACATCCACTTCGGGCGGCGAGTGCCGGGCGACGGCCAGCACATCCGCTTCTCGTACGCGGCATCGAACGATGCGATCGAACGGGGCGTCGACCGCTTCGCCGACTTCGTCCACCGAAATACGAAGTGACCATGAGCAATCCTCTCGACGACAACACCGCGGCGCGCGACGCGATTCTCGCCCGCGTACGCGCCGCGCTCGCGCACCAAGGCAAGCAGCCGCAGCCGGCCGCTGTGCGCGATGCGCGCATCGCCCGGCGCACGCACGGTCCGCGGCCCGCAGTGCCCGACGACCTCGTCTCCCGCTTCCTCGAACGCGCAACCGACATGGCCTCGACGGTGGAGCGGCTTCCGTCGCGCGCCGGAATACCGGCCTCGGTCGCACGCTACCTCGACGCCCTCGAGCTGCCGGCGGCGATCGCCGCGCAGAAGTCCCACCGCGGCGTCTGCTGGCCGGAGTTCGCGGACCTCGACTGGCGCGGCGCCGGCCTCGAGATCGAGCCCCGGCCCACGTCGGGTGACGACCGCCTCGGCATCACCGGCTGCCTCTGCGCGATCGCGGAGACGGGCACGATCGTGGTCACGTCGTCGGCCGCGACGCCGACGGCGACGACGCTCCTTCCCGACACGCACATCGCGGTGGTGCGCGTGGGCGACGTGGTCGCGGGGATGGAGGATGCATTCGAGCGGGTCCGGGCCAAGCACGACGGCATGCCGCGCGCGATCAACATGATCTCCGGGCCGTCGCGCACGGGGGATATCGAGCAGACGATCGTGCTGGGCGCGCACGGGCCGTACCGCGTTCACGTCCTGCTCGTGCCCTGACGTGGCGATCGTGCGGCGGTCGACGGTCGGCGCCGCTGGCACCGCCGCGAAGGCGGCGTGCGGCTCGGCAATCCCGACATGCTGATACAGCTGTTCTGGGTCGGCATCGGACTCGTGCTGCTCGTAGCCGGCGCCGACGCACTGGTGCGCGGCGCGAGCCGGCTCGCGCTGTCGTTCGGCGTCTCGCCGCTGGTGGTGGGGCTCACCGTCGTCGCGTTCGGCACCAGCGCCCCGGAGATGGCGGTTTCCGTGGGAGCAGCCCACAGCGGCAACGTCGACATCGCGATCGGCAACGTGGTCGGCAGCAACATCTTCAACGTCCTCTTCATCCTCGGTGCCGCCGCGGTGATCGCACCACTCGTCGTCAACGTGCAGCTGATCCGGCAGGAAGTGCCGGTGATGATAGGCGCCACGCTGCTGCTGTTGCTGCTGTCCTCTGACCTCGGCATCTCGCGCGTCGACGGTGCGGTCCTGTTCGGACTCCTTCTCGCCTACACGGTGTTCCTGGTCGTGCAGTCGCGGCGCCAGACCAGCGCCATGCGCGCGGAGTACGCCGAGGCCGTCGAGGGCATGGTGCCCAGCGAGGCCGGGGGGCATCGGGCCTGGGATCTCGGCTACGTCGCCGGCGGGCTCGCGCTGCTCGTCCTCGGTGCGCAGACGCTGGTCGGCGCCGCGGTGACGATCGCGGCACTCCTCGGCGTGCCGCAGCTGATCGTCGGCCTGACCATCGTCGCCGCCGGTACCTCGCTGCCCGAAGTCGCAACGTCGGTCGTCGCCACGATCCGCGGCGAGCGCGACATCGCCGTGGGCAACGTCGTCGGCAGCAACACGTTCAATCTCCTCGGCGTCGTGGGGCTGTCGTCGCTGGTGGCGCCCGGCAACCTTCCGGTGCCGTCGTCGGTGCTCGCGTTCGACCTCCCCGTGATGACCGCGGTCGCGGTCGCCTGCCTGCCGGTGTTCTTCACCGGCCGCACGATCGCGCGCTGGGAGGGGGTCGTGTTCCTGGGCTACTACGTCGCCTACACCGCCTACCTGGTCCTCGCGATGCAGCGGCACGAGGCCACGGAAGCGTTCTCCGATGCGATGCTCTGGTTCGTCCTGCCGATCACTCTCCTGACCCTGGTGGTGTCGCTCGCGGGCGAGCTCAAGGCCCGGCGAGGCTGAGCGCCGTGCTGCACGCACTCGTCCTCGGACCGTTCGTCGCCGCGCTGGCCGTGGCACTGCTGCCGCGCCGGGCGCGTGGCGCCGCAGCCACCATCGCCGGCGCGACGCTCCTCGCCGCCGTGGGGCTCGCGCTCTCGGCGACGCCTTCGGTGGCCGGCGGAGAGGTGCTGCGCGCGTCGTGGCCGTGGCTCGAGCACGTTCCGTTCGGCCTGCGCATGGACGGCCTGGCGTTCGCCTTCGTGCTGCTGGTCGGCGGCATCGGCGCGCTGGTCGTGCTCTACGCCCACTACTATCTGGCCGCGGAGGACCCCGCACCGCGCTTCTTCGCGAGCCTGCTCGCGTTCGCCGGTGCGATGCTGGGCGTGGTGCTCGCCGGCAATCTCGTGCTGCTCGTGGTGTTCTGGGAGCTGACCAGCATCACGTCGTTCCTGCTCATCGGCTACTGGCAGCACCGCGCGGATGCGCGCAACGGCGCGCGCATGGCGCTGGCCGTCACCGGCGGCGGCGGACTGTGCCTCCTCGGCGGCGTCCTGCTGGTCGGCCACATCGTGGGCAGCTACGACCTCGACCGCGTGCTCGCCTCGGGGGACCTGATCCGCGCGCATCCGCTCTACCTGCCGGCGCTGGTGCTCGTGCTGCTCGGAGCCTTCACCAAGTCCGCGCAGTTCCCGTTCCACTTCTGGCTGCCCCACGCGATGGCGGCGCCGACGCCTGTGTCGGCCTACCTTCACTCCGCAACCATGGTGAAGGCGGGCGTATTCCTGCTCGCGAGGCTCTACCCGGCGCTGGGAGGCTCGGACGCCTGGTTCTGGATCGTCGGCGGCACGGGGCTCGTCACGCTGGTGTTCGCGGCCTGGGTGGCGATCTTCCAGCACGACCTCAAGGGCCTGCTTGCCTACTCGACGATCAGCCACCTGGGCCTCATCACGCTGCTGTTCGGGCTCGACGAGAAGCTCGCGGTCGTCGCCGGCGTGTTCCACATCCTCAACCACGCCACGTTCAAGGCCTCGCTGTTCATGGCTGCGGGCATCATCGATCACGAGGCCGGAACCCGCGACATGCGGGTGCTGAGGGGGCTCTGGCGCTCGATGCCGATCACCGCCACGCTCGCGATGGTCGCCGCGGCGGCGATGGCGGGAGTGCCCCTCGCCAACGGCTTCTTGTCCAAGGAGATGTTCTTCGCCGAGACGCTGGTGCTGGAGTCACGGGGCATCGTCGGCACGGCGGTACCGATCGTGGCGACGCTGGCGGGCGCATTCGCGGTCGCCTACAGCATCCGCTTCATCCACGATGTCTTCTTCAACGGCCAGCCGACTGGATTGCCGCGCTCGCCGCACGAACCGCCGCGTTTCATGCGCGTGCCGGTGGAGATCCTGGTGGTCGTCTGCCTTGCCGTCGGCATCCTGCCGGCGTTGACGATCGGCCCGCTGCTCGCCATCGCCGCCGCACCCGCAGTCGGCGGCGTACTGCCGGCATACAGCCTCGCGCTGTGGCACGGCTTCAACCTGCCGCTCCTGATGAGCGCCGTCGCACTCGTCGCCGGCGTGATCCTGTATTTCCTGCTCCACGGCGCGTTCAACCTGCACGGGCTCGAGCGCTTGCCGATTGGCGCGAAGCAGGCGTTCGACGCCGCGCAGCGCGCGGTCCTCGGTGTCGCCGCGCGCCTCTGGCGTGCGCTGCCCTACAACCGGATGGGCGGCATGCTCGGCTTCATCTTCGTCGCGGCGATCGCGGCCGCGGCCTGGCCGCTCGCTCGCGACGGCTTCGGCTTCGACCACGCCGCGACGTTCCGGCCCCCGCCATCCGGCCTGGCACCGGGCATTATCGGCGTCGTGATCTGGGCGCTGGGCGTGGCGGCGGCGCTCGCCGCGGCCGCGCTGTACCGGCAGCGGCTTGTCGCGCTGATCCTGGTCGGCGCGGTCGGCCTTGCCGTGAGCCTCACCTTCGCGCTGTTTTCGGCTCCCGATCTCGCGCTCACGCAACTACTGGTCGAAATGGTCACGGTCATCCTGATGATGCTCGTGCTCAACTACCTTCCGGCACAGTCGCCGCCGGAGCCGCGGCGCTGGCGCAAGCTCGGCGACGGGCTGCTCGCGCTCGTCGCCGGCGGCGGCACGGCCGCGATCGCCTACGCTGTTCTCACGCGTCCCTTCCAGTCGATCTCCCCCTACTACCTGGAGAAGTCGTACACCGAGGGCGGCGGCACCAACGTGGTCAACGTGATCCTCGTCGACTTCCGCGGATTCGACACGATGCTCGAGATCACCGTGCTCGGCATCGCCGGACTGATCGTGCACCTGCTGCTCGGGCAGTTCCGGGTTCCGGCGTCGTTCGCGCTGGCGCGACGCGACACCGCATTCAACCCGCTGATCCTGCGCTCGTCCGCGCGGCTCATACTGCCGTTCGCCGCGCTGGTGTCCGTCTACCTGCTGCTGCGCGGCCACAACCTGCCCGGCGGGGGATTCATCGCCGGGCTGGTCCTCGCGACGGCGCTGATCCTCATCCGCATTGCGGGGGGGGCCGCGCTGCCGCGCCCCGGCAGCCTGCGCTATCCGGTGGTGATCGGCGCGGGCCTGCTCGTCGCGGCCGGGACCGGCCTCGCGGCTATGGCGCTGGGGTACCCGTTCCTGACCAGCACCTCGGGTCACCCGGTGCTGCCCGTGATCGGCGAGGTACCGCTCGCGAGCGCGGCGCTGTTCGACGTCGGCGTGTTCGTCACCGTGGTCGGGGCGACGCTACTCGCGCTCATCGTTCCTGCACTGCTCGGTGACGAGCGGCGCAGCGGAGGAGGCCGCCCGTGACCGCGCTGCTCCTCGCCACGGGCATCGGCGTGCTCGTCGGCGCCGGCGTCTGGCTCTCGCTGCGGGCCCGGACCTTCGACGTCGTGCTCGGACTGACGCTCCTCGCCTATGCGGTCAACCTGTTCATCTTCGCGATGGGCCGGGTCGTCGTTAACGCCGAGCCGGTGCTGCGCCCCGGCGTCGCGTCGACGCTCGCCAACTACACCGACCCGCTGCCGCAGGCACTCGTCCTCACCGCGATCGTGATCGGCTTCGCGATGACCGCGGTGTTGCTCGCGCTCGCCCTCAAGGGTCGCTTCGAACTCGACGACGACGCCTGCGACGCCGGCGTCGACGAGCCGGACGACGACGCCGCCGAGGAGGGTGGTCGATGACCGGCGGCGCGGCCTGGATCGTGGCACCCGTGCTGATCCCGCTGGTGGCGGGCGCCGTGCTGCTGGTCGTCGAGAAGGTGGCGCCGCGGGCGCAGTTTGCCGTCGCGCTCATGGCGACGCTGGCCGGCCTCGCGGTGGCGCTCAACCTCTTCGCGCACGCCGCAACCGGCTCGATCGACGCCTATCTCGTCGGTAACTGGCCCGCGCCCTACGGCATCGCGCTGGTCCTGGACCGGCTGTCGGCGCTGATGGTGCTGCTGACGTTTCTGCTCGCGCTGCCCGGGCTGCTCTACGGCGAGCCGCGCTTCGCCGAACGGGCGCCCCATTTCCGGGCCTTCTTCCAGTTCGAGCTCGCCGGCCTGAGTGGAGCCTTTCTCACCGGCGATCTCTTCAATCTGTTCGTCTTCTTCGAGGTGCTGCTGATCGCTTCGTATGCCCTGTTGCTGCACGCGGCCGGGTCGCGCGCGCTGGCCACCGGCTTCCGCTACGTCGTCGTCAATCTGGTGGGCTCGTCGCTGTTCCTCGTCGCGGTGAGCCTCCTCTACGGCATCACGGGCACGCTGAACCTCGCCGACCTCGCGCTCAAGGTTGCCTCGGTACCGCCGGAGAGCCTCGGCCTTCTGCGCGCGGCGGGACTGATGCTGCTCGTGGTGTTCGCGATCAAGGCGGCGATCGTGCCGCTCGGATACTGGCTGCCCGGCGCGTATGCCGCGGCGCCGGCGCCGGCGACGGTGCTCTTCGCGTTGATGACCAAGGTCGGCATGTACGCGGTGCTGCGCGTCGGCAGCGTGGCGTTCGGTCCCGAAGGCGGTGCGCTCGCTGGCCTCGGGCAGGTGGCGCTCCTCGTTCTCGGCATCGTGACCATCGCCGTTGCGGCGATCGGCAGCTGGGCGGCGCGGCGGCTGGGGAGCCTCGCGGCCTTCCTGGTGATGCTCTCCGCGGGAACGCTGGTGGCGTCGGTGTCGACCGGCTCGGTCGCCACCGTGGCCGGCGCCATCTACTATGCCGCACACAGCACGTTCGCCGGCGCGCTCCTGTTCCTTCTCGCGGACGCGATCGGGCACCAGCGCGGCGAGGTCGCGGACGCGCTGGTCACGGGGCCGCCCATCCACCAGAAGGTGCTGCTGGGACTCCTGTTCGTCCTGGGTGCCGCGGCGACGGCGGGCCTGCCGCCGTTGTCCGGCTTCGTCGGCAAGTTCATGATCCTCGAGGGCGCCCTCGGATCCCCCGGCGTGCGCTGGCTTTGGGGCGCGATGCTGGCGGGTGGCCTCTTCGCCACAGTTGCGCTGGCGCGCGCGGGTTCGCGCATTTTCTGGAAGGTCGGGGTGACACCGGCCGCGGAGGCGCGCCTCGCGCCGCGCGAGCTCGCGGCGATCGCGATCCTCGCCGCCTGCTCGGTCGCGCTGACGCTGTTCGCCGCGCCCGCGCAACGCTATGCGGCCGCGACCGCGGCGCAGCTCGCCGCGCCGCGCGACTACGTACGCGCCGTGCTCGACGCGCCTCCCGTGCCGTCGCCGGCGGGGCGCCACGGGGCAGAGGGGGCGCCACGATGAAGCTGCTGCCGTCGCCGAGCCAGTCGACGCTGCTGTTCGCGACCTGGCTGCTGCTCAATCAGTCGCTCGAGACGGGCCATCTGCTGTTGGCCGCGGTGCTTGCCGTCGCCTTGCCGATCGCTCTCGATCCGCTGGTTCGCGGTGGCCCGCGTCCGCGCCGGCCCTGGCGGATCGCCCGGCTCGCCGCGGTCGTCGTAGGAGACATCGTCGTGTCGAACGTCGAGGTTGCCCGGCGCATCCTCGGGCCGGAGTCGGCGCTGCGGCCCGGCTTCGTGGAGCTCCCGCTGGCACTCACCGACCCGTTCGCGATCGCGACGCTCGCCGGGATCATCACGATGACGCCGGGCACGCTGAGTTGCGCGGTCGCGCCGGACGCACGCACGCTGCTCGTCCACGCGCTGCATCTCGAGGATGCCGACGCGCTCGTCGCCGAGATCAAGTCGCGCTACGAAGCGCCCCTGATGGAGATCTTCGCATGACCGCCGCAGTGCTGCCCTTCGTCACGCTGGCCTTCGTCCTCGCCCTGCTGCTCGCCGCCTGGCGGCTGCTGCGCGGGCCGTCGACGCCGGACCGCATCCTCGCGCTCGACACGCTCTACGTGAATGCGGTCGCGCTCCTGATGCTGTTCGGCATCATGCTCGGCACGAGCCTCTACTTCGAGGCCGCGCTGGTGATCGCCCTGCTGGGCTTCGTCGGCACGGTCGCGCTCGCGCGCTTCGTGCTGCGTGGCGACATCATCGAGCCGCGATGAGCGCCGCAGGAACGTCTCTGGGCGCGGGTTGCGCCTCCTCCGGGGGCAGCAAAGCGGCCGACGCCGCAGGCGTAGGGGAACACCAATGAATCCGGCGCTTGCCGAACTGCCGCTGTGGGCGGACGCGCTGGTCGCGTCGCTGCTCGTGATCGCGGCCGCTTTCACCTTCATCGCGTCGGTCGGCCTCGTGAAGTTGTCCGACTTCTTCCGCCGGCTCCACGGGCCGACCAAGGCCGCGACGCTGGGCGTCGGCGGTGTCATGCTCGCGTCGGCGATCCACTTCGGCGTCCGCGACGGTGCCGTCTCCGTGCACGAGATCCTGATCAGCGTCTTCGTCTTCTTCACGGCGCCGGTTTCGGCGCACCTGCTCGCGAAGGCCGCGCTCCATCTCGCGCTGCGGGGGAGCGAGGGAGCGGCGTCGTCCCCGGTGGAACGCTAGTCGCCGTACTCCGCGAGGATCGCCTCGATGCGCGCGACGTCGCCGAGAAAGGCGTCGACGCAACGCGGGTCGAAGTGCCGGCTGCGCTGCGCCTTGAGGTACTCCAGTCCCTCGGCGAGCGGCCAGGCGTGCTTGTACGGGCGCTCGGAGACCAGCGCGTCGAACACGTCGGCGACCGCGACGATCCGCGCCACCAGCGGGATGTCTTCGGCGTGCAGGCCGTTGGGGTAGCCCGAGCCGTCGAACTTCTCGTGGTGGCCGAGCGCGATGATCGCCCCCATCGACAGGTACTTGGACGGGCTGCCCTTGAGGATGTCGTAGCCGATGCGCGGGTGGGTCTTCATCCGGTCCTCCTCGTCCCGCGTCAGCGGACCCTGCTTGAGGAGGATCGCGTCGGCGATCCCGATCTTGCCGATGTCGTGCATCGGTGCCGCGACCTCCAGCACGTGCACGGTCTCGTGCCCGAGGCCCAAGTTCTGGCCGATCAGCGCCGAATACTTGGCCATGCGCATCAGGTGGTTGCCGGTGGTCTTGTCGCGGTACTCACCGGCCTTGGCGAGCTTGGACAGCGTCTCGAGCTCCCGCTCGTGGATCTCGGCGACCGACTTGTCGACCTGGTACTGAAGCACCCGCGCCTGGTCGGACAGCACGATCTTGTGGCGGCGCAGTTCCAGCAGATTCGCGCAGCGCGCGCGGGTCTCGTGCTCGTCGAGCGGCTTGATCAGGAAGTCGGTGGCGCCGGCCTCGAGCGCGTCGTAGCGGATGCGGCGGTCGTCGACCACCGTGATCACGACGATCGGCACATCGACGCAGTGGGGCAGGGCCCGGAGCTGCTTGACGAGCTCGATGCCGTCGAACTCCGGCAGCTTGTAGTCGGTGAGGACGATATCGACGCGGTTGTTGCGGGCGTACTCGAGTGCGCGGCTCGGCGTGTCGAAGAGTTCCAGGTTCAGCTTGCCGTCGATCTGCCGGACGATCTCCGCCAGCAGCAGCCGGCTGGAGAACAGGTCGTCGATGATGAGGACGGTGTTCCGCTGCGCGCGCGCGAACGCGATCTCCGAGATCACGCCGTTGCCCTGAACGGTGTTGCGAGCGGGTGCGGGAGTCATGGTCGATATCCTGGCGCGTCGGGCGCGCGGGATGGAGCAAAGCAACATCCGGGCCGCCGGACCCCGATCATGGCGTTGTGAAGCCGGGCTGGCCGGCAGCCCGTCCGGTTCCGCCGGGTCCGGCGTATGGGGGACCAGTCAGGCACGGATGTCATGTGGTAAACAATTCAATATATATCAGCCAGTTAAGCTAACATATTTACGGTAAAACATGAGTTTCGGTGGACGGTTGGCGTGGCTGGCCGTAACGGCGGCGGCACCGCTGCGGGCGCCTGTCATGGCGAGTTGCGGATCTGACGCGGCGCGTCTGCACGTTCGACCCGTATTGCGAGCGACGCGCATGGGCGCCGAAGGCTAGCGAAACGTCCGATTCGTGTGGCGCTGCGGCGAGCGGTGGAGTGTGCCGTCGTGCGCCGTTGCGGAGCGAAAGGGAAGTGGTCGGGGCGACAAGATTCGAACTTGCGACCCCCTGCACCCCATGCAGGTGCGCTACCAGGCTGCGCTACGCCCCGACCGAAAGCGGGTTATAGCTCGCCGGCCCCGGGCGTCAGCAGCTCGCGAATGGCTTCGAGCTCGGCGCGAAGCGCCGCGGGTTCTTCCGAGGGGGCGGGCATCGTCGCGGTGCGCTCCGCACGGGCCGCCGCGCGGGGCTCGGACGCTTCCGATTCGAGCCGGTGGCGCGCGCCGTTGATCGTGAATCCCTGCTCGTAGAGGAGGTCACGGATGCGGCGGATCAGCAGCACCTCGTGGTGCTGGTAGTAACGCCGATTGCCGCGCCGCTTCACGGGCTTCAACTGCGTGAATTCCTGCTCCCAATAGCGGAGCACGTGCGGCTTCACCGCACAGAGGTCGCTCACCTCCCCGATCGTGAAGTAGCGCTTCGCGGGGATCGGCGGGAGATCGACCTTAACTCGGCTGGCTTCCGGCATGGTTCGCGGCTTCGACCATGGCCTTCAACTTCTGGGACGCGTGGAACGTGACGACGCGCCGTGCCGTGATCGGAATCTCTTCCCCGGTCTTCGGATTGCGGCCGGGACGCTGCGGCTTTTCGCGCAGCTGGAAATTGCCGAATCCGGAGAGCTTCACGCTGTCGCCGGCTTCGAGCGACGTGCGGATCTCCTCGAAGAATCGCTCGACCATATCCTTGGCTTCGCGCTTGTTGAGTCCCAGCTGCTCGAAGAGCAGATCGGCGAGTTCGGCCTTGGTGAGCGTCATGGTCAACCTAGGTTCGAAGCACGGCGTCGAAGCGCTGCTCGAGCAGGGCGATGAACCCGGCCACGGTCGCGTCGATGTCGGCGTCCGTCAAAGTACGTGCAGTATCCTGCATAAGCACCAGAATCGCAAGGCTTTTTCTACCGCTCGGCAGGCCGGCGCCGCGGTAGGCGTCGAACAGCCGCACCGCGTCGACGTGCGGCGGTCGAGCGGCTTCGAGCACATCGAGGACCGCCTGCGCAGGCACGGCATCGTCGACGACGACGGCGATGTCGCGGCGTACCACCGGCTGTTTCGACACCGGCGCGACCACGGGCAGGGGCCGGCCGCTCACGACCGCCAGGTCAAGCTCGAAGGCAATCGGCGGCCTGGGAATCTCGAACTGGCGCGCGAGGCGCGGATGCAGCTCGCCCAGCCAGCCGGCGTCCTCGCCGTCGATGCGCACACGCGCCGATCGGCCCGGGTGAAGCCAGGGATAGGATTCGCGCTCGGTCGTGAGGCGCCGCGGCGCGACCAGCGCCTCGAGATCGCCCTTGACGTCGAACACGTCGACCGTCCGCGCTGCCTCGCCCCATTGCGCGGGCAGGGCGTCGCCGAACGAGAGTCCGCCGACCCGCAGCGGCTGCACCGCGGGGTCCGCGCGGGCCTCGTGGAACACGCGTCCGCACTCGAACACGCGCACGCGGGAGGCCTTGCGCTTGAGGTTGGTCAAGAGCGTCTCGAGGAGGCCGGGCAACAGCGTGCGGCGCATCACCGAAAGATGTGAAGCGATGGGGTTCAGCACGCGGATCGGCGCGCCCGTCGGGTCGAGCGAGCGCTCGACGGCCCCGTCGACGAAGCCGAACGTCACCACCTCCTGCCAGTCGCGCGCGACGAGCCGCGCCCGCGCCAGCGACGGTCCCGGGCGGGCCTCCGGCAGCGGCAGCATCGACGACGCGTGGCGTGCAGGCGCGGCCGGGATGTTCTCGTAGCCGTGCGTGCGCGCGATCTCCTCGGCGAAGTCCTCCTCGAGCGCGAGGTCGAAGCGGTACGACGGCGGCGTGACGACGAACGCGTCGCCGTCGCGGGCGAAGGCAAAGCCGAGCCGCGTGAAGATGACGGCGATCGTCCCGGTCGCGAGCTCGATGCCGAGCAGGCGCCGCACGCGGCTCGCGCGGACGCGCACCGGCTCGCGGGCGGGCAGGGGGCCGACGACGTCCTGCAAGGGGCCGGCACGACCGCCGCAGATCGCGACCATCAGCTCGGTCGCGCGCTCGACCGCCGCGGGCGGCAGCTCGAAATCGACGCCGCGTTCGAAGCGGTGGCCGGCGTCGCTCGCGAAGCCGAGGCGGCGCATCTTGCCCTGGATCACGGCCGGGCTCCAGAACGCGCCCTCGAGGAACACGTCGCGAGTCGTCGTGGCGATGCCGGAATACTCGCCGCCCATGATGCCGGCGAGGCCCAGCGGCTTCCGCTCGTCGCTGACCATCAGGAGGTCGGGCTCGAGGTCGAGCGTTTCGCCGTTAAGCAACAGCAGCTTCTCCTGCGGCCGTGCGAAGCGGACGACGACGTCGCCCTCGAGCAGCGCGCGGTCGTAGGCGTGCAGTGGCTGCCCGAGCTCGAGCATCACGTAGTTCGTCACGTCGACGATCGCCGAGATCGAGCGGATGCCGCTGCGCTCGAGGCGCGTCTTCATCCAATCGGGTGTCGGCGCCGACGGGTCGAGCCCCTCGATCACGCGGCTCGCGAAGCGGGGGCATGCGCCGGCGTCCTCGACCCGCACGCGGTGCACTGCGCTCGACGTCGCGGGCACTGGCGTGGTCGCGGGCGGACGGAGCGGGGCGCCGGTCATCGCCGCGACCTCGCGGGCGATGCCGAGGATCGACAGGCAGTCGGCGCGGTTCGGCGTGAGCTTCAGCGTGATCAGGTGGTCGTCGAGATCGAGCGCCTGGCGCAGATCGGTGCCGGGTACGAGGTCGTGCGGCAATCCGAGGAGTCCCGACGCGTCGTCCGAGAGCCCGAGCTCCTTCGCCGAGCAGAGCATTCCCGAGGACTCGACACCGCGCACCGCCGCCTGCCGGATCGCGACCTCGCCCGGCAACGCAGCGCCGACGCGTGCGCAGGGCACGCGCATCCCGACCGCGGCGTTCGGCGCGCCGCACACGATCGAAAGCGGTGCGCCTGCGCCGACGTCGACCGTGCATACGCGCAGCCGTTCGGCGTTGGGGTGGGGCTCGACCTTGTCGATACGTGCCACGACGACGCGGGTGAACGGCGGCGCGGCGGGCACGCACTCCTCGACCTCGAGTCCCGCCATCGTCAGCGTGTCGCAGAGCCTGGCGGTGTCCACCGGGGGATCCGCCATCGTGCGCAACCAGTGTTCGGAGAATCTCATGGGTACGAACCGGTTGACGGAGCCGGACGCGCTCGCGCTCCCCGCGGCTCCATCTTTGTCATCTGAACTGCGCGAGCCAGCGCAGGTCGTTCTCGAAGAACAGGCGCAGGTCGTTGACGCCGTAGCGCAGCATCGCCAGGCGGTCGTAGCCCATGCCGAACGCAAAGCCCTGCCAGCGCTCCGGATCGATGCCGACGGCCTTGAGCACGTTGGGATGCACCTGGCCGGCACCGGCGAGTTCGAGCCAGCCGCCGTCGCCGAACGCCATGTCGATTTCCGCGCCGGGTTCCACGAACGGGAAGAACGACGGCCGGAAGCGGACGTTGATGTCGTCGCGCTCGAAGAAGCGGCGCAGGAACTCGCTGATCACGCCCTTCAGGTCGGCGAAGGACACGTGCTCGTCGATCCACAGGCCCTCGACCTGGTGGAACATCGGCGAGTGGGTCGCGTCGCTGTCGACGCGGTAGACTCGCCCCGGCGCAATGATCTTCATCGGCGGCGCGTGGGTCTCCATGTAGCGGATCTGCACCGGCGAGGTGTGGGTGCGCAGCACCAGGCCGCCGTCGACGTAGAACGTGTCCTGCATCGAGCGGGCCGGATGGTTCTCCGGCGTGTTGAGGGCGGTGAAGTTGTGGAAGTCGTCCTCGATCTCCGGGCCGTCGGCGACCGCGAAGCCGAGCGAGCGGAACAGCGTCTCGACCCGTTCCATCACGCGTGTGATCGGGTGCAGGCCGCCGGCGCCGGCGCCGCGACCCGGCAACGACACGTCGACCGCCTCGGCCGCGAGCGCGCGCGCGAGCTTCTCGTCGGCGAGCGCCTCGCGGCGGCGGTTCAACGCGGCCTCGAGCGCCGCCTTGGCCTCGTTGATGCGCACGCCCGCCGCGGGACGCTCGGCTGGCGGCAGTTTGCCGAGCGCCTTCAGTGCGTCGGTCAGCGCGCCGGTACGACCGAGAAAGCGCGCCTTGGCGTTCTCGAGCGCGGCCGGATCCTGGCACGCGTCGAAGGCGCCCTGCGCGTCGCCGACGATGCGGGCGAGGGCGTCGGCAGTGGAGCCAGGCGCGTCGGGGGAGTGGTTCATGGGGTCGATGGCACCACGTCGTCTCGGGGCGCGTCCTGCGCCGGACCCGCCGCGGCGCCCGAGATTCCGCGGCGAAAAAAAAGGGAGGCGATCATCGCCTCCCTTGTTTGCGGGTGCTGCGTCAGGCCAGGGAAGCCTTGGCCTGCTCCGCGATCTTCGCAAAGGCCGCCTTGTCGTACACCGCGAGGTCCGCGAGTACCTTGCGGTCGATGTCGATCTCCGCTTTGGTGAGGCCGTTCATGAACACGCTGTAGGTCATGCCCAGCTCGCGCACCGCCGCATTGATGCGGGCGATCCAGAGCGCGCGGAACTCGCGCTTCTTCTGCCGGCGGTCGCGGTACGCGTACTGGCCGGCCTTCATCACCGCTTCCTTGGCGATGCGGTAGACGTTCTTGCGACGGCCGCGGAATCCCTTGGCCTGGTCGAGGACCTTCTTGTGCCGCGCGCGGGCGGTCACGCCACGTTTGACTCGGGGCATGTCGTCTCTCCCTTACGCGTACGGCAACATCGCGCGCACCGAGTCCATGTTGGTCGCATGGACGCCGGTGGCACCGCGAAGCTGGCGCTTGTTCTTGGTCGACTTCTTGGTGAGGATGTGGCGCTTGAAGGCCTGGCCGCGCTTTACGCTGCCGCTGCCCCGCACGCGCAGGCGCTTCTTGGCGCCCGACTTGGTCTTCATCTTCGGCATGATGCCCTTCCTTATTTGCTGCCCACGGGGGTGCTCTCCTGCGCCGGCGGCTTCGCCTGCGACCTGGGAGAGGCTTCTGCGCCGTCCTTCGACGGCTTACCGGCCTCGGGCTTGTTGGAATGATTGGAGTGCTGCTTCGGTGCCTGCACCTGCACCTTCTTCGGGGCCAGCAACATCACCATCTGCCGCCCTTCCATCCGCGGGAACGACTCGACGACGCTGTGCGGCTCGAGGTCGGCCTTGATCCGCTCGAGCAGCCGCACCCCGAACTCCTGGTGCGCCATCTCGCGGCCGCGGAAGCGCAGCGTGATCTTGGCCTTGTCGCCTTCGCCCAGGAAGCGGATCAGGTTGCGCAACTTGATCTGGTAGTCGCCTTCGTCCGTACCCGGACGAAACTTGACTTCCTTCACCTGGATCTGCTTCAGCTTGAGCTTGGCCTCGTGCTGCTTCTTCGCCTCCCGGTACTTGAACTTGCCGTAATCCATGATCCGGCACACCGGAGGCTCGGCCATCGGCGCGATCTCGACCAGGTCGAGTTCGGCCGCTTCGGCCTTGGCCATGGCTTCGGCGAGCGCAACGATGCCGAGCTGCTCGCCCTCCGCACCGACGAGGCGAATCTCCGGCGCGTTGATCTCGCCGTTGAGACGCTGATGCTGCTTATCGAGAGCTATGTGACGATCTCCTGTAAACGACAAAAAACGGCCATGCCCCGACGGACGCGCCGTGCCGCAATTCGCTTACGAATCAGGCACTAGCAGCGCGCCGCGACCTCGTCTCGGAGGCGCGCCAGCAAGGTTTCCATGGGCATCGAGCCCAGGTCCTCGCCGCCGCGGGTACGCACGGCCACCGTTTTCGCCTGCGCTTCCTTGTCGCCGATGATCAGCTGGTAAGGCAGCTTTTGCAGGCTATGTTCTCGAATTTTATAGGTTATTTTCTCGTTCCGCAAATCGGCGACCGCGCGGATCCCGGCAACCTTCAGCGCGGCGGTTACCTCCTCGGCATACGGCGCGACCCGGTCCGTGATGGTCAGGACGACCGCCTGCAACGGGGCGAGCCAGAGCGGCATGGCGCCGGCGTGGTGCTCGATCAGGATGCCGATGAAGCGCTCCATCGATCCGACGATGGCGCGATGCAGCATCACCGGTACCTTGCGGGTGTTGTCCTCGGCCACGTACTCGGCGCCGAGGCGCCCGGGCAACTGGAAGTCGACCTGCATCGTGCCGACCTGCCAGCTGCGGCCGATCGAGTCCTTGAGGTGGTACTCGATCTTCGGGCCGTAGAACGCGCCTTCGCCCGGAAGCTCCTGCCACTGCGCGGCGGACGCGCGCAGCGCGTCGCGCAGCGCGTCCTCGGCGCGATCCCACTGCTCGTCGCTGCCGATGCGGGGCGTGGGCCGCAGCGCGAGCTTGACGACGATGTCCTCGAAGCCGAAGTCGCGGTAGACCGCGAGCGATTGTTTGTGGAACGCCACGCATTCGGGCTCGATCTGCGCGGGCTCGCAGAAGATGTGGCCGTCGTCCTGCGTGAAAGCGCGCACGCGCATGATGCCGTGCAGCGCGCCCGAGGGCTCGTTGCGGTGGCACGCGCCGAACTCGCCGTAGCGCAGCGGCAGGTCGCGGTAGCTGCGCAGGTTCGCGTTGAAGATCTGGATGTGACCCGGGCAGTTCATCGGCTTGATCGCGAAGTCGCGCTTCTCCGACTCGGTCGTGAACATGTTGTCGCGGTAGTTCTGCCAGTGCCCGGACTTTTCCCACAGCGACCGGTCGAGCACCTGCGGCGTCTTCACCTCGAGGTAGCCGTGCTCGCGGTAGATGCGGCGCATGTACTGCTCGACTTCCTGCCAGATCGACCAGCCCTTCGGGTGCCAGAACACCATGCCCGGCGCCTCGTCCTGCAGGTGGAAGAGGTCGAGCGCGCGTCCGAGCCGCCGGTGGTCGCGCTTCTCGGCCTCCTCGATGCGGTGCAGGTACGCCTCGAGGTCCTCCTTCTTCGCCCACGCGGTGCCATAGACCCGCTGCAGCATCTCGTTCTTCGAGTCGCCGCGCCAGTAGGCACCGGCGAGCTTGGTCAGCTTGAACACCTTGAGCTTGCCGGTCGACGGCACGTGCGGGCCCCGGCAGAGGTCGGTGAAACCGCCCTCGCGGTAGAGCGAGATCGGCTCGTCGCTCGGAATGGACGCGATGATCTCGGCCTTGTAGTGCTCGCCCAGGCCCTCGAAGTACTTCACCGCGTCATCGCGCGGCATGAGCTCGCGCACGACGGGCTCGTCGCGCTTCGCGAGTTCCGCCATGCGCTTCTCGATCGCGGCCAGGTCGTCGGGCGTGAACGGACGCTTGTAGCTGAAGTCGTAGTAGAAGCCATCCTCGATCACCGGGCCGATCGTCACCTGCGCGTCAGGGAAGAGCTCCTTGACGGCGTAGGCGAGGAGATGCGCAGTCGAGTGGCGGATGATCTCGAGGCCCTCGGGGTCGCGCTCGGTGACGATCGCGACGTCGGCGTCGCGGTCGATGACCTGCGAGGTGTCGACGAGCTTGCCGTCGACCTTGCCGGCGAGCGCCGCCTTGGCGAGGCCGGGGCCGATCGCAGCGGCGACCGCGGCGACGGTCACGGGAGCGTCGAACTGACGGACGGAGCCGTCGGGAAGTCGGATGTCGGGCATGGCGGAGTTTCCTGTGTCGGGCGCGGCCCGCGCGGCGCACGTCGGCCGGGCACGGGGCGAAAAAAATGCGGCGCGAGCCGCATCTCTTCCCTGCAACGGACGTGCGGACTCGAGCGCTGGCTCAGTCGGTCTCCCGTCGCGTTCGCGGTGTCATAACGCTGCCTTTCCGTGCTTCCGGCGTGGCCCTTGCAGGAGGCGTCGGGCAGGGGTACCCAAGCTCCTCGAACTGCCGGAAATTATACCTCGGCGCGTGGCGGGTCCGGCGTGTTCGGGCCGGCCCGGATGGCTGTCGACTGTCGCCGGCGCAACACCGCAGCCGCCGCGACGGTCGGCAACGGGGCGGCTGCTGCCGACGGGATACACTCCGAGGCTACTTCGGCACGGCAGCTTTATGTTCCCTCGCCATTCGATGATGCGCCCGTGAATCCGATGCGCGCCGAAACGCCGACGAATCCGACTTCCCGACTGCGGCGCCTCTGGCTGAGCGCTGGCGTCCTGTTGGTCGTGCTGGTGTTCTTTCTCTCGCTCCGACCGGAGCCAGCCGAACCGCCGCCGCAGGGTCTCGACAAGTTCGAGCACGTGCTCGCGTATGGCGTGCTCATGTCCTGGTTTGCGCACCTGGAGCCCGCGCGCAGCGGTCGATGGCGCCTGGCGTTTGGCCTCGTAGGGATGGGCGTCGCGATCGAGTGCCTGCAGGGACTCATCGGCCATCGGCAGTTCTCCGTCGCCGACATGGGGGCCAACGGCCTGGGCGTGTTGGCCGGGTGGCTTGCGTCGCCGCCGCGGACGCCCGATGTGCTGCGGTTGCTCGAGGTGCGCACGTCGCACGGGCGACGCTGATTCCAATTCGAAAGCTGCCCGTGTCCGCTCGATTGGTTCCGTTCGATTCCCGTGGCTGACCGCACGCGCGAACAGGACCTGCTGCTCTGCTGCTCGCCGACGCGTGCCGAGGCGGCGACCCGCGAACGCATCGAAGCGGTGCTGGGCGGTGACGTCGACTGGGATAGCTTCCTGCAGCTGGCGAACGTCCAGCAGGTGACGCCACTGGTCGCCTCGATGCTCTGCGGCTCCTTCGCATCCCGATGCCCGCCGGAGGTCGTGGAGCGCCTGCGGTCCGACGCGCGCGCGGTGGCGATGCATGGCCTTCGACTCGCGCGCGGGCTGGCCGACGTCCTCGATCTCTTCGCGGCCCATGGGATACCGGTCATCCCCTGCAAGGGCCCCACGCTGTCGGCCATGGCCTACGGCCAGCTGGGACTGCGCCAATTCGGCGACCTCGACGTCTGGGTCCATCCCTGGGACTACCGCTTCCAGGTCCCCGACATGCTCGCAGCGGACGGCTGGGTGCCCGTGGCGGATTACAGCTGGGAGCGCAGCTTTCGCCACCCCGGTCGCGACATCTTCCTGGACGTACACCAGGCGCTGACCCATCGCCCGTTCACGCCGTTCTCGCTGCGTTTCGACGTGGCGCTGCGGCGCGGTGTGGACGTCGACATCGGGGGCAGGCGCGCAAGGACACTGGCTGCACCCGATCTCCTCGTGGTGCTCTGTGTTCAGCTCGCGAAGGACGCCGGCGAAGAGCGCGACGGACCACCGCTCATCAAGGTCTGCGACATCGCGGAGTTGATGCGCAGTAACCCGGAGCTCGATTGGCATGCGACCGTTCGCATCGCCCGGGACGAGGGCGCACTGCACGTGCTCTGCCTGGGCGTGGCGGTCGCCGCGAAGCTCGTGGGGACGCGCGTCCCGGAGGAGATCGAAACGGTGGTCCGCACGATCCCGCAACTCGATTCGCTGGTGCGGCACGTCGAAGAGCGGATCTTCGACGATGGCCATCGGCGTTACACACGTCCCGAATGGCTGGATCGTTTCACCTGGAACGCTGCAATACGCGAGCGGTTCCGCGATCGGAACCGCACGATACTGGCACTCGCGCAGGACGTGTTCGTGCCGAACGAGCCCGAATACGCGCTCGTGCGGCTGCCGAAGCCGCTCTTTCCGCTGTACCGGATCGTGAGGCCCGCGCGGCTCGCGTGGAAGTATTTCCGGCTTGCGCTGGGAATGCGGCCAGACGGCACTACGAAACGATAGCTGGCCACTGCTTCCCACCCTGCCCACGACCTCAAGCGGTATGGGTTCGCCCGCAATGGGTGCGCCTAATTGACGTCTGTATTGCAGCTGCAGTTCACCATGCCCGACGCAGGAAGACTCACGGCCGCAATCACCGGCACGACCCATCCGGCTTTCAACAACATGCGCTTTGAGCTCGAGATGCGTTCGGCGGGGCCACTGTCGACCGCGCCATCGTGAGACATGTATTGGTCTTTGCCGTGTTCGTTCATCGTCGCTCCACTTCGTGTAGCCCACACCGATTGCACAAACAAGTGCAAGCGCATGGCCCGTGCGCTGTAGTGCAAGCGCGATCCGTGCCAATCGCGAAAACGCCCCGAAATCATGCCGGCGACATCGCACGGCAACGGCTGGCGTAATCCGGTTCGACGCCGACGCCGCAGGGCAAGCGACGCCGGTGGTGTACAGACGCGCGGCTACGCGCCGACCAAGCGCTGCGCGATCAGGCGGGGAGGTGG
>Ga0105096_10000086_pt1 | contig 21803 bp, 22 predicted proteins | sample PPLLak3cmMay2015_FD_87036 | JGI IMG/M metagenome (GOLD analysis project Ga0105096, IMG submission 87036) | Freshwater sediment microbial communities from Prairie Pothole Lake near Jamestown, North Dakota, USA - PPLs Lake P7 Core (1) Depth... | ecosystem: Environmental > Aquatic > Freshwater >... | reverse complement strand
CTGCTCCTTAAACGGCCAAGCTTACTGTTTTGGCGGCGCAATTGCAGCGTCGACCTTGCCCCGCTGGGCCCGGTGCACGGCCAGCCCGGCGGTCCACGGGGTGAAGCCCTGCAGGAAGACTTCACTGACCATCAGGCTGCGGCCAGCGATAACAAAGCGCGAGCGCCTGCCCCAGGCGGGAACGTCCTGCCGCAGCTGCGGTGGCAGGTAGTCACTGTCCCCGGCCATCCTTGCCAGCTCGAACGGGCTGCGATGCATCCCCGGGTGTTTGAACAGGATGGCCCCCAGCGACCGGTTTTGCAGATAGCGCAAACGGGTGAGGTCGCCACTCAGACTGGCGATGGGAAAAACGCTGCGCGCAAACACCACGGTACGACCGGCCAGCATCAGGCCGACCTCCCGCACCAGTGCCCGCTGCCGGGCCGGCACCCCCAGCAGCTTGCTCTCCGACAGCAGGGGCAACTGCCAGCCCTGGTACAGGCGCTGTACCCGGAACTCCCCCAGGTTCAGTTCAATCAGGCGAACCGTGAGCGAGCTGTCATCGAGCAACCAGTGGCGGCAGGTCGAGGGCAATTCTGCAGCGGTGTAGAGTTGCATCGCACGCCAGTGCGGCTCGCTGCGGATCGGGCGCGGGATGGGTTGCTCTGGCACGGTAACGCGGGCTCTTTTGCAGGCTGCACAAGCCCAGAGGATGCGCGATCGGGCGGGTGCACGCAAGCCCGCTTCTACCCCGGGTTCCCGCGGGGGCCGGTACAAAGTTCTTGCACAATTTTTACACAACCCTATAGTGTGGCGATCCAAATTTTGACCCTGTTTCCGCGCTCGGAAATGACTACAGCGATGCTTTGAGCGTCGCGGAATGTGCCGCCAGACGGGCGGAAAAACAAAGCGAGAAGCGACATGAGCAAATATGAATGTATCGTCTGCGGCCTGATCTACGATGAGAAACTGGGCTGGCCGGATGATGGCATTGCCCCCGGTACCAGGTGGGAAGATGTACCCGAGGACTGGTTGTGTCCCGACTGCGGGGTGGGCAAGGAAGATTTCGAATTGCTGGAGGAGGCGCCGCTGGATGAAACGCCGCACCACCAGGAACCGGTGGCCGATAAAGTACATGCACCGGTGGTGATTCTGGGCACCGGCCTTGCAGGTTATGGGCTGGCCAAGGAGTTTCGCAAATGCGACGACAGCACGCCGCTGATCCTCATCACCTCCGATGATGGCCGCTCCTACTCCAAGCCCATGCTGTCCACCGGCTATACCAAGAACCACAGCGCCAACGACCTGGCGCAGCTGGACGCGGGCAGTATGGCCCGGTTGCTCAAGGCCAGTGTCTGGACCATGACCCGGGTCAACGAGATCGATACCGCGCAGCAGCTGATCAAGGTGGGCGATGCCCAGACTGCCATCCACTACAGCAAACTGGTACTCGCGGTGGGCGCGGAGGTTATCAGCCCGCCCCTGCAGGGGGATGCCCTGGAGCGGGTCTACTCGGTCAATGATCTGCTCGACTACGACGATTTCCGCACCGCCGTGGCCAAGAACAATGTCAGGAAGGTCTGTATTATCGGCGGCGGCCTGATCGGCTGTGAATTTACCAATGACCTGATCAATGGCGGTTTCGAAGTGGAGGCGGTGGACCCGTTGGGTTACTGCCTGCCCACACTGCTGCCCGAGGCCGCGGGTAAGGCGGTACAGGCTGCGCTCGAGGCGAAGGGTGCGAAATTCCATTTCGGCCCGCTGGTGACCGCCGTGAACAAGGCCGCCAGCGGTGTGCTGGTCAGCCTCAACAACGGCGCCACTATCGCCGCCGATATTGTCGTCTCCGCCGTGGGCGTGCGCCCGCGTACCGCCCTTGCCAGGGCGTCGGGTATCGCCACCAACCGCGGCATCGTGACCAACCGTCTGCTGGCAACCAGCGCGCCCAATGTCTACGCCATGGGCGATTGCGCCGAGGTGAACGGCCATGTGCTGGTGTATGTGGCGCCACTGATGGCGGCGGCACGCGCGCTGGCCAGGACCCTTGCTGGCGAGCCCACCGAAGTCAGCTATCCCGCCATGCCGGTAACCATCAAGACGCCCGCCTGCCCGGTGGTGGTGGCGCCACCGGCGCCGGGTGCCCAGGGCGCCTGGTCGATAACGGCCGAGGGCACCAATGTGAAGGCCGAGTTCCGCGATCCCGCCGGCAAGCTGCTGGGCTTTGCCCTCACCGGCGAGGCAACCAAAGACAAGACGGCCCTGCAGAAGGAACTGCCGGCCATCATGGCCTGATGGAGTCCGGGGCGGGCGGGTCCGCGGTTGAGGTCGAAGCCCATATCCGCACCTGGCTGGCCGATTGTGTGGTCGGCCTGAACCTCTGCCCCTTCGCGCGCCCCCTGCTGGGCGCGGCGAGACTGCGAATTGCTATCTGTGGCGAAACACGGCCACACACCCTGCGGCAGGCCTTTTTGCAGGAGCTCGACCTGCTGCAGCGCAGCACCGAGGAGGAGGTCGCCACCACGCTGCTGGCGTTTCCCGCCGCCCTGGGCGATTTTCGCGACTACCTGGATTTTCTCGATGAGGCCCAGTCCCTGCTGGAGGAGGCGGGCCTGCGAGGTGTGGTGCAGCTGGCGAGCTTCCACCCCCGCTACCTGTTCGCCGGGGAGCCGGTAGACGGGGCCAGCCACTACAGCAATCGCGCGCCCTATCCGCTGCTTCACCTGCTGCGGGAGGACATGTTGAGCAGGGTGCTGGCGGACGATGCCGCTGCCGACGAGATTCCCGACCGCAATATCGCCACCCTCGAGGCGATTGGCACTGTGGCGCTGGAGCGGCGCTGGCGCGAACTCTTCAGTTAGACGTTGCCGAAGGCCTGTTTTGCACCGGTCCAGCGCTGTACCAGTGCGCCGGCAAGCTCGGGATAGCGCTGGCGGATCAGGGCGGCGATGACCTGCACCTCGTCCAGCAGGTGGCTGTGGGCCGGTAGCTGGGCGATGCGAAATTCCATCAGGCCGGTCTGGCGGGTGCCCAGTACCTCCCCCGGCCCGCGCAGCTCCAGGTCCCTTTCCGCGATGTAAAACCCGTCGCAGCTGTCGCGCAGGGCGATCAGCCGCTCCCTGCCCGAGGCCGACAGGGGCGCCTGGTACAGCATCACGCAATGGCTGGCCGCGCTGCCCCGGCCGACCCTGCCCCGCAACTGGTGCAGCTGCGCCAGGCCCAGGCGCTCAGGATTCTCGATGATCATCAGGCTGGCATTGGCCACATCCACGCCCACCTCGATAACGGTGGTGGCCACCAGCATGGCCAGCTCGCCGCTCTTGAACGCGGCCATGACCGACTCCTTGTCCGCCGGTTTCATGCGGCCGTGGACCAGGCCGATGGCGAGCTCGGGCAGGGCCAGTCGCAGTTCCGCCGCGGTCGCCTCCGCCGCCTGCGCCTGCAGCGCGTCACTTTCCTCGATCAGGGTGCAAACCCAGTAGGCCTGCCGGCCCTGGCCGCAGGCCGCCGCCACCCGCTCCACCACCTGGTCGCGACGCGCGTTGTCGATCAGTACCGTGGTGATGGCCTGGCGCCCCGGCGGCAGCTCGTCGATGACCGAGCAGTCCAGGTCGGCATAGGCCACCATGGAGAGGGTGCGCGGAATCGGTGTGGCAGTCATTACCAGCTGATGTGGCTTGCCCTGCCCCGGGGCGCCCTTGGCGGTGAGCGCCAGCCGCTGGTGGACGCCGAAGCGGTGTTGCTCGTCGACGATGACCAGGCCCAGGCGGTGAAACCTCACGTCCTGCTGGAACAGGGCATGGGTGCCTATCACCAGGTCCGCCTCGCCGCTTGCGATGCGCTGCAGGGCCGCCTCCCTTTTTTTCCCCTTCAGGCGGCCACTCAGCCACTCCATGCCAATCGACAGGGGCTGGAACCAGTTGCTGAAACTCGCCCGGTGCTGCTCCGCCAGGATCTCGGTAGGCGCCATGATGGCCACCTGATAGCCGTTGGCAATGGCCTGCAGGGCGGCGCCCGCGGCGACCAGGGTCTTGCCCGAGCCCACATCCCCCTGCACCAGGCGCAGCATGGGGACCGGAAGGGCGAGGTCGGCGCCGATTTCCGCCAGCACCCGCTGCTGGGCGCCGGTGGGCTGGAAGGGCAGGGTCGCGAGGAAAGCCTCCAGCCGGACGCTATCGAGGGGCATGGCCGGAGCCCCTTCCTCCCGCTGGTGTTGGCGCAGTCGCTGCAGCGCCAGGTTGTGCGCCACCAGCTCCTCCAGCGCCAGGCGCTGCTGGGCCGGATGCCGTCCCTCTCGCAGCAGTTGCTGGGGGGCGTTGGGCGGCGGTGCGTGCAGGTACTCCAGTGCACGGGCCAGGTCGTAGGGATGTTGCCCCGGGGGCAGCAGGTCCTGTGGCGGCTCCCGTTGCAGGCGGGCCAGGGCCTGGCCGCAAAGATTGCGCCACTGGTTCTGGCCGATACCATCGGTAGTGGGGTAAATGGGTGTAAGCGCCTGCTCGATAGCGCGCTCCCCGCCCTCGAGGGGGCGGTATTCCGGGTGGAACATCTCGAGGCCACTGCCGCCGCGGCGCACCTGGCCGAAGCAGCGCAGCCGGATACCCGGTTTGAAGCTGTTCTTCTGGGCCGCGGAGAAATGGAAGAAGCGCAGGGTCAGGGTACCGCTGCCATCCTGGATGCGCGCCACCAGGCTGCGGCGCCGTCCGAAAACGATGTCGGCGACGCGCACCTCACCTTCGACCACCACATCGTCACCCTCTCTCGCCGCGGCGATGGGGGTCACCCGGGTGCGATCCTGGTAGCGCAGGGGCAGGTGGAACAGCAGATCCTCGACCTGGTGCACGCCGTAGTCCGCGAGCCTGGCCGCGAGCCTGGGTCCCACTCCGCGCAGCTCGCGCACCGGTATGCGCGCTATGCCAGAATTTTTCAGGGTCATGGTGAGTGGTCCGGGGCGGGGCTGCGTATAGTGTAACCAGTGAGGGAAAGCATAATGAAGACCAATTCCATTCTATTTGTCGGCTGCGGTGACCTGGGCGCTCGCAGCGGGACGCTGCTGCTCGAGAGCGGCTGGCGGGTAGCGGGCCTGCGGCGTGAGCCGGCGCGCCTGCCTGCGGGATTTACCGGGTTCGCAGGGGATTACACCCAGCCGGATGGCCTCGACTTCATCGCCGCCCTGCAGCCGGAGTTCGTGGTGGTCACTGCCAATCCCAGCGATCGCTCGGTAGAGGGCTATCGCCGGGGTTTCACCCTGGGCGCACAAAACCTGCTGGCGGGGCTTGGCGGCCACAAACCCAGGGCAGTGCTGTGGGTGTCCAGCACCCGGGTCTATGCCGAACGGGACGGCGGCTGGGTGGATGAGGCCAGTGCCCTGGCAGAGGATGACCCCCGGGCCCTGGCCATGGTCGCCGCTGAACAGCTCCTGCTGGACTCGCCCCATGCGGCCAGCGTGGTTCGCTTCGCCGGCATCTACGGTGACCCGAAGGGACGCCTGCTGGAGCGGATCAGGCGCGGCGAGTTGTGCCCCCGGCAGCCGCTGCGCTACGGCAATCGCATTCACCGGGATGACTGTGCGGGGTTTCTCTGTCACCTGCTGGAGCGAGTCCGCACGGGGGCGGGACTGGCCCCGGTCTATAACGGGGTGGATGACCTGCCTGCCGCGCAGTACGAGGTCGAAACCTGGCTGGCGCAGGCGCTGGGGGTTGCTGCTGAGGCGCCCCAGATCCAGGCAGCCAGCGCCCGGGAAACCATGATTGAAGGACACAAGCGCTGTAGTAACCACTTACTTCACGCCAGTGGCTACCAGCTGCGGTATCCGGATTACCGCAGCGGCTACGGCGCGGTGCTGGCCGCTGCGCGCTAGCGCCGGGCGCGGTTAGCGGACTATATCGCGAGGATGGCCTCCACCTCGATATCCACTCCCCTGGGGAGGGCCGCGACCTGGACACAAGCCCGGGCCGGGTAGGGGGCGCAGAGGAAGCTCGCCATCACCTCGTTGACCGCGGCAAAATGGGCCAGGTCGGTGAGGGATATATTGATCTTTACCGCGTGGTTGAGGCTTCCCCCCGCGGCCTCGGCCACCGCCGCCAGGTTGCTGAAAACCTGCCTGGCCTGGGCGCGGATGTCACCTGTTACCAGCTCCATGGACCCTGGCACCAGCGGAATCTGGCCTGACAACCACACGGTGTTGCCGACCTTGATCGCCTGGGAGTAGGGACCGATTGCCTCGGGCGCGGCGGGTGTGGAAATGACGGCGCGGTTGCTCACTTTGCTCTCCTGCGGTAGTGGATTAAAGCAGTCTTTCAATTCTTGATGCGGGTGACCTTGCGCACGGAGTTGATCGCGCGCAGGCGCTTCATGATATGGGCCAGGTGCACCCGGTTGCGCACCGGCATCTCCATGTCGACATAGGTGAACTGGTAGTCCTTGTCCTCGGTGGATATCTTCTCGATGTTCACCCCCATGCTGTTGATGCGGGTCGCGATCACCGCAATCATGCCCCGGCGGTTCTCGACCTCGATGCGCAATTCCACCGTGTACTCGCCCTCAACCCGCTCGTCCCAGCGCAGCGCCACCAGGCGTTCGCTCTTTTCCCGCATCTCCCCCAGGTTCCGGCAGCGCTCGCGGTGAACCACTACACCCTTTTCGGAGCTGAGGTAGCCCTCGATGGGGTCACCCGGGATGGGATGGCAGCAACGGCCGTAATTGACCATAAAGCCCTCGGTGCCGCGAATGGCCACCGGCAGCACCGTGTCTTTCGCGCCGGCCGGGTCTGCGCCCAGCCCGCCCAGCAGTTGCTGGGCGGTGATTGCAGGCAGGCGGTTGCCCCTGGCAATCTGCTCCAGCAGGTCGTCCAGCTGGGCGTAGTGGTTGCGCGCGAGATAGTCCACCAGCTGGTCGGCCGGCAGCTGGTCGAGGCTCTGGCTGAACGCGGCCAGGGCCCGGTCCAGCAGGCGGCGCCCCAGTGCGATCGAATCTTCCTTGGTCTGGTTCTTGAGAAAGTGGCGAATATTGGTGCGGGCCTTGGCCGACACGGCGTAGTTGAACCAGGAGGGGTTGGGGGTGGCACCGGGGGCGGTCAGGATTTCCACGGTTTCACCGCTCTGCAGCGGTTCAGACAGGGGCGCGAGGCGACGATTGATCCGGCAGGCCACGCAGCTGTTGCCGACATCGGTGTGCACCGCGTAGGCGAAATCGACCGCGGTCGCACCCCGGGGCAACTCGAGAATCCTGCCCTTGGGGGTGAATACGTAGATTTCATCGGGAAACAGGTCGATCTTGACGTGCTCGATAAACTCCAGGGAGTTGCCGGCCCTCTGCTGCATCTCCAGCAGGCCCTGCACCCACTCGCGGGCGCGGGCATGGCTGCCATTGGTGGTCTGGCCATCGGTCTTGTACAGCCAGTGCGCGGCGATACCGTTGTTGGCCATGGCCTCCATCTCCCGGGTGCGAATCTGGATTTCAATCGGCACCCCGTGCATACCCATCAGCACAGTATGCAGCGACTGGTAGCCATTGGCCTTGGGAATGGCGATGTAATCCTTGAATTCCCCCGGGACCGGCTTGTACAGGCTGTGGATACAGCCCAGCACCCGGTAGCAGGTGTCAACCGAGTCCACGACGATGCGAAAGGCGTAGATGTCCATGATCTCGGAGAAGGATTTGCGCTTGGACTTCATCTTCTTGTAGATGCTGTAGAGGTGCTTTTCGCGGCCGATCACCTCTACATCGTGCCCCTCCTGGGCCAGGGTGCTCTCGATCTGGTGACGGATCTTGTCCACCAGCTCCTTGCGGTGGCCCCGGGCCCTGCGCAGGGCAGCGTCGATGCGGCGGGCCCGCATGGGGTAGAGTGCGTTGAAGCCCAGGTCCTCAAACTCCATGCGCACGGTATTCATCCCCAGGCGCATGGCGATAGGGGCGTAGATATCGAGGGTTTCCTTGGCAATGCGGCGGGCCTTGCCGCTCTGGAGCACCCCGAGGGTGCGCATGTTGTGCAGGCGGTCCGCGAGTTTGACCAGGATAACCCGGATATCGCGGGCCATGGCCAGGGCCATTTTCTGGAAATTCTCCGCCTGCCTTTCTTCCAGGGTCTCGAATTCCATCTGGGTGAGCTTGCTGACGCCGTCGACCAGCTCGGCCACCGTCGGGCCAAACTGCTTGCCGATGGCTGACTTGGGTATGCCCGTGTCCTCGATGACATCGTGCAACATGGCCGCCATCAGGCTCTGGTGGTCCATGTGCATGTCGGCGAGGATGCCGGCAACCGCCAGGGGGTGGGTCACATACTCTTCACCACTGCGTCGAACCTGGCCGAAATGGGCCTGTTCGGCGAAGTAGTAGGCGCGCTTTACGTGGTTGGCCTGCTCGGGATTGAGATAACTGCGGAGGGTGGAGTCGAGGGCATCAATGGTTTGCATTGCTGATCAGCGGTCCTGATGCCCCGGGACACTAGAGGGCCTCGCTGGCCTCCATGACGTCCGCGAGCTCTTGCTCGGCGTCCAGCTCGTCCTCGCGCAGGAGGATGTCAGGGGTGATAAAGCCTTCAGCGATTTCGCGCAGGGCTATGACGGTGGGCTTGTCTGATTCTTCCTGGACCATAGGGTCCTTGCCGCCAGTCGCCATTTGCCGTGCCCGCTTGCTGGCCACCATGACCAGTTCGAAACGGTTCGCGACATGTTCCAGACAATCTTCAACAGTTACACGTGCCATTACCTGATACTTCCCATAGTAAGTTTGCCGAAGGCGGCGGAACCGCAAATTATACCCCTAACCCCCCAGGGGGCGTCCAGAGTGAATTATGCCCGCCCCGGGCCGGGGCGGTTTCAGCGCAGCAGGTCCTGCAGCAACTCCGCCAGCTCCACCTGTTGGCGCGAGGTCCGCAGTCGCTGGCAGGCGACGATGGCCTGCAACTCGGCCAGGGCCCGGTCGAAGTCCTGGTTGACCACGAGGTAATCGCCCTCAACGTAGTGGGACATCTCCTCCACGGCCTCGGCCATACGCGCGGCGATGATGGCGCTGTCGTCCTGCCCGCGCGCCGTCAGGCGCTGTTGCAACGTTGCCCGCGACGGGGGAAGAATAAAAATAGCCTGGGTTCGGGGCATCAGCCTCTTTACCTGCTGGGCACCCTGCCAGTCGATCTCGAGAATGACGTCGATCCCCGCGCGCAGTTGCTGCTCGACCCACGCCTGGGAAGTACCGTACAGGTTCCCGAAGACCTGGGCGTGCTCGAGGAACTCGGTGCGCGCCAGCATGGACTGGAAGGTCGCGGCATCAATGAAGTGATAGTCGACCCCGTCGGTCTCGCCCGGGCGCCTGGGGCGGGTGGTGTGGGACACGGAAACGCGCAACTGCCGGTCGTGCCGGATGAGGGCGTTGACCAGGCTGGTCTTGCCGGCGCCGGAGGGGGCGGATACGGTGAAAAGTGTCCCTGTGCTGCTCATGGAAGTCCTGTCCCAGGCACTGCGCCGGGCTTGTTATTCAATGTTCTGGATCTGTTCGCGCATCTGCTCGATGAGAACCTTGAGCTCGACCGACTGTTGGGTGGTGCTGCTGGCGATTGACTTCGAAGACAGGGTATTGGCCTCGCGGTTCAGCTCCTGCATCAGGAAGTCCAGCCGCCTGCCGCACGGCCCGCCTGTTTCCATTGTGCGGCGCACCTCGCCGACGTGGGCATCCAGTCGATCCAGTTCCTCGTCCACATCCGCTTTTTGCGCCAGGTGTACCAGCTCCTGCTCCAGTCGGTCGCGATCGACCTGTATCTCCAGTTCCGCTATCCGTGCGCTGATTCGGTCTCGCTGTTGCTGCAGCAGGGTCGGCAGCAGCTTGCGGGTTGCCGCCACCGCGGTCTCCACCTGCTGCAGCCGCTCCAGTACCAGGCCCGCCAGTTTTTCGCCTTCGCGCTGGCGTGCTGCCAGCAGGTTGTCCATGGTCGCGCGGAACAGGCTTTCTGCGGATTGTTGCAGTTCCTCTTCGAAATTGTCATCGGCGGCGCAGATACCCGGAAACTGCAACACGTCCAATGCGCTGGGCGGGCGCACCCCGGGCATTCGCTGGCTGATGATATCTGCGGCCGCCACCAGCTGTTCGAGCCGCTCGGAGTTGATTCTCAGCGCGCTGTCGCCCGAGGGATGACCCTGCAGGCGCAGCAGGCAGTCGAGCTTGCCCCTGTTTATTGCGGACCCCGCCAGCGTCCGCAGGCGATGTTCCAGGGATCGCAGGGCGTCGGGCAGCTTGAAGCTGCAATCCAGGTAGCGGTGGTTTACCGAGCGCAATTCGACCGTGAGGATGCCATGGCCGGTAGCCAGGCTCTCGCGGGCAAAGGCGGTCATACTGTGAATCATTCGGTCATCCGCGTGAAATTTCGAGCGCGTTGAGTGTACCAGCTTGTCTAAGGGGCTTACAGTTCAGCCCGAGCCTTCAGCCCGAGCCTGCGCGGCGGTATGCAAGGTGTTTTGCCCCCGCTGCGATGTGCTCTGGCGTATACTCCGCACGTCAATCCAGCGGAGCCAGTCCATGCAACGACCCAGTGGCCGCAAGCCATCGCAACTGCGGGAAATCACCATCACCCGCAACTACACCCGCCACGCCGAGGGTTCCGTGCTGATCGGGTTTGGCGATACCAGGGTGATCTGCACCGCTTCAGTGGAGCAGGGCGTACCCCGCTTTATGCGCGGCAAGGGGCGCGGCTGGGTGACCGCGGAGTATGGCATGTTGCCGCGCTCCACCGGCACCCGCATGGCGCGGGAGGCGAGCCAGGGCAAACAGGGTGGGCGCACGGTCGAAATCCAGCGGCTGATCGGGCGCTCGCTGCGCGCGGCGGTCGACCTGGCCAAGCTGGGGGAGTACACCATTAATGTGGACTGCGACGTCATCCAGGCCGATGGGGGGACGCGCACCGCGGCCATCACCGGGGCCTGTGTCGCGCTGGTGGATGCCATCAACCATCTCCAGCGCCAGAAGCTGGTCACCCAGGACCCGCTGCTGCAGATGGTCGCGTCGGTGTCCGTCGGTGTGTACCAGGGCCTGCCCGTGCTGGACCTGGATTACCCCGAGGATTCGGCCGCGGATACGGATATGAATGTCGTAATGGGGGAGTCAGGCGGTTTTATCGAGGTGCAGGGCACCGCCGAAGGTGCGCCGTTCGCTCGGGACCAGCTCAACGTCATGCTGGACCTGGCAGCGCAGGGCATCAGCGAGTTGATCGCCATGCAGAAGGCCGCGCTGGCGGGTTGAGCGGCCTAGATCTCGATATCGTAGTCCATGATGATAGGCGCGTGGGTGGAGAATTCCTTTATCTTGTAAATGGCGCCATAGTCCACCGTGTACTGCAGACCCTTGGAAATGACGTGAAAATCCGAACGCCAGCCGTTACTGTCGCGCCCACCATCGGGCCACCAGCTGAATTCATCCTGATCCGAATTGATTTCCCGGAAAGCGTCGATATAGCCTGAGGCGAAGAGTTCATTGATCCACTGGCGCTCCTCGGTCAGGAAGCCGGGAGAGTTGCTGTTCTGCTCGGTGTTCTGTACGTCGGCGGCGGTGTGCGCAAGCTGCCAGTTGCCGCAGATAATGAACTCCCGGCGCTTGTTGCGCACCTTCTGCAGGTGACCACCCAACTGCTCGTAGAAGGCCAGTTTATGCGCCAGCTGGTCGGCGTTGCCGGGCTCGGCGAACGGCGCGAGCAGGCAGCCGACACTCAGGTTTTCGTAATCGGCCTGGATATAGCGTCCCTCCATGTCGAAATCCGCAAACCCCAGCCCCGTCATGATAGCCTTGGGCAGCTTCCTGCAGTAAATGGCAACGCCATTGGCCTTGCCATCGATGTCATCGAGGAAGTAGGCATTGTAGTCAACTGGAAAGTATTTCTTGTCCTGCAGGTCGTACTCCGAACAGCGCAGGTCCTGGATACAGACAAAGTCGGCATCCTGCTCACTCAGCCAGTCGTAAAATCCTTTTTCCGCGGCATTTATGATGCCGTCGGCACTGAAACTGATGATTCTCATTCGTGACTCCTGGCGATGAGAGCGTGTATGATGGCACACTCCGGGCCGACAGGATGAAACGCCTGCCCAGCCCGGGGTCCGTGCACAAATCCAGCATGAAATATGCCAGGCAATGCCGCTATTGCTTGTGATGGCTGCTGCCGAGGGCATTGTCCCGGGCAGGGCTGGTTATGGCGCGGACATTTCCAGGTGTGCAGGCATTTTATATGGTGATTTTGCACAATACAAAGTCTGATACAAGGACATGGCATCGATATGCAACCCTACCAGACTGACTTCATCGAGCTGGCGCGCCGCCACGAGGTGCTCAGGTTCGGTGAATTCACCCTCAAATCGGGCAGGGTCAGTCCCTACTTCTTCAACGCGGGGGCATTCTGTACCGGGGCGGCGCTGGCGGAGCTGGGGCGTTGCTATGCCAGCAGAATTGTCGAATCGGGCCTGCATTTTGATGTGCTGCTGGGCCCCGCTTACAAGGGCATTCCGCTGGCCACGACCACTGCGGTGGCGCTGGCCGATCAACACGGCATGGACATCCCGATCGCTTATAACCGCAAGGAGGCCAAGAGCCACGGTGAGGGCGGTGTGCTGGTGGGCGCACCCTTGCAGGGCCGGGTGCTTGTTATCGATGATGTCATCACCGCGGGGACCGCGGTTCGCGAGGTGATTGCCATGATTACCGCGGCGGGCGCCGAGCTGGCCGGAGTCGTGGTGGGCCTCAACCGCCAGGAGCGCGGGGCGGGCGCCCTGTCGGCGATCCAGGAACTGGAGCAGGCTCATGGGGCCCCTGTGCTCAGTATCATCGATATGGAGCACATCATCAGCTACCTTGAGGCGGGCGGTGCGGACATGCAGGCCTCCCTCGGAGCGATGCAGCAATACAGGCGCAAGTACGGGGTTTGACTTGTGGGCAGGAGAGCCACACCCTATATTAGGCACATGCTGACCAGAACTCACTTCACATGCGCAGTTTTCGCCGCGGCCCTGTTGCTGGCGCCAACGGCGCTGCTGGCCCAGGCCGGAAACCTCTACCGCTATACCAATACTGATGGCGTTACCGTGGTGGACTACCAGGTGCCCTCCGACTATGTCGGCAAGGGCTACGAAGTCCTCAACGCCGACGGCATGGTCATCCAGGTGGTGCCTCGCGAGCTCACCGAGGAAGAGAAAAAGGTTCGCAATGCCCAGCAGGAGCTGGAAGCGGCGGCCACTGCCGAGGAGCAGCGCCTGCGGGAGTGGGATGAGTCCCTGTTATTGCGTTACAGCACGGTGGCGGACATCGAAGCCGCCCAGGAACGGGCCCTGCGCGATTTGCGTATTCGCCTGAGTATCCTCAAGGGCAACAAGCGGTCGCTGAAGCAGCAGGCGGAGAACTACCAGGCCCAGGCGGCGGATATGGAGCGCAGCGGGCAGCAGGTTGACGTGGCCCGCCTTGGTGCGATCGAGAACATCCAGAAAGAAATTGCGACCACGGACCGCGCAATTGACGACCGGGCAAAGGAGATAGAGGAAGTTTCCGGCGCTTTTCAGCAAGATATCGAGCGCTTTGAAATGCTGCTCGAGGTCGTTGAGCTGCGCCAGACCCTGCGCGCCCGACAGCAGGCAGAGCAGGAAGAGCGCGCCAGGGAAGCTGCCGCCGAGGCCAAGCGCGCAGCTGTCAACTAGCCAGTGAGCTGGCCTGCCCGGAAACGGGTTGGCTGACGGCCTCCCGGAAGAATCCCTGCATTATCAGCCCCCACTGCTGGGGCCAGTCCGCGGTCGGTGAGCGCTGGAAGCCACTGCGCACATACTGGGAAATGCGACCCTCGGCGGTCGCCATCAACAGGTTGGCAGCGGCCGGCAGGGGAATAGCGGGCCGCAGCCCCTCGCGCATTTCGGCTTCCCGCAGCACCTGCTTCAACTGGGTTTCGAAACGATCGAACAACTGTGCCACTCGCTGGCGCAGGCGCTCGGTCTCACCCGCCAGCGCATCGCCGGTCAATATCCGGGTAATCCCCGGGTTGCGGTCGGCGAAGGTCAGCAGCAGCGCCAACATTTTTTCGCAACGCACCTGCGCGGTGCGCTCTTCGTTGAGGATAATCTTGATGCGGCTGAACAGGGTCTCTTCTATGAACTCTATGAGACCTTCGAACATTTTTGACTTGCTGGGAAAATGCCGGTATAGGGCAGCTTCTGAAACCCCGACCTGGCGGGCCAGGCCTGCGGTGGTGATGCGGTTGCCCGGGTTGGCTTCCAGCATCTGGGCAAGGGCTTCCAGGATTTGCTGACGCCGTTGGGTTTTTCTGGGGGGCATGGCAGTCCACAGTGTGTCGCGTATCGGGCAATGCTAGCGATTACCCGCCATGCCTGCAATAAGTCTGTGTGCCATGAGGTGAGATTTTTATCTTCGGAGCGAGTTAACGCCGCCTGTTGGTGATCAATGTTCCGATGCCCTCGTTGGTAAAGGTCTCCAACAGCACCGCGTGAGGCACCCTGCCGTCGATGATATGGGCGCTTGCCACGCCTGATTTTACAGCGTCAAGGGCGCAGCCAATCTTCGGCAACATACCCCCGCTGATGGTCCCGTCGGCGATCAGTGCATCCACCTCGGCGGTAGTCAGTCCGGTGAGCACGCCCCCCTGCTTGTCCAGCAGGCCCGCCACATTGGTCAGCAACATCAGCTTTTCCGCCCGCAGCACCTCGGCGAGTTTGCCCGCAACCAGGTCGGCGTTGATATTATAAGTGCAGCCATCGGCATCGGCCCCGATCGGGGCGATGACCGGAATGAAGTTGCTGCCCAGGATCACATTAAGCACTTCAGTATCGATCTGCTCCACCTCCCCGACGTGGCCGATATCAATGATCTCGGAGGCGTTCAGCTCGGGGCTGTGCCGGCTGACGGTCAGTTTGCGCGCCCTGATCAGTTGGCCGTCCTTGCCGGTCACACCGATGGCCTTGCCGCCATTGCGACTGATAGACGACACGATCTCCTTGTTGACACTGCCGCCCAGCACCATCTCGACCACGTCCATCGTCTGGGCGTCGGTTACGCGCATGCCATTGACGAATTCGGTGTGGATGTTGAGTTTCGCCAGCAGGGCACCGATCTGGGGGCCACCGCCGTGAACCACTACCGGGTTCATTCCCACCAGCTTCATCAGCACCACGTCCCGGGCGAAGCTCTCGTGAAGCGCGGGATCGACCATGGCGTTGCCACCAAACTTGACCACGATAGTCTTGCCGGTGAAGCGTTGGATGTAAGGCAGCGCCTCGGTTAATACCTTGGCAATATTGAGCGCGGCATCGCGATTGAGTGACATAGGCTTGACCTGTAGTTGTCCCGGCGCGAGCAGAAGCCGGGTCGGGTGTTAAAAATTGAGTTCCAGGTCAGGTTCGACCAGGGAGATCTGGGCGCGGAATTCCGCCATGATGGTATCCAGCGACTCACGGCTATCTGCTTCAAAGCGGGCTGTCAGTGCCGGACTGGTATTGGAGGCGCGCACCAGGCCCCAGCCGTCGATGAAGTCTACCCTGATGCCGTCCATGGTATTGATTTTCCCGCCGGAGAAGTCGCAGTTGCGGACAATCTTGTCCATCAGTGCGAACTTATAGTTCTCCGCAACCGGTATGAGAATTTCAGGTGTATTCACGGTAGCGGGAAACTCGGCAATGGCCGCATCGAGGCTGTCGCCATGGGTGCTGAGGATCTCCGCCAGCCGCGCCGCCGCGTACATGCCGTCATCGAAGCCATACCAGCGCTCACCGAAGAACATATGCCCGGAGAACTCACCGCCAAGCAGTGCGCCGGTTTCCGCCATTTTTTCCTTCATGAAGGCGTGGCCTGTCTTCCACAGTACCGGGCGGCCACCATAGCGGGTTATCAACTGGGTCAGGTTGCGACTGCATTTGACGTCGAACACCACGTCCGCCCCGGGGTTGCGTGACACCACATCCTTGGCAAAGATCATCAGCAGCACATCAGAGCGGACGATTCGACCGCTGGAAGTCACTACTGCAAGCCGATCCCCGTCGCCGTCGAATGCCACGCCGAAGTCAGCCTCCTCGCGCTGCACGGCCGCGACCAGGTCCGCCAGGTTGTCCTCGTCGCTGGTGTCCGGTGGGTGATGGGGAAAATTGCCGTCCACCTCGCAGTACAGTGGCACCACCTCGCAGCCCAGGTGCTCAAACAGCTGCGGGGCGATAGCGCCGGTTACGCCATTACCGGCGTCAATCACAATCTTCAGGGGCACGCCAATGGCGATGTCACTCATCAGCTCGTCGGTGTAGTCGGCGACGACATTCTCGCGAATCATGCGCCCGCTGCCGGTGCTGAACCTGTTCTCGATCACCCGCTCCTGGATCTGCTGAATGCCGCCGGCCGCAATGGTTCTCTGGTTCAGCACAATCTTCATGCCATTGTCGTCGCCCGGGTTATGGCTGCCGGTAATCATGATGCCGGACCGGCAATTGAGGTGACGGGTGGCGAAGTACAACAGGGGTGTCGGTACCTGGCCGATATCGATGACGTCCCGGCCGCTTTCCATCAACGCCTTGACCAGGGTCGACTTGATGCGCGGGCTGGACTTCCTGCCGTCGCAGGCGACAATCAGGGTCTGCTCATCCATTTCCCCGGCGATAGAGCCCACGGCCTTGCCGATGCGGGCGACCATCTCGTCGGTGAGTTCAGACTTGGCATTGCCGCGAATGTCGTAGGCCCGGAAGATGTGGTGCGGAAAGCCGCCGATTCTGACTGCCGGGCGGCCCGGAGCCTGGTCGCCCCGGGTCAGGTTCAGGTCCAGATCCGTGCCATCCGCACTGTCATCATCGAGCATACTGCCGGATTGGAACATGGGGTTGGTCAGTTCGCTGCTGTCGCGGTGCAGGATCTCCACCTTGGGTTGCGGTATGTCGGTCAGCGACCCTGCGCCGCTCTGGCGCAGGGAACGCAGCGTGGCCCGCCGCAATTGCTTGGCAATGGACACCAGGCCGGGAATATTCAGCTCGAGGGGCGATTTGACGTCGGCTGCGGAAATAACCTTGTTGAGCTGGGAGTCCAGCGTCCGGGTGAACTGCAGCGCAATGAAAACCGCCGCGCCGATCGCGGCCAGAACACACAGGGCCAGAACCCAGAACAGCGGTGCCCGGCTTACGGTCAATTCTGTGAGCAGTGCCTGGGCGGGAGTGAAGGCCAGCTGCCAGTTGCTGTCGGGAATACTGACGGTCCGGGTGTAGTCTTCGCCGTCTCCGCTGCCGGACTGGGCGATAGTGTCCTTGCGCTGGACACCTGCGGAGTTGGTGAAGACCTGCTCCAGGGAAAACTTGCCAACTTTTGGATCCACAGGCTTGAGCTGATCAACCAGCAGCTGGTTGTCCAGGGTAGCTATTATTACCGCCTGGCTGGCGCTGTCCCGCGGGTGGGTCACCAGCGCAGCCAGCGAAGTCAACCAGCGACCTTCGAACTGGTAGGCTTCGGGCAGGGTCGGGTCCCCTTTGCCCGCGCGGCGCACCAGATCCACCTCTATATGGTTGCGCAGGCCCTGGCTGCCACCCTCGAAATCGGCTGTGCCCATTTCGCCCATGGGGATTATCCGCAGGCTGATCACCTCCGGAAAATAATCCAGCATCGCCTGCTCTACCAGGCCGATGTCTGCGTCGGATTGACTGGCGATGGCCGACACGGCGAGGGGCGATCGGGCTGCTCCCTCCATGCGGGTCCTCAGGTTAGAGATCAGGCGTTGCACACTGGTGGCCTGCTGGACAGCATATGAACTCGCCACCCGGTCGATCTGCGTTCGCTGCAGGTTTGGCTCCCGCAGCATCGCAAGGTAGGCGAAACCCAGCAGCATCAGCCCCAGCGATACCAGCAGCGCCACGCCAGCTATCTGGTAGAGAGCGTTGCCCCTGGCGGTAATGCCCTGGGGATTGCTCGCACGCGCAGAGGGCTTGCCCGGGTCCGGTGCGGCTTTACCTTTCTTTAGCTTTAATTTGAACATTCTGCTCTTCGATCAGGCATTAATGCGGCAATGATATTATGCGGCGGCGAGTACTTAAATGCGCCGTGGGACTTAATTTCGACTTAACGCTAGCTTTTGCGAGATTCCAGCTGCCGTGCGATCAAGGCGATAAGCTGTCTGGCCATGGCAGCCTTGCTGCCCAGCGGCAGCGGCTGTTCGCCGTCGGCCCATAACACGGTGGCCTGGTTACTGTCGCTGTTGAAGCCGATGGACTGGTCCGACACATCGTTGGCGATGATCATGTCCAGCCCCTTGCGAGACATTTTCTCCCGTGCGTGTGTCAGCAGCTCCTGGGTCTCCGCCGCGAAACCCACGACAAACGGCCGCTTTTCGCTGGCGGCGACGGTTGCCACGATATCGGGGTTGCGCACCAGCATCAGGCTGATCTGCTCGGCCCCTTTCTTGATTTTCTGCTGTTCCACGGTGGCGGGGCGGTAATCCGCCACTGCCGCACAGGCGATAAAGATATCGCAATCGGTCAGCAGCAGGAGACACTGCTCCAGCATTTCAGCGGCGCTCTCAACCTTCAGCACCCGGGCATGGTCCGGTGCCGGGAGATGTACCGGTCCACTGACCAGGGTGGTCTGCGCTCCCGCGTCTATCGCGGCCTGGGCCAGGGCATAGCCCATTTTTCCTGAACTGTGATTGGAGATGAAGCGCACCGGGTCCAGCGCCTCGCGGGTCGGCCCGGCGGTAATGACCACTCGCTGGCCCGCGAGCAGGCCGCTTTCAAACAACTGCGCAACGACGGCAGCAATTGCCGCGGGCTCCTCCATGCGCCCGGGCCCCACATCGCCACAAGCCTGTTCACCGCTGGCCGGACCCACCAGGGTATGGCCGCGGGCCGCAAGGGTGGCGACATTGGCGGCGGTGGCCTGGTCCCGCCACATCTGCTGGTTCATGGCTGGCGCCAGCAGCAGCGGCGCGGCGGTGGCCAGGGCCACGGTGGTCAGCAGGTCATCCGCCCGGCCCGCCGCAAGCCTGGCCAGGAGGTCGGCGGTGGCAGGGGCAACCACCAGCACATCCGCCCAGCGGGCCAGCTCGATATGACTCATGCCCAACTCCGCCTCGGTGTCCAGCAGTTCGGTATGGACCTGGTTGCCGGACAGGGCCTGCAGGGTCAGCTCAGTGATGAACTCGCGCGCGCCCCGGGTCATGATGACGCGCACCGTGGCGCCCATTTGCCGCAGTTGCCGCACCAGTTCCGCTGACTTGTAGGCCGCTATTCCACCGCTGACGCCCACCAGAACATTGCGATTGAAAAGATGTGCCATTCACACGCCCGAATCGGGAAAATAGCCTGAGGGAGGGGAAAGATACCACCCCACCACTGGATTTGACACACGGCCCCGGCGCGGGCTCATGGAGGAGTGCAATGAGTATTGCCCAATGGCAGGCCGGGGAGGGGCCGCGGGACAAGTTGCTGGGGCGGGGGGAGCAGGCATTGTCCGATGCGGAGCTGCTGGCGGTGATGTTGCGCACCGGTTATCGCAATTGCAGCGCCCTGCAGCTGGCCCGTGATCTACTCGACCAGTTTGGCGGCCTGGCGGGGCTGGTGCGGGTCGATGGGCCCCGCTTGCTGGCCTGGCCGGGTGTCGGCAGTGCCAAGTACGCCCAGTTGCGAGCCGCCCTGGAGTTGGCGCGGCGCCAGGCTTTGCAGCAGGTGCAGGCCGGCGATGTGCTGTCCAACCCCGGAGACACCCTGCGTTTCCTGCAGTACCACCTGGGGACGCATAACCGGGAGGTCTTCTGCTGCATATTCCTGGACAGCCAGCACCAGGTGTTGTGCTGTGAGGACCTCTTTTTCGGCACACTCGACGGCGCTGCGGTTTACCCGCGCGAGGTGGCCACCCGGGCGCTGCAGTACCGCGCCGCCGCGGTCATATTCGGCCACAACCACCCCTCCGGGATAGCTGAGCCCAGCTCCGCGGATCGGCGTATTACCGAACGGCTGTGCGCGGCGCTGGGCCTGCTCGATATCAGGGTGCTGGACCATGTGATAATAGGCCGCGGCCAGGAGTTTTCCTTTGCCCGGGAGGGTTTGTTGTAGTCCGTGGCGGCGCCTATCTTTCGCTTGAACTGGCCAGGGTGTTCTGTTATAAAGTCGCGCTCTGCGCGGCGGGGGTTCTTTATGACGCCCATCCTGGCCTCAATTATCAGTTAAATCCCGCGTATTTCTGGGAGCGGAAAGACCATGGCAAGAGTATGTCAGGTGACGGGCAAACGCCCGATTACCGGAAACAACGTATCACACGCAAAAAATCGTACGCGTCGTCGTTTTTTGCCCAACCTCCATCACCACCGGTTCTGGGTTGAGTCCGAGAAGCGTTTCGTAAGCCTGCGGGTATCGAGCAAGGGCATGCGCATTATCGACAAGAACGGGATCGACCAGGTGCTCGGTGAAATCCGCGCCCGCGGCGAAAAGGTTTAAGGGAGAAGTAAGATGAGAGACAAGATCAGGATGAACTCGTCAGCGGGCACCGGCCACTTCTATACGACTGACAAGAACAAGCGAACCACGCCCGACAAGCTGGAAATGAAAAAGTATGATCCGGTGGCGCGCAAGCACGTCATGTATAAAGAAGGCAAAATCAAGTAGGCGCTCCCCGGCCTGCAGGATGACCATAAACCCCGGCTTGCCGGGGTTTTTCGTTTTATCCATGCGAGCTTTGCCGGGAGCATGTCGCGGGCGAGGATTGTATGCCGGAGTTACCCGAGGTCGAGACCACCCGCCGGGGGGTTGCCCCCTGGTGCCTGGGCGAGGTGGTGGAGGCGCTGGTTGTGCGGGAGCCCCGGTTGCGCTGGCCCGTGCCGCCGCGGCTGGGGCAACAGCTGGTCGGCCAGCGCATAGAGGCCATCGATCGGCGGGGAAAATACCTGCTGTTCAGGACGGCGGCTGGATCGCTGCTGGTGCACCTGGGTATGTCGGGCTCACTGCGCGTGGTAGATGCAGGGCAGCTGCCCGGCAGGCACGATCATATCGATATCCGCTTGCAGTCCGGTGCTTGCCTGCGCTACCACGACCCCCGGCGCTTTGGTTGTTTTCTCTGGCTGGAGCCCGGGGAACTGCACCCGCTGTTGAGCCAGCTCGGGCCGGAGCCGCTAGCGGCCGAGTTTGATGGCGATCATTTGTTTCGCCTGTCGCGCGGGCGTACCAGCGCGGTCAAAAGCTTCATCATGGACGCAAAGGTCGTTGTGGGGGTTGGTAATATTTACGCGAACGAAGTGCTGTTCCTCTCGGGCATCCACCCCCGCCGCGCCGCAGGCCGCGTTTCGCAGGCCCGCTACCAGATCCTGGGAAACAATATTAAGCAAGTGCTCACTTCCGCTGTAGAGCAGGGCGGAACTACCCTGCGTGACTTTGTCGGGGGTGATGGAAAGCCGGGATACTTTGCCCAGCGGCTCTATGTCTACGGGCGTGGCGGGGAGGACTGCAAGGCTTGCGGCAGCCGCCTGAGGGAGATCCGGCTGGGTCAGCGAACTACAGTTTTCTGCGTGACCTGCCAGCGTTGATCAGGCTACACTCAGTACAAGTAGGGGAAAACGGGGTGATAACCCGGGAGTTGAATATGAAAATAAACACACGCGCCGGCCGCGTCAGCGCCGCCTTTCTTGCTTGCTGCCTCCTGCTGCCCCAGTCGCTCTGGGCGGCGGATCGCATCTCCGGGACCCAAGGCGGCGCCGTCGACGAAAACCCTCACTGGTTCGCCATGGTCGGGGATTTTTTCGTCGCCAGGCCGCTGGGCCTGGTGCTGACCGCGGGCGGCACAGCCCTGTGGCTTGTCAGCCTGCCGTTCACCCTGGCGGCAGGCAATGCCAACGAAACGGCGGAAACGCTGGT
>Ga0105096_10000083_pt1 | contig 22182 bp, 22 predicted proteins | sample PPLLak3cmMay2015_FD_87036 | JGI IMG/M metagenome (GOLD analysis project Ga0105096, IMG submission 87036) | Freshwater sediment microbial communities from Prairie Pothole Lake near Jamestown, North Dakota, USA - PPLs Lake P7 Core (1) Depth... | ecosystem: Environmental > Aquatic > Freshwater >... | reverse complement strand
TTCGTACGCCGGCCACATCGCGTTGATCCGCTCGTCGTTCTCGGCGTAGTGGATCATCACCGGAGCCTTGATCCTCGACACGGACGCCGCCTCCGGCGCGGCGCCGTAGAACGGGACCGCAGCCCGGAGGTCGCCGCCCATCTCGACCGCGAGCTGGTTGGTCGTGCCGCCGCCCCAGCAGAACCCGGTGCAACCCAGCTTGCCGCTCGAGAGCTTCTGGGCCTTCAGCCACCTCGCGCTGTTCAGCATGTCGGTGCGAAGCTTGCCCTGGTCGAGCTTCGCCTGCAGCGCACGTCCGTCGTCGTCGTTGCCGGGGTAGCCGCCGGCCGGCGCCAGTCCGTCCGGCGCCAGCGCCAGAAAGCCGATCGCCGCGAAACGCCGGGCGACGTCCTCGACGTAGGGATTGAGGCCCCGGTTCTCGTGCAGCACCAGCACCGCAGGGAACGGGCCGTTGCCCGCCGGCTGCACCAAATAGCCGCGCATGTTCCCGGAATTTCCGCCCGGCGACGGATAGTCGACGTAACGGGCCTTGATGCGCTCGTCGGTGAACGAGATCGTCTGCGCCTGGGCGTAGCGGGGCAGCAGCGCCTGCGCCATCGCCAGCGCCGAGCCCCCGGCGACGGCGAGGGCACTTGCGCGTTTCATGAACTCGCGGCGGTCGATGCGGCCGTGGCAATACTCGTCGTAGAGCGCATAGATGCGCGGGTCGATGTGCGTCGGCGTCTGTTCCATGGGCGGCTCCTTCCCGGTCTCGGTGTTGACGGCTCGGGCATCCGAGGCGGCCATGTTAGTCGTACGCACCACAGACGGCAACGAGCGGTGCGGCGCAGCACGCGAGCGCAGTCACTCGCGTGAAGCCCATGCGAAAACGTGCCACCGGGTCCGACGAACGCGTGCCGCCGGCCGGCCTCAGCCCTTGACGGCTCCCATCGTCAGCCCCTTCACCACGTACTTCTGGAAGATCATCGTGAGGACGATCGCGGGGGCCATGATCGCGACGGCGGCGGCCATCACGCCGCCCCAGTCGACTTCCGCGTAGGAGAGGAAGTTGTAGACCGCGATGGGCAGCGTCTTGGTCTTCTCCATGCTCAGCACCTGCGAGAACATGAAGTTGTTCCACGAGAAGATGAAGGACAGCGTCGTGGCTGTGATGATGCCCGGGCCCGACAGCGGCAGGATGATCTTCCAGAACGCGTACTGCCGCGTCGCGCCGTCGACCATCGCCGACTCCTCGAGCTCCTGCGGGATCGTCGCGAAGTAGGTCGACATGATCCACACGACGATAGGCAGCGCGATCAGCATGTGGGAGAGAATCAGCGCCGTGTAGCTGTCCATGAGGCCCAGGCGCGAGAAGACAATGTACCAGGGCATCAGGAACGAGATCCCCGGCATCAGGCGTGCGAGCAGGATGAACACGGCGAGCTTCCGCTGCCGGAAGCGCGCGATCGAGTATGCCGCCGGCAGCCCGAGCAGCAGCGACATCCCCACGGCGGCCGTGCCCACGATCGTGGAGTTCACGAAGTACTTGAGGAAGTCCTGCTCGTCGAAGACCTTCTCGTAGTTGCGCAGTGTGGGCTCGAACAGGATTTTCGGCGGCCACGCAATGATGTCGACCTGCGTCTTGAACGACGACGACAGCATCCAGAGGAACGGGAACAGCACGACCAGCGCCATGATCCCGACTACGAGATAGAAGAGGACGTTCGGCCAAAATCTCCCCTTCATCGGATGCTCCTCGCTCGCGTTGCGCCGGGCATGCGGTCAGCTCCGGGCCGCGCCTAGGTCTCGGACGCCGCCCGCAGCCTCATGATCCCGAGACTGCAGGTGAACACGACCACGAACAGGACGACCAGGATGACCGCGGACTGGCCCATGCGGAAGTACTCGAAGCTGTACTTGAAGCCCATGATGTTGAGCGTCTCCGACGCGTAGCCGGGTCCGCCGCCGGTCATCGCGAAGATGATGTCGAACGTCTTCAGCGCGTCGATGAGCCGCAGGATCAGCGCCGTCAGGATGACGGGCATGACCATCGGGATCGTCACCCAGCGGATGATCTGCCACTCGCTGGCGCCGTCGATCCGGGCCGCCTCGACCGGCTCCTCCGGCAGGCCGGCAAGGCCCGCCAGCACGATCAGCGTGATCATCGGCGTCCACTGCCAGACGTCGACCAGCACGAGCGAGGCGAGCACGGTGCTCTGATGCGTGACCCACAGGCCGGGAGGCAGACCGACCGACTGCAGCACGAAGTTCAGGAGCCCGATCGTCGGGTCGTAGAAGAGGTTGAAGACGATGCCCACCGCGACCGGCGTAGCCACGAGCGGCAGCAGCAACAGGAGCTTCGCGACGCTCCTCCCGACGAAGGCGCGGTTCAGGATCAGCGCCGCCGCCACGCCGAGGAGGCCCTCGATCGCGACGGCGGCCGCCGTGAACGCGAACGTGCGGCCGAGCGCATGCAGGAACCGCGGCTCCGTGAGCACCCGCTCGTAGCTGCGCAAGCCCACGAACGACATCGGCGCACCGGAGGTGAGGTTCCAGTTGGTGAAGCTCAGGTACAGCGTGTAGAGGACCGGGAACACCATCAGCATCGCGACGAACAGGATCGCCGGCAGCGGGAACCACCAGTGCAGATTCCGTTCCGCCATGCTCGAGCGCATCATCATGCGTCCCTGCCGTCCGGATTGCGTGCCGCGATGCTTCAGTCCGCCCACGCCGACCCGCCCGGGAAGGTTCACGGACGGCCGCGTTCACGTCGTCAACCGGCGCCGTCCCCGCCGAGGCGGGGCCGCCGCCGGGCCCGTCACTTTCCGTACTCGCCGGTGTCCTGCAGCAGCTCGTTGACCTTCGCGACGCGATCCTTGGCGAGCTTCTCGAGGTTCGGCGACGCGCCCTTGGTGTTGATCGACTCGATGATCACCTCGCCGATCAGGTCGCGCGCCTCGCCAACGGCGCTCATGTACGGGCGGTCGAGCGGATAACCGTTCTTCGCCGCAAACGCCCGCGTCTCGACGAGGCCCGGGTTCACCTTCGCCAGCACGGCCTTGTCTTCCCAGACCGACGAGCGCGCCATCGTGATGTTCGCGAGCATGCCTCTGGTCGCCAGTTCCTTGCTGGTCGCCCACTCGATGAACTTGAGGGCAAGGTCCTTCTTCTTCGACTGCTTCGCGACCGCCATGCCCCAGGACGTCACGATGAAAGGCGAATTGGTCTTCGGCCCCGCGGGGAAGTTGGCGATGCCGACCTTGTCCGCGCCGAGCTCTGTCTTCGTGGGGTCGATGATCTGGCCATAGAACACCGAGGCATCGGTCCACATCGCGATCTTGCCGGCCTGGAACAGCGGCATCACGTTTTCCCACGACATCGACGTCACACCCTTCGGGCCGTAGCTGCCGAGCATCTTCCCGTAGAAGCGGGTCGCGTCCACCGCGGGCTTGCTGTCGAAGACGGCGACACCCTTGTCGAGGTACCGGCCGCCGAAATTGTAGACGTAGCTCGACAGCTGCGTCACCGCGGCGGCGCCCTTGCCGCGCGAGGCGAAGCCCGCCACCGCGTCCGAGTTGAGCTTGGCGGCGGCCGCCTCGAGCTCGGTGAAGTTGGCGGGAACCTTGAGCCCGGCTGCGGCAAGGAGGTCCTTGCGGTAGTAGAGCACCTGCCATTCGGTCACGAGCGGGACGATGTACGTCCGCGGGCCGAACGTGACGACGCTCATCACGTTCTTCGGATAGTCCTTGAAGTCGTAGGTCGCAAGCGGCTCGTACCAGCCATTCTTGTGGAACATCTTCCCTTCCTGCAGCGGACGGGTCATGAAGACGTCCACGGACGACGACTTCGTCGCGAATTCCGTCGTCAGCTTCGTCGTGAGCTGGCTCTCCTGCAGGCTCTCCGCGTTGACCTTGATGCCGGTCGCGCTCTCGAATTCGGGAATCGCGGCCTTCAGGAGCTCGCCGTAGGGGTGATTGGCGAGCAGCACGCGAATCTCCTGGGTCTGTGCCTGCGCCGCGCCGCCCACCACGATGCCGAGCGAGCAGAACGCTACCAGGGCTTTCCTGACGATCTTTCTCATGCGACCTCCATACGATGAATACGACTACCTGGGTGGTACCGCGGCAGGAAGCCAACGGCTTCGCGCGCGGTCGCGCCGCGCGGCAATGCCGGCATCCCGCCGCGCATTTGTTCCCTCCTGTCGATGTCTCATGCACATGTCGCTAGACGATGGTCTGCGCGGTTCCCGGATCGAAGAGGTGCGACTTCGCCATGTCCAGATCGACCTCGAGCGCGTCGCCGACGCGGAGCGGGATCTCGGGCGCCTTCATGCGGGCGACGATCGAGTGCGCGCCGCAGGCGAGGTAGGCGAAGATCTCGGAGCCCAACGTCTCGACGACCTCGGCCCGCGTCGCCAGCGTGCGGCCACCCGCGGCGACCGCGGTCGGATCGCGGGCGACGATGTCCTCCGGCCGGATGCCGAACACCACCTCCCGTTCGGCCCACGGCCCGGCCTTCGCGCGGAACGACTCGGGCAACCCGACGCGGAAGTCCCCCGCGTCGATGAGGAGCGCGCCGTCGGCCGTGACGACCTTCGCGTCGATGAAATTCATCGCCGGCGATCCGATGAAGCCGGCGACGAATCGGTTGGTGGGCTGCGCGTAGACCTCCATCGGCGTGCCGCTCTGCTGCAGCACGCCCTTGGTCATGATGAAGATGCGGTCGGCCATCGTCATTGCCTCGACCTGGTCGTGCGTCACGTAGACGATGGTGGCGCCGAGCCGCCGGTGGAGCTTGCTGATCTCGGCGCGCATCGCGACACGGAGCTTGGCATCGAGGTTCGAGAGCGGCTCGTCGAAGAGGAAGAGCTTCGGCTTGCGCACGATCGCGCGGCCCACGGCCACGCGTTGCCGCTGCCCGCCGGAGAGCTCCTTCGGCTTCCGATCGAGCAGGTCCTCGAGACCCAGTATGTCGGCTGCCTCCTGCACCCGCGCGTCGATTTCCTTCGGGGGCACCTGCCGCAGGCGCAGGCCGAACCCCATGTTGTCGCGGATGTTCATGTGCGGGTACAGCGCGTAGTTCTGGAACACCATCGCGATGTCCCGGTCCCGCGGCGGCGCGTCGTTCACGAGCTTGTCGCCGATCCAGATCTCCCCCGCGGTCACCGTTTCGAGCCCCGCGATCATCCGTAGCGCCGTGGTCTTGCCGCAACCCGACGGTCCCACCAGGACGGCGAACTCGCGGTCGTGGATCGCGATCGACAGGTTGTCGACCACGCGCGACGCACCGAACTGCTTCACGACGTTCTTCAGCGTGACTTCGGCCATGGTGCTTTGAAAACCGGGGAGTAGCGAATCTGCGCGGCCGCTGCGTGGGCACCTCGCCCCGAGCGTCAAGCAAAGACCCTCCCCGTCGCCCTTCCGGCGCGTTACAACCAGCGCGACGCGCCGAGCATGGCGCCGCGCCGTCACCCTGGTCCGGCAGAAGCCGGGCCGAGGATTGCTCACATGGTAGTCGCGCCGAAGTTCGCGACCTTGCGCCAAGTCAGAGCCGCAGCGCGAGATCGCCGCGATCGGCTGCAATTGGCCCGCAGGCGCTCACCGCGACCGCATTTTCGGAACCGGCTCGAGCGCCGCCTCAACCCGCCGTGCGCGCGAGCCAGCCGAACATCAGCAGGCCCGAGGCCGCGATCCAGCTCCCGGCGACGCGCACGACGACGCGTGGCCATCCCGATGGGAGCGTCGTCACTTCCGCAGACAGGATGGCCGTCAGGAGGAAGATCGCGCTGACCGCGCCCGCCAGCGCCAGTCCGACGGAGCCCGCCGGTGCCATCGTCGCGCCGTTGACGAGACCGTGCAGCAGTCCCGCGGCGACGACGAGCGCGGCGACACCGATGTCGCGAACGCTGGCGTTCAGCGCGACCAGCGCGCCCGCGATGGCGAAGGACAGCGTGGTCAGGAGCGGCAGCGCCGCCATGGCAGGCCAGCGCGCGCCGACGAAGCCGCCCGCGAACCACGCCACCGGCAGCGCGAACAGCGCGAAGCGGGCCGCCCGCGTTCCCCGCTGGCCGGCAAACAGCGCCAGCGCGACCACGACGAGCAGGTCCGCCGGCGTCACTGCGACGTGCGCGATGCCGTCGTAGAAGGCCCCAAAGCCCGTCTCGACGAGGTGGGCGTGCGCGGGCTGCGCGGTCAGCCCCGCCACGACCGCGAAAACCCGGAGCACCGCGATCAGGCCGTTGCGCGCCATAGGAAGAACAGTCCCGCGAGCGCGACGCCGCCACCCGCGACGCGTACCGCCCGCCGACCCGCGGGCCAGCGGTGCACGACGCCGAGCAGGATGCCGCAGGCGTGCAGAAGGCCGGTGGCCACGACGAAGCCGAAGCTGTAGAGGAGCGCGCTCGTTCCCTCGGGCAGTTCGCGCCCATGGGCGTGGCCGTGGAAGATCGCGAAGAAGGCGACGATCGCCGCGGCGAGCGCGATCGGCGGACGGACCTCGGCCGCCACCATCGCGCCGAGAACGATCGCCGACATCGCGATGCCGATCTCGACGCCGGGGAGTCCGACACCGAGCAGTCCCAGCAGCCCGCCGAACGCCATCACCACGGGGAACGCGACCGGAAGCACCCAGATTGCCGGGGCTCCGAGCACGGCGCCCCAGAGTCCGACCGCGATCATCGCCAGCACATGGTCCATGCCCGAGACCGGGTGCGCAAGGCCGGCAAGGAAGCCCGCCGCCTGGCCGGTCTCCTCGTGCGCAAGTGCCACCGTCGACGCGAGTGCCAGCAGCGTCGCGACCGTGGTGCGCGCCGCGCGAGCGCCGAGCGCGTGCCTCATGCGAATCCCTTGAACAGGACGGCGACGCGCTGGATCGTCCAGTATGCGCCGAGCGTGCCGACCACGTAACCGGGAAGCCGTTGCACTGCCGTCGGCCAGCGGATCTGCAGCAACCGGAATGCGCGCTCGAGCATCAGGATCGCGATCACGAACGCGAGCTGGCCGATCTCGACGCCGACGTTGAATAGCAGCAGCGCAAGCGGTATCTCGCTCTTCGGGAGACCGAGCTGCGCGAGGCCGCTCGCGAAGCCGAAGCCGTGCAGCAGGCCGAATGCAAACGCCACCACCCAAGGGTGACGGATCGTGAAGCTGGTCTCGCCGCGCCAGCGGCGCACGATCTCCGGCCCCAGGAACAGGATCGATAGCGCGATGACCGCGTTGAGCGGCGCCGGCGCCACCTGCGCGATGCCGAACGTCGCCACCGCGAGCGTGATGCTGTGGGCGAGTGTGAACGCCGTCACCGTCTTCACGAGCGTCCAGCGGTCGCGCACGATCAGGAGCAGCCCGAGCACGAACAGCAGATGATCGATGCCGAGCAGGATGTGCTCGATGCCGAGGTACAGGTACGCCCATGCACCGCGACGCCCGTCCCCGGCGGATTGCAGCGTGATCGAGGGCTGGGTCGGCTTGACGACGTGTGTCTCCACGCCGCCATCCGCGCGCTGCGCGCGGACCAGCACGTCTGTGGAGAAGGCCTCGAGCCCTTCGATCGCGATCGTCTGGCCCGCGAGACCACCCTTGCACTCGAGACGTGCGGTAAAGACCCACGCCGTGCCGGCCCGCTCGCTGCGCGCCTCGCCGACTTGGCGGCAGGTCTGCGGAAAGACCGGGAACATCGGCATGCGCACGTCGGACGACTCCCCGAGCGAAGGCAGCTTCCAGAGCACCTGGTAGCTGCCGGGTGCGGTCTCGGTGAGCTCGAGGAAGCCCGGCTGGAGCTCGTGCGCGCGCACCGGCACGGACACCCACGCGGCGAACAACGCGAGCAGCAGGACGAGGCCGCGCATCAGGGCTCTCATGGCTTCGCGGACGCCGGCTTCGCGGTCTCGGGCGTCTTCACCGTGATCGTGTACTTCGACCGCAGCCTGTCGTAGAAGGCCCTGGAGAGCTCCTGGCGCCTGACGTTCTTCCATTCCCGCTCGACCAGCGGCCGTACCTCGGCAAGCGCGGGCACACCTCCGGGCGTCATCGACTCGACGCGGACGACGTGCACGCCGTAGCCCGAGCCGATCGGACCGGCCCAGCGGCCGACCGGCTGCTTCATCACTGCCTCGGCGAACTCGCGGCCGAACAGGCGCTCGAGCTCGACCTGCGGCGCGTTCTCGTAGTGTGGCTCGAGCAGCATCAGGCTGTCGCCGAGCTTCGCGAGGTCGGGGTTCGTGCCGGCCTTGCCCAGGCCATCGATCAGGCGCCTGGCATCGGCCTCGAGCGTGGACGCCCGTTTGCGGGGGTCCAGATAGACCTGCGAGAACGTGACGCGCGGCTCGGCGCGGAAGGCGTCGGGATTTGCCGTCATGTAGGCGACGAGCTCGTCGTCGGTGGGCTGGGCGAGCGCGGCAGCTTCCTCGGAAACGAACTCCAGCTTCTGTTGCAGCCGCCGGCGGATGATCGCGTCGTCGCGGTCGAGGCCGAGCGCCAGCGCCTCGCGGTACATCACCTCCTCGCGGACGTACGATTCAACCAGGCCGTCGAGCTCGAGCTTCGTCGGCGGGCGTTGCCAGGTCCGCTGGAACGTCTGCGCGAGGTTGCGGATGCGCGCCTCGCCGACGACGATCTCGGTGTTCGCCGCGGGACCGGTCGGGGGACGCAGCCACGCGTCGAGAACGAAGAGTGCCGCGCCCAGTAGCAGGAAGTGGACGAGCGGCTCGCGCAGAAGGTTCTTCGACATCACTGCGCGGCGCCGTTCACCTGCCGGCGCGGACGGGATCGGTGACGGTCAGGAACGGAAACTTCCGGAAGTCGACGTCGGCCGTCATGATTTCCGCCACGCCGTGCTCCCGCATCAGCACGGCCGTGTGGAGGTCGTGGAAGATGTTCCCGGACGGCGCCCCGAACGCGTCGACGGTCTCGCGCAGCAGCGCCTCGTGGCGAGGCGTCGGGACGAGCACCGAAACCACGTCCGAGGCGAGGATGGGATCGAGGAACGACAGCGCCTCCTGCGCGCGGAGCGGGTCGCGGAACACCCGTGGATGGGTGACGATGCGCAGGAACTCGTACACGATGTCCCAGGTGATCGCCCACGGCGTGTTGCCGGCCAGCCAACGCTCGACCGCCTGCCGCGCCGTTGCGTGCTCCGGACAGTCCCGGTTGGCCGCATAGACCAGGACGTTGGTGTCGACCAGGAACCTCACGACCGGTCGAGCACGTCGTACAGCTGGTCGCGGTCGGCGATGTCGACGCGCGGGCGGCCCAGCGAGAACGTCGGCAGCTCCACCGCCTTACGGCGCGCCGGCGCTTTCGCCTCCTTGAGTCCGCGTTGCAGCACGTCTTGGGTGACCTGCGAAAGCGGACGGTTCTGCTCCGCAGCGAGTTTCTTGAGCTGCCGGAACACGGCATCGTCGATGATCAGCGTGGTGCGCATATGCGAAATCATATGCACTACGCATACGTATGTCAACGCGTCGGTCGCTCGCCGCTAGAGCACCCGCCCGGTGAGCCAGCTGCTGGCTTTCGCGACCGACTCGGGAGGACCGTAGAGGCGCATCACGCCGGAATCGGCTCGACCAGTTGCGCACCGTCGAGTCGGAGATCGCGGCCCGGGAGGCGACGGCATCCACGGGGAGAAAGTCCGTCACCAAGCGTCCGTCACGACAGGTTCGATCCAGCGTGTAGCCAATACGGCCGCTCGGGAATCGTCGCCGGGATCCCGCCCACGACCTGCCGATCAACGGCCGGCAAGCGCTTGTTCCCAACCCAGCGCGAAGACGACGCGCTGGAAATCGTCGGCGGGTGAAGCCGCCAGCACCAGCGTCTCGCCGGTGGCCGGATGCGCGAGCCGCAGCTCGACGCACGCGAGCAGCAAGCGGTCACTGCCGAACAGTCGCGCGAAGAGACGGTTGTGGCGGCCCTTGCCGTAGGTCGCGTCGCCGATCACCGGATGCGCAACGTGCTTGAGGTGGCGGCGAATCTGATGCCGGCGGCCAGTTTCGGGTGTGAGTTCGAGCAACGCGTAGCGGCTGCTCGGATAGCGGTCGACGGCATGGGGCAACTCGGCAACGGCGAGGCGCCGGTAGTGCGTCACCGCGCGCTGCGGCTCACTTTCAGCGGCTGCGGGTGACCCGAACTCGTAGTCGTCGCGCAACCGACGCAGCGGGTGGTCGATCGTCCCTTCGGCAGCGGGGTGTCCGCGCACCACCGCGACGTAGCGCTTGGCGACCATTCCGGCCTCGAACTGCGCGCCCAGTGCGCGCGCGATGTCGCGGTCGAGCGCGAACAGCAGCACGCCCGACGTGCCGCGGTCGAGGCGATGCACCGGATGCACCTGACAGCCGATCTGGTCGCGCAGGAGTTGTACCGCGAACCGGGTCGCGCCACGGTCGAGCGGCGTGCGGTGCACGAGCAGACCCGACGGCTTGTGGATTGCGCACAGCCCATCGTCACGGTGGACGATCACGAGCGGCGGCGGTACCGGCAGGTCCCTGCTCAAGCCTCTGTCTCGTGTTCCTCGGGAGACGCCGATTCGGACCACTCCTTCGCCAGCGCGTAGCCGATCGCGAGCAGCACCGGTCCCACGAACACGCCGATGAAGCCGAAGGCGACGATGCCGCCGAGCACGCCGAGCAGCACGAGGATGAACGGCAGGTCGGAGCCCTTGCTGATGATGAGCGGCTTGATCACGTTGTCCACGGTCGACACGATCAGCGCGCCCCAGGCGAGCACAAACAGGCCCCACGCGAGGTCGCCCTGCTGGATCAGGAAGATGCCCGCAGCGCCCCAGATGATCGGCGGCCCGACGGGTACGGCAGACAGCAGGAACGTCGCGAAGCCGAGCAGCGGCGCCGCCTCGATGCCCGCGATCCAGAAGCCGATGGCCGCGAGAATGCCCTGCGCGATCGCGGTGCCGAGAATGCCGATGACGACGCCGCGGATCGTGTCGACTGCCGCACGGACGAGGCGCCGGCCGCGGTGTGGCGCCAGCCGCTCCACGCCGGTCTCGATGCGACGCATGATCGCCGCGCCGTCGCGGAACAGGAAGAACGCGATGAGCACCGAAAGCGAGAGCTGCAGCAGGCCGCCGAGCAGGGTCGTGCCGCCGGCGACGAGGTAGCGCCGCACAGGCTCGACGAAACGCTTCAGCTCCACGACCACCTTCGCCGTGTCGTGCGCAAAACCGCTCCAGTACTCCGCGAGTCGCGGCCCCACCACCGGCACGCCGGCGAGCCAGTCGGGCGGTACGGGCGGACCGGCCTCGATCACCCCGCGGATCCAGGCGGCGAGCCGCTCGGCGTTGTCCGCAATCTCGAAGCCGACGATCGCGAACGGCGCGATCATGCCCAGCGCGATCAGTGTGACCGCGAGCAGTGACGCGAGCACCGGAGACAGCCACGCCTGCAGCCGCTCGTAGAGCGGAAAGAGCGTGATCGTGAGGATCGCCGCCCACAGGATGGCCGTCAGGAACGGCCGCAACACGAGGAAGCAGCCGACGATGATGAGGCCCAGCGCGACGAGGGCGAGGGCACGGTCGGTGCTTTGCCTGGGCATCATCGCGTCGTGGCTCCGGCAGCCAGTCTAGCATCGGCCCGGCCGCGGCCGCGATGCGTGCCTGCCCTGCGCCTCGCGTGCGGTAACATCGCGCACGCCGCCCCCTGCCGGGACTGCACCGGTCCTGCGGCCAAGCCATGTCCTGGATCGACGTCACCTACCACGTCCGTGCGAGTGCCGCCGAGATCGAGTCGGCCGCCGCAGCGCTCGCGCTCGAGCAGAGCGTCGAAGTGCCGGCGGAGGTCGTGCGCGATCCCTGGGTGCGCGAGCACGTGATGGGCCGCGTCGCGAGCATCGAGCCGCTCGATGCCGGCCGCTTCCGCGTCGGCATTCGCCTCGCGATGCTCACCACGGGTCACGACGCGGCGCAGGCGATCAACATGCTGTTCGGCAACAGCTCGCTGCACGAGCACGTCGAGCTGGTCGACGCGGACTTTCCCCCCGACTTCGTCGCAGCGTTCGCAGGCCCGCGCCACGGCATCGACGGCATCCGTCGCCTCGCCGGCGTGCATGGACGGCCACTCACCTGCGCGGCACTGAAGCCGCAGGGGTTGCCGGTAGACCGCCTCGCGATGCTTGCCCACACGTTCGCCACCGCGGGCATCGACGTGGTGAAGGACGACCACGGCCTCGCCGACCAGTCGTACAGTCCCTTCGCTGCGCGGGTCGCCGCGTGCCGCCGCGCGCTCGAGCGGGCCGAGCGCGAGACCGGCCGGCCCTGCCTCTACGCGCCGAGCCTCGTCGGCGCGCCGCGTGCGCTCGAGCAGCAGGCGCGCATCGCGCGCGACGAAGGCGCACAGCTGGTCCTCGTCGCGCCGGCGCTCGTCGGCCTGCCCGCGTTCCACGAGCTGGTGAGCGAGCACCTCGACGTGCCCGTGCTCGCGCATCCGGCGTATGCAGGTGCTGCGCGCGTCGCGCCGCCATTTCTGCTCGGCACGCTGTTCCGGCTGCTGGGCGCCGATGCGGTCGTCTTTCCCAACGCCGGCGGCCGCTTCGCCTACAGTGCGCAGACTTGCGCTGCAATCGCCGAGCACAGCCGGCGGCCGTGGCCGGGGATGAATGCGATGTTGCCGGTTCCGGCGGGCGGAATGTCGGTCGAGCGCGTGGCCGAGATCGTCCGCGCCTACGGCCACGACGCGATGCTGCTCATGGGGGGCTCGCTGCTCGCGGCGGGTGACCGGCTTGGCGAGCGCACGCGCGCGTTCGTCGACGCGGTCGCGGGCACGTCGGCGTTGCCGAGCGTGCGGCCGGTGACCGCGGTACCCGCCGCTTGACGGATGGTGCCCCGATGTCCCACAAGCCCGTCCGCCCCCAACTCGACGCCTTGCGTTGGCGCGAGGTCGACGTGCTCGACTACAAGCGCGATGGCAGTGCGCCGTTCCGGGACGTCACCCGGCAGGTGCTGTTCAACTTGCCCTCCCTCGCCTGCCAGTTGCGCTACTTCGAGGTCGGGCCCGGCGGACACACGACGCTCGAGCGTCACCAGCATGCGCACGCGGTGGTGATCGAGCGCGGCCACGGCCGCGTCCTTGTCGGCGACGCAATCCACGACCTCGCGCCGCACGACCTCGTGCACGTGCCGCCGATGACCTGGCATCAGTTCGTCGCTGCGACCGACACCCCGCTGGGCTTCCTGTGCATGGTCAACGCCGAGCGCGACCGGCCGCAGCTTCCGACGGCCGAGGACCTTGCGCGCCTGCGCGCCGATCCGGCAATCGCGGCGTTCGTCAGGACGTAGGCGCAGCGCCTACCGGTTGCCGGCGCAGCGCTGTGCCACCAGCCGTGCCGCGCACAGGTCCTCGAGCGCGGTTCCGACCGACTTGAACAGGGTGATCTCGTCGTCGGTGGCGCGACCCGGATGGCGTCCCGCGCACAGGTCGGCGAGCTCTGCCAGCACGTGCCCGCGCTCGATCGTTCCGGCCTCGAGCGGCAGCACGAGGTCGCCCGCCTCCCTGAGCGCGCCGGCGAACGTGTCGACGAACACGCGCGCGCGCCGCACCGATTCGTCATCGCTCTCGCGCATGCGCGGCGTGAACGCACCCACGAGGTCGACGTGCGTCCCGGGCCGCAACGTCGCGCCGTGCACGATCGGCTCGGTCGCGGTGGTCGCGCAGGTGACGATGTCCGCCTCCGCGAGCGCGCCATCGAGGTCCGCGACGGTCCGCGCGGGCAAGCCGCGGGCGACGAGCCGCGCCGCGGTCGCGGCCGCGCGAGCCGGCGACCGCCCCCAGACATCGATGCGCTCGATGGGCCGCACCGCGCAGTGCGCCTCGGCCATCGTCGGGGCAAGCGCGCCCGTTCCGACGACGAGCAGCCGGCGCGCGTCCCGGCGCGACAGGTAGCCGGATGCGAGCGCGGACGCGGCACCGGTGCGGCGCAGCGTCAGCGCCTCGCCGTCGATGAGTGCGCGCGGATGCCCGGTGGCCCCGTCCATCAGTACGTAGAGTGCCGCCACGCTCGCGAGGCCCTGATTCCGGTTGCGCGAAAACACGGTGACGATCTTCACCCCCAGCCCGGCGCCGTCCCACGCCGGCATCAGCAGCAGCCGGTCGCCCTCCGGCGTGACTTCGTGGCTCGCTCGCACCGGCGCGCTCGCGCCGTGGACGAACGCGAGACGCAGTGCATCGACGAGCGCAGGGTAATCGAGCGCCGCGTGGACCTCCGCGGCAGGGATGTACGGCAGAGCGGTGGACATGAAGGTGCACAAGTTATGATCCGGACTCGAACTATGCACGAGGACCGCGACTTCCACGTCGTCATCGTCGGCGGCGGCGTCATCGGCAGCGCCGTTGCCTGCTTCACGCTGCAGGAGACGTCGTTCCGCGGCCGCGTCACCGTCATCGAGCGCGACCCGAGCTACGCGAGGGCCTCGTCGGCGCTGTCGGCGAGCTCGATCCGGCAGCAGTTCGGAACGGCCATCAACGTCGCGATCAGCCGCTACGGCATCGCGTTCCTGCGCGAGGCGGCGGAGCGGCTCGCCATCGACGGCAACCGTCCGGCGTTGGGGCTGGTCGAGCCCGGCTACCTCTATCTTGCCGCCACCGAGGACGGTGCAGACACGCTGCGCAGCAACCACCGCATACAGCGCGCACAGGGTGCCGACATCGCGTTGCTCGAGCCGGACGCGCTAAGGGCGCGCTTTCCCTGGCTCGCCGTCGACGACGTGAAACTCGGTGCGCTCGGCACACGCGGCGAAGGCTGGTTCGACGGCTACAGCCTGCTGCAGGCATTCCGCGGCAAGGCGCGTGCGCTGGGCGCGAACTACGTCGCCGCCGAAGCGTGCGGCTTCGACCGCGCGGAGGAACGGATCAACGCGGTCGCGCTCACCGACGGCTCGCGACTTGAGGGCGACGTATTCGTCAATGCGGCCGGGCCGTGGGCCGCCGAGGTGGCGTGCTGGGCCGGCGTCGACCTGCCCGTGCGAGCGCGTCGCCGTTCGGTGTTCGCGTTCACCTGCCCCACGTCGCTGCCGGGCTGTCCCCTGGTGATCGACCCTTCCGGCCTCTGGTTTCGTCCCGAGGGCCGCGCGCAGTTCATCTGCGGCATCTCGCCCGACGCATCGAACGACCCGGACGACGCGCCGCTCACGGTCGACCATGCGCTGTTCGACGACGTCCTCTGGCCGCTGCTCGCCGCTCGCGTTCCCGCCTTCGAGGCACTGCGCGTGACCGGCAGCTGGGCCGGCTACTACGAGGTCAACACGTTCGATCACAACGGGATCGTCGGCTTCCATCCCATGATCCGCAACCTGGTGCTCGCCAACGGCTTCTCCGGCCACGGCATGCAGCAATCCCCGGCAGTGGGCCGCGGGATCGCGGAGCTTCTGGTGCACGGCCGGTATCGCACGCTGGATCTCTCGCCGCTCGCCTACGAACGCATTCCGAGCGGCAGGCCGCTCGTCGAGAGCAACGTGATCTGATGCCGATGCGCGACACCAGCTGCCCGATGATCGCAGCCATCGCCGCGGCGCTCGGCGCTTGCCTTCTGCTTGTCACCGCGACGGCGCTTGCACAATCGGGAACGGGGGCCGGCGCAACGACGGGACGCGTCATCGTCATGTTCAAGCCCGAGGCGAAGGTACTGCAGGCTCCCGACGTGCCCGGTGCGCCGGGAACCGCACGCGCCCGCGCCGCCGTGTTGTCCAAGCGCACGGGCATCGCACTGACCGCGGGCGCCGAGGTCGCCGAGCGCATGCAGGTCGTCAGGGCTTCGGGCATCGCTTCGGACGCGCTCGCGCGCCGGCTCGCCAACGATGCCGACGTCCTGTTCGCCGTCCCCGACGAGCGCACACGCGCGCACGCGGCGCCGAACGATCCGCTCTTCCCCGCCGAGGCGCGCCCCGACGGGCCCGCATCCGGCCAGTGGTACCTGCGCGCACCGGAGGGCGCCGTCGTCTCCTCGATCGATGTCGAGCGCGCCTGGGACGTCACCACCGGATCGCCCGGAATCGTCGTCGCGGTGCTCGACACGGGCGTGCGCTTCGAGCACCCGGACCTGCGCACCGTCGGCACGGGGGGAAACCTGCTGCCAGGCTACGACATGGTGTCGGACGTGGACACCGCGAACGACGGCGACGCTCGCGACGCGGACGCCGCCGACCCGGGCGACTGGATCACGCAAGCCGACACCGCGTCGGGAGGCCCGCTCGACGGTTGCGATGAGGAGCCCAAGCACAGCTCGTGGCACGGCACCAAGGTTGCCGGCTTGATCGCGGCACTGACGGACAACGGCATCGGCATGGCGAGCGTCGCGCGCACGGTCCGCGTGCTGCCGGTTCGCGTGCTCGGCAAGTGCGGCGGCTTCGACTCCGACGTCATCGCCGGGATGCGCTGGGCCGCAGGGTTGTCCGTTCCCGGCTTGCCGGCGAATCCGACGCCCGCACGCGTAATCAACATGAGCCTCGGTGGATCGGGCCGCTGCAGCCTGGCCTACCGCACGGCCCTGGGCGAGATCGCCACCACCGGAGCTGTCGTCGTCGCGTCCGCCGGCAACGCAGCCGGCCACGCGGTGGGCCCGCCTGCCAACTGCGACGGCGTGATCGGCGTGGCGGCGCTGCGCCACGTGGGCACGAAGGTGGGCTTCTCGAGCCTCGGGCCCGAGGTCGCGCTGAGTGCGCCGGGCGGCAACTGCATCAACGTCGAGGCGGGGTCACCGTGCCTCTACCCGATCCTCACGACCTCGAACGACGGCGCGACCACGCCCGGCGCATCGATCTACACCGACAGCTTCAGGATCACAGTCGGGACGAGCTTCTCGGCCCCGATCGTGGCGGGTACCGCTGCGCTGATGCTCGCCGTCCGGCCAACGCTCTCCCCCGCGCAGCTGCGCTCGTTTCTGCAGGGCACGACGCGGCCGTTTCCCGCGGGAAGCGAGCCGTCGGTCCCGGCGTGCACGCCGCCGCGGTTCGATCCCGCGGGCGAGCCCGTCGACCAGCTGGAGTGCCGCTGCACCACCTCGACCTGCGGCGCCGGGATGCTCGACGCCGGCGGCGCCGTCCGCGCGGCGCAGGCCGGCGTGCAGTTGGTCGACGTCGTGGAGTACTACCACGCACGATTCGACCACTACTTCCTCACTTGGCGGCCGTCCGAGATCGCGGCGCTCGACGCCGGTACCGTGATCCGCGGGTGGACGCGTAGCGGCGCGACGTTCCGCGCCTGGGCAACGCCGGAAGCGGGCTCGTCTCCGGTGTGCCGTTACTACATTCCCCCCGCGCTCGGCGATTCGCACTTCTACGGCCGCGGCAACGCCGAGTGCGAAGCGACCGGCCGTGAGCAGCCGGGGCTCGTGCTCGAAGACGCGCGCTTCATGCACCTGGCGCTGCCAAGCGCCGGCGCCTGTCCCGCGAACACGGTCCCGGTCTACCGGGTGTTCAGCAACCGTGCCGACGCCAACCACCGCTACACGACCGACCGCGCGGTGCGCGACCAGATGGCAGCGCGCGGCTGGCTGGCCGAAGGCGACGGACCGGATCTCGTGGTGATGTGCGCGCCGCGATGAGCCCGAAGGGCCGCCCCGAGGGCGAATCAGGCCCGAAGCGCGTCAGCGCGGAGGGTAGTCCAGTGAGTCGCGCGGGTCGTGGTAGGCTTGCGTCGAGATCCAGGCACGTGCCGAGGGCTCACTCGACGCGCCACCCCGCCCGACCGGCCCCGTCGGGCGCCCCATTCCCGGATAATCGTCGAGCCAGCGCAGGAATTCCCGTTCGCCATGGGTTCCACGCGTCCCCGCTTCTCTGCCGGATCCAGCATGCCGTCGACGTTCCAGCCGTTTGGCCGCGCCGAAATCGCCCACTGCGAGCGCATGCTGATCGGCCGCGGCCGCTGGCCGAAGGCCACGCTCTGGCGGGTTCGGCTCGGCAACGAGGACTGGGTGGTCAAGGACTTCGCCGAGCGCGACCTCCTGACGCGCAATCTCTTCGGGCAGCTGCTGCTGCGTCGCGAACTGCGGGCGCTGCAGCGCGTGGCGGGCGTCAAGGGCGTGCCGAGCGACGTTTTCCGCGTCGACCGCCACGCGTTTGCCTACCGCTTCGTGCCCGGGCGACCGCTCGCGAGCATCCACCAGGACTTCCTGCCGACCGAGCTCTTCGAGGCGCTGGAGGGCACGCTGCGCGACGTGCACGCCCGAGGCATCGTGCACCTCGACATCCGCAACTGCCGCAACGTGATCGTGACTGACCGCAACGAGCCCGTGGTGCTCGACTTCGAGTCCCATCTCGACACCGGCGGCTGGCTGTCGAGCCAGCGCGAGCGCCTGGAGACGTTCGATCTCGCCGGCGTCTACAAGCACTGGGCGCGCGCCAAGTCCGCGTCGCTGGGCCCGCAGCGTCTCGCGGTGCTGGAGCGCATGAACCGGTGGCGGAAGATGTGGGTGTTCCGCGGCCTGTGGTTCTACCCGCGCAAGGCCCGCAAGCTGCTGCGTCGCCTGCGCCACCGCGACGCGGATGGTTCCGAATCGGAGTCCCGGCCATGATGTCGGCAGTCAATGCGTTGTTCAACCATCCCGGCCTGAGGTCGTTCCTGGTCAGGATGCGCGTACCGATCGCGATCGCGATCGCGGCGACCGTGATCGCCTATGCCGACCCGCGCTGGCTGTGGCCGGCGCTGGCAGTGTCCATGGCAGGCGAGCTGATTCAGCTGTGGTGCTTCGCCACGCTCGACAAGAACTCGTCGCTCGCCTGCCGCGGGCCGTACGCGATCGTCCGCAATCCGATGTACCTGGGCCGCTTCTTCATCCTCGGCGGCGCGCTGATGCTGCTCGGGCAGCCGTGGCTGCTCGTGCTGTACGCCGTGGTGTACTGGTTCTACATGGTCAATCGCGTCGGCCGCGAGGAGCGCCGGCTGCGCGAGGTGTTGGGCACCCCGTACGCTGAATACTGCGCGGGAACGCGCCGCTTCCTGCCGGGAGCCCCGTATCGCGGCGAGCCCGTGCTGGTCTGGGACTGGGCGCTGTTCCGCCAGAACCACGGCTTGCAGAATTTCGCAGGCACCGCGGCGTTCTGGATCGCCGCCGTCGCGTGGCTCGCGACGCGCGCCGGCGGTGCCGGCTGAACGACTCGTGGCCGAAAGTCAGCCTGCGCCTTCGGTCTCGTCGCGGAACTGCGCCTGGTACAGCCGCGCGTAGACGCCCGGGCGGGCGAGCAATTCGGCGTGCGTGCCCTGCTCGACGATGCGACCACCCTCCAGCACGACGATGCGGTCGCAGTGCTCGATCGTCGACAGCCGGTGGGCAATGACGATCGTGGTGCGGCCGCGCATCAGCGTCGCGAGCGCCGCCTGGATCAGCCGTTCCGACTCGTTGTCGAGCGCCGACGTGGCTTCGTCGAGGATCAGGATCGGCGCGTCCTTGAGGATCGCGCGCGCGATCGCGATGCGCTGCCGCTGTCCCCCCGAAAGCCGGACGCCCCGCTGGCCGACCTGCGTGTCGAACCCCTCGGGCATCGCGCGGACGAACTCGAGCGCGTTCGCCGCGCTCGCCGCCTCCTCGATCGCCTCGCGTGAGGCGCCGGCCATCTCCCCGTAGGCGATGTTGGCGGCCACGGTGTCGTTGAACAGCACGATCTCCTGGCTCACCAGCGCTACCTGCCGCCGCAGGTCCTTGAGCCGGATGCGCTCGATTGGCTCGCCGTCGAGCAGCAGGCGCCCTTCGCTCGGCGTATAGAAACGCGGGATCAGGTTGACGAGCGTCGTCTTGCCACCGCCGCTCGGGCCCACCAGCGCAACCGACTCGCCCGGCGCGATCGCGAGGTCGACGTCGGCCAGCGCTGGCGTCGCGTCCGCGGCGTAGCGCATCGTCACGCCCTCGAAGCGGATCGCGCCCTCCGCCCGTCCTACGGCGACGGTGCCGCGGTCCTCCTCGACGGTCTCGTCGACCAGCGCGAACACGCTCTCGGCTGCCGTCGCCCCGCGCTGGATCGTGCCCGTGACGTTGGACAGCGTCTTGACCTGGTTCATCAGGTTGAGCAGCGCAAAGATGTAGGTGATGAAGTCACCGGGTCCGTACTGCCCCGCCACGCTCTGGCGGATCGCGACCCAGAGGATCGCGCCGACCGCCACGGAGATGATCAGCTGGTTGATCGGCGTGCCGAGCGCGAGTGCCGCCGACTGCCTGGCCGACACCGAGCGCAGGCGGTCCGACGCGGTGCGCAACCGGCGGCTTTCGTAGTCTTCGCCGCCGAACACCTTGACGATGCGATGCGCGCCGATCGCCTCCTCGAGCACGTGGGCGAGCGAGCCGGTCCGCTCCTGCACCAACACGCTGACACGCTTGATGCGCCGATTCACCTTGCGGATCGCGAACGCGACGAGCGGGAATGCCGCGAACGCGATCAGCGTCAGCTGCCAGTTCATCCACAGCAGGTAGCCGAGCATGAACGCGATCGTCAGCGTATTGCGGATGGCGACGGTGACCGCCTCCGACGCGGCCGTGGCGACCTGCTGCGCGTCGTAGGTGACCTTCGACAGCAGGAAGCCCGCCGAGCTCGCGTCGTAGTAGGTCGTGGGCAGCCGCAGCAGCCGGTCGGACGCGACGCAGCGCAGGTCGTAGACGACGCGCGAGCCGATCCACGCGAGCCCGTAGTCGCTGACGTAGGACCCGAGGCCGCGCAGCACGAACACGCCGACGATCAGGAACGGCAGCCACTTCGTCTCCTCGGCGTCGATCGCGCCGAAGTTGTTGAGCAACGGCTGCACGACCCGAAGCATCATCAGGTCAGTCGACGCCACCAGCACCATGCCCAGCACGCAGCCGGCGAACACCGCCCGGTAGGGGCGGACGTAACCGAGCAGCCTGCGATACAGCTTCAAGGGAGGTGGCGAGCGGGAACGTGAAGGGCGCGGGCACGACCGCGCCGCAACACGGCGCAGGCGGCCGATTATAGCCAAGGGCGGGAATCCGGCCCGACGCTCGACCCGCCGCTCGCGCGGCGTGCGTCACAACTTGTGCGGTTGCGCGACGATCGTCGGATGACGCCGGGGATGCGCCGGACCCTGCATAGAATCGGATGCGGTGGGCGGTGGCGGTGAGGTCCCGGGCCGGATAGGCGCGGGGCACCGAACCCGGCGCCGCCGCTCACCGCCACCCCGCCGAATCGCGACGCCTCCGATCGCACGCGACCGCCCGACGACGCGCTAAACTGACGCAGCGTCGCGGGCCGGGGGTGGTAGGTGTTCTATCGCATTGTTCTGCAAGTCCACGCACAGCATGAGCCCACGCTGGACGAGGTCAAGCGCCAGTTCTCGTCCGTGACCGGCCTGCCGCTGAGCGTCACCGAGCAGCTTTTCACCGCGGCTCCCACCGTGCTCAAGCGGCAGGTCGCGCAGGCGGATGCCGAACGCATCAGCCAGACGTTGCGCGCCATCGGGGCGAATGTGACCGTCGAGCCCGTGTTCCACACGCCCGTACCGGTCGGGCTCGATCCGGTGACGGTGCCGGGCCTGCCAATGGCGGCAGCGGCCATCGAGCTACCGCCACCACCCATGGCGGAGCAGGCCGCGCGTCCGTCCATGCGGCGGCGCGCCGTGCGCCTGGCCAAGGCGGTGGTGGCCGCCGTGATCCTGGCCGGCGCGATCCTCGTGGCCTATCAGTACGAGGAGGCTCTGCGCGAGGCGCGCCACAGCCCCGCGCAGGCCCCGGTGGTGAAGAAGCCCGCCAATGCGGCCGCTGCCCCGCCGGAGGTACCGGCGTTCAAGCCGGCCCACATCTTCGGTCCGTGGCGATGCACGGACCAGAACACCGGGGCGTCGACCTACTGGGTCTATGGCGAAGATGGCGCCCTGTCGTACTACGGCGACGACGCCAACCATGGCGACAAGCCGATCGTGCGACCCGGACTGCCGATCGGATGGGCGCTGGATGGGAACCGCCTTACGTGGCGTTACGAGGCTGCGCCCTCACGCACCGTCGAGCTCGATACGCTCTTGCTGATGGAGCTCGACTATCGCGATTCGCAGGGCGACGCAATCCGCTGCCGGCGCCCCTGATGCACCGAACGATACGGCCCGGGCGAGCCCGATGTGTCCGGGTCTGACAGGTTGAATCTGGCGGAGAGACAGGGATTCGAACCCTGGATACGTTGCCGTATACCTGATTTCGAGTCAGGCGCCTTCGACCACTCGGCCATCTCTCCGCCGCGGATTATAGCGCAGCGGCGCAAGGCGAAGACGCCCCGAGT
>Ga0105096_10000082_pt1 | contig 22220 bp, 22 predicted proteins | sample PPLLak3cmMay2015_FD_87036 | JGI IMG/M metagenome (GOLD analysis project Ga0105096, IMG submission 87036) | Freshwater sediment microbial communities from Prairie Pothole Lake near Jamestown, North Dakota, USA - PPLs Lake P7 Core (1) Depth... | ecosystem: Environmental > Aquatic > Freshwater >... | reverse complement strand
TGGTTCTTTTAGCAATGGCTTCCACATCCAGCACATGGTCCTGGTGGGCATGGGTGAGCAAAATATAATCTGCTTTCAGTTTTTTGATATTGATGTCTTTTGCCAAAGGATTTGCGCTGATAAACGGATCTACAAGAATATGTATGTTCTTGATTTGTATGGCTAAGGCGGCATGGCCGAGGTAGGTGACTTTCATAAGGATCTTATTTTAGAAGGATAAATTTAAGGAATTTATGCCTCAATTTCAATGAAAAATTGAATTTAGTCCTGTTTGAATAGCAAAAGAATAGCAGATAATTACCTGCTATTCTTCATAGATTCTAAAAATTATAGGTCACGTATAGTGTAAAATTCCGCCCCGGCTCATAAATCCTTCCATTCAGCATGTCTGCACCGTTATAGGAAAAATTAAGGTGTTCATAATACGCTTTATCAAAAATATTCAAAACAGCGGCACCGATAGAAAGCCCTTTAACTGGCACAAAACCACCACTTATATCAAAAGTTGTGAAACCGGGTGTTTCTTCTTCACCAAAAGATTTCGCAACGCGGTCCTGGCTGTCTGCCAGTCTGGATTTCAGGTTGATCCAGTATTGCTGTTGGTCATATTTAATTCCGATGTGGCCCGTTAATGGCGTTATCTGTGGTAAAGGTTCATCAAAATCCTCATTTTGTCCATAGGTATAGGAAATATCTGTTTCCAGGATGATATGGGTGGTTAAATAATAATTGAAAAACGCTTCAAAACCGGTTTGATAGGCCTTTTCAAGATTGATAAATCTCTTGGCGAATTTGGGTTCCATATTGGGCATGTATTTCCTGGGTAGATTAGGATCAACAATGGCCGAGATAAAATCTTCCAGATAGGAGTAAAATACGGAAGCACCAAACTGATAATTTTCATTTTTGAATTGCCCTGACAATTCAAGTTGATAATTTACCTCAGGGTCCAGATAAGGATTCCCAACATACTCATAGGGATCTATCCCCACATTAAAATGGTTGATGTATCGCTCAATCATGTCGGCAGTTCGTATTCCCCTTCCTAAGGAGGCATTCCATCTAAAATATGGGTTTTGATACTGGTACGAAATATTTCCTCCCAGATTGACCTCTGACTGATCCTCTATTTCTCCACCATAAAGTGCCTCAAAATCGGCCTCCGGATCGTTGATGGCTGCATTGATAAAATCTGATCTCAAGCCCATGGTAATTGTGGAAGTCCCGGACAAAAGCAATTTTCCTTCTGCAAAAATACCCACATCGTTAAGCACTGCATCCTGCCAGATTTTATCAACCTTCACAACCGGGCTGGGCAATGGTTGTCCGTTGGCTATTTTAATGGTTCTGATTCTATCGCCTTCCCTGGAGGTAAAATTACCATCCAATCCGGTGTAGACCAGAATTTTATCTGCAGGTTTAAAAGCGACTTCGGCTTTACCGCCATAATTCGTGGCAAAAACATTCGAAGAAGAACCGGAAACTGCAAAACTTGGCCTGTTCTCATTGGTCATGAGATGATCCACATAAGAATAAAAACCTTTTACTGTAATGTCAGTAATATTTTCTGCAGGATTTGTGATCTTATAATCAATTCCTGCCATATAACTGTCGTCGTAAGGGGAATCCATCGGCAAACCGGCATGATCGATGTCTCTGGCAAAGGATTGTCTCCATGTCAGGCGCATCCGCTGATTATCTGAGGGGTTATAGCCCAATTTGACCGAATATTCAGTTGTAGTGAATGAGGAGGGCACTTCTGTTCCGTTGCCATCTTCATAATCTCCATAATTCCGGTAAGAACCGTTCAGTTCAAGGTCAAAAAATTCTCCTCTTTGAACCAATGAGCCCCTTCCCGTAAAATTATTGCCGTTGGTTTCATAGCCACTCTCAATAGTGCCGGAAAGCCCCATTTCCTTGTCATTCACAGATTTAGAAACCAAATTAATAACACCGCCAAAATTTTGGCCAAACCTTACTGAAAATGGTCCTTTGATAACCTCTATCTGCCCAATCTCTTCGGGTATGATATGGGTGGTGATGGGGTCCATTCTGTTTGGGCAGGCATTGGTGATCCTCAAACCCCCATCATATTGTATATTCAACTGCTCGTACCTAAAGGCCCTGAAAATGGGTTCAGCAGCATAAGCCCCACGTTTTTGGATTCCAAATCCGGGAATGTCTTTAAATAAGTCACTCACAGTTCTTGGCTGGGTAGTTGCCTTAACCTCATCAATAATAATACTTGAATGCGGAACATCATACAAGGGATCGGCCTTAACCACAATATTGTCAAGTTCAATGGAACCTTCTTTTAGAATGATTTCCATGTCTGGAACTAAATCAACCGTTCTGGCCTGGTAATTCAAACAGCTTATGGTTGCTATGCTTTGCGAATTTGCTGAAAAACTGTATTCTCCATTTTTATCAGTAGTAAAACTTTGATAACTGCCTTTTATACTGATAATTGCCTTTTCAAGGGGTTGGCCGGTCTCGTCCATAACCTTCCCATTAAAAAGAATAGTTTGGCTGGTTCCTGCTAAACTGCAAAGCAGTATGACAAGAACCAATAAATCATTCATCTTCATGATAATTGGTATAAATTAAAATTTATAATTTCTTGATTTAAATCTTTCCCAAGATTTAGTAACTATGAATTTTAATGGTAAATGGGAGGTTTGAATATGGAGAATAAAACCAATACTCCCTGAAGTTTACATGTTGAAATAATAGATTTCTTTTGGTTTGTAAAGTCAAGTAATTTGTATTCAAATGATTTGATAACCAGGGTGAAAAACCTGTCAAAATCTACTTTGGGCATCAGAGGAACAGGATTTTCCTCCCGGGAATTTTGTTGCTTGTCAAACTGACCTTCAAGGTAACACTTGCCATTGCAGGCCAAAACAGGTTTGTTTTTGTTGATGCAAAGCTCCTTGGCAATATAATCATAGTTGATCAGGTAATCAAGCACAGGCAGCACCGGACCTACCAAAGCCAGCAGGTACAGATTTAAAAAAAGATGTGCTATGACTAACTTTTTCATCAATTTAATTTCTATTACAAAGAAGACAATTTTAGCTTTTATTTTCTATGATAATTATCATTTTTTATAAAATTTGTCCCAAACCAAATAAAACGGCAAAAGCGAAGGTACTTAATGCCAGTTTTTTTAATTCAGGGTCAAGGTCCTTAGGATCTTTATTAAACCAGACAAATTTACCGTGCAAATATAATGGAGCCAGTACAATCAAAAAAAGGAATTGATACCAGGAATGAAAATTAACTGTATTGTAAATAATGGCAAACAAGAATGCCGATACCAATAGATAGATATGGTAATACCTGGCAAATTCAGCTCCTATCTTGACCACCAGGGTTTTTTTACTGGTTTTTGTATCCGATACAACATCCCTCATATTGTTGAGATTAAGCACCCCTGCGCTTAATAATCCTATGGAAAATGCGGGCAGGAACACTGAAAGAGGCAGGGATTTTGTGTACAAAAAATAGCTGCCGCAAACGCTTAACAAACCGAAGAAAAGAAAGACAAAAAGATCACCAAAACCAACATAGCCATAGGCATTTGACCCTACGGTATATTTTATGGCTGCAGCAATACTTGCAATTCCCAAAACAAAAAACAGGAGGGCGTAAAGAAATTCGCCTTTGTCGAATGACAAAAAGATAAGGATTACTGCAACCAGCAAGGTTAAAAATACTGTGATCTTTATGGCCTTTTTCATCTCTGAAGGGCTGATCAGACCACTTTGTATAGTCCGTGCCGGACCAATACGTTCCTTATTATCTGTCCCTTTTACGCCATCGCCATAATCATTCGCAAAATTGGAAAGAACCTGAAAACCGATTGTAGTGAGTATTGCGAATATAAAGATGGGTATATTAAAAGATCCGTGCGACCAGGCAATAAAACTACCGACAATAATGCCCGAAACCGATAAAGGCAGTGTTCGCAGCCGTGCCGCGTTTATCCACTTATTTGCCGCCATAAGGAAGTTTTGTCATCATTCGCCTCTGATCCATTCCTCACCGCTAAGCTGAAGGGCTTCAGCTATATCGATGGGTTCGCCGTAAGAGCGGGCGATGATAAAACAATCGGCAAATCCCAATTTCTTCAGGTCATTTCTGAGTACCACAGCCTCCTTGTAAGAACTGAACTTACCAATAGCAAACTTGTTCAGGCCCGCATCTTCAAATTCTGCCATTTGATTCAGACCCTCGGAAATCAGGTTACTCGAAAAGTTTGAATAGGCTCCGATCTGAACACTGTAGTACAAGGGCATCTTATTGGAAGAAAAAGCTATTTCCCTGTCGAAATTAGTAGATTTCAACTGCATATTATGCAGGGTATCCGTATTGACTATACTCAAATTGTTTCGGATCAGATATTCTTCAGAGACTCTTTCTTCTTTTGGTAAAAATGACCAGATCATAAGCACCGACAACAAGATGGCCAGCACACTCAATAAAATCCTGTGCCGCTTGAGCAGGGAGACTTTCTTCTCCTCCTCCGCCAGGGCAGTAGACATCAGGTCGATCGTCTCATTCGACTTTTCAACTTCGTTATAGAGATTGGTTAGATCCTGTTCGTTAACGTAAGGCATAAACAATTATAATATTTACAATTCGCCGGCTGTTGCAATGAGCTCGGCTATATCCAGCACAGAAATACTGTGCCCCTTTTCTTTATTTTTAATTCCATCCGTGAGCATGGTATTGCAAAACGGACAGCCCGTGGCTATCATATCCGGATTTACTTCCAAAGCCTCCTCTGTCCTTTCAATGAACACCTCTTTGTTTCCTTTCTCGGCTTCCTTGAACATTTGTGCACCACCTGCCCCGCAACAGAGTCCATTTGACTTGCAACGTTTCATTTCAACCAGTTCCGCATCGAGTTTCTCCAGAATTTCTCTGGGGGCTTCATAAACCCCATTCGCCCTTCCGAGATAGCATGGATCATGAAACGTGATCCGTTTACCTTTAAAAATACCCGAACTCACTTTTAGCCTGCCTTCTTTCAAAAGGGAATTGATCAGTTCGGTATGGTGCATCACTTCATAGTGCCCTCCCAATCCGGGATATTCATTTTTAAGGGTATTAAAACAATGCGGACACGCGGTTACAATCTTTTTCACTTCATAGGCATTCAGCACCTGTATATTGGTCATGGCCTGCATCTGAAATAAAAATTCATTTCCGGCTCTTTTCGCAGGATCCCCGGTACAGCTCTCTTCGGTTCCAAGCACGGCAAATTCCACTCCGGCATTTTGCAGGATCCTGACAATTGCCTTCGTAATTTTTTTGGCCCTGTCATCAAAGCTTCCGGCACAGCCTACCCAAAACAAAACTTCGGGGCTTTTGCCTTCTGCCATCATTTCTGCCATTGTTGGAACTTTCATATACAAATCTACTAAAATTTCTTTTATTCGTCTTTCCAGTTTAAGCGATCCATCTGATTAAACTGCCAGGGTGCTCCGTTATTTTCAATATTCGTCATCATGGCGTTCAACTCCTGGGGCGCAGCCGATTTTTCCATGACCAGATAACGCCTGATATCAATGATGATCGATAAGGGATCTATGCTGACCGGACAGGCTTCTACACAGGCATTGCAACTGGTACAGGCCCAAATCTCCTCATTGCTGATCGTATCGAGCAAGGATTTTCCATCGTCAATAAACTTGCCGTTCTTATCCATATTTCTGCCAACTTCCTCGAGTCTGTCCCTTGTTTTCATCATGATCGCCCGGGGCGACAGCTCTTTTCCTGTCTGATTGGCCGGACAAACGGCCGTGCAGCGTCCACATTCAGTACAGGTATATGCATTCATCAGTTGCACCCAGCTCAGATCTGTTACATCACTCGCACCAAATTTCTCGACAGGCTTATTTTCAGGTTCGGCGGGGGCAGCATATGGGTCTGACTCAGGATCCATCATGAGTTTTACCTCATCTGTTACCGACTGTAAATTAGTAAATTGTCCCGGAGGATTTAAATTGGCAAAGTAGGTATTGGGAAAGGCCAGCAGGATATGTAAATGCTTGGAATAATACAGATAATTTAAAAACACGAGTATACCTGTAATATGCAGCCACCAGGCACTCCTTTCAATAAGGACCAATGCATTTGCAGACTCAGGTAAAATGGAAATCAGATATTTGCTTACAGGAAATGACCCTGCCTGCGGATAATGCGGGTGCCCCAATAGTTGTAAACTGAAGTCAGCTGCATTCATCAGCAGAAAAAGAGACATCAAAACCAATTCAAAATACAAAATATTGAGTGCATCCTTTCGTGGCCAGGCCGTCATTTCTTTATTCCAGAAACGGGGTATTTTGAGTACCATCCTTCTGGTCCAAAATGCAATTACGGCAACAATGACCAGCAGGGCAAGTATTTCAAAGGACCCGATCAGGAAGTCATAAAAACCGCCAAAAACAGAAAACAAACGGTGGGTGCCAAAAATACCATCGAGAACGATCTCGAGCAATTCTATATTGATAATGATGAATCCGACATAAACGATGAGATGCAAAAGTGCAGATACAGGTCTTTTTCCCATTTTTGACTGGCCCAGGGCAATTTTTGCCATCTGCTTCCAGCGCAATTCAGCATGATCGGACCGGTCTTCGGATCTGCCCAAACGGATATTCCTGACTATCCTCTTTATATTTCTTATAAAAAAGACAATTCCTGCGATAAGAATAACAGAAAACAGAATATTTGGAAGAAATTGCATGTAATTTTGTTCTATATATAACTATTTAATAATTAGCAATTTACACAAATCAGACCCGGGCTTTTTACGCTAACGTTTCACATTTTTTTCAACTATTTAAAACTAATAAATTTTAATAGTCAAATTCATCTGATCCACTAAAATTATTAAAACTTATCAACCAAAACGGAGCTGATCATTTTGGCTCTTTATAGGGTGTTTCCTTCTTGCCAAACACTGAAAAATGGACATATCTTTTCGGATTTTCCTTCATATCCTTCAGCAGCAGTTCCATTTCTTTTGTTGTGGCTTCCATATTGTTGTATAGTGCCTCGTCATGCATTAATCTGCCCAGGGAACCTTTGCCCTGGTTTATGCTGTCGAGCATGGCATTCAGCAGGCCGACCGACTTTTCCATTTTGGCAACTGTGACCCCGATGTTTGCCTTTTGAAGGGAATCCGACATCCGCGACAAGCCTTTCATGGCATTTTCAGCATTGATCATCATGCTGTCGATTCTCGGGGAATTTTCGCTCAGCATTTTATCAGCTTTTGCAGAAATATTTCTTATCTGGAGCAGGGTCTGGTTGAGATTTTCGAGTGACCTGGCTATATTGTCCTTGTTCCTGGCATCGAGCACCTTGTTTACATTGGTCATTACAGAATCAGAGTTCACCACAAAGCTTTCCACTTTGCTTTGAAGAGGGGCGATCTGCTCATTGATCATACCCATGATATCTGTAGATACAACACCGGCCAGCGTGTCGCCGCTTTTGGCGTACTCACCTCCCAGTACAAGCCTTAGGCGCAGCGATTTTCCGCTGATAAAGTCCGGGCTGAAGATCTCAGCCACAGTTTGTTTTGAAAACTCAATATCATTACTGATTTCCATATGCACAACCAGCACACCGGGCTTGTCAGGGTGAAAAGTGATCTTGGATACGCTGCCAACTTTTAGTCCGTTAATCAGAATAGCGCTTGTAGGTACAAGGCCCTGAACATTATCGTACATGGCGTAATAGGTACGATTTGGGTCCAGGATCTTGCGGCCTTTGAGAAAATTGTAACCCCAAATGAACAAGATTATTATAAATACTGCAACGACGCCCGTTTTTATTTCCCTGGATATTTTCAAAATAAGATTATTTACAGAACAATATTACAAAATTATAACGGCAATCCTTAATGAATTATTCGGGATTTATTGATCTGTTCAATTGACCGGAACAACTTTGCCATCTTTAAAACCAATAATAAAAGCCGATGGATAACCACTTTTTTTTGCTTCGGCCAATTTTTTTGTTGCCACATTGTAATCTGCGGTGCTTCCGTAATAATACTTGTACAGATTTCCGGCCTTCTCCATTTCAACCTGCTTCAATCCCTTGAAGTTGTATGGTTTCAAGGCGAGTTTATTCGAGCCGGCAGCAATCTGCACCTTATACACCAGGCCCTCAGCCTTCTTACCGGCGGCGACCGTATCACCTGTTTGTTTTGGTTTTGCAGTCTCAACTACAGTATTCTGCTCCAGATTCTTCTTGTAGGCAAGCACTGCATCTACGATGACCTTTGCAACTTTTTCCTGCCCGGTTTTGGAATTCAAAAATTCGCCTTCTTTTGGGTTGGTGATGAATCCGGTTTCTATAAGAATCGCGGGCATATTGGTTTGGTGCAAAACGACAAATCCGGCTTGTTTTACTCCCCGACTGGGAATATTTAACTCATTGGCAAATTTGCTTTCAACAATACTGGCCAGACTCAGACTCTGATCGAGAAATTCTTCCTGCAACAAGGTAATTCCTATTACCGATTCAGGAGAATTGGGGTCAAATCCGCCATACTTTTCCTGGTAGTTATCTTCAAGAAAGATTACCGAGTTTTCCTGTTTGGCTACCTCAAAATTCTGCTTGTTGGCATGCACCCCCAGTGCATAGGTTTCAGATCCGGAAACCGGTGTATTATGGGCGTTGCAATGAACAGAAACAAACAGGTCTCCATTGGCGTCATTTGCAATTTTTCCCCTTTGTTTTAATTCGATAAATACATCTTTTTGACGCGTATAAACTACTTCAATGCCATCGAATTCCTTTAATTTATTCCCCGCCAGCAATACGATGCTCAGAGCGATATCCTTTTCAATATAGTTCTTGGCAACTTTTCCGGGATCTTTACCACCATGGCCTGCATCCAGCACCACAACAAATGGTTTTTGCGCCTGTACCAACAGACTTGAAGAAAAAAATAAAAATAAAAAAATAAACAATATTCTCATTTCATTCCATATTTTAATAAATAACCAACGCTTCTTACTTTATCCAAATTTTACCAAACGATAAACTTAACAGCAAAAAAATATATGTAAGTTTGCAAATCAAAAAAGACTTTTTTTCCGGTACAAAAATAGTATTTAAAGTATTGCATACAAACATTCGGTATATAGTTTTAACTTTCTTTACAATATTCATTGTATTGCCTCGCATGTATTGCCAGATCTCCACAAAAATGGATACCATTCCGGCAAAGCAGGTTGTCATGAACAATACCAAAACCTCCGATTCTACCAAAATAGACAGCTCAAAAATTACACCGGAATTTTTAAAAAACAACATCAAACACAAGGCAAAAGATTATGTGCTGAGCGATTTTGTGAGCCAACAGGTGTACCTTTACAATGAGGCTGAACTGGTTTACGGCGATATTGAACTGAAGGCCGGCGAAATTATCATCGACTATAAAAAAAGCCTGGCTTTTGCCAAAGGGATAGTTGATACGGCAGGAGTTTATACCCAAAAACCGCAATTTAAACAGGATGGACAGCAAAGTGAACAGGATTCACTCGTTTATAATTTCAAAAACGAGAAGGCACTGATCTACAATTCAAGAATTGAACAACAGGGTGTATTTATATTGGGTGAGCTCACGAAAAAGGAGAATGATTCGGTTTTCTATATCAACAAGGCCAGGTTTACCACTTCAGAAAAACCCAAACCCGATTACTATATTTCCACCTCCAATATCAAAGTGGTACCGAGCAGCAAAATCGTGGGCGGTTTCAGCAATCTGGTGATCGCAGATGTACCCACTCCCCTGTTTCTGCCTTTTTTCTATGCCCCCATTTCGCAGGGAAGGGCTTCGGGTTTTCTTATTCCAACCTGGGGGCAAAACAGCAGCCAGGGCTATTTTCTTCAGAACGGCGGTTATTATTTTGCCATAAATGATTATGTCGATCTGGCAGTGCTCGCCGATGTTTATACAAATGGAAGCTGGGGATTGCGAACGGAATCAAATTATGCGAAACGCTACAAATTCAACGGAAATTTCAGTTTGAGGTATGAAAGCCTCATCAATAGCTCTCTGGGGCTTCCCGATTACAGCAAAAGCACCAATTATTTTGTGAGGTGGAGCCATAGCCAGTCGGCCCTGGTAAATCCCAATTCGCGATTTTCTGCCTCTGTTAATTTTGGTAGCAGCGATTTCTTTAAGGAGTCCTTTAATGAATTAAGTTCGCCCTCTTATCTGGTAAACACCTTTAATTCCTCGATCAACTATTACAAAAAGTTCGAAGGCACACCTTTTAATATAAACACATCCATTACGCATACACAAAATACCAATACCGATAAGGTAGATGTTACCCTCCCTTCTCTGCAACTGAACATGGACCGCATCTACCCTTTTGCACCGAGATCCGGACCAAAGAAAAACCCCATACACAATACGGGGCTTACTTATAACCTGAATCTTCAGAACAGGGTTTCAACTACCGGAGAGGAGTTATTTTCAGGAGATGCCTTAGAAAATGCGCAGTCGGGGCTACAGCAGAACCTAAGTATGGGTACCAATTTAAAAGCTTTCAAGTACTTCACCATCTCTCCAAATTTCAATTATACTGAAGTTTCTTATTTAAAGACCATCGAAAAGAACTGGGATACGATCAATGAAGCGGTGAGAACAGATACCATTCAGGGTTTTGACAGTTACCGCGAGTATTCAGCGAACGTTTCGGCATCAACCACTTTTTACGGTATGGTCAATTTCAAAAAGGGCAGGCTGCGGGCTATCAGGCACACGGTACGGCCTTCCATTGGCTATGGTTACAGACCTGATTTTGGTAAATATTACGATGAATACCAGGCGAGTTTAGACCCCAGGGATATCAGAGAATACACCCGATTCGAGCAGGGAATATACGGTGGTCCTTCGAGAGGAGAATCCAACTCTGTCGCTTTTTCCCTGGACAATGTCTTCGAAGGAAAAATGATGAAAAAAGATGCTGAAGAAGATGAGGATCCTGAAAAACTCATCCTATTAAACAACCTCAATTTTTCAACGAATTACAATTTTGCCCTTGACTCACTGCAATTGGCACCTGTTAGAATGACCGCAGGTACCCAGCTTTTAAAAAACAAATTGAATATCAATTTCAATGCCTCTATGGATCCATACGCCATAAATGCCAACGGGAACAGGATAGACACCTGGAATATAAAGAATGGAGGAAGTTTGTTCAGATTAACCGATGCCGGACTGAATGCAAATTACGCGATCTCGAGTAAAGAAATTGGAAAGAACAAGTCAAAACAAACCGGTACCGATAACAGGGATGAAACAGAGGATCCCTATGCTGATCCGATGCTGGGAAGAAGGATCAATGACAACAGACAAACCATTAATACCGACAAAAAGGAAGATGTAAAAGTAACTGAGTTGTACAAAAACAAGATGCCCTGGAATGTATCCATGCGCTATTCCCTTAATTATGCGAACTCAATTGGCCAGAATGAGATCTCAACGAATTCACTTCAAATGGATGGAGATATAGAATTTTCACCAAAATGGAGGTTTGGCGTTTCTTCAGGCTATGATTTTGCAGGAGAAGGAGTAACTTACACCCAACTGCGTCTTGAACGGGATCTCGACAGCTGGAGGATGAGCTTTAACTGGGTGCCTTTTGGTGACAGGGCGACCTATTATTTCTTCATAGGTGTGAAATCCTCCGCTTTAAGTGATTTGAAATACGACCAGAGATCAAAACCCGATAAACGGTTGTTCTGATGCTTAAGCGGTTGAAAAATGTATACAATATGAAAACCACCTGATTTAACACTGAATAGTAAATAACAATATTAACTTTAATTGTAAACAATGAAAAAAGTCATCAATACCCCCAACGCTCCCGCTCCCATTGGCCCTTACAGTCAGGCAGTATTAATCGGAGACCTGCTCTACACCTCAGGTCAGATCGCCATTGATCCAAAAACAGGAGATCTCAAAACAGAAGACATTACCACAGAAACCATACAAGTAATGGAAAACCTGAAAGCCATTCTGGAAGCTGCCGGTATGAATTTTTCTTCGGTTGTTAAAACATCGATCTTTATTACAGATATGAATGACTTTGCCAAAATAAATGCAGCTTATGGCAGTTATTTTACCGACAGCTATGCCCCTGCAAGGGAAACGGTGCAGGTTGCGGCTTTGCCAAAAAATGTTCACGTCGAGATCTCCATGACAGCCAAAAAAATATAAAAGACTATAATCCTATCCGAAAAGTACCGGCAGGAGGACCAGCATTTACCATTACCCCAATACCTGACTGATCTTGAATGATTTTATTTTGGGATCAGCGGATAAATCGTGAAAATTATTTTTCAGACTTTTCAAAGAGTGTTCCCGCTGTAAAGTGCAAAAGAATACCTTTGCGTTTAGCATAATACTTTAACCTCATACAAATATCAAAATGAATAAATTGCTTTTTTTTCTGTTGCTGTTTACCGTAATCTCGTGTAGTTCAGGACAGTCATACACGGAATACGCCAGCGATACCATCAACCTTAAACAACACATCAGCCAGCTGGCCTCGGCGGAGTTTGGCGGCAGAAAAACAGGAGAAAAAGGACAGAAGCTGGCTGCTGCCTATTTGGCGAAATACTATTCAGAGCTGAAACTCGAAGCCCCTGCCGGGCATGAGGATTACCTGCAACACATCCCTGTAGAATTCTTTAACGGGAGATCAAAGGATAAAGGAGAGAATGTACTGGCATTTATTAAAGGCTCAAAATACCCGGAAGAAGTGCTTGTGCTTTCCGCACATTACGACCATCTGGGCACTAAAGGAGAGGATATCTACTTCGGAGCCGATGACGATGCCTCTGGAAATGCAGCCCTGATGGAAATTGCAAGGCTTTTTCAAAAGGCAAAAACAGAAGGAAAGCAACCCGAAAGATCTATCCTCTTCCTGCATGTCTGCGGTGAAGAAATTGGTTTGTTCGGATCCAAATACTATACCTCGCATCCAGTCTTTCCCTTAAAGCAGACTGTAGTCAATCTGAATGTGGATATGGTAGGCAGAATTGATGATAAGCATAAAAACAATCCTGATTACGTTTATCTGATCGGCTCTGATAAATTAAGCAGTGAATTACATGATCTGTCCGAAAAAATAAATAAGGAAACCGTTAACCTGGAACTCGACTATACCTACAACAATGATAACGATCCAAACCGGTATTATTACAGATCAGATCATTACAATTTTGCGATGAACAATATTCCTGTAATATTTTATTTTAACGGAACCCATGAGGATTACCACAAGCCAACGGATACAGAAGATAAAATAAACTACGATGCGCTGAGCAAAAGAACCAACCTCATTTTTTACACGGCCTGGGAGATAGCAAACCGAAAGGAAAGAATTGGTGTTGACGATAAAAAACTAAAATAAATATGAATTCGCGATAGTTTGTACGCAATATTGGACATAGAAACGACAGGTGGTAAATACAATGAGGAGGGAATTACAGAAATTGCCATCTACAGATATGACGGTATTGAAATCCGTGATAAACTGGTGAGTCTGATCAATCCGGAAAAAAAAATACAGCCTTTTGTTGAACAACTTACAGGTATCAATGAGGCCATGTTGAGAACGGCTCCAAAATTTCATGAAATTGCAAAGCGGATCGTAGAATTAACAGAAAATTGCACCCTCGTCGCGCACAATGCCTCCTTTGACTACCGTATCCTGCACAACGAATTCAAACAGCTGGGCTTTCATTTTGAAAGGCCTACCTTATGTACAGTTGAACTTTCGAAAGTCCTGATCCCGGATCAGGAATCATATAGCCTCGGCAAGCTGTGCAGAAAACTGGGAATTCCCGTTAGCGACAGACACCGGGCGGATGGAGATGCTCTTGCTACGCTGAAATTATTAAAGATCCTGTTACAAAAAGACCAGCAGAAGGAGATTATCAGCAAAACGATCAAAATAGGCAATGAAAGGGATATGTCCAAAAAACTGCTGAAAATCCTCGAAAGTGTGCCCAAATCGACAGGAATTTTTTATGTTTATAATTTCAGAAGAGAGATCATATATACAGGCAAAGGAAAAAGTGTTTATCAGAGTGTGAATAACCTGTTTCTGAAAAATACCGATCAGGCCAGACTGATAAGAAAAGAGATGGTTTCTCTGGCTTTTGAAGAAACGGGAAGCAAGCTGATCAGAGAGATAAAATACCTGGAATTACTTCAAATTCACCGCCCAAAATACAATATATGGAAATTAACTAATTCAAAATCGGTGCCATACAGCAATCCAAACATGATTCTGATAGATAAAGGGAGGAATTTGGCGGAAAAGTCGGTAATTCTCATTGAAAACAACCAGCTTACCGGCTATGGATTCACAGATCTGAACTACCAGATCAACAATCCGGAAGTGCTGCGATCCTTAATAACGGTTAATAATTTTACAAATCAGTTTAATCATTTGCTTCAAAAATATCTGAAGAATGAAATGGTTGAAAGAATCATCCGCTTTTAGGAACTCCTCGCAACTTCAATGTCCTTCAAAATTATTTTCTATTCTTCAATAAACCCTTTATCTTAGCTTGGACAATTATAACCGTTTGTTTGTTAAAATTATCAAGTATTTATCCATAAAGAACTATGCAGAACTGGAGAAAGAGAATACATGAAATCATTTATGAATCCGATACAAGGGAAGGAAGGCAATTTGACATAATATTGATTGGTACTATCGTCATTAGTATCATACTTGTGATGTTGGAAAGTGTAAAATCGCTTGACGTAAAATACCATAATTTCTTTTATTACTCAGAATGGGTCATCACCATTTTATTTACAATTGAGTATATTTTGCGCATATTAACAGTTAATAAACCCGGCAGGTATATTTTTAGCTTTTACGGGATCATAGACCTCTTGTCTACCCTACCGATGTATATTTCTCTTATCTCCGGTGGAGCCCATGCCCTTTTGTTGCTTCGCTCAATAAGACTCCTCAGGATTTTCACCATATTAAAATTGGGCTCCTTCGTTTGGGCCTCTAACAAACTTAAGCACGCCATATACACTAGCAGGTTTAAGATCCTTGTATTTTTGTCTACCGTGATTATCCTGTGTATAATTATCGGCACCATTATGTATGTTATTGAAGGTGAATCAAGTGGATTTACCAGCATACCTGTAAGTATGTACTGGGCAATTGTTACCCTGACAACTGTGGGATATGGTGATATAGCGCCACAAACACCGCTTGGACAATTTCTTGCAAGCGTGGTCATGGTGTTGGGTTATGGTATCATTGCCATTCCTACCGGTATTATTACCTCAGAATTCACAAAACAAGATAGGGATGAACTGCAACTGAACACACAGTCCTGTCCGAATTGTGCGGCTGACAAACACAGGAACAATGCCGAATATTGCTATTCCTGCGGTAGCAAACTGCATAATTGATTTTTTAACATGAAACTGCTTTTATAAAAATACTTTGATTTGAACCTCAGTAAATGTTTATTTTTGCCTGATGCAAAAGAAGATCAACATACAGAATAAGAAAGCGTTTTTTGAATACGAGATTCTCGATACCTATATTGCAGGATTGCAGCTCGGAGGTACTGAAATAAAATCCATACGCGAAAGCAAGGCCAGAATTACCGAAAGTTTTTGTGAATTCAATGAGGCGGGCGAGCTCTTTGTTATCAATATGTATGTTGAAGAATACAAACACGGTAGTTTTTACAACCACCTGCCCAAAAGTGCACGGAAGCTCCTGCTAGAAAAGAAAGAATTGAAGAAACTGAACAAAGAGGTTCAAAATGTGGGTATTACCATCGTGCCCCTAAAACTTTTTATCACTGATAAAGGCTGGGCCAAACTGCAAATCGCCCTGGTAAAAGGCAAAAAACTGCACGATAAGCGTGAAACGATTAAGGACCGCGACAGCAAAAGGGACCTTGACCGTATAAAGAAACAACATCAATGAAACTCCTGCCATGGATTCAGCTCATCAGATGGCAAAACCTGATCATGCTTTTGTTGGTTCATCTGTTGCTCAGATATGTTGTTTTTCCAAAATATGGAGTTCTTCCCTTTCTCAGCAACTATCAGTTCCTGTTGCTATCCCTATCCTGTATACTTGTTATGGCCGGAGGTTATATACTCAATGACATCATCGATATCAGAACAGACAAGATCAACAAACCGGAAAAGGTAATAATCGATAAAAGCATTGGAATCCCCAGTGCCAAAATCGCTTATTTCATTTTAAGTTCTGCAGGACTAGCCCTTGGACTGTACCTGGGCATTTTGACCGGAAAAACTGTTAATTATCTTTGGCATATTGTTACAGTATTACTTCTTATAATATATTGTAAGTATTTAAAAAACAGCTTTTTATATGGTAATTTATTAATTAGTCTGCTTATATTTATTAGTATCGTCATCATTGCCTGCTTTGACCTGATACCAGGAACAAATGCGGTAAACCCAAACAATACCCGGGTCGTTTATAATCTGATCTTCACTTTTGGAGCATTTGCCTTCTTACTGACCTTATTGAGGGAGATCAGCAAGGATGCAGAGGATATTGAAGGAGACCGGATTACCGGCAGCAACACGCTCCCACTGCGGTATGGATTTAGAACCACGAATAGGGTGCTTGGGATCACAGGCATATCAACCTGCATCCTGATACTATTTTTATCACTAAAAAGCAGTTCTTTATCAAATTCTTTCTTTTTATATCTGGTTCTTGGAACTGTTTTACCACTTTTATATTTTGTTTATCAGTTAAAAAATAATACCAGGGCAAAAGATTACAGTAAAAGTTCCTTATTTTTAAAGCTCATCATGCTCACAGGAACGCTGTCTTTACTTTTTGTTTGATATGTTAAAAAATTTAGAAAATACGAAGATCATTTTGGCTTCCGGTTCACCCAGAAGACAACAGTTTTTAAAAGACCTGGGACTGCGGTTCGAAATCAGGTTGAAAGATACTCCCGAAAATTACCCTTCCGGCCTGGTACGTGAAGAAATCACAGACTATCTCGCCAGACTCAAGGCAGAGGCCTTTCTGGACGAACTGAATGACAATGAGCTTCTTATTACGGCAGACACGATCGTTTGGCTTGAGGGGATAGCCCTGGGTAAACCCAATGATTTGAAAGAGGCAAAAGATATGCTCCGCGATCTTTCCGGTAAAATGCATGAAGTGATCTCCTCATTCTGCCTGATCAGCAGAAACAAAGAAATCGTCAAAAATGAAATAACACGGGTTTACTTTAAAAATCTGGAACCCGAAGAAATAAAATACTACACTGACCATTTCGCAACTTTGGATAAGGCCGGTAGTTACGGAATACAGGACTGGATAGGCCTTGTGGGAATCAGCCATATTGAAGGCAGTTATTTCAACGTGATGGGCTTGCCTACTTCAACCTTATACGAATGCCTGAAGCGTTTTTGATCATACATTCGTTTGATTTTTTTTATTAACAAAATGTCTTATTTTTTTTTTATTAACAAAATGTCTTATTTTTGTTTACGTTAACTAATCTAAAATATTATGAAAAAAAGTATACTGTTTTTAATTTTTGCTTTTGTATTTAGCGCTGCCAATGCACAGCTATTTAGCTTTGGTATTAAAGGCGGAGTCAATGACAATTCAAATGGCAAAATGCGCGATGTCTCGGGATTCAGCGATGATATTGAAGTAAAATCCGATTCAGAGTCCGGCTATCATTTTGGAGTTTTTGGCGAAATTAATTTGCCTATTTGGTTGTATATCAGACCTGAACTGAATTATACCCATACCGAAAGCAGCTATAAAGTAGACGGTTATAAACACACCCTTGAAATGAATAAAATAGACGTCCCTGTTTTACTCGGCCTTCAAGTACTTCGTTGGGGCAGGATTTTTGCCGGACCTTCTTTTTCCTATATAATGGATTCTGAGCTGTCGGATTCACCAGCTTTTGATGATGTAAAAACAAGAAAATCAGATGATTATGGTGTGAATGGCCAGATAGGCATCGGTGTCGAAATTTTGAAAAAATTTGGTGCTGATCTTCGTTATGAAGTTGGTTTTTCTGATACAGAAGCCACTTTTGAAGGCGACCCTTCCGGTTCTTCACAAAATGGTGTTGTGAGAATCGACACAGACCCGGAACAGGTAATCCTGAGTTTCTACTACAAGTTTTAATAAAAAAAACCTCCTTTGGGAGGTTTTTTTATTTATATCAAGATGATTTTCGGCTGTAGGAATTTCTCTAATTCTCCACAAACAAAGGCCTGTCCCCCATCATTAATTTCACCTTTTCAGATACTTCTTTGATTACTGTTTCATTGCCCGGCTGGATGATCACCTGATCCAGCAAATCTACAACGATTTCCATATCTGCCTCTTTTAAACCTCTTGTTGTAACAGCGGCAGTTCCTACCCTGATTCCTGAAGTAACAAACGGTGATTTGTCATCGAAGGGTACCATATTTTTATTAACCGTAATATCCGCTTTTACCAGTGCATTTTCAGCTTCCTTTCCAGAGATGTTCTTGTTTCTCAGGTCGATCAGCATCATGTGGTTGTCTGTGCCACCCGAAATGATATGATATCCCCTTTCCACAAATGCTTTGGCCATGGCCACCGCATTCTTCTTGACCTGTATCTGATAAAACAAAAATTCATCAGTAAGTGCCTCACCAAAAGAAACGGCCTTGGCGGCAATAATATGTTCCAGTGGCCCTCCCTGCATACCCGGAAAAACGGCTCCGTTTAAAACAGCACTCATCAATTTAATTTCTCCCTTGGGTGTTTTTTCACCAAGCGGATTTTCAAAATCCTTGCCCATAAGGATCATCCCACCCCTGGGGCCGCGAAGTGTTTTGTGTGTTGTGGTGGTAACAATATGACAATGAGGGATCGGATCATTTAATATACCCTTGGCGATTAAACCGGAAGGATGCGAAATATCGGCAACCAAAATTGCCCCAACACTGTCCGCTATTTGTCTGAACCTGGCGAAGTCCATATCCCTCGAGTAGGCGGAAGCACCGGCTATTATCAGTTTGGGTTTGGTTTCATCCGCTTTTTGTTGGATCAGGTCATAATTCAAAACCCCTGTTTCTCTTTCCACTCCGTAAAATGAAGGCTTGTACAGTTTCCCTGAAAAATTTACAGGAGAACCGTGGGTCAAATGTCCTCCATGAGACAGGTCAAAACCGAGTATGGCATCACCGGGCTGCAAAACAGCCTGGTATACGGCAGCATTGGCCTGTGAGCCCGAATGTGGTTGTACATTCACATAAACCGCCCCAAACAGCGCAAGGGCCCTGTCGATTGCGATTTGTTCCACTTCATCGACAACCTCACAACCCCCGTAATATCGCTTGCCCGGGTAACCTTCAGCATATTTATTGGTCAGCACAGAACCGGCAGCTTTGAGTACCTGATCACTGACAAAATTTTCTGAGGCGATCAATTCCAAACCATGTGATTGCCTTTCTTTTTCCTTTTTAATTAAGTCAAAAATTTGCTTATCTCTTTGCATTTTGCCCTTTAAAATTAAGTTTTAGTTAAAATCGGTCAAAAATAATAAAATCATTTTGCAAATAGAGATAAACTTATATATTTGACTCATGAAATTATCATAATTAAATCCCCCATTATGAAAATAACGGCAAATGATCCCAACAGAAAATCCTGGTTACCGGTTGACCCGAATTCCGATTTTCCAATACAAAATATACCATTTGGTGTTTTCATAACCCGGCATGATGTTATTACCATCGGGACTAAAATTGGAAGCACCTGTATAGACCTGGCTGCCCTGCATCAGTTGGGATATTTCGAAGGCATTCCTTTGACTGAAGATATTTTCATGCAGGATACACTGAATGATTTTATTGATGACGGAAAGATCTCCTGGCGCCTTGTAAGAAACCGGATCGCTGATATCTTTGATCTGGAAAACCCTAACTTGAGAGACAATCAAAAACACAGGGAAGAAATACTTTTTGATGAAAAGGAAGTGGAAATGCTGATGCCTGTGAACGTTTGCGATTTTACCGATTTTTATTCGAGCAAGGAACATGCGACCAATGTAGGGAAACTCTTCCGGGATCCGAACAATCCCCTTTTGCCGAACTGGCTGCACATACCCATCGGTTACCATGGCAGATGCTCGTCAATAGTAAAATCAGGAACAAAAATTCGTAGGCCACGCGGACAAAGAAAATCCGGGAATAACAACAAAATTACCTTCGGCCCAACCCGGGCACTCGATTTTGAAGTGGAATTGGGATTCATCACCACAGGAGGAAACAAATTGGGAAATCCCATATCCATAAATGAATCTGAAGATTATATTTTTGGGATGGTACTCTTAAATGACTGGAGTGCCAGGGATATTCAAGCCTGGGAATATGTGCCGCTCGGACCCTTTTTGGGAAAGAGTTTTGCCACTACTATTTCTCCCTGGATCATCACAATGGATGCCCTCCAACCTTTCCGTGTTGAGGGTCCTGTTCAAAAGCCCAAGCCCCTGGCTTATATTTATCAGGAAGGAAAAAATAATTACGACATCCACCTGCAGGCCGCAATAAAACCAAAAAAACAAAGTGAAACTGTGGTCTGCAATACGAATTTTAAAAATACGTATTGGTCTGTATACCAGCAATTAACTCACCAAACAAGCAATGGCTGCAATATCAGAACCGGAGATCTTTACGGTAGCGGCACCATCAGCGGCGAAACAAAAGACAGCTTTGGATCCATGCTGGAACTGACCTGGAACGGTACCCAGCCACTCCAGTTAAATGACAATTCGGAAAGAACATTTCTTGAAAACGGAGATACGGTTATTTTAAGGGGCTATTGTAAAAATGATAAAGTACGCATTGGATTTGGCGAATGTACCGGCGAAATAAAGAAGGTTAAGAAAAAGAAAAGAAAGAAAAAGATCAACCTGTGATCAGGGTTTCGGCCAACTCAATAACCCCATAATGTGAGGCACTTTTTATGACCTTTCCATTTTCTATCACGATCAGCTGGGGTGATTCATGTTTAACCATAAACTGTTTCTCAATGGCATTTGAAATTTCACGGTGTTGCAAAAGGTCCAGGAAATAAATGTCATTGCTCTCATTTAATTCAGTCAGTTTGCTTTCAAAACTTCGCAAGACCATCCTGCTTATACCGCAACGGGTACTGTGCTTGAAAATCAGGGCTTTTCGCTTGTGCGATTCCTGTTTAATAAGCTGAAGGTCGTTGAGGTCGCTTATCTCATTCCATTCTTTTTTGACAGTCATTCTATAAATTGAATTTAATTCAGCGCATTTTTTAAAGCTGCAAAATTACAATATTTTATACCAATCCCAAAAATGTCAATTAGACATAAATCATTTGCATAGTCGGTCATTTTGGCATAATTTTATGGGATAGAACCTTTGGAATATTATTTGACCATTGCCTTAATACCATAAATCAAATCAAATGAACTTTAACAATTATACCATAAAATCACAGGAGGCACTTCAAAAAGCGCAACAGATAGCTTATGGATTCGGCCAGCAACAGATAGAAAATGCCCATTTATTAAAGGGCATCCTTGAAGTTGACGAAAATGTTACCCCCTTTATTTTGAATAAATCAGGTGTAAACCTGGATGTTTTCAAACAAACCCTGGAGAGCATCGTAAAAAGCTATCCAAAAGTGCAGGGCGGTGAGATCATGCTTTCAAAAAATGCAAATAACACCTTGCTGGAAGCCGAAAAGATAGCCAAAGATATGAAGGATGAATATGTTTCTTTGGAACATTTGATTCTGGCTGTACTCAACAGCAAGGATCCGGCTGCTCAGCTGCTCAAAGACAGCGGGATCACAGAAAAGGAACTGAAGAGCAGCATTGAATTGCTGCGCAAGGGAAATAAGGTCACCTCGCAAAGTGCAGAAGAGACCTACAATGCCCTGAACAAATACGCAAAAAATTTAAACAAGCTGGCCAATGAGGGCAAACTGGACCCGGTGATCGGTAGGGATGAGGAAATCCGAAGGATCCTGCAGATACTTTCGAGAAGAACAAAGAACAACCCCATACTCATAGGTGAACCCGGAACAGGAAAAACGGCTATTGCCGAAGGTCTGGCACACAGAATCGTAAAAGGCGATGTGCCTGAAAAC
>Ga0105096_10000081_pt1 | contig 22312 bp, 16 predicted proteins | sample PPLLak3cmMay2015_FD_87036 | JGI IMG/M metagenome (GOLD analysis project Ga0105096, IMG submission 87036) | Freshwater sediment microbial communities from Prairie Pothole Lake near Jamestown, North Dakota, USA - PPLs Lake P7 Core (1) Depth... | ecosystem: Environmental > Aquatic > Freshwater >... | reverse complement strand
TTCGTCCTGGCGATGGGAAACTTGGGGATCCGGTGGTTTCAGAGAACGCAGTACAATCCGGATCGCATCTTTCCCTGGGCGTACTTTGTCGAACAACCTGTCGCCACTTTCCCTCATACCAACGCAGACCGCGACTGTATAACCCTTGCTTATGTAGGGCAACTCATCGACCGGAAAGGGGTCGATATCCTGCTTCGTGCGCTTGCGCAGGTTGGGCGGTCTGACTGGAGGCTGCAACTTGTGGGACATGGCGAAGCGAGCGGCGCGCTGATGCACCTTGCAAGAAAACTCGGGATCGCCAAACAAATTGACTTCCTGGGCGTCAGGCCTAATCCAGAAGTACGACAGATTTTGGCACAAGCCGATGCGCTCATATTACCTAGCCGATTCGATGGCTGGGGTGCAGTGGTAAATGAAGCGCTCATGAGTGGGGTACCGGTAATTTGCAGCGACCATTGCGGCGCCGCCGACCTTATTGAATTGAGTCACCTTGGAGAAGTCGTGAAGGCCGGGTCCGTCGAGAGTCTTACCGCTGCCTTGGCACGTGCCATCGGTCGGGGCCCTCTCAGCCTGCCATCGAGGGAGCGAATACGAAGATGGTCAGACTGCTTAGACGGGGCCAATGTTGCCCGGTACTTCCTCAAAATAATCCGGCACTGCGAGGAGGGAGGCCCCAAACCCACTGCGCCTTGGCGTGTTGTGTCTGAAACGGCAAACCAGTGAAAACACTGTGGACTCCATAAGAGACGAGCAGGAAAAATAAACTGACAGATAGAGCGCTGTCAGATATCTGGTGCCGGATCACGAAGGTAAGGCTCCACTGAGACCCGACAAGGAACTTACGGGAGATTGGAATCAATGCAAACTGACGTGTCTGTCATCATCTTGACCTATAACGAAGAAGTGAATATCGCCCATGCACTGGCCTCTGTCTGCGATTGGGCAAGACAGGTCATTGTGTTGGACTCCTTCAGTACGGACCGCACGGAGGAAATCGTCCGGGGGCACCGCACCGAGTTTTTTCAGCATAAGTTTGAAAACTACGCGGACCAGCGCAATTACTCGCTGACGAACCTTCCAGTGCAAGGCGAATGGATCCTTTTCCTCGATGCAGACGAGTGGCTCACCGACGACATAAAACAAGAGATTACGAAAGTTATCAACTCAAAGCCCTCAGAGAATGGCTTCTACCTTAACCGGAGATTTATCTGGGCGAATCACTGGTTGCGGCGGGGATACTATCCAAGCTGGATTCTCCGGTTGTTCCGCCGCGGCAAAGCGATATGCGAGTCCCGAGCGGTGAACGAGCATCTCATCGTTGACGGAACGGTCGGCTACTTGCGGCATGACTTTATTCATGAGGACCATAGGGGACTGACGACGTGGATCGACAAGCACAACCGTTATGCCACCCTTGAGGCCCGCGAACTGTTTGCACACCCAACCCATAAAGAATTAGATGCAACCCTCTTCGGCACACCGCCTCAGCGGAAACGCTGGCTGCGCCATTCCGTCTGGAATCGCCTGCCGCCGCTCATCCGGCCATTTATCTACTTTATATATCGATACCTGTTCCGTGGCGGTTTTCTCGATGGGCGAGCAGGTTTTACATACCACTTCTTGCAAGGCCTCTGGTTTCCGCTTCTTATCGATATGAAGTACCTTGAACTAAAGTCGTTATCTGGCAGCCAGCGTTACACTACCAAAAATCAACAATCGAGGTGAGCATATGCGTATTCACTCTACTGTTGGCAAGCTCAGACGCTGGTGGCAAACCCGACCGGTTTGCTGGCAGACCTGCTTAGCGCTGGGCGTCGGGGTCATTGTGCTGACAGCCCAACTCTCCTCGGCGGCTACTCCATCCGTCGTCGATGAGATTCGAAACGAGACAGTTCGGCGCTCTAGCGATCCCACCGGGCGTCCGTTGCCGCTCGCCGGGCATTGGAATACGGGAAATTATACGGGGGGGGTGGGGTTCTCACCGGCCTACCAGATAAACCTCATCTCCCAGGGACACCATATCCTGCCCTGGTTTCAGTTTCCGGACTATCGGAATGCAAGCAATCCAAGCTCCTCATATTATGAAGCAGCCATAAAGCAGTTTGCCGCCTGGAACCTTCCGATCTCACTCGTTGGAACACAATGGGAATCCATTCTGTCAGATCCAGGAGAGCGGTTTTTTTCTTTGCCAGCAGACCAAAACCCGAATGTGATCGACCTCAGCGGTCATGTTCTGCCCAAACTCGACCCCTTGGGTCCCGTTGGGCTTTGGCAAACCGCCGGCAACATGTGGACCACCAGCCTTCTCATGCAACAACTTCAGACATGGTATCCCAGTCCCCCGCTGATCCTCTTTCTCAGTAACAATGAACATCCCAAGCTTCTTTGGAGTGAAGCTGCGACCTCACGAAACTTCGTACGCTTATATGGTACTGGAACAAGCGATACTTTCAGGCGTAAAGTCTTCGGGGATGCATGGATAGAACGCTATCGGGCCCTGATTCTTGGTATGCGATCGGGGCTTGTGTCGTCGCAATGGAGAACCAAAAGTTTATTCATTGGTTACGATGCGTTCGGACCACAGCACTTCGGGCGAAGCGCAGTCTGGGAAGAGAGTCTTTTTACTCCTGGTCGGATTTCGCCTTGGCCCTATGCATGGGACGGTGGCTCCCCCAGTTACTATACGAATAATTGGGATCCTTCCACTGACTATCGGGTCTGGAGTCCTCAACTTGAATCCATGAATTGGGTCTTCATGCAGCGGCAGGTAGCCCGCGATATCCCCGATTTTTGGTTCGAGATATCCGTCTGGGACGGAAATGCCCCGGGCCTGACCACGAGCAAGCGCATTTTCTATGAGCAACGCGGACAGCAGTATGGTCCTGACCGTTACGAAGGATTTGCTCAATACGGGATGTGGCTGTTGACCCCGCGAATCGTCCGCGAGTTTCGAGGGTGGACGGAGAAAGTGTCGGACTGCGGGATATATTTTGACGCGATCCTGCGCGCCGTTGATCGGGTCTATGCAGATCCTGTCTTGACGAAGTTCTGGCGCACGGGAACGCTGGTGCCCAACCACACCCGCTCACATCCATACCAGGTTGACATTCCTGCGGAGTATACGACAGAGGACCGCTGGTTTCTCCTTAACACGAGTCTTGACCCACCGGGCTCATGGGACCTCACCACGGAGCTCCCGGTCATGGCTCTCGCGCGTGTAATCGGACAGAGTAATCAACGGGAGTGGCTTGTGTATGCTCATGCTCCCGTGGGGCCGCGCAATCAGGTACAGGTTGAAATCCCGGAGTACAAGAAGATCGTGCTGGATGTTCCGGTTGCTGGGGCTTTTTACTATGTCCGAGAGTCGGACGGAATTCTCCGTCGGCTTGGTGCCACTGGAAGCGGTCCTTCCTCCCCAACGGGCCTTATAGCGCGGTAGAGTCTAGGTGGGAATGGCCCAACCGTCGAAAGGATAGCATGTGCGGGATCGCCGGAATTTTTAGTTATGGAGACGCGGCCAGGCCCGTCGAGCAAGAGGAGCTGTTGCGCATCCGTGAGGCAATGATTGCACGTGGACCCGATGGAGCGGGACTTTGGGTGTCTCCTGATAGGCGTGTCGGATTGGCCCATCGACGGCTGGCGATTGTTGACCTCTCGGACGCCGGCGCGCAACCGATGTCCACACCGGACAACAGGCTCACAATCACCTTCAATGGGGAGATCTACAACTACATCCAGTTGCGCAAGTCTCTCCGGGACAAAGGCTATCGATTTCATTCGGAGAGCGATACCGAAGTTCTGCTGCATCTCTATGCGGAATACGGGGAGAAGATGTTGTCCCTGCTGCGAGGGATGTTCGCCTTCGCACTGTGGGACCATCAGACTCGAACCCTCTTTCTTGCGCGGGACCACTTCGGAGTCAAACCGCTGTACTATGCGGACAACGGCAGTACATTCCGCTTTGCTTCACAAGTGAAGGCACTGCTTGAATGCGAAGCTGTCAGCCGGACTCCTAACCCTGCCGGGCATGCCGGGTTCTTCCTCTGGGGGCATATTCCAGAGCCCCACACACTGTATCGAGAGATTCGCGCACTTCCGGCAGGTTCCAGTCTCGTTGTCTCCATCGATAGACGGCCGGCTTGCAAACAGTTCTTTTCAGTCAGCAAGGAACTCGAGCAAGCGGGAGAGCCATCCGTCAAGTTCGGATCGCATGAGCGTCTTGAGCTTGTGCGCAATGCTGTCTCGGACAGCATTAAGCACCACCTTATTGCCGATGTCCCGGTGGGGGCATTCCTATCAGCCGGCATTGATTCCGCCTGCATCCTTGCGCACGCTGTTCAACAGGATCCGCACCATTTCCGCGCACTGACGCTAGGATTTCGTGAATTCTCCGGTACGGCCCAGGACGAAGTGCCTGGCGCGACCATGCTGGCCGAACACTACCACGTACCCCACCAAATCGAGTGGACCTCTGAGCATCAGTTTCAAGAATCCGTAGGAGGGCTTCTTCATGCGATGGATCAACCGAGCATTGACGGGGTGAATAGCTACTTCGTCTGCCGGTTTGCCGCGCAAGCAGGCTGGAAAGTGGCGCTTTCCGGACTCGGCGGGGATGAACTCTTCAGCGGCTATCGACTTTTCGGTGAGATACCTTCCCTCGTCTCTCGCCTTAGTGTATTGCGACATCTCCCGGGTATGGGGCGAGCGGTCCGTACCGCACTATCGCCGATCGCTACAGCAATCGGCAGGCCGAAATATGCTTCGCTACTGGAATACGGAAGCACCGTTGCCGGTGCGTATCTCCTCTCTCGCAGTCTGTACCTGCCATGGGAGTTGCCGCGCGTCATGAACCCGGATCTTGCCGCTGCCGGGCTCGAGGAGCTCCAGCCGCTTATGCATCTTGATGAGACTACAGCCGGGCTGCCGAATTCTCATGCGGCAATCACCGCTCTCGAAGTGTGCTGGTATATGCGGAACCAGCTGTTACGCGACGGAGATTGGGCCGGGATGGCTCACTCGCTCGAAGTGCGTGTGCCTTTTGTCGATGTCGAACTGTTCCGGGCATTGCTTCCATTGAGAAACTCGACGACGCCTCCCACGAAAGCGCTCCTTGCCGCAACGCCGCACCACCCGCTCCCTGACGCGATTCTCAACAGAAAAAAAACAGGCTTTGCCATCCCTGTCCGTGAATGGGCTGCCAAGGCGGTCGGCGCTCCCACGGATCACAATCTGCGCGGGTGGGCCCGGTTTCTCTATCAGAGATTTTCCAAAGATATTTCCCCTACCTAATTAGGAGTCTACAGACTATGTGTGGCATAGCCGGTTTCTCCGGTGATTTAGGACTCGACCTGTTAACCCGCATGAGCGGGAAGATCACTCACAGGGGACCTGACGGTTCGGGGATCTGCCATCTAGCCGAGAAGGGGATCGGCCTGGCCCACCGTCGCTTGTCGATTATTGATCTTTCTCCCTCAGGGAATCAGCCCATGTGGGATGTCAGTAAGCGAGCGGCGATCGTTTTTAACGGAGAGATTTACAACTATCGTGAGTTGCACCGGGAACTTGAAGCCGATGGTTTCGTGTTCAAGAGTTCATCGGACACAGAAGTGTTATTGAATCTCTACCTTCGAGATGGCGAGAAGATGCTTTCCAAACTCAATGGAATGTTCGCCTTCGCGATCTGGGACGCGCCTCGCAACAGATTATTTCTGGCACGAGACGGAGTCGGCGTCAAACCGCTCTACTATGCTGAGACCCCGAAGGGCTTTCTCTTTGCGAGTGAAATTAAAGCGCTGCTTGAGGAGCCGACAGTGGAGCGTTCCGTAGACCCGGACTCGGTGTTCTATCATCTAATTTATCTCTGGTGTCCCGCTCCTCACACCATGCTGCAGAGCGTTAAGAAAATGGAGCCAGGCCAGGCCATGTTCGTCGAATGGGGAAAGGTGCAGCGAAGCTGGCGTTTCTATCAACTACCGCATGATTTGCAGCCCTCGATCCAGTCTGTATCGGAAGCACAGGATCAGGTCACAGGCGGCCTCAGAGAAGCCGTGAGGCGCCAGCTCGTCGCCGACGTTTCCGTGGGCGCCTTTCTCTCCGGAGGTCTGGATTCGAGTCTCGTGGTTGCAATGGTCAAAGAGCTGGTGCCGGATGCGAAACTGCAATGTTTTACGATTGGGTTTAGAGATCAGGCCTTCGCACGAGAAGGCCATACCGAAGATCTCCCGTATGCGCAGCGAGTCGCCGCGCATCTCAAAGTCGATCTCCACACAGTAACGGTCGGATCAGAAATGATTCAGATGTTGGAGCAAATGCTCTATCACCTGGACGAACCGCAAGCAGATCCCGCAGCCCTTCATGTCTACCTTATCAGTCAGATGGCGCGTCAACAGGGGATCAAGGTCCTCCTATCGGGAACAGGCGGAGATGATATCTTCTCAGGATACCGTCGCCACTATGCACTTGCGCAGGAACAATACTGGAGTTGGATTCCGCGCCCTCTTCGGCAGATGATCAGTCAGACAACCTCCCACCTTCCGACTTCTCGTGCTATGCTGCGGCGGGTCAGCAAGGCATTCCAATATGCACATCTGGATGGAAATGAACGTATCGCCAGCTATTTCTATTGGCTCCCCCCGGCCGTTGCCAGGACACTTTGCGGACCGGCATTGAGGGATTCCCGCGCCCTGCAATTTCCTTCGTCATCATTGGTTGAAGCCTTGCGAGAGCTGCCCCAGGACAGTGACAGTCTGACAAAAATGCTCTTCCTTGATGCCAAATTCTTTCTGACGGACCATAACCTCAACTATACAGACAAAATGAGTATGGCCGCGGGAGTTGAGGTCCGCGTTCCCTATCTCGATCCAGACCTAATGGCAGTCGCCGCGCGTCTCCCGTCCAGCTTTAAGCAGCACCGGGCAACAGGGAAGTGGATTCTTAAGAAGGCTGCCGAACCCTACCTGCCTCATGACGTGATCTATCGCTCTAAGACAGGCTTCGGAGCGCCAATGCGACATTGGATCAAGCATGACCTGGCGCCCGTCGTGGATGATCTTTTCTCAAGCAAATCCTTTACCCAGCGGGGCCTGTTTGATCCTGTTGGGGTCCGCCAGTTAGTTGATCTCAATCGAGCGGGCCGTGTCGATGCCAGCTACACAATCTTCGCGATCATGTGCAACGAACTATGGTGTCGACTCTTCGTGGACGGCAAGGCTGTACATTAGCACTGCCCAGAAAACAAATGGTATGCGAGTTATCCACACTGTGCCTGCGATTTCAGAAGAAGCGAGCGGCCCGTCATATTCAGTGGTGCGGCTCTGCGAATCGCTTATCGCAGAAGGTCAGGACGTGACGCTTGCCGTACTTGACTGGACATTGATGGCTTCACCGCCCCGGTTCGTGAAGACTTTCCCTTTGAGGGTGGGGCCGCGCCGATTAGGGCGTTCGCCGGAGATGGCCCGCTGGCTATCTGTGCAAGCGAGGTCGGGTACTGTCGAGATCATCCACAATAATAGTCTGTGGATGATGCCGAATGTGTACCCGGGGGTAACGGCTCGTAAGCACAGCATCCCCCTGGTGGTTTCGCCTCGCGGGACACTCTCTGAGTGGGCAATGGAAAGCGATTCTATTGTCAAGCGCATGTTCTAGCCTTTAGTGCAAAAGCCTGCACTGACTCACACCCAAACACAATGGAACTTTCCGCCGACTCCTATTTCTTGGTCGGATACACATCCAGTAAAAGGGCAGGACATGTTGCTGCCGGCCTGGCAGTCGGTACAGGATAAGTTTCTCGACTGGCGTTTGGTGGTTGCTGGGCCGGACAATGAAGGCTATCTCGATCAGATGCAGCACCTGGCCGCCCAATTGCACCTGAAACGAATCGAGTTCATGGGTGCATTAAAAGGTAAACAGAAATGGGAGGCTTTTCTGGAATCGGATATTGTTGTGCTGCCTACGTATTCAGAAAACCTCGGCATGACCGCGGCAGAAGCGCTGGCGGCAGGCGTGCCTGCTATCGTATCCAAGGGGGCCCCCTGGCAAAAGTTGCAGCCGAAAAAAGCAGGGTGGTGGATCGACATTGGTCTCGACCCGCTGGTGGCCTGCTTAAATGAGGCGCTTAGTCAGACACCTGATGCATTAGATGAGATGGGGCGGCGTGGGCGCTGCTGGATGGAGTCAGAGTTTGCCTAGCACGTGAAACTATGAATACAATGTGCAAAGAAATAATCAAAGGGGACTTTCCTGTCTGAGGAGATGCTGTATGGCTATAGGAGATGATCGGGTTGGTCTAGTTGGTATAGAGGGAAGTCGCGGGAGTAACTGGAAAGGAAGGACTGTCTTAGTCACGGGCGGGGGAGGGTTCATTGGAAGCCACCTGGTTGAACGACTGTTGGCAGCTGGTGCCAAGGTGCGTGCCCTCGTTCATTATAATGGCCGGGGACAGTGGGGGCACTTGGAGACGCTCGATGGTGCGCATACGGATCTCAGGATTATCGCCGGGGATATCACCGACCCCTTTCTCGTGAAGGAGGCGGTGGGAGGATGCGACACGGTATTCCATTTGGCGGCACTGATTGCCATTCCATATTCCTATATTGCTCCGCAGAGCTATGTGATGACCAATGTGCTGGGGACATTAAACGTGCTACAAGCTTGCCGGGATTCGGGTGTGAGGAAAATGGTCCACACGTCCACATCGGAAACCTACGGGACGGCTCGGTATACGCCGATCGACGAACAACATCCGCTTCAAGGCCAATCGCCCTATTCGGCCAGCAAGATCGGCGCTGATAAGATGGCCGAAAGTTATGCGTGCGCATTCGGCCTTCCCGTGACGACTCTCCGTCCCTTCAATACCTATGGGCCAAGGCAGTCTGCCAGGGCGGTGATCCCGACGATTATCAGTCAACTCCTATCCGGACAGACACGGATTTCACTGGGATCAGTGACGCCTGTGCGAGATTTTACGTTTGTCAAAGATACGGTGGAAGGTTTTCTCCTCGCGGCGGAGTGTGACACGAGTGTGGGGCAGGTGGTCAATATTGGTTCTGGTCAGGGCATTACGATCGGAGAGCTGGTCACACGGATCGGAACCTTGCTTGGCAAGACGGTGGAGGTGGTATGCGATCAGGATCGGGTTCGTCCGGAAGCGAGCGAGGTCATGAAACTTGTTTGTGGCAATGCGAAAGCGAAGACTCTCTTCGGTTGGGAGCCACGACACACGCTTTCCGAAGGTCTAACGGAAACGATCGATTTCATCGAACAGCATCGACATCTGTATAAACCTCACATTTATAGTGTGTAAAAGGACGCCAAACTATGCAAGCGATTATTCTCGCCGGTGGCCGGGGAACTAGGCTGAAGCCCTATACCATGAACTTTCCCAAACCGTTGGTGCCGGTGGGCGACTATCCGATTCTTGAGATCATCATTCGCCAATTGCGGGCTCAGGGATTTCGAAAAGTTACCATTTCCACGGGACATCTGGCGGAGCTGATTCAGGCGTATTTCAGCAATGGTGATCGTTGGGATATCGAGATCGAATATGTTCGAGAGGAGAAGCCCCTCAATACGGCTGGCGCACTGAAGTTAGTGAGAGGGTGTGACCAACACGTGTTGGTTATGAATGGGGATGTTTTGACGACGCTGGATTATCAACATCTGGTGGACACGCATATTCAGCACAAAGCTCAGGCGACTGTTGCGACGACAAAACGAGAGTCGCGAATTGACTTTGGGATTGTCGAAACCGATCAGGATGGGTTCCTGACGCACTACCGCGAAAAACCCGTGTATACCTACGAGGTCAGCATGGGGGTCTATGTCCTGTCGCGGTCCTGTCAGGACCTGATTGATGAAGGCGAAGCACTTGGAATGCCCGATTTGTTGCTCAGAGTGATGAAGATGCAGCAGCGGGTCTATTGCCACAGCACCGATTGTTATTGGCTAGACATCGGCCGAGGTGATGATTACGAGGAAGCGCAGCGGCAATTCCAGTCCAACCCACAAAAGTTTCTTGGCAATGGAATCTAAAACCGCCTTGATTACCGGTATTGGTGGCTTCTTTGGTCGTCACCTGCGTCAAGTGCTGCTCACGGAGAATCCTGATTGGCATGTGGTAGGGCTCAGCCGAGTCCCGGTCGCAGGCCGGGGGGAAGTTGTCGTTGCCGATTTGGCAGATCGGCAGGCTCTGGCGGCATTGATGGCCAGCATTGCTCCTGATTACGTGTTTCATCTGGCTGGAGTAGTCTATTCAACCGACTGGGATCAATTGTTCGAGGGAAACGTTCGGGCGACGATCAATCTATTCGATGCAATGGAAAGTTGTCCTCGGCCTCCCCGCGTGGTGATCCCAGGATCAGCGGCGGAGTATGGGTGGGTCTTAACGGAGCAGATGCCAGTTAAAGAAAATGCCCTGTTAACGCCTGTGTCGCCCTATGGGGTGGCGAAGGCCTGGCAAACAACGGTTGCTCGTTCGTATTTGGTCAAAGGCTGTCAGGTGATGATCGGGCGGGTATTCAATGTGGTCGGTCAAGGCGCGTCGGATCGCTCTTCGATGGGAGCCTTTGCCAGCCAACTCCGGGCCATCATGAGAGAGGGCGCGGTTCCCATGATTCGAGTGGGCAATCTCAAGGCGCGACGAGACTTTGTAGATGTTGTCGATGCCTGCCGTGCGTTGTTGGCGGTTGCGACGACCGGAACAGTCGGGGAAATCTATAATATTTGTTCTGGACGATCCGTAGCGATGGAGACCCTCCTCACGCAGATGATCAAGATTGCGGGGGTCCCAGTCGAGGTGATTGTGGAACCTGCCAGGCTTCGGGTAGCCGACGTGCCAGATATCTATGGCAGTATGGAGAAGATCAGTCGCCACACGGGCTGGATCCCGCAGGTCTCTATCGATGCCAGTCTTCGTGCGATGTTGGAGGCATGACAGAATCCCGTCACCTGCAGCACGACGGTGCTTACGCACTGGGACTTACTTTCCTCCGAGGTGGGCAGCGGCATCAGGGATTGCTCCTCCCCCTGGCTTGTATCCTTTAGACGCGATGACTGATTCGGAAGTTTTTCCCACACCTCGGTCGTAAGGACACTCTTTGGTATATGTTTCTCGGAGAGCCATTGAAATGCGAGTTATCCATACTGTGCCCGCGATTTCAGAGGAATCGAGCGGCCCGTCATATTCAGTGGTGCGCCTCTGCGAATCGCTGATTGCAGGAGGTCAAGACGTGACGCTTGCCGTACTTGACTGGACACCGATGGCTTCACCGCCCCGGTTCGTGAAGACTTTTCCTTTGGGGGTGGGGCCGCGCCGATTAGGGCGCTCGCCGGAGATGGCCCGCTGGCTAACTGTGCAAGCGAGGTCGCGTTCTGTCGAGATCATCCACAATAATAGTCTGTGGATGATGCCGAATGTGTACCCGGGGGTAATAGCTCGAAAGCACAACATCCCCTTGGTGGTATCGCCCCGCGGGACATTCTCTAAGTGGGCAAGGCAAACCGGTTCTGTCTTCAAGCGGGTGTTCTGGCCATTGGTGCAAAGGCCTGCACTGACAGCAACCTCCTGCTTTCACGCAACCGCGAAATCGGAATACGAAGACATCCGCCGCATGGGCTTTCGCCAGCCGGTAGCGAATATCCCTAATGGTGTCGATATCCCCGCATTCACACCCAAACAAAATAGGACCTCCCGCAAGCTCCTATTTCTGGGTCGGATTCATCCCATAAAAGGGCTCGACATGTTGCTGCCGGCCTGGCAGGCGGTGCAGGATAAGTTTCCCGACTGGCGCTTGGTGATTGCTGGGCCGGACAATAACGGCTATCTCGATCAGATGCAGCACCTGGCCGCCCAATTGCGCCTGAAACGAATCGAATTTGTGGGTGCATTAAAAGGTAAACAGAAATGGGAGGCTTTTCGCGAATCAGATATTTTTGTGCTGCCTACGTATTCAGAAAACTTCGGCATGACAGTGGCAGAGGCGCTGGCGGCAGGTGTGCCTGTTATCGTATCCAAAGGGGCCCCCTGGCAAGGTTTGCAGCCGAAACAGGCAGGGTGGTGGATCGACATTGGTCTCGACCCGCTGGTCGCCTGCTTAAATGAGGCGCTTAGCCAGGCACCTGATGCATTGGTTGAGATGGGGCGGCGTGGGCGCTGCTGGATGGAGGCAGAATTTGCCTGGAGGCAACTGGGGCAGCAGATGACCGAAACATACCGATGGATACTGCTTGGTGGTACCAAGCCTGAATGGGTAATCGCGGAATGACTTCAGGTGGCGGCAGGAACAATGCATGCGTTTGCCCGGTCTGTTCAGGGATAGGATTTCGATCGTACAAGCTGGGGTTAGTGCGCTGCGAATTATGTAATGTGGTGCTTTCACCTGCTATCTGGCAGCCACAGGCGAACGAGGCAATGGAAGAGGAATGGTTCGGTGAGCCGTCTCAGGATGCGCTCTCATTCTGGGTAAACCAGTTCGAGGCCTGGAACAATAGGAAAACACTCGCACGGCTTGCAGTGGCCTCCTCTACCGGGCGCCGTCTTCTGGAGATCGGGGTGGGAAGTGGTTCGTTTCTGAATGCGGCCAGACGAACAGGATACGAGGTCATGGGCTGCGATCTATCGATGCCAATTTGCCAACGAATACGCCGCACCTACAATATTCAAATGCATGGTGAACATCTAGCAGCCCTCACAGGTGAAAGCCGCTTCGACGTTATCGTAATGAACCATGTGTTGGAACACGTCAACCAGCCTATCGAGTTTTTGCGCGACGTACACCGCCTTCTCGCCCCTGAAGGCATCGTCCACATCGCGGTACCAAATATTGGGTGTTGGGAGGCATGGCTTCCGGGATGGACCAGCTACGAGCCGTATCACCTTGCATATTTCACCCCGCAGACTCTGCAACGAGTGGTCTCCGCAAGCGGGCTATCTATTGACCACATCACTACACACGACTCTTTTTCAGGTTGGTTCTTGGCTGTGCTGCGGTCAGCGCTTGGAGTGAATAGGGCAGGTGGTGCCGTCATCCGACCTGCTGTTGCATCGACCAAACATGCCAAAGGTTCTCGTCCGAAATTGTTCGAACATATCTATCGTTTGGCCATGGTCTGTGCGGGCGCGGTCTTGTGGCCACTGCGCATGGCCCAAGAGCAACTTGGTCGCGGTGATGAAGTCATCTGCATTGCCCGAAAACCTTCAACTGCGTCTTCCCGGTGATTACACAACATACCCTTCAGTCGAATCGGTTGCTCGCAGTACTTACGAAGCTCAGCGGTAGTGGCAATCGCTATGATTTTGACGAAACTAGACTCCATATTGAAATGATCGATAAGGGTTCACCAACCTGTATCTACGATCCCCTGCCAAGAGTGCTGACCCCGCTGAAGACCAAGCAATTAGCATCAGGCCACACATTATACCCAAGTAATATCGCCACATTAACGGCGCGACTCCAATCACCACCACGTATGATCCACGGAAAGATTCTGTGAAATTGGAGGACCATGCCTACGGATCAGTCGATTGAATGTCATTGGAAATTCCCACTTGCTGAAATGGATGTGAAAGAGATGCCCTGGATAGCAAGGACTCGCAGTGTGCTTTCAAAATTTGGCATAGATATCCGTGGCGTGGAAACTGTGCGCTTTGCGAAATCAGTTAGTGCCTCCGGTGCGATTCAAGCTGTGACGATGGGCTTAAGTGTGCTAACTAGCATTTTGTTGGCGCGATTGCTTGGGACTGAAGGGCTAGGGTTTTATAGCGCTGCTTTTGCGCTACTCACACTTGTCTTGGTTCTGACAAATATGAGTGTGCCGAACGGCCTCGTACGCCTTCTTCCAGATTATTTGGCTCTGGGGAAGCTTAAACTGGCCCGAGGTTGCATCACCTGGGCCTACATGCACGTTACGATAGCGTCTTTTATGTTCGGAGGATTGGTCGCGGTCGTAATACTACAGGGCGGGTGGATCGACAGGCGATCCGAGGCCACATATCTTGTTGCTCTCGCTATGCTTCCAGTTCTCGGCATTATTGCGGTTCAGCGTGGGATTCTGCAGGGTTTCGAACGCACAATCCCGTCGCAGGTGCCAGATGCTCTGGTCAGGCCCGGCGCATTTGCGTTGATATTGTTCGCCTGGTTCATGGTTGGCAACAACCGTACAAACTCACCTGCTTTGGCGATGGCGGTACAGCTTGCCGTGTTAATTCTTGCTGTCATTGCCGGTGCAGTGCTAATCCGGCGGTTTACGCCACACTTTTCTTGGAAGGCTGCGGGTCAATACGAGCTCAAACGTTGGTATGGCCTCTGCGTATCACTGACCACCGGTGGATTAGCGACTGTCACGATGGCACAATGCGCGCTGGTTATTTTGCCAATGTTCGTCGAACTGACAGATGTTGGATTATTTCGCGTAGCGCTCTCCATCTCAGCGCTGATGGCGTTGCCCCTTGGAGTCGTGAATGTGCCATTACCACCGGCGATTGCGCGCTTGCATGCCACAGGCCAGAAGACCGAGTTGCAAAAGCTTGTCACGACATCTGCCCGAATGTCGTTCATGGCCTGTTTGGCGATTGCCGTTATTGTTGTCGTTGCAGGGGAAACTGTGCTGCGGTTGCTGTACGGAGCCGAATTCGTACCAGCCTATCCAATCCTGATTATTTTAATCGTCGGACAGCTTCTCAACGTTGCGGTCGGCTCTGCTGGCTTTATCCTTGTGATGACAGGGTACGAGCTGGATAATTCGAGAGGGCTTGTCATTGCCGCAGTCTGTCAGGTCTTGTTCACTTTCGCGCTTGCGCCGGTTTACGGCACCATTGGTGTAGCGGTTGCAACCACCGCAGGAATAATTATCCAAAACCTGATATTGCTCTATGCCGTGATACAGCGCACAGGAATAGATCCGACGCCAATTGGGGTTGGATCGACAAAACAGTAAAGGCTGCCATGTAGCAATCGTCACGATCGAGGCGAAACTTCTACCCCGACCATACAAAGTGACTAGTTGATTCAGCGTCATCGGAAGGTCTGTTTGATGAACATTCTTATGCTTTCAGATTTCTGGCCGACTTCGGGCAACCCCATCTCGGGTGTATTCGTTCAGGAACAAGTCGAGGAGTACCAGAAGCAGGGGCATCAGGTTACCGTGATTGTTCCTGTAGCTTGCCTTCGAGGCGCTCAACAAAGGCCATACATGCTGCGCTATGTAGGCGCTGTGGTATACAGCCCGAATGTGTTGATACCACCGGGATTGTCTTATATCCCCCCCACGCTACGTGTGTATTGTTACCGAATGTGTCTCACTCTCTATGCGCGCGCAATATCCCGCGTCATTAGGGATCATATAGACATGAGAAAAATTGATGGGGTACATGTAAATGGTCTTAGCTTCTCGGGATCGGCGATACCTCATATTCAGGCGCTTCATGGAAAGAAAATCGTCGTATCGGTTCTTGGCGAGGATCCTTTGATTTTCAGTATGATATCGACTCACTTGTTTCGCAATATCATTTCGCGGGCTTGCCAAAGCATCGGGTTGGTTGTGTTGTGCGGCACGCCTTTACGGAAGTATGTCAAGGCTCTTGGTATACCCACTGAGAAAACCGGCCTAATTCCCAACGGTACCTTCATCCCGAGTGATTTCAAGTCAATGTCTGAATCGGACTGTCCGAAAGTTATCAGCATTTCCAATCTTGAGGAACATAAAAATATTTCCGCCAACATTCTTGCATTATCGAGTCTTCGCGACGTGTGCAGGTTTACTTACACAGTCGTAGGCGATGGGACACAGAGGTCTTATCTTGAGCAGTTTGCTAAGGCACATGGGATATCTGAACGGGTGAGATTTGTTGGTCGCGTCGACCATAAGATGAAGATGGACCTATTGTCGGACGCAGACATATTTTGTTTGCCAAGCATAAGAGATGCGTTCCCTATCGTATTCCTTGAAGCAATGGTTCGCCGGAAGCCAGCAATTGGAGGGCTAGGTACCGGGGTAGAAGACATCATCGAGCACGGAGTCAACGGCTTTTTGGTGAACCCGAGAGACCCTCGCGATATCGCCCTAGCGCTTGAGAAATTGATTGGTGACCCAGCGTTGCGCCAAAGGATGGGAAATAAGGCCTTCGAGACGGCGTGCCGGTACTCCTGGGCGAACAATGTCAAAAAGTATGTCGAATTATTCGAAGGCGTTCGTGGCAATCTGGAAGAAATGAGCTCCGGTGGTGCCCAAAGGTGAGTCTCCGCGGCGTGGTGTTGCCGGACCACGGTCGGCACATGGCGACCTGTAGTGTCACTCTAAGTATCATATCGTGCGCTGGTAGCGAGTATATGCCAGTATTGCCCGAGTCAGCATAGGCTCAGTCGCAGGGCCACACGCATGAAGAGAGAAATTCTATCCAAACAACTGAGACCACCTCTCAAGCGGAAGATATGGGGGACATTAACATGAAGAAGTTTCTGAGCCTATTTTCGTCGAGAGGCGTGTACTCCGTCGAGAAGGAGAATGAATATTACCGGGGAGGGAAGGCGGACAGGTCTGCTATTGATTATCGGCACCTTGATAAATATGTCGACGGTTCGATAGGCCTTGATTTCTTTCAAGGAAAATCCGTGTTGGATGTGGGAGCGGGTGAGGGTGTCTATAGCGCATGGATAGCGGATCGCGGAGCGGCAAAGCGAGTGATCGGTTTGGAGCTCACGGAGCATAGAATTCGCAGAGAATATGAGGAAAAGCTGGCGAATCTCAAGTTCGTATGCGGCGACATTTTTAATATTGGCGATAGCCTGGGCACCGAACAATTTGATGTCGTATTTTTGAATCTTGTGCTTCATCATTTAAGGTTTGACCTGATTCGAGCGATACAGACAATGGGTGAGCATTTGCGAACAGGTGGAATTTTAGTGGCGTTTGAACCAAATTTTTATTCGCCATTTTCCCTGGTTGCCCATATGCTCCACGAACGCTCAGCTAATGAAGGATTCTTGTCTCCACACAGAGCAGCGGCCGCTTTATCCTCGGCGGGATTCAGTAACATTAAAACGGGCTATTTCTGGCGTGATAGGCCATGGGCCAAGAACCCGATTCTTGCGTCATCTATCTGGATCATAGCGCAAAAGAGCGGCAAATAACTTGGCAATTGTCCGAAAGCTCGAGGAAGCGCGGCGTCATCAGGGACTGGGTCCATTGGCACAACCACAGTCGCCCGCACGTACCCTAGGCTATCGGATCACCGTCCAATATTGGGATCAACAATCAATCCAGGTGGCTAACTCAACCCAATGAATTTCGACACAATAAAACAAAAGTTTACCATCGCATATGTCAATATCTCCGTCTTGTGCGTCTTGCTTGTTAGTCTGGAGATCACTGGACAGATGGTATATTTTCTCAAAAATGGCTACCCATTATTTGGAGATTACAATTACGAAAATAAGCATCATCAGTTGTTCGAACTTCATCCTTACTTAGCGGGAAGGTTGAAGAAAAGCGTCAGAGTCATTCACGGCAACGCCGTTATTACAACCACTGATATTCATACAAGGGTAACAGGAGGGACAGAGAATAAAAATGCAATCAGGATTGCAGTATTAGGAGGCTCGACAACTTTTGGAACAGGCGTCACAGATGCTGATTCGTGGCCCGCACTTCTTCAAGACATCCTGGGCAATGACTATTATGTCATTAACTACGGGGTTCCCGGGTATTCAACTGCCGAGGCCATTATTCAAATGGCACTGCTTGTGCCAGAGAGTAAGCCCCATTTTGTTGTGATGCTTGAAGGATGGAATGACATCCGAAACTACCATGACGATGATTTAGGGCCAGACTATTTCTCACACGGCATAATGCAGTACGGAAATCTTGGGATATCGCTCAACCCGGGAAAATCTCTGTATGCGAGAATAGCCCAAGAATCAGCAATATATTGGTTTGCACAAAGGATTTCACAGAAACTCCCTCAACAATTGAGGGCTCAACCGCTCATCGACAAGCAACCTAGCAGGGCAGCAGACCCGTACGTAGACCGAATTTATTTTCGGAACCTCACTACTATGAAAATATTAGCCCATAATATGGGGGCATATGCTCTATTTGTTCCACAGGTGCTCAACTCTGCGAACTTCAAAGAGAAGAAAACTACGTTCCATTGGTCTCCTCATATTGAAGATGATGCAATGCCCGATTTGATCGATGGGTTCAACCGCATAATGAGCATGGTATGTCAGCCACACGAAGACTCCTGCGCGCCTCTGAAGGAAGTCATCGCACAGCATTGGGAGCCAGCCGACTTTGTGGATGATGGACACTTTTCTCGAAAGGGGGGCAGTAAATTTGCGGGAATCGTTGCAGGGCACATAAGAAAAACAGTGAAGCAACATTTAATTGGGTCCGACGCCCACCAAGGCGCTTCACCTGACCGCCTTCCTGCTTCGCTCCCTCATAGCGGGTGAGTTTGGTGGTAGGGCGTCAAGGCTTCAAGGAGTCGCTTACAGCTCGGGGACGACAAATATAAAATACGCACATTTTGACCCCGAGTACCCTGCAGGCTCGTGCTATGCGGAAATACTACTCAAGTCATGGTGTCCAGTGGGGTTAGTTTCCCAATTAAGCATACGAAGAGACGTATTAAGCCATTTGATTTAAGGCCATTTGGCGTGGCGCTGATGCCAGGGATTTCCCTTTTTGTAGTTTGCTGCTAGGTGTTCTAACCCCCTCCACCTATCTTCAAAAGCCAATTGAAGAAGCGTTGTTGGTAATTCGGCAGGAAATGCGGCCGTGGTAGGGTCAGGAAGCGTCGTGACAAAAGATGTCGAATCTTACAGAATAATTAGAAGGAGCCCAGCAAAAGTTCCAAGGGTTCGAGAATAACATTGCCCATCCAGGATCAAAGCGACCATGAAACAAGTATTGCAGAATCTCAAGACGGGCGAAACACACTTACAGGAAGTCCCTTGTCCGAAGGTGCCGCCCGGCGCATTGCTTATCCGCTCAACCGCATCATTGGTATCCGCAGGCACGGAACGAATGCTGGTCGAGTTCGGCAAGGCCAATCTTCTGGATAAGGCACGACAGCAACCCGACAAAGTCCGTATGGTCTTGAACAAGGTGAAGACCGACGGGTTAATGCCGACGCTCGACGCTGTGCGCAACAAACTGGATCAGCCGTTACCGATGGGCTATTGCAATACGGGCGTAGTTCTGGAGGTTGGTGCGGGAGTCACAGGATTTTCTGTGGGTGACCGGGTGGCGTCGAACGGGAAGCATGCGGAGGTGGTATGCGTACCGAAGAATCTTTGCGCCAAACTCCCGGACACCGTGAGCGATGACGCCGCCGCGTTTACCGTGATAGGGGCGATCGGATTGCAGGGGATAAGGCTGGTTCAACCGACCCTCGGGGAAACAGTCGTGGTGACCGGCCTCGGACTGATCGGATTGATGACGGTGCAGCTTCTACGGGCGCATGGCTGTCGGGTGCTTGGGTTAGACTACGACATCAGCAAGCTCGAGCTGGCAAGGAAACTCGGAGCAGAAACAGTAGACCTCAACCAGAATGCCGATCCAGTCATGGCCGCGATGGCCTTCTCGCGAGGCCGCGGCGTGGATGCTGTGATCATCACGGCCTCCACAAAGAGCAATGAGCCGGTGCATCAGGCGGCGCTGATGTGTCGCAAGCGGGGCCGGATCGTGCTCATTGGAGTCACGGGCCTGGAGCTCTCGCGGGCCGATTTCTACGAAAAAGAACTCAGCTTCCAGGTCTCCTGCTCATACGGGCCTGGGCGATACGATACCCGCTACGAGGACGAGGGCCAGGATTATCCCTTCGGCCTCGTTCGCTGGACGGAACAACGAAACTTCGAGGCAGTCCTCGACATGCTGGCAGATGGCCGCCTGGAGACCGAACCGCTCATCTCCCATCGCATCCCGTTCGATCAGGCCATCACTGCTTATGATCTTATTTCGAGTCGAGCTCCCTCGCTTGGAATCATCCTGCAATATCCCGAATCCGACAAGACTACCCAGCCTCGACTATTGACCCGTACCATTCAGCTTTCGGAGACGACCGCACATGCCGGCCATCCCGGCACACCAGTCGTGGGATGTATCGGAGCGGGCAATTACGCGACACAAGTCCTGCTGCCGGCATTCAAAAGCACCGGGGCCATTCTGAAATCGGTCGTCAGCAGCACCGGAGTCAGCGCCGCTCACGCCGGGCGCAAATTCGGATTTTCGGAGGTATCAAGCGACAGCCGGAGTGTGATCGAGAACCCTGATATCACCACAATTGTGATCGCGACCAGACATGATAGCCATGCAAAGCTTGTCTGCGCAGCGCTGAAGGCCGGCAAACATGTCTTCGTTGAGAAACCCCTGGCAATTACGCGCGAAGAATTGGAAACGCTCGTACAAGCCTACGAAGCGGCAGGCCTGAAGAAAGAGGGAGCATCTCCTCTCTTAATGGTCGGATTCAATCGCCGTTTTGCTCCCCAGATCCAGAAAGTGAAACGCCTGCTCAATGGAGTCAGCGAGCCAAAAACATTTGTCATGACAGTCAATGCGGGCAATATTCCCGCCGAACACTGGACCCAGGACCGGATGATCGGCGGAGGGCGAATCATCGGCGAAGGTTGCCACTTCGTGGATCTGCTTCGTTTCCTGTCGGGATCACCGATTGTTGCCGTTCAGGCCATGATGATAGGAGCTGCCGCTAGAGGAACAAGTCGGGACGATAAGGCGACTTTCACGATTGGGTTTGCAGACGGGTCATTCGGAACCGTGCATTATCTTGCGAACGGACACAAATCGTTTCCCAAGGAACGGCTCGAAGTCTTCTGCGGCGGCCGGGTACTCCAACTGGACAACTTCCGTAAGCTTAAGGGCTACGGATGGCCCGGCTTCCAAAAAATGAATCTCTGGAGGCAGGATAAAGGAAACGCGGGCTGTGTCGCCGCCTTCATTCAATCGATTCGTGAAGGCACTCCTTCGCCGATCCCATTCGAGGAACTGGTGGAAGTTTCTCGCGCCACTTTCGATGTCGTGGACTCTCTGGCATAAGATCCACACAGCCCATGAATCGGTTACTCCTATATGCGAGGACGTTGAAGCATCTGCGCTCCTCCCAACTATTCTATTTCACCAGACGGCGGATTCTACCCTCGCTTGCGCCACACCGCACAACAGACAGCCTAACGCTTCGTGCAGGCATCCACATGGCAACAGCTATCCACCCCGATGGTCCCATACAACCTGATTCACATTTCAGCTTCCTCGGACGTTCACATCAGTTTGAGTCCGGAGCAATCGGGTGGGCCGGCAAGGGCATGCCGAAGCTTTGGCGATACAACCTGCACTATTTTGACTACCTGCAGCACCCTCAGCGCTCTGTCGGAAACAAGTCTCACCTGATCTCTGATTGGATCCAGCACAATCCGCAAGGAACGGTAGACGCCTGGGAGCCCTACACAGTCTCACTGAGAATCGTGAACTGGGTAAAATTCTTTCTGTCGCTGTCTACGACTTCTCTTGACCGGAATCCTTTAGAGGATGAAGACACAAAAGGGGAGTTTCATGCACGGCTGAAACCCGAATGGCTCAGGAGTCTTTACTCGCAAGCGCTGTGGCTTGAACAGAACATCGAATACCACATACTTGCCAATCACTATCTGAAGAATGGCGTGGCGCTGTTCTTTGCCGGGGCGTATTTCCACGGATTGGATGCGGACAGGTGGCTCAAAAAAGGTGTGCAGATCCTGCGAGAGGAATTGGACGAGCAGTTCCTCGCAGACGGCGGGCACTTCGAACGAAGCCCCATGTACCATTCGATATGCGTGACGGATTATCTCGACGTGTTGAATCTCGCCCGCAACTCACAGGGGGTGCTGCCCCCGGAGGATCAGGGCAGATTCGCACGGAGAATGACAAGAAGCCTCGATTTTCTGAGCGACATTTGTCTGCCCGACAATGAGATTGCCCTTTTCAACGATTCGGCCTTCGGAATCGCCCCAACTCCCAAGCAAATCTTCGATTACGCAAAGAAGGTGATCGGGTATGAGCCGCCCGTGAGACCATCAGGCCTGAGGATTCAGGCCCACGCAGCAAGCGGCTACTTTGTCTGCCGCAATGATGAGGACGCGATCATCATCGACTGCGGATCCATTGGCCCGGATTATCAACCGGGACACGCGCACTGCGATACGCTCAGTTTTGAATTGGCTATTAACGGACGGCGAGTCATCGTCGACAGCGGTGTGCATGACTACGAAACGAGTCAGGAACGCGCCTATGCGCGAAGCACCAAAGCCCACAATACGGTAGCAGT
>Ga0105096_10000080_pt1 | contig 22343 bp, 27 predicted proteins | sample PPLLak3cmMay2015_FD_87036 | JGI IMG/M metagenome (GOLD analysis project Ga0105096, IMG submission 87036) | Freshwater sediment microbial communities from Prairie Pothole Lake near Jamestown, North Dakota, USA - PPLs Lake P7 Core (1) Depth... | ecosystem: Environmental > Aquatic > Freshwater >... | reverse complement strand
TCAACTCTGTCATTGCTATAGTTCATTTTGTTCCAAGATGCATATGAACCATACCCGCTACCAATACCTTCACCATTATTTTTAAGGATACCACGTAAAGCTTGAAGTTGAGCAGCGGTTGATACTACACCTGAAGCAGAGTTCCAACCGGCAGAAAGACCCGATCCAGCGGTCAGACCACCAAATGCACCGAGGGTCCAACCGCAACCACCGAATGATGCTACTGGCTCTTGGAACATGGCTTCGGTGTAATTGCTGCTGGCGTAAGAACTGGATGCACCAGAGAAACCATAATTAGAGCGCATGGCAAAAATTAGGCCTGTTGGAGCGGTCATTGGTTGAACACCACAGATATCATATGCCATTAGATTCGGCATAGCACGACGAATCAATGAAATGAGTACTGGGTCATAACCAGATACTGATCCGGTGTTATAACCAGTTGAGGTGGATGGACCACCTAAGTTATTGCCACCACCCATATCTTCATAGAGGTGTTGTTGACGAACGGCTTGCTCTTGGTTCTCTAAAAGAACAGCAGTAACCTTTTTACGATAATCATCCTTGATAGCAGGAAGAGCCTCATGATTGAGGACGGGATTCCATTTTTCTGTTAAAATATCATACGGTGTGTTTTCTTGAAATTGCATAGTAGTTAATTCTCCTAATGAGTTAAAATTATTTAGTAAAGTGAAATATTAGACTCTTTTATTAAGTCTACCTAATGCTCCAACGTAGCTTTCGACTAGTGTTGTTGGAGCTTGTTTTACGGCTGAGAACGTTTGCTCAGGTTCAGTTTGACGGACTGGAGCTGGGCGACGATTCATGTAATTCTCACGAATAGCAACGAGCTTTTCGCGATATTCTTCTGGTGTGTTGAAGTTTACGTTTTCCATTAAATTTTGAAGCTTAGAAATTTGAGTATCTGCCAAATCGCGGGTCTCAGCAACAAAGATGCCAGCGCATTCGGTTAGTGATACTTCCTTGCGAAGATCCATGGTGTACTTAACGGATTCATTGAGTTTGTTTTCTAAGTCTCTATTTTGAGCATAAAGTTCATCGAGAACGTTGTACTTCTCGGAAGGAACATCAATGTAATGATTTTCAAAAAGATTCTTTAGACCACCGATAAAGTTTTCGGCAATTTGAGTCTTGATGCCTTGTTCAACGGCGACAGCATTATCTGTCATCCATTCTTCAACAACGTAATCTAGATAGTCATCAACCTTTTCCACAAGGGATTCGGTTACGGTATCAAGATAATTCTTAACATTTTCATCAACTTCTTCAACGATAGATGCTACTTTTCTTTCTACGCGGTCTGAAACTGCGGCTTCAAAGATGGCATCAAGTTGATTGACCAAAGAAGCAGGAACGTCTTCGCCTAAGAGAGACATCAGAGCATCATGGAATTGTGCTCTAGTTTCTTCAGTGGTTTCAACTGGTTCGTCTTCGCCACCTTCTTCCATTTCTTCTTCATCTGAATCTTCATCAGAAGATTGTTCTGGGGCTGCACGCATACCAGCGGAGGCTGACATGGTAGCTGGAACCCCTGGCTTACCCATACCAGCAAAGGTAGCAGGCATTGCATTAAGAACTGGTTGGGCAATCATATCAGACCCACCCAGTGCATCACGTACACCACCTCCGGCACTTTGTCCGTAGCCAGTTGCCATACCGGTAGAGTCTGCTTCAGAAATCATATTATTTTTCTTGTTTTTCATGTGAAAGGAATCCTTGTAAATTATTTATATATTTAGTAACTTTAGGGGTAACCAGGTAATTTATATCCTAGAGCCGATAACCGTTTTGCTTCTTCTGCTTCTTTAGCTGATTTGACTGCTTTAGATAATGGAGATTCTTCATCTCCACTACTGGCTTGTGGAATTTCAAGTGGAACCCATGGTTTTCCTGCTCCCTGTGCAGCTAGTGCAACTTGATTGATACCCATTTTTTTAACATTTGCATCAAAGTAATTTGCACCACTTAAATCAGCAAGATTATTCAACATACCTGCTGCTAAATCTCCAGGTAATCCAGCTGCAAATTTAGCTGCAGTTCCAATTATTGGTAAACTGGTTAAAGCTCTTGGAAGCATTTTGCCAACTAATCCACCTGTTGCTCTAGCCGCACCAGCAAGCCCAGACAATACTTTTCCTGTACCATACATACCCATTGCACCAGCCATATTAATACTAGAATCACCAAACAAAGTAGACTTTGATCCTATACCAGTTTTTTTAACTTTAACTCCGGGAACTGGCATAGCAGCAGATCCAGTTGGAGAAGTGCTAGTACCACCACAAGATCCAGTTGGAGAAATGCCAGTACCACCACCAGAACCACTAGTTCCGGTTCCGCTACCGGGAGTCTGCTCAGTTAAAATAAATGCTTCCAGAAATTCACGATCCAAATTACATGTAATTCTTTTATTTAAAGATTCTACCAAGTAATTTTGAGTTTTAACTGAGAGTGTTGATTTCATGATAATTTGCGAAAGTAATCGTTAAATACTTTAACGATATTTTTGTTTAAATTTCTTTTTGAAGATTCGTGAATTAATTTTTTAGCAGCAGAGTGTTCTCTTTCCTGCCAACTACCATGGACAAACATCCATTCACGACCTTCCATGATTCCATTTACAAATGCATTTGGAGCAGATGGATCAGCAACAATGTCAATGGCGGCTAACATAAAGTCTTCTTGAACTTCTTGATATCCATTCTTGGACTTTAAAGAACCCATACCACGAGTGGATACACCAAGTTGTGCACCTTCATCAATAAGATTTTTTACAATTTTACCCATTGGAGTGTCAAGAACTTTGGCTTTACCATAGACGTTTTTGCCGTCTTCATAAAGTTCTTTTACAATGTGCGAGACTCTATCCAAATTGACAGTAGGACCAGTTGGGTGGTTAAGTTCACCCATCGCTCTTCCCTTTGCAACGTATTCAGTGATATACCGTTTGCACTCTTTGAGTAAAGTGTTTTGTGGATAGATACGCCCATTTCGGTTTTTGGTATCGGATTGCATGAAAACACCTTCAATAAAGTATGTCTTCTCGCCATTTCCGAGATTTTCCTTAATGTACTTAATGTCTTCGGTTATTTCCGTAATTAATTTCATTGTTTAGTCTTTGGCTTTAAAATATCTTTTGCTACATTCTTGTATTGTTCTTCTAAACGATGAGCAGCTTTTCCAAACAAAACTTTACCAGTTTGTTCTTTAAAAGCAACAGCATTTTCTTCTACGATATTTTTTATCATTTGCCGAACGTTGTTTTTCATAATAGTTTCGTTACCTTCTGTGAAAAATTGATGTGCTCTTTGAATTTGATTCCGTCTTCAAATATTTCTGAAATCATTTTTTGTCTGTTTTGTGTATTCAAAGATTCAAACAATTGTTTTAAACTATGGATTTCAGATTCAATAATATTTATACTTGAACCATTTTTAAAATTATAAACCCCACCTTTAAAATTATTAATAAAGTCTAAAAATTCTTTTAGTTCTTTGGTATTTTCAGTATTTGTATCCCTAAAAAATAACTTACGCTCTACTAAGTGTTTAGAGTCTTTTACGGTTTTATCTAATTTTATAGCCAAAGTTTGAATAATGTTTTGTTTAAAAAAATTATTGTTTTCGGCTAATAAACTTTTAACTCCGTGTTTTAGTAATAATTTTGTGGTAGGTATCATTGTTATTGTCCTGCATCCTCTGCTGACATTCCCTGTGCTGCCTGTTGTGCAGCCATCGCAGCCTGTTCTTGTGCAATACGTTGACGATCAATTGCCATTTCTTTCTCAAGACCTTTGAGTTCTTCAGGAGTGTAACGCAAGATATTGCGTTTAATATAGTCTGTTGAGAAATATTTACCAACATATGGTTCAACATACGACAACATTTTAACACGTTCTGCAAGTATTTCTGCTTCTTTTAAGTCCCAGAAATAATTATCAGTAGTAAAAATAACATTGATGTCATTCTTTAAATGACGCCAGTCTTCATCTGTCATTACACCTTTGAGTAACAACTGGACTCTTAATGTATCAAGGAATAACCTTGAAAATTGAAAACGAAGCCGATCAATAAACTTATAAAATTTAATTTCTTCACGGGATATTTCTGTGGATCTACCCATGTTAAAACCATTTGTCTCTGGTTGTAAACGGCTCATTGGAACGTTCAAGCAACCATATAGTTTCTTTTTGAAGTATTCTGCATCTTCAATTTGTGAAAGAGATTGGGCTCCAGGAAGAGTAGTAATTTCTGTACCACGTGAACCTTCACGACGAGGTAACCAGTAATCTTCCAACACAGACATATGCTTACGCTCATCTCTTACTTCACCGGTATCTTGGTTATATGTGAGGCGTGTGCGAAAACGACTCATCATATCACGCATATATTGTTCAGCTTTTTGCTTTGGTAACTGACCAACATCTACGTAAAAAATACGACGTTCAGGTGCGCGCGCAATTCTATAAACCAACAAGGCATCTTCCATTTGACGCAACATGTTTAGTGGGCGAATTGCTTTATGCAAATATCCTAAAATACGTTTGCTATTTAAATCAACCAAGCCAGATGGAACATAGACAACACTGTCCAACGATAAATGAATACCTTGGGGTCCAGTAAGTACATAAGATTCTTTATCTGTATTTGTGTAAATGTAATATTCTTCGATATCTTTAATTAAAGATACCATTTGATTTTTTCCAGATTTATCAACTTCTTTGTGTACCTTGCGAACTTTTTTAATCTTTAAAGGATCAACTGGTATAATGTCTTTGATACCTTCATTTGGTAGTTCTTTATCAATAACCAAATTATAATAAATCTTAGAATCAATATACCATCGTCTAAAAATTTCATATGATTTATGATTAAAATCTAATAGATGTAAGATTGTATCAAATTCTTTATATATTTTTGTTTTGATTTGATCAGAAACTGGGCAGTGTGTTAAATCTAATTTGACTGGTTTATGATCGGTTCCCTGAACTATTGAAGCATTTACAATTTCATCAATTGCATTATCTAATTCTGGATATACAGACATATTTCTGTACATGATAATCGATTGAGTTTCATCGCGTGTAGATGCTGCATAGTCAAGAGCTGTACCAAAAAACCCACCAGCTTCAATTGTAACCGTACCATCGTAAACTTCTGGTGCGGTTATAGCCTGTACAGGACTAGCCTGTTGTAGGCTTTTCTTGTTCTCATCCTTTTTCTTACCAAAATAAAATCCTAATAGCGGTAGTTCCATGTTTCACCTTGTTAATCTTTTGTAATATCACTAATTTCAATATAATCAAACGCAATAATAACGTTAAAACTATTTAACGTATTTGGATTACCCATATTAAGTGGAATCGGTTGAATTCCGGTAGGCCAACAACCATTCAAAATCCATTCTTTTTGTGGATTTTGATTACCATTTATATCTAAATGTTGAATTTTCCAGTTATATGCTTTATAATCATCTGGATCTATTGTGCTAACATTGGTGTCATGATTATTAATAAAATCTTGCCATTTTTGGATTCGACCCCAAATGTTGTTGCTACCAGTATCATCCCATACATTGAAAGACCACGTACCATAATCTCTTTCTCCGGGATAGTGATACCATCTTCCAAAATGTTGGTAACTAATTGTTTTTACTGCTGAATTTGGAATTGTTGTAGCGCGAACGTGATAATCGGTAAAACCACCACCAGTTGGAAAACTACCCGTAATACGAAAACGGTTTTTTCTATTTCCACCAAAGAAATTGTTTTTAAAATCATTAATAAGCATTTTAATTATTATAATTGTCTTGTATTTTTAAGTAATCAAAAGTTAAAGTAGTACTAAAAGAACTAAAGCCTGCATCTCCCATATTTAATTCCACTTCACCTACAACCGATGGCCAACATTTATATAGTGTTATTGTTTTTAACAAACCACCATTTGCATCTAATTGTTTTACAATCCATGTTTTTTGTAAAGTATCATAATTAAAATCATTAGAATCTACTAAATGGTTGTAATGTCCATCCATTAATTCTGACCATGTGTGCATAGATTTCCACAAATTTTGAGTATTATTATCATCGTATATACCAACTGCCCATGTGCTGTACTGTCTATCTCCGGGCAACAGTAACATTCTACCACGATAAGGAACCGGAATTGTATTTATTTGAGTTCCCGGTAAAGAGGCCGATACCATTTTAAAGGTGGCATCGGATTGAGTATATGGAACCTTTGTGGGCCACGATGGAACAACAACAAAACGATTTGCACGGGTTCCTCCATTAAACCCGTTTTTAAAATTAATTATGGAGTTTTTGTTTGCCATTATTGTGTTATAACAGTTAGTGATATTTCAAAACTATCCAAACTTAAAATTGGTTGAACAACAACTGACATATTAAGTGATGTAGTAAAATCATCATTGTTTGTACTATCACATGTAATTTGTGTAGATGCTGTAAACAAAAATTGACTATACCTGCTAATAGCCGTTCTGATTTCCGATGTTACAAATGTTCTTGTTTGTGTATCATTGGGTTGGAACAAATATTTCATACCAATATTTGTTAAATCTTGATATATTGCAGATTTAAGTTTTGATACACCAATTCGATCTTCAGCTATAATTGTTGCATTCGCTGTTACACCAACTAAATCAGCTCCTAAGAAATTAGGAGCACTTTGATTATTTACAAAGAAATTTAAACGATTTGTTTTTAATGATTCCTTTAAACTGCTACTCCATTCAATAGCATTGCTTATATTTCCATTCAATACTTTTGCAAGATTTATACCAGCAACAGTTAAATATAGCTGATTTCTGTTTTTAGATCTAGCAAAGAACCCACCTACATCACCTACTGCTGGGATATTGTAAGTAATTTTACTACCGTTAACTAAAGATGCAGTATCTAAGTCCGCAACCGTTTTAATACCATACACATTAAATATTCTATCTGCTATTGCTCCAGTGCAGTTACCAGACAAGGCTACATAATTGGCTAGGTTCAAACCATTGCCTGTAATACCCGATGAATCGGCTGCAGATGGGAAAATACCAGTAGCGTAATTTTGAGAAATTAACCATTGAACTAAATTACTTGTTGCTTCTTGACCAATAATAACATCTAATTTTTTATTTGTATCTGTTTGATATTTGGTAAATCCTGTAGGTCCACCCGCAACAACTAATGTTCCACCATATGCCAGATAATTAATTGCATGTAAAAAGTCAGTACCAACAGTTCTTGGGGTTATACGGGTAACATTTTGTACAACACCTGTGTTTTCAAACATTCCGTAAGTGCCACCTGAATTTGGTGCACTTATCATAAAACCAGGTATGTTAGAAAGTTTATTTAAATCGCCTGCTAAATCTTGGGGATTGGTATATACAATATAAGTATCGCCTGTAGTTCCCTTTGGTGGGGTATAATTATATCGTCTGGAATAAATTAGCCATCCAAACAAACCACCTGGATCATTGCCTGCAGCACCGGAAACACCGTTAAATGTTATACCGGCATACGTTGAACCCAGTTGCATGCCTGCTAAAAGAGTTACAGATGTACTTTCTTTAGTATACTGGTTAGTGCTGAGAAATGAGCTTAATGATGGCATTTAGATTCCTTATTCTGTCAAAATATTTAGCATTTTATGCTGGGTACCAAATTAAACCACCTTGCACAAATTCTTCACCATCATCTTCATTTTTTTGTTGTGGTGATATTAATATGTTATCATCTTCTGGATTTGATCCTTCTTCGTAATTAAATTTACCTTGTTCGATCAAATCTGCGAAATAATCTTGTCTGGTTAACCATGCAAAAAACACTAAAGACATCACTAAGTCGTCGTGGTGACCATCTTCGGCTTTAAAGGTGTTAGACTTTGACACAAATGCCGTAAGTTCTGCAATTATTCTTTCATCATTTAATAAAATTTTGTCTTCTTCAATTAATCGCTTAAGAATAGCACATCCAATTTTTTTAGTTTGGGCTGTAGTACGGATTCCCATTTCATTTTTACCAACTCCACCAAACCCCTGTGACAAAATTTGTCCTTTTCGTCCAAGTACCTTTGTCATTAAAACATTTTCATATTCTAAATCGGTATGTAAGATTCCTGAAACTTGTCCTCCCAGATCGTTTGTTTCTATTAAAACAAATGCATTATTATATAATTTGGCTGCAGAATTTAATACAGTTGGATAATGAAATGGACTTATTGTATTATTTCTATAGGTAGATACTACTTGATACGGTGTGCTGGTACCATCTATAATGGTATATGCAGAGTAATCGGCACCTTGCCCACGTGAGACATCTGCCTGTAAGAAATACGTATGATCTTTTTCAGGATAGGCAAATATTCGCAAACCTTCATTTGTTTCGGTTAAAGGTTCTTCGCCAGCCAAAACATTTAATTTGCTAGTATTGATTAATGTATTACTAGAACCTAAAAAACTACATCCATACTCTTGTTCAAACTGTTCAGGACTTGTATTAGCAATCTGCTCTTCTGCCCACACATCGTCTCTTTTTGGTCCACCTGGAGATATAGGAACATCTCTCCAACTTACTTCTACTGGAATAAATTTATTTTTTTGTTTATGACCTTCTACTCTATTTGCATCAACCCACAATTTATGAAAATGATTAAGTCCATTTGGAGTAGATACAATTACAAGTTTTGTAGTTGTACCAGCTGAAATTGTTGGATATGTTGATGCATAAAATTCTTCTGCAATATGTGAAGGTAAGAAGGCATATTCGTCTAAAAGAAGAAAGTTAAATGAACCACCGCGGATTGCAGCAGATGATGTTGCATCACACATTACTCTAGATCCGTTTTCTAGCTTCATCGATGTCTTATTCCATTCTACGACACCTTGTTGCAAAAACTGCGGTAAGTTTTCATATGCTAATTGTAGTTTAGAATATAATTCATCTTTTGCTGTTTTCAATCTGTTAGCCAAAATTGCAACGCTAACGCTTTGATTAAATGTTATGTAATGACAAATATATCCAATTACCGAAGTAGATTTACCAGATTGACGAGGCCATTTTGAAATAACAAAACGGTTTTTGTGAATTGAATCAACAAATTTTTGTTGATAATCATATAACTGTAAAGGCATAATACCTTTATCAAGAGTTTTTACTTTTACATACTTACTACAAAAATATACAGGATCATTAGCACACTTGATATATTCTTCAAGCTGCTCTTTTGAATATTGTATATCTACACCCGGTGGTTTTAATTTTGAGTTATTTCTATACCCAAAATTACTGCTGTTTTGCGCCTTCATGTACAACCTCCACATCAATTACTTTTTCAGTACTTCGCTCTTTATTTAATAGATTTTGTAAATCTTTTGTTGATCCAACAAATAATGAATTATTAGTTTGAGTTAATTTAGTGGCACTGGCAGAGGTAATATCTTTGGCACTTTTATGCACAGAAAGAACATTGTTATTTAAATCTGCCATAGTTTTTAGCATTATAGCAACTACTTCAAATGCACGAGGACTATCTGATTCAGTTGCTACCTTTAATGCACTTTCCAAAGCAATGTTACCGTTTTGAATTAAATCTTTGAGATTATTTTGAACCATCTCATAGTCTTTACCAAAATTATTAGAATTAAAAGTTCCACCAGTTAAATTCTTAGAAGACTCTGGTCTAGAGGGTTCAACATCAAATAATTTTGCTAAATTTTTATTTAAAGCCATTGTATTAATCTATTTCTATAATTGGATTTATATTGGTAATTGTAGTAAAACTCTGTACTTCACCAAAGATCCATGATTTGGCTACAAATTGGAATGAAGCAATATTTAAACGACGAGAAGAAAAATCACCTTCATATTTTTCAGTTATACTATTACTCTGCATAATAATAGGAATATCAAGATTTGTTTGCACATCATTCATCTCTAATTTAATAGTATGATCTGGAACAAAATATGGCATTATTTGTTCAATAATTTGAAGTAAATCATCTGTGTGTCGGGTATATGCGTATAAATTAAATACAATATTTACAGGAATCTGGCTTTTAATTTTATTTCCATTGGCCTGACATACCCCGTTAACGCTTTGATTTGTATTAAGAGCATATCTACCCAATCTTCTGGATGGATCTGGTGACACACTAGACATCATAAAACTTATAATAGGCACTTGTATTTCAATACGAGTACCTTCGGTGATTGATGATGGTTGCAATAACCGTTGAATAAATTTTTCTTGAGGCGCGTAATGTACTGGAACGCGAATTAAAAATGGATTACCGGTATCTGGATCTTTATGTTGTATTTCAATATTACTAAACAAAGAACCAAATCCAACAACCACTTTTCTTAAATTTTCATTATAAAAGTTTCCAAACATTTAAGCTCCTTTATTAACAACTAACATCCGAGTTACATTCATCAAACGGATTATTGGGATCAAATCCATAACTTATTCCTTCTTGCTGAAGAATGTCATTAACTCCCATAGTTGTACCCAGTATATTATTTAAAGGAATTACAGTAGAGCCAGAAAGACCTCTTGTTGTTGTATAGGGTGAATTGATTGCAGTGTTTGGTGTATCGATCTTTTCGTAGCTATAAGTAAACAACTCTGCAGTTATTTGATATGAATATAACTTACCTAATGGATATAAAGGATTTTCATGTTCTACAAAATTAATTTCAAACAACGATTTGGATAATGGAAAATATATCAGATCACCTTCTCTGGGTCTTATAATTGTAGCATCGTATGTTGTTACTTCTTCTTTAAATCTTTTACGCGCAAGTAATAAAGATATTTTATCACGAATTTCTAATCCAAATTGACTTATTATATCAGTACCATCAAATCCTTTATAAGATTGAATATACATTTCGATAGTATAAATTTTTTCAAAAGAAGAAGCTGGATCTTCACCAAAAATTTTATCTATGCTAAAATATTTTCTAGGTACATAATAACAATCCTGACCCATGGCTTGTATCAATTCAACGGTAAAACTTTCAACCAATGATTGTTCTGGGCTAAAACTTGTAAGATTAAGGTATCTATTTGTTGCCATTTTAACCGATCATAGGCTCTATTGGTAGTTCGTGTGTTTTTAGTAAGGTGGCTTCGATAACATCTAATTCTTTTTGAGCATCTTGCATTATTGCAGCCGAATTTATAGAAGCTCCACCGGGAAGTGGTATACCAGCAAATTTCATTAAATTTTGAGCCCATTGTTTCTTTAATAGTGCTGCATAATGTCTTTGAAAAATACGATCACTCCACACTGTGGGATGGTAATCAGGATTAACCTTTACATAAGCTTCAACCATTAAATATGAGCCGGGTGGAATTAAACTGGCTTGAGTTTCTAAAAATAATCTTTGAGTAGTATTTGTATACGTAAATGAATACGGATAGTTAAATACATCATTTATTAATTGAAGATAGCTCATAGATTCCATATAAGTTGCCATTGGGCCTTGAGCTAAACCACCTTGATTAAAATATAAACCAAAGAAGTCAAATAAAGTCATCTGATACCGCAAATCAAACATATAATCACCAACAAGGTTACCCGGAGCATACACTTTGTTTATAGTACGTATATCACTGGCCATTGGCCAAAACCCCGTAGCTCCTGTCTCAGACGATATAACGTCTTGTGCACCCAACCCATAACCAAATTGTGATACATCAAAATACTTCTTTGCAACATTTTCTGCAGTTACCGGAACAACAAATTGTGCTCGTTCATTAAAATTGTAATGGCGTTCATACAAATACTCAAGAGATTCGTCTAACCGATCATGTGCCTGTTCTGCATCAACATTTATTTGAATTACAGGAGCACCGAGTTTTCTATATGTAAAATCAATAAAATCTTGACGGGTAGTTATGGCCATAGAAATATTTATGAATTCTCAATAATTTTATTAACTTGAGAAATCAATTTTTCTTTTTCTTCGCTCGATCCTATTGTTACTTGAATAAGTTCTAATTCTTTTGGATCAAATGCTTCAATCATCTCTTTTCGCAATTTAACTTCTATTGGTTTAAAATTTGGGTCATAATTGCTAAATCCAGGCATTTGCATTGGACAATTTAATACTGGATAATCTAATTTTGAATAGTCTGTACTTTCTGCCATTAACCATGTGTGTGGTTTATCACCACATCCACACCCTCCACAATAATGTTTTGTAGAATCTACAGCACTTTGTTTTAAAAATGGACAGGTGGTAGTTAAAGTACCTCCACCAAAACAAGAAAGAATTCTTAATTGTTTAGTTGGAATATCTGTTTTAGTATTTGTCAAACCGCGTGATGCCAAAGACGCAGCAAACATAATCATTTTGGTAAACATAAATTTTAAATAGTCGAATAATTGATTGACATTCCAGCAGGAACTATATATTTTTCAATAAATGATTTATACGAAATAAATTTTGATTCTTGTGAGGTGCTTATTTTAATTTCTATAGTGGTATACGCACCGGTATCTATAAAAACGCTATCCCAAGGTATTCCCAATAAAGAACATATTGCGTATTTTATTGCGGCAGGTGTACCTTTACAATTAAAATAATTTGTATCGGCTTTAATTAAAAAAGTTCTTAAATTTTGAATAATACTTTGAAACTCTGTTGTACTAAAATCAGCACCAGGAAAATAAAAATCAGCCAATGCTTCTAGAAATACATCATTTGTAAAAAGTGGAACTCGTAGTGTTTCCCAATTTAACTGGGCACCATAACCATATTCTTGACTCAACAACCATCTTAAATAATTTTTTACAAAAGGAATAATCGTTACATTATTTGGATTATCAGAATATTCTTTTAGTATCCATTGTGGAAATAATGATTCTACTGTGAGCTTATCACCCAACCAAGGTTTATCTAAATTGATATAATAATCACTACCTGCTGCAGTAGAAGCAGTTTCTGACAATAAATTCATTTTAGTGTCGAGAGATAAAGCTAAATTGTTTAATAGTAATATCATTGTGTATATACTAAACGTATTCCAGCAAGTTTTCTAGCATTTAGATAAGTCATTAATGCTGTTTGATTTGATGCAGATAAGTTCTCAACATATACATTTACTGTGCCAGGTACGCAACAATCATTAACAACAGTAATATAATCTTCACTTTCAGTGCCACTTATACCCGATCCTAAAATTGCATTAATATAATCTGATATGGTTACACAACGATCTTGACCAGTTGCTTGAAAAAGTAAACTGTATCTTGCACGATCAACACCAATTAAATTATAGCCCCCTGTTGGCAAATCATTTGTATTAAATTGTGCATCAGATCTGGATGTAATGCTTGCATTATTTGAATCAGTTCCATTTGTTAAAACAGCTTTAATTAAAACAGTACTTGATGACGTTAATGTTTTAGCACTTGGAAAATTATTTGTAACAATATAACCCTGAGGTCCATTGATTACTGTAAATGTATTTTGGTTTCCTGTTGATGCTGTTGAAGATTTATCAACCCTAGTCCATTTATTCACTACACCAGAATTGGTTGTGCTTTCATAAAATGTAATTGTCCGGGGATCCACCGTATATGGAAGTTGACATGATTGAGTATCATAGTCATAATTTGTATAACTAACAACCTGTGTTCCCGAATAAAGAGTAGTGGTTTTTGCAGTTCCAGCAGGAACAGAATTTATATTGAAAAAATATGCAATAGCTCCAGAACTTGTTGTAGCTTGAAATGTAGTATAATCCTGTAATGTTGCACCAACAGCTGTAATAGTTCTTGTAGTGCTTGCTCCTTGAACTGGAGCTATAAGAACAGAATTATTAGCTGCAATACCCAGTAAACTATTTAATAAGGTGGTTGTGGTAGCAAAAGAATTAACATAACCAAACTGTGCATATACACCATTATATGCTGTTACAGTGGATAGCAAATTAATTAATAAATTTGCTGTGCTTGCATTGTTTGCAAAATCTATATCAGCCAATTCAGGTTGTTTTGATAAAAAAGAAATTAATGATGTTTTAATATCATCAAAATCCAAAGAAGCGACTGATAAATTTTTAAGTTGGTAGGTCATTATAGATTAACCTCTACAAAGGTAGTAGCATCTGTTTGGGTTGATATTCCATCTGTTATTGAATATGTTACTGTAAATTGAAAGCTATCTTGAGAAGCATATGTTGTATAAACAGATATATTATACAATTTTGGAATAGCAGCTTGAATAGATCCAGCTAAAGATGCTTGTAGGGCTGGAAGATTTGCTTGACCATTAAAAATATAATCAAAATAATTAGATCCAAGATTCATACTTGATAGTAGTTCACCTTTTTGTGTTTTTAATACAACTTCTATGTACTGTGCATAGGCATTAAAACCACTCACTGTACCAATATCTTTTTTTGGTCCAGATACATTGATTTTTTCTAATAATATTGAAAAATCTTTTTTAGCCATCAGAATATTTAGATCATGGATAATATGGACCACCATCATCAGAACCACTATAGTCTGGAGCTATATTAGATAATGATAATGCAGTTTCATGCGTTCCAGAATTTGTGAACACATGTTTGATTCCCATAACGTAATATAAACCATTTAATACAGAATTTTCTTTTGAATAGGGATATCCACTTATTCCGTTTAAACGAACAAGCATAACTTGACCAACCTTTAAATTAAAATCTCCAGCTACAGTAACATTTACTTTTCTTCCATATTGTAATGCATCTACAAATTCTGAACGTTTAACTGGAGTTTCTACTGGTGTATTCCAAAAAGAAGCAACATTTAATCTGTATTTAATATATGCTTCATATCTGGGGTTAACGTCCGGACACACACAACTATATGGTGCAGAAGGAGTTCCCCAAAGACAACCCAACCAGTCTGCACCCAACGTAATATCATTATTAACTTTATCACATTCTGCATTAGAAGTATCAAAATATATATCAACTGGGAGCGATGAAGTAAATCTGTTGATAGCTGGTGGACACCCAGTTGGACCTTCCCATAATGAAAAGCCTCCAGAACTTCCAGAACTTCCGGATGTTCCTGCTACTGCACCTTTATAAAATCCAATAGCTTCTGCAATCTCTCTTACTGTATCAAATTTTTCAAAACATTCTTCTATAGATCCAGGTGTGCTAGTAACACCTCGTGTAATAGAGGAATTAGCACATTCATAAGCATCACGACTAATAACCGGATAAAATCCTGATTGATTTTCACTATTACCGTATGTGTATATTTGTTTTGATGACATTTAATATCCTAACTTTAACAATTACCATCCAAGACATTTTCAATCCAAAAAGAAGTTACACGTGTTTTTGCATCAACTTGTTCAATACAAACTCTAGCAATATGGTTTATATCACCGCCACTAACACCTATTACAGAACTTGTATTAGCACCTATTGGTCTGAATTTAAATGAGGCCGATGGTGGGCTTACCCATCCTGGTGGTAAATATGCACCCGATAAACCGCGTTCATTTAAATTGATTGCCCAAGTATCATCCTGTGTTGGGCTAGATTTTGTACTAGGATCTAAACACCATTTTTCTAATTGGTGACTATAAGTTGTACACCCAGATGCACCACCAGATTGACTACCAGATGCTCCAGAACTACCACAAGTTCCACACGTTACACCTTCATGTCCTGGTTCAAATAATATTTTATTCCATTTATATCTGTAAAATTTAGCAGAACCTGGTAAAGTTGGGTCTTGTGCACATGTTACCCCATAGTACGTATTATCTGGTTCATATCTTTGAAGAACAGCAAAGAAACAATCTTCTTTTTTACCCATACAACACAATGAATACATTACAAAATTCTGGGCTTCAATTTTTCTAATCTCTTCTAATCTATTGGCAGCGGCTGATGATCCAGCTGCTTCACTAGAAAATATATCATATCTAATATCAATAACTTTTTGTAAATAGGTATCTGTTCCTTTTATTCCAAGAGAATTACTTGTCGTAGGAAGATCTTTTTCATCTGGATAATGTGGATGTATCGGTGTCAAGTCAAACATGTTTTTCCACATATCTGGACTATCCAAATATGGCATGTAGCCACTCTCGCCCATCAATACCATATTATAATAGCTATTCTGAGTACCGTATTGATTTCCTAACAGATTGGTTGTTGATTTATTATTTGTAGGTGTTTGACCATCAAAATATCCCCACGGACGATCAATAAAAATATTATCTCCACCTTTGGGGGCAGTTGTTCCCCGTCCATATATACTTACTACATCAATATTATATTTTTGTCCATCATCTTGAAATTGGAACGTAAGATTTTTTAATGTAGTATTTTGTTGAGCTATTTCTAAATCAGCTCCCGTTAAACCATTTGAACTAGAATCTAAAATAATAGAATCTAAGTACTTTGGAGTTTTTCTTATGTAGTAATAGTTTTTAGAAATCCATTGATATGCTGGATTGGTAGCAGCAAAGTATGCTTTTCTATAATACGTACCATCAATATTTCTTGTAACTTGATCACCATCAAAAACTGCTACACTTCTCACTTCATCTATTACAGTTAAAGCAGAAATATCATCGGCTAAGTTACGTTCAAAGGATTTAAAATTCATTGCCCCATCAAAAGAAGTCCAAAATGCAAAATTTGCATCTCCTTTATTATTTACTGCACCATTACACAAATACTGCATAAATTCAATAACATTATCTGGTATCGCTTCTTCACCACTGTTATAGGGAATTAAAGGACGATATAAGAAAAAATTTGATGCAAAATCATTATATCCATAAGTTGGAGCATTACACACAGTTCTTAATTTAACTATTAATTCATTTATACCAAAAACAGTTGGTTTTTTAATTCCTAGTAAATTGTTTACAGAATTTTTAGATAAAAAGGTATAATGTTGATTAGTAAAATTAATTGCAACTAAAGTTATTTCGCTATCTGACGCAGCATTATTAATATAAGAAACACTTGTTATAGGAAAAGTATAACTATTTCCATTAAAAAATTGAAGAATAATATTTTGTATATCATTTTTTTGTATAAATGATACAATATCGTTTAAATCTGTTACAACAAGAGTACAGGCTGGTAAGGTATCTGTTACGTTTTCTACCATTTCAACTTTTTCAAAACGACACTCTGTGTTTTGTTTTACTATATCAATATTAGTTGATGTTGATGGTGATTGTAAAAATAGAGATTTTACACTAGAATATGCCGGATTAAAATTCTTAGGATTTGCCATATCAACTATACTTAGCCGTCACAAATGAAGACTGAAGCACTCCTAACTGAGAAGGAATAAAAACTTGAATTTGTTTAGAGTTATTTTTTACAGTTTGCAGGGTTGTGTATAATACAGGAGAAGTAATACCTAATAATGGAGTAGATGATGGTAAATATGTATCCAATGTTGGATTAGATGATATGCTTTCTTTATCTATTATTTTTGCATCATATTCTAATACTTGTGAAAGTACTTTATCTGAATATAATTTTTTATTTCCAGTATAATAAGTTCCAGCCCAAGTAAATGATCCATCATTATTTTTTTGTAATACAGTTACATTTTCAGCAGTACCAGTAACATTTATAAACGGTCCTGTTCCACCATATTGAGTTCCAATTATCATATTGCCATCATAATATGATGTACTTTCAATTAATGCAAATTGTCCTTGAATATTAAAATTACCAGTATAACCAAAGTTATATGCTGCACCAGTATTACCAGTTGCAGGAACAATTATGCTTCCAATTGGAAACGCGGTTCCTCCAGTTACTGCTCCCGGTGAGGGTAATAATATTAAATTAATTTTGTCAGCATTGTTTTTAGAAAACAAAAATGCATTTAGTGTTAATAAATCAAAAGGATTTATTGTTTTATTAGCACTTAAAAAAGTCCAAAAATTATTAGTATCAGTATATGTCTGATAGGAAGCTTCGATAAGTGTAGTTTTATCATCTACTGAAATAGTATTTGTATCTAATTGTTTTTTAGTAATATCCAGATAAGTAAAAAAATCAGAAATTACAAAATCACCGATTGAAGTAGTAAATGTTGTTTTTGGTAGGTTATTAAAAAATTTCATTATCTACTCCTTGGGTCTGGACCGGGAGATGAGAGGAAAAAATCATTTCCACCTTGTGAATATACCGTAGATACTTCTGATTTAGACAATACAGTATTCATACTTGGATCATATGTTCCGGTTTCAAACTCTGTAAATAGTAACCCAAGTAATGTAATACTAGATCCACCATTTGGTAAGTATCTTATAACTGGATCAGATGCATCATTTTTTTCAACTTTAATAGTTTCAAGAACACAGACTAAAGGCTCACCCATCCAATTTGATGATAAAGGAGCATTTGTATTGCCACCTACATTTAAAGGTATTTGATTTCCCGGAGATACTTGTAAAACCCATAAATTTTGAGGATATGATCGTTCAGGCAACCCTTCTACTACCGTAGGATACGAACACTTTCTAAATGTTCCTACGATGTTTTCAATTTCTATACTTTCTTTTTCATTTTTTGGAACCAGTACATATTGAAAAAAGTATTTTTTTCTACCTTCAGAGACCATAGTGTATTCAGCAATATTACTAAATCTTCTAAAAGTAGAGGTGGCAAACATTCTTTCCCAGTAAAAAGTAGCTGGCTGCAACATACGCTTCAACACATTGATTGTGCCTTTGACACCACCGCCTGCGTTAGCAATGCCTGCTGCCGTCAGGACGGGTCCTACTGGATTATTGTTGCTTTCACCGTATTCATGTGCAACTTGGAAGCCTGGTTCCTTTGGCATCGGAAGCATTATATGCTGTTGATTACGCTGAATAACACCACCTCTGGTTCGTTCATAGTTTACCAAAGAATATGGTGCACTATAAAAATTTAACCAAAGAGGTTGTTCAGCTGCTGAATTTGACCCACTGTTAGAAGGATATTGATAGAAACCCATATAAAATATTTAGATATATTCTCTAAATATTAGGATGGCGTACAAAACAATCTTCAATCCAAAGAATCCTAAAAAGTATGCAGGAGACGCATCAAAGATCGTTTGTAGATCTCTTTGGGAGCGAAATGTATGTAATTTTTGTGACGAACACCCAAATATTTTAAAATGGGCTTCTGAAGAAATTGCCATTCCATATTTTAGCCCGGTAGATAAAAAAATTCATAATTATTTTCCTGATTTTTTAATTCAATTTAAAAATACAACGGGGGTACAAACATGGATGGTAGAAGTTAAACCAAAAAAACAAACTTATTTAAAAGAAAATGCATCTAAAAAAGAACAAATTATTTGGACTATAAACAGCGCAAAATGGGAAGCTGCAAAAAAGTATTGCGAGTCAAACAAAATACAGTTTAAAATTTTTACAGAAAAAGAACTATTCAGCAATGACAAACACAAATAATTCAATTATAGGTATTAAAGATTTCTTTTCAAGGCATAGAGGTTTACAAAGAAATAATAGATTTTCTATGTCTTTTTTAAATTTACCAAGAAAAATACCTCAAATTGAAAACTTTGATTTAAATCCTTTATCTGTAACAGTATCTGGAAGAGCTATAGATGGTGTTGCTGATAACTTAGCTGGTTATGGTCTTGGACGTACCGTACCAAGATCACAAAAATTTCCAGAAGGTGTTATGTTAAATTTTGCAATAACAAATGATCACCAGATAACATATTTTTTTAATGAATGGTTTAATGCAATTTATGCTGGTGGTAGACAAAAAGGTAATTATACCAAACCATTTCAATTATCATATTATGATGATATTATCTACGATACTCAAATGAATATAAATTATCTAGATCCAAATGGAAATATAAATGCTACGTATGAATTTTACGAAGTATATCCAGTGGAATGCCTACCTATGGAATTAAGTATGTTAAAAAATGATCTGTATTCTGTGTACAGTGTTTTGATGATGTTTAGAGATTTTAATTTTGTGCTACCAACTATCCCAACAATTTAAATAAGTAATAATTATGGATCCAAATATTTTACAATCAATAGAACAACTAATGCCTCGTTATGAGACTGAACTTCCTTTTAGTAAAGAAAAAGTTACATTTACACCTTTTAGAGTTAAAGATGCAAAAAACATATCTATAATTTTACAAGAAGAAAATAAAAAATTATCTTTAATAGCATTAGTTGACATTTTAAAAACAAATACACAAGGTGTAAATGTATTAGATTTATGTCTTGCAGATGCTGAATATCTATTTTTACAAATAAGATCAAAAAGTGTTGATGAACGATTAAACCTAATACGTAACGAAGAAAAACTTCAACTTTATATTTTTGATATTAAACATAAAAATGAGATCGTAACAGAAACTGTAAACATTTCACCTGAAATACATTTAGTATTAGAAACACCAACAATTAATAATTTAATTAAACTAAACTCTTTAGAAAAAGAAGAATTAATAAAAAGTTGCATCAAAAAGATTGTTGTAAAAAACGAAATATATTATCCAAACAAATTTATTCCAAAAGATTTAAAAGATTTGTTAGACAACCTTCCAATGTCTATGCTCGGTAAATTTGAAAACTTTTTAGCAAATCAACCCGAACTTTATGCTATGTTGGAAACAAAAGATGGTCCAAAGGAGGTCAGCGGGTTTTTAAATTTTTTTATCTTTCGGTAAAGTTTTTTGATTTAAAAGATTATTTTACAACAAACTTTACCTTAATAAATAATTTTAATTGGAACCTGTATGATTTAGATAATATGCTTTGGTGGGAGCGTGAAATCTATGTATCATTGCTAATAGATTATCAAGAACAAAAGAAATACAAAGAAGCAAATAATAAAATTCAAGGTTTTTAACATATGATAGACAATCCAAATGAAGTTGTATTAGATCTAGTTGCAGAGCAGCAAGCATTTAGTAATTCTATTATGTCTGCGTCTGAGCAGATGCAAGAGATACAAAGTAATCCAGACATTATTCGATTACCAGACTCAATGTCATATAATCCAGCCGACGTTGATATTAGTAACAATACTACTGCAGAAGCATCAAAAGTTGCTATGGATTTAACTATTAAATTTGATCCAGAAACACAATATAAAGCATTAAAAGAAACAGTTGATGGTATGCAAAAAGGAATACAAGAACTTGGCAATGAACAACGTTCTAAATGGATTCCTTTTCCAAAAGCATCAAACAACTTTGAAGAAAAACCAATATTAGAACAAACTAATTTAATTTTTGAAGAAAGACGTTCTAAATTTTCTGAATATCCTCGTTGGGCATAAAAAAAGCCCCTTGCGGGGCTTTTCTCAGTCATTCTCCATTTCGGAGAAGTACTTCAGCGGGTCTTTTTCTTCAACATCATGTTCAGCAAGTGTATCCTTAACATCATCTTCGATGCTACTGGACTCGGTAAACTGAGCACGAATATCATCTCCAGTAGCCTTCTTTAGACGAGCCTGAAGTTCTTCATAACTCTTAAACTGACTCTTATCAGTAAACTCCTTGAGAGCATACTGCTTCTTCCAAAGTTCCTCTAGCTTCTTATCCTCTCCACCAAGAAGAGGAGCAGAAGCAGCAAACTCTGAACGATCATAGTTTACGTAACCACCAACATTACGAATCTTAATCTTAAAGTCTGCACCAGTCCAAAAGTTGAATGGATCAACTGCAGTCTCATCCTTAAATTCTGGATGAGCGAGTGCTTGAATCTTCTGGAAGATCTTGGTACCATACTGATAAAGGAAAACCTTTCCCTTATTCTCTGGGTTTGCTGGATCTTCAACAACAAGAATATTAGAGATGTAAGTTAACTTGCGCTTACGGTTACGTGCAATATTCTTATCATCTTCAATACCACTATTCCACAGTTCTGTGTTTGCCTGACAGATTGGACACTTTTCGCCGAGAGTAGTTAGGCAGTTTTCAAACAGCCAACCACCCTTACCTTTAAACGCGTGACTATAAACTGCTACAAATGGCGTATCTTCTCCCTCAATTTCTGGGAGAAACCGAATTACTGCGTAGCCGTTACCAGCCTTGTCAATACCTGGCTTCCACAATCTATCATCCTTGTAGCTGTCCTTGGAAGACATCTTATCAAGACGTTCTGTTAGAGATGCGACTGAGTTCTTACTCTTCTTCTTAAAATCTGAAAAACCTGCCATATTAAATCTTTCCCCAAGGAACTACCTTGGCCTATAGTTGTTATTAGTATATAACCTATTTCTTGTTAGTCAACCGGAAGTTGTTTGTTTTTTCCT
>Ga0105096_10000079_pt1 | contig 22364 bp, 18 predicted proteins | sample PPLLak3cmMay2015_FD_87036 | JGI IMG/M metagenome (GOLD analysis project Ga0105096, IMG submission 87036) | Freshwater sediment microbial communities from Prairie Pothole Lake near Jamestown, North Dakota, USA - PPLs Lake P7 Core (1) Depth... | ecosystem: Environmental > Aquatic > Freshwater >... | reverse complement strand
TTAGCAGTGTACACGGCACCGATATCATAGAAAATACATTGTCCGGCTATTATGTTGCTGATGAAATTTCGGGCATCTACCGGTAAATGATGATTGCCATTTCCGATGAACAATGGATCGTTTTTTTAGCAAATGACAACATCTGAGCTATTTACAGTACTTCAACAACTTGCGGGAAATGTGAAATTGTCCAGATTTTGCAAGCACCCTAGAGGCCCGAAAAAACCGCAACCGAAGCGAAAAAGCTGTAAAAAAGCCCCCACGTGTCTACAGCCGGATTGTTTGCTGAAAGAAAGAAAAAAGTACTACCTTGAAAGGGATGGACTTAGCAGTTAAAAGCTCACAAGATTTCTAAATTTATGTTACTCAACTTTTCAATAGCATTTACTACCCTTTTATTCTCTTCTACATTTTTTATAGTCATTCGAATGTAATTTTTCCCTTCTATGCCTGTTATTTCCATTCTAGCTACCAATATCCCACATTTGATAAGTTCTTCATAAAGATTTTTACTTTTATGTTTAATAAGTAAAATATTTGTTTTGGATGGAACATATTTTAAATTATCCAACATGCTTAATGACTCTTCTAATAACTTTCTGTTCCACGATGTTTTTCTTACCGAGTTTATTATATAATCCCGGTCTCTTAACGCTACTATTGCCAACCTTTCCACAATGGCGTTGACAGGGAATTCCAGTCTGATTCGCTCTAAAATTTTGATAAGTTCTTTTGAACCTATACAGTATCCCAATCGCAATCCAGCCAGACCGTAAATTTTTGAGAAAGACCGCAGCACGAGGATATTTTTTGCGCCTTGCTTTACCAAGGTAACAGCTGAGCATGGCGTTTCATCGGAATCTATATATTCACCATATGCTTCATCAACGATAACAATACTATTTGTGTTTTGCCGGACTATTTTTATAATTTCTTCTAAGGGAATGATTCCACCAGTGGGATTGTTAGGATTAACCAACCATATCAATTTTGTTTTCGTTTCTTTGGCAATTAAAGTTAATTCATTTGTTGTATTTTCATTCCACTGGAAGTCTTCATCCTCTCTTAATCGGATGTAAACAGGGACCCCCCCAAATCCCAAAATAATATCTTCAATCTTATAAAAAGACGGGACTGGAAAAATTATACTATCGTTCGTCTCTATCCAAGTTCTTGAAATTCTTTCTATTAGTTCGCTGCTCCCTGTGCCGAGTGAAATGTTTTCAAATTCTATTTCATAATATTTGGCCAATTCTTTTCTCAGCTTCGAATAGCTTGAATCAGGATATTCTGAAATAATGTTTGAGGTTGAAACAAGCTCTTTAAATTCAGCCAACACATGAGGTGATGGGCCGTCTGCATTTTCACCCAAATCGTGCTTAAAAATCTCCTTTACTTCATATTTTCCTTTTATTTCATCAACAAAAAGTTTAAGACCTTTACTTTTGTTAACATATTTTCCAACATTTGAAGAAAGATACTTTCTAATATCCACAGTTGGTTTAACAATCATTATCACCTCAACCTAAGGGCATAATTGATCAATTATCCGGCAGGGGGTTTTTTAAACACATATATGCCTTTTCGATTAACAATATCACGAATAAAGTTTATTCCAATGAGTTTCTGTTTTTCGATATATTCATCAAACAATGCTCTTGTCTTCATTCTCCATTCCAATGCTTCTTCTATATTAATGTTCTTGATATGTTGAATATTGAGAGGAATTTCAACATACTTTATGTCTGAACAATCATTAATTTTGTACTCATAATTTTTTTTGATTTTTCCGTCGATTTCTTCTTTTATCGGTCGTTCTTTTATATTCCACTCGACTTTAAATCTATCTGTAGAAAGTCCAAAATGCAATTGTGAATTTAGACCTCCATAGTAATCTGCAAAATGATGTGTAATAATTCCGCCAAGTTTATTTAAATATAGGTTGGCATTTACGCTTTCTAAGGGATCATAAGTCCAGGATATTTTATCAACATCGTGGGTCAGCATTATTTTCCTTAACTCCAAGTTTAATTTGTAGCCAATGCCTTTGTGCTGGTAATTCTTAGATACAGCCAGCATACCACCAAAAACCTCTTTAGGATTAGATGTCGGAAACGTAAGAAGATATGCTGATAATTTTCCATCAATAAAATATCCTAAAATTATGCCCTTTGGCCCCATGAAACCGGAAACAGCTTTGAATATATGCACGGGGACTATATCGATATCCTTAAGCCCCCACACTTCTTTTTGAATGAATAATAACTCGTTGATCTCTTTGATATTTTTTATGGGTCTGATATTTTCATGTTCCATTTGGTATGGTCGTCTTTCATTAACAAATACCTTTTGAAATTAATGAGCCAAAAGGGTCAAAGGTTGCTTGAAAGTATCATATCCATCACCTGAATGGGCTGATGATGAACATCTTTTAAGTAGTCCACCGTAAATTTTCTTAACAGGCCACAGATGGCCTTGGAAAGGTTTTCCGAACCTGATGATAATAGAAATTTTCCAATTTAAGAAATCCGGCATGCACGAAAGAATTTCGATAAAATTTGAGACTTCTTTCCCTGTGACACCCCAAAGTTAATCCCGCCTGATGTAGCTATGTTCATTAAATGTCAACGATTGGAACCGTCGAGCCGGAAGCATTTTCAAAACATGCGTACGCATTCTTCCAGGATCGAGACATTTTTTCCTTTTTTACCGGTAACTGAAAACCAAAATGTCCGCACAAACGGCAAAACACCGACATCTGGTCCATCATTTTGTCTGATGTTTCCGGAAGGTTTTTTCTTCCTGTATGATATTGGAAAATGCGGTCTATCCCCCCGGCAATCGCGCACATATAATAACCTGAGGGCGTCAATCCCAAACCGCAATCCTCTATAATTCGGCATCCTGCTGAATAATCCGAGAATCGGTTGAACCATGTATCAATGGGTGCCACGTTAAACGGCCTGAAAAGATTAACACGGGATGTCTTCAGCGTACTTTTAATAATAATGTCGCCGGGAATTTTATCCAAGACATTACGGACTTTTCCGCCAAAATAATTTGTTCCAAGAACCAGCCTTACATCCTTATTATAAACGGACCGGTACTTTCTTAACCGGTCAATGATGTCGAAAATACGGCTGTGAAGAGTGGGTTCTCCCCCCAGTATTCGGATCCGTTTCCATTTCACGTTTTTTTCAACACTTTCCCGGATAAAAGTCTCGATCATTGAAACCGGCATTTCCGTGTCTTCGGGGGCCTGCGTACACGAACGATTGCAGTTTAAGCATTTCAAATTGCATTTGTAGGTAATATCTATTTCCACAAATTCGCGGCTGGGTTGATATAGGGGGCCAAGAAGTCGGACAATAGGCAATTGAGAACGAATGAACTGGTAAAAATCCAGAATTACCCGTTTCCCGGTGATATTTAGATGACGGGGTGGAGGAGTCATTCAGTCCGACTTTTTTTTTCGCTTCCATCAAGCACGTTAAAATAGACCTTCTGAATTCGGTCAAATACACTTTGCCAGGTAAAGGCGGCCAGTTTACCCATTACCGGAGACATGTCAATTTGGGGGAGTTCAATAGCCCCTGCTATCTGGATTTCAATTGCTTGAGCCAAATTTAGCACAAACGCGGTCAAATCTTCAGGATAAGGCTGGTCCATTTTTCTCAAACGTGGTGTTCGAACCAGACTAATGTATTCGGTTTTCATATCGCCGAGAATTTCCATCACTCCGGGCAAGTCTGTGGAGACCACACGGCAACCACTGGCCAGAGCCTCAAGCACAACCAGCGGCAATCCTTCGAACAGGGAGGGCAGGACAAAAATATGGGACTGCTTGAAAATGCCGGCCAAACGAGATTGTGGTATCAGACCGTGCACGAGCACACGTTCCCCCAAATTTTTGGCAAGGCGCATGCATTCCTCCATTTCACTGCCGCTCCCGCCTCCCACGATATGTAGTTGCCAATCCAGCGCCGCAATTGTTTTAAGAGCTTCCAGAAGCCAGGGCAACCCCTTGGCGTTCAAGAGTTTGCCTGCGTAAACAAGCTGAATAGGTCGGGGTGCAGGCTTAACATCGGGAGTAAAGACCGCATCATTGTAGCCGGCCCCGGTAACAATAACTTTTTCCGGAGGCAACCCATAGTTCTTCTCAATGTAATTCTTCTGATCCCCACTCAACACCATAGCAGTGTCAAGGTGGCGGCAACCACTCAGTACTTTTTCGCGAAGATCCGGGCAGTTTTCGAATTGACGCAAATCTGTTCCATGGCAGGTGGTTACCACGGGTATATTCGGGAAAAGACGCCGTGCCAGGGAACTAACCAGCCAGTTGTGATGGCTGTGAATGATATCCGGCCTGAAACGGATCTCCGTTTCTGTTAGTACGCGCGAGAATACCGATTCATATGTTTCTAAATTTTTCGCAGACAGATCAGCAAACCGCATGCTTGGATAGGGCATAATATCCGTCATACCGGGGATTGGAAATGAAATGTCGCCGCCATTAAAACAAACAAAGCGGCACTGTTCAGGTGAAACACCATGTAATTCGACATCACTATCGGGTTGAATGCCGGCAATCATAAAATTTTCATGGCCGCATTTGGCAGCTTCACGCATTACAGACTGCAAGTAGATACCGCTGCCGGTTGAGTCCGGACGTTGGCCAAGCAAATGGAGAATCTTCAATTTTCGCTGTGTCATCGTTTTAAAGCTTCGAAGCCAAAGATACCGGAATGTTTTCCAAGCCGGTTGGAAATGATCGTCAATGCCTTGCCCCGGTAATCAGGATCTGTCATCTTAATGCTTCTGCAGGATAGCAACATCATGAGTTCCTCCCGTGCTCCTGGATTTATATACCATTTTTAAAACAAATCCAAGATGCACATGCAAATCGGTGGTTCCATATACATCTGAAAGAGACTTAAATTTGATTTCTCATTATTTATGGGAAAATTTTCAATGTGTCAAAAAGAAAGCTTTCATAACATCTATTATGTTGACAAATTCCATGAAAAGACAAATGATAAACCATAAAATTGTAATATTTTTAAATAATGGGTTTTATAACAAAACATTCATCAATGGAGGAAATATCTATGTCGGACCAGCGACTCATGCAACTTATTGACTCCGCTATAAAAAGGGAGGAAGAGGCATTTGATTTTTACATGGGAATTCTTGGGAAAGTTAATGAAGACCATATAAAAGAAACCATTGCGGGAATTGCCGAAGAAGAGAAAAAGCATAAGGAATTTCTGGTTAAATATCGTGACGAGCAATGGAGTCCAAAGGATTTAAGAATGAGCGATGTCACCTATTACAAAATCGCCGAATACCAGGGGGAACCCGAAATCAAAAGTGATATGAAAAGTGAGGATGTCTACCTGGTGGCATCTCATAGGGAGCTTCGTTCCTACAAATTTTACACGGAACTGGCGGGGCTTCATACGGATAATGAGGTAAAGAACCTTTTGTTGAAGATGGCCAACGAAGAACTCAGGCACAAGGAAAAAATGGAATACTTATATGCCAACACGGCCTTTCCGCAGACCGACGGGGGTTGATGTTCTATCATGGTTATTAACCCTGCAACGCAATTAGCCATAACAGAAAATATGAAAAAGCTCACAACCAACATACTGCTTTTTAAATCGTCACTTGTATTGCAGGGTTAATATTTTATGGTAAGCATTGAAGGATGTCACTTTTGAAATATGAAATGGTAGAAGACGTCATCGACAAGTTGCCTTTATGTTATGTAGGGTCAATAGTTCCAGGAATATTGACCTGAAAATCATGGTTCCAATCTTTAAGTTTTTCTAGAGTCTGATAATCGGTCATATCACACTTAATCGGGGTAATGGAAATGTATTTCCGGTTTACTGCCGTACTGTCCAAATCCGATTCGTTTTCGCAAGGTGTGGTATCAAAACCCTGCCAATAATAGGTTTTATTTCTGGGATCAATCCGCTTTTCAATATATTCGGAGTATAGTGCTGTGTTTTGGCGGCAGATCCTAACGCCGGCTATATCAAACATTGACAAGTTGGGAAAATTGACATTTAAAAATGTTCCAAAATCAAGTCCTTTATGTGCCACTTTTTCAATCAACTTTTCGATAAATCCGGCGGCATCATCATAATGAGCGGTATTGTTACCTTCCATAGATACCGCAATGGCTGCAATACCATAAAGAGTCGCTTCTTTAGCTGCCGATACCGTGCCGGAATAATTGATATTGATGCCGACATTGGCCCCCGGGTTGATACCTGAAATAACCATATCCGGTTTTTTTTTAAGGATTTCCAGAATACCCAGCTTGATACAGTCTACCGGCGTGCCGCTGACCGCCCAACAGGGGCCTGATCCGTTGATAGACATTTTAATGACCCGAAGGGGCGCATGAAGGGTAATGGCATGTCCAATAGCACTTCGCTCCCGATCCGGAGCCACAACAGTGACATGATGTTTTTTGTTCAATATTTTTTGAAGTGACCAAATGCCATCAAAATAAATCCCGTCATCATTTGTTAATAATATATTCATAAGAACTTCAGCTTGACATTTTGTAGTGAGTCGGTTTTAGTTGAATCATTTAATTCGTTTAGCATGATAGTACCATGCAAATATTAAGCCGTAAATATGTATTTTCCACTGTTATCAAAAAGATGATAAAAAAAATGACTATAAAAAAGAAAGATACAAATTGTAACCATTTTGGTTGTTTTATTTATTTCAACGATAAGATTAAAACATATCTCAGGCTTGCAGTTTTATTGGCTTTCTTTTTTCTCTTTTTTTTCAACAATCTTCAGGTTATGGCCCAATCAAAAGATCGATCTGGGTCTCAAAAGGGAACACCGTGGCACATCGTGGCCGATGAAGTTCGATACGACAAAAATACGAATCAATATTTTGCCTCAGGAAATGTGCTTATTACCAAAGAGAATTTGAAACTTTCTGCCGATCGTGTTCATTTTCAGCATAATACTATGGAAGTTTTCGCCGATGGACATGTGATGTTGATATCCGGCAAGGATATCCTGACGGGAGAGCGCATGGAAATGGATTTAAATAAGAAAGTCGGAGTCGTATTTAATGGAACCATTTTTATTGAACAAAACCATTTTTATATACGAGGAGATCGCCTTGAAAAAACCGGCCAAGATACCTATCGGGCTGAACGTGCCACCCTCACAAGTTGCGATGGAGAAAAGCCTGCCTGGAAAATAAATGCCCGAAATGTTAAAGTAACCGTTGAAGGGTATGGATTTGCCCGCCATGCATCCCTTTGGGCCAAGGATATTCCGGTCTTTTATACACCCTACCTTTTCTTTCCGGTGAAACGTAATCGTCAAACGGGTTTTTTAACTCCTCAGCAGGGATATTCGGACAGAAAAGGAATTGAATATGTTCAGCCATTTTTCTGGGCTATTGATAATAGCTCTGACGCCACTTTTTACGAGCACTACATGGGCGTCAGAGGAAACAAGCTGGGAGCTGAGTACAGGTATATGCTTAGCTCTGAAACAAAAGGCGCTGTGATGGCGGATATTTTAAACGATCGAAAAGTCGATGACGGCATCGGTAATAATTCAAATGACTGGGGTTATACCGATGATCAATATCTTCGCCCCAACAAAGATCGTTATTGGTTCAGGATGAAACACGACCAGGAACTTCCGTCCGGTTTCTCGGGCAGACTGGATTTGGATATCGTCAGTGACCAGGATTACCTTAATGAATTTAAAAAAGGATACAGCGGCTTTGATGCAACAAAGAAGTATTTTCTGAGTGAATTTGGCAGGGATATAGATGACTATAATGATCCGGTGAGGGTTAACCGGCTAAATATTTTTAAAAATTGGAATCTTTACTCGCTAAATGCAGAAGCCCAATGGTATGATGATGTTATCAAAAGAAGGCAGGAAGATATAAACACGACACTGCATAGACTTCCGTATATTAGTTTCAATTCACTTCGTCAGCCTCTGATGACGCCGACTTTTTTGTATGACCTTGAATCCGAATACACCTATTTTTTTCGTGAAGACAGTTACACGGGGCACCGGATGGATTTCCACCCAAGGTTGTATTTGCCGTTGAGGTACAAAAATTATTTTTCCATAGAACCCTCAGTTGGGTTTCGTGAGACTTTATGGTATCTTGACGACCGGGAAGATTTTCCAGACAAAAACAAAAAATCATTCAGCAGAGAGCTTGTGGATGCCCAGCTTGATTTGTCAACTGACCTGTCTCGTTCTTATGCGTTGAATTCAAAAACCGGAGATCGGATCAGGCACACGATCAGGCCTCAGGTTATTTACAACTTCATACCCCCGACTTCCCAGGATAATTTGCCGGAATTTGATGAAACGGATCGTATCGAAAAGACAAGCGTCGTCACCTATTCTCTCACCAATACCTTTTCCTTACGATCCAGGCTCCCTGAAGAAAATATAAAACATACCTTAAAAACGGAAGCTACGGATGATACCGAAATTGGAGATAGCGAACCGGTTTATGCTTACCGTCCCTTTGGCCGCTTCAAGGTTGAGCAAAGTTATGATTTCAACGAGACCATTGAAAGCGAGCCCTTCTCACCGATTTATGCCAGACTTGATTTGAGAGCCGGAAGTCTATTTTCTGTTAATGCCGACGCCCAGTGGTCTACATATGACAGCCGTTTTGTGACGCACAATCTTGCTTTAAGAGTAGCTGATAAGCGAGGAGATCGGGTATTTTTGCAACATCGCTACGCTAAGGGTCGCCAAGAAACCTTTTACGGGGATGCGATAATTAACCTCCATGAACGTATTGCCATATTTACTGAATATGAGAGAAATATAAAAGATGGAGAAACCCTTTTATATGGGTTCGGTTTTTTGTATATGGCCTCCTGCTGGTCACTGGATATCGGATATGCCGATGAAGAAGGAGACAAAAAATACGCCCTCATGATCAACCTCTACGGCCTGGGCGGTTTGGGTACAGCCTACGCCGGCCGCATGATCGAAAACCCTTTTGAATATGATTGAATCATTTTCATCCAAATCGAATTTTTAGTTTTCAATTTGGTGCTTGAAAGCGGACAAATTCCCGAGTATCATTAATGTTAGTTTTTTCCGAAACAAAGGATAAATGACCATATGTAGTGTCTGAAATCAAGGCCCTTTATGCTCTTTTTTCGATGGAGGAGGGGAGGTGTTCAGACCTTATTAGAAAGAATAAGAAGTTAGTTCAAATGATAAAAATAGAAAATCGATCCTGGTACGTCTTACACACGCGAAGCCGATTCGAAAATGTCGTTAATGAAGGGTTGATGAAAAAATCCATAGATGTTTTTCTTCCAAAAATATTGGTCAGGAGTAAACGAAAGGACCGTAAAAAGATGATTCGGGTTCCTCTATTTCCCGGGTATCTTTTTGTTAAAACCGACTTGAATCCCTTGGAGCATCTTGAAATATTGAAAACCGCGGGTGCTGTTCGACTTATCGGAAACACCGAAGGACCTAAAGCCGTTCCCGATGAAGCCGTGCAATCCCTGATGATCATGGTCAGAACAGACGATTCTATATCCACCGGGCAATTGTATAAAAAAGGCGATCGTGTAATAGTCGTTTACGGCCCTTTCGCTGGAGTAATTGGTCAGTTTATTCGATATGGCGGCAAAGGGCGGGTGGTGGTGAATATAGAGGTGCTGGGGCAGTATGCCGGTGTGGATGTCAGCGAGGAGGATATTGAAAAAGTACCTGAAATTATGTCATAAATGCTTGACTTGTCCATTGTTTTTAATTAGAAGTACCCATGTTTTTTTAAATAGTAATTGATATTAAAGGGAGGTTCAATGAACAAGCTTGAACTGGTTAATGCCTTGAAAAATGAGGCCAATATCTCCAAAACGGATGCTGCAAAAGTTGTTCAAATCTTTTTTGATTATATTTCCGATGCTATGACTAAAGGAGAGCGAGTTGAAATTCGAGGATTGTGTAGTTTTTATGTAAAAGAATATAAAAGCTACACGGGTAGAAATCCCAAGACAGGAGAAAAAGTAACGATCAAACCCAAGAAACTGCCGTTTTTCAAATCCGGAAAAGAATTGAGAGAACGGGTGGATTACTAATTTGTGCCAGGTTTCAAATCAATAATCGGTCAGGAACGCTCAATTCGGTTTCTAACCATTCTTTTACAAAAGGGAAAAATCCCAAACGCACTGCTTTTTACAGGGCCGGAAGGCGTCGGAAAAAAGATGGCTGCTCTTTCATTTGCCATGGCAGCAAACTGTGCTGGGATGAATAAGTCCAAAAAAAAATCTTCGGGTCAAAATATTAACGATGACATATTTCCGACAGAGCCCTGTGGCACTTGCAAATACTGTCGGAAATTTGATTCCGGAAGTCATCCTGATTTCATTCCCATAGATCCGGACGGCCAGGTGACAAAGATCGCACAGATTCGAGAACTTCGCCGAATACTATCAATGAAACCCTTTGAAGCAAGACTGCGTGTGGTTGTTATAAGCAAAGCACACACGTTGAATCAGGAGGCATCAAATGCATTGCTCAAAGTTCTCGAAGAACCGCCGTACCGGACTATTCTGATTCTGATCACTCCACAGATATCCGATCTTCTTTCGACCATCGTGTCTCGATGTCAGCACATAAGGTTTCATCCCATTCCGGTAAAACTTTTGGCTGCTGAATTAAAGCAAGATCTTGCAATGGATCAAAAAGAAGCTGAATTGATGGCATCAATGGCCAATGGAAGTTTCTCCAGAGCGATGGTCTTGAAAAATAGCGACTGGATATTTCGTCGCGACTGGATAATCAAAGAAACTGAAAATATGGATACCGGCTCTGTAGCAGTCATTTTGGCTTTGGCTGAAAAAATGTCCAAAAGTAAAGACAAGGAGTCGATCCATGATCTATTGGAGATGATGAAAACCTGGTATCGGGATCTGGTGATTGCCAAGTATGATCCGGATAAAATTATCAATAAAGATTTGATGGAAAATGTCCGAAACGTATCACAGCGGTATCATCAAAACACGTTAATGGATCGAATCTCGGCCGTTCAACAAGCACAAAAAGAAATTGATGCCAATGTAAACCCCAGGCTTGTGCTGGAAAACCTGTTTTTAATCCTGTCTGAAACAACCCGGGATAATGATTGATTTTATGAAAAAAGTTGGAATAAGATTTAAATCGGCCGGAAAAGTTTATGACTTTGACAGCGGCGCATTTGTTTTAAATGTCGGAGATTGTGTCATCGTAGAAACAGAGCAGGGAATGAGTTTCGGAACAGTTGTCGTCCCTCCGGAGCCCTACGATGATTCAAGCCTTGAAAAACCTTTTAAAAAAGTCTATCGGCTGGCTACGGCAAAAGATTTTGAGGAAATTGAAAAAAATAAGGAAAGAGAAAACATTGCTTTTGCTTTTTGCTTGGAATGCATCACGGAATTAGGACTTGAGATGAATCTGTTCACCGTTGAGAGCACTCTTGATGGAAGTAAGTTGACTTTTTTCTTTACTGCTGATGGGCGAATCGATTTTCGCCAATTGGTAAAAATGCTGGTCAGGGAGCTTGGGTGCCGTATCGAAATGCGTCAGGTGGGTATTCGAAATAAGACCAAAATGACCGGCGGACTAGGGCGATGCGGCCGAAGGACTTGTTGCTCCACTTTTTTGGAAAAATTCGAACCCATTTCTATCCGCATGGCAAAGGAACAGGGGCTGTCACTTAACCCCACCAAAATTTCAGGGCAGTGCGGCCGATTAATGTGTTGCTTGACATTCGAAAATGAAACATACAGACTATTGAAAAAGGATTTTCCTAGCCCTGGAAAAACAGTAACCACAAAACATGGTAAAGGCAAAGTAATTCGCTTAAACCCCATATGCTCGAGACTTACTGTCCGTTTAGAAAGTGGTGTCGAGATGGAAATCCGGTTGGATGAACTTTCGACAATGCAAGAACAGGAGATACAATGATCGAACCTTTATATATAACCACCCCGATTTATTATGTGAACGACCGGCCGCATTTGGGGCATGCCTATACAACCATCGTTACGGATGTCATTTCTCGGTTCGCGCGAATGAAAAAACAGGAGTGCTTTTTTCTTACCGGAACCGATGAACACGGGGACAAAATCGTAAGGGCTGCCAAAAAGGAAAATCTAAGTCCAAGAGAATATGTAGAAAAAATCAGCTCGCTTTTTAAAAATTTATGGCCTGAGCTCAATATCTCGAACTCCTATTTTGTACGTACCACCGACCAATCTCATATTTTAACCGTTGAAAATGTGCTTCGGAAAATTTATGCTTCAGGTGACATTTATTTTGCTGAATACGAAGGACAATATTGCTTTGGTTGCGAAAGATTTTATTCCGAGCGTGAGCTTGTTGACGGCAAGTGTCCGGATCATGGCACCGTACCCGAAGTGATTAAGGAGTCCAACTATTTTTTTAAAATGAGCAAATACCAACAATGGCTTTTGGACCATATTGAAGAAAATCCGGATTTTATCCGCCCTGAACGCTACAAGAACGAAGTGCTCTCTTTTTTACGAGAACCCCTTGAAGATCTTTGTATTTCCAGACCTAAATCCCGTCTTAAGTGGGGAATAACTTTACCTTTTGATGAAGATTATGTCACTTATGTCTGGTTTGATGCTCTATTAAACTATGTTTCCGCACTCGGATATCCTGACGGGGATGTGTATAAAAAGTTTTGGTCTTATGCACAACATATCGTGGCAAAAGATATCCTGAAACCTCATGGGATCTACTGGCCGACCATGTTAAAATCAGCGGGCATACCGCTTTATAAACACTTAAACGTTCATGGGTTCTGGAATATAAATCATAGTAAAATGTCCAAAAGTATCGGCAATGTGGTGGAGCCGCTTCAAATGAAGAATATTTACGGCACGGATGCTTTCAGGTTTTTTCTGATAAGGGACATGGTATTCGGACTGGATTCGGATTATAGTGAGGAGGCCATGGTACAGCGCATTAATTCGGACCTGGCCAATGATTTGGGAAATCTTTTTTCCAGGGTGATCGCCATGGTGCATAAGTATTTCAAGGGTGTGGTACCAAGAGTGGATTCAGTTTTGGAAAAAGAGATGGAACTTGGTCTGAAAGAAGATGCCTTTAACGCAGTGTCATGCTTTGAAGTATCTATGGAAAACTTTTCTTTCCACAAAGCGATGATCGCCGTTTGGGAATTTATCAACAAGATGAACAAATATGTTGATGTTACCGCTCCGTGGATATTGGCTAAACAGAAATCAACCCGCAAGCAACTGGAAGCGGTCATCTTTAACCTTTTGGAAGGCCTGAGGATTGTCTCAGGACTTATTTATCCGGTTATGCCGGATACGGCCAAAACCATGCAGAAACATTTGGGCTTGGACCCTGATGCCCCCTTTTATACTCTTGATCTTCTACGCTCCTGGAATGCCATAAAGCTTGAAACGAAACTTCCAAAGGGAATTACACTGTTTCCTAGAATCGACTTTGAAAAAGTTCAAAAAGAGCGTGCCGAGGCTGGTCCGCCGATCCAGGCGGATAAAGAGAAAATCCCTGAAATTACATTGGAGGAACTTTCCAGGGTTGATCTGAGGGTAGCTACGGTTATTAAAGCGGAAATAATCCCCAGGGCAAAAAAACTTCTCAAACTTGAAGTGGATATGGGAGAAGTAAGAACCATTGTGGCAGGTATTGCCAATGATTATGAACCGGAAGATCTGGTGGGCAAGCAGGTCATTGTTGTGGCCAATTTAAAACCGGCCAAACTTATGGGCATTTTATCCAATGGGATGGTACTGGCGGCAGTTGAAGATGGTAAGTGTTCCATAGCGACTTTGGATAGAGAAGTTAAACCCGGAACGTCACTACGATAAAAATAGGCTTTTGCATATTTCATGAGTCTGATGAATAAAAATAAAGGAAAGAATTTCTTTACAGAACATACTGATATTCCAATATCTGTTGGTTTAAATCAAAGCTGGCGCGTCTATCAAGCGACACTTCAAAGAAAGAATCCGCGAAAAGGCCGGGGAAAAAAAATCGGGGGTATAATTTTATTCATTCCTGCCCTGATACTTATCTTGTATGGTATCAGAACAATGAAGGTTGATTTACCCAAAAAAGAATCTCATATACCTTCAATTGTAACAATGGAGGAGCATCTTACAGGAAAAAAGGGTGTTCAGAAGCTATTGGAAGGGCACTCTTTTCTGAATATAGATAAAAAACTTTTTCCGGTCACGGTTGGACAAACCCGACTTTGGGTGGATACAACTCTGGATATGGAATTGCAACAACACCTGCTGAAGGTTTTGAATGTTTCCCACGCAAGCCATATCGGTATAGTGGTCATGGAGCCTGAAAGCGGTAAAATTCGTGCTATGGTCGGTTTTGATAAGCATGACAATAAAAACAATCCTTGTTTGGACAGTCGTTTTCCTGCCGCAAGTATTTTTAAAATCGTAACGGCAGCGGGAGCCATTGAAAAACTCGGACTAACCAAAGATTCTCCACTGGTTTATAACGGTGGAAAGTATACCCTTTATAAGTCTCAATTAAATGAGCAACAAAATAAATACTCCCACACAGTAACTTTCCAAAAATCTTTTGCAGAGTCGATCAATCCGATATTCGGTAAACTTGGAAAATTCAAACTGAAAAAAGATTTTCTAATTTCTTACGCCGCTGCCTTCGGATTCAATCGCGAGATTGACTTTGAATTAGCCATGCAGCCCAGCCGAATTACCGTGTCGGATGAACCATACAATTGGGCCGAATTAGCCTCCGGCTTCAATCGAGAGACTTCTTTATCGCCTCTTCATGCCGCACTAATGACCGCTGCCATACAAAACCACGGGAAAATACCAGAACCGGTTATTGTTGAACAAATATTGAGTGAAAATGGACAAAAGCTTTACGAAAGTCGTTCAGGAATAGTCCAAGTGGCTGTTAAGGACGAAACCACCGAGGTTATCCGCCGGCTTATGGAGGCTACCATAAGTTCAGGGACCAGTAGGAGAGCCTTCCAGGGTTATCAAAAAGACCAGGTCCTTTCCAAGCTTCAAATCGGTGGTAAAACCGGTTCTATTGATAATAAATCCCGAGATGCTCGTATTGACTGGTTTGTTGGCTTTGCTGAGGAAAAAAATGGTCGAGAGAAAATCGTTATTTCCGTTGTGGTTGCCCATCAGGAATACATCGGCGTTCGCGCCGCCACATATGCCCGGATGGGTATAACATATCATTTTAAAAATTACTTTGCGCAAAAGGAAAAAATGAAGGAGCATGTTTTAGATGATACGCTAGGGTTTAAGCGGAATTATATAGATAAATGCTCATAATAATAAAAGTGTACCAGATCTTTAACCCCCAAAAGGAGGTTTCCGATGCCGGGTTTTGAAATATTTTCAGATGAGGAACGAAAACAGGTAAATGACGTTCTCGAAACAGGTGTCCTTTTCCGTTATGGTTTTGATCAGGCCCGAAACGGGCAATGGAAAGCCAAAACTTTTGAAAAAGAATTTGCAGAGCGAATCGGTGTAAAATATTGTCATCTATGTTCAAGCGGGACTGCCGCATTGACGATCGCATTGGCTGCATGCGGAATTGGTGCGGACGATGAAGTCATTGTTCCACCATTTACCTTTATTGCGACTGTTGAGGCGTTGTTGAACGCTGGGGCCGTGCCGGTATTTTCGGAAATAGATGAGACCCTTTGCCTGGATCCATATGCATTGGAAAACGTTATTACCCCCCGAACTCGTGCGGTCTTGCCGGTTCACATGTGTGGCTCCATGGCCAAAATCGAATCGATCAAAGCATTTTGCGATAATAAAGGTCTGGTTCTCATGGAAGATGCCTGCCAGTCCGTTGGTGCAAGCTATAAAGGAAAAGCTTTGGGTACTTTTGGAAAAATGGGATGTTTTTCTTTTGATCCTGTAAAAACCATTACATGCGGCGAAGGCGGTGCGGTAATCACCGATATTGAAAATTTGTATCGAATTGCCGAGGCTTTTTCAGATCATGGCCATGATCATATTGGAGATGACCGGGGTATGGAGGGACACCCCATTATCGGGGCCAATTACCGAATCAGCGAACTCAATGCCGCTGTAGGTGTTGCTCAGCTAAGAAAGCTTGACAGCATTCTGAAAAAACAACGAGCCCATAAACAGGTTTTAAAAGAGGCGTTAAGTTGCTGCACAAAAATTTCTTTTCGAGAAATTCCCGATCCGGAAGGCGACTCCGCCACTTTTTTATCTTTTTTTCTTCCGGATGAGCACCTGGCTCGAAAAGCAGCCGGTCTTCTGGCAAAAGAAGGCGTGGATGGCTGTTTTTATTGGTACGATAACAACTGGCATTACATCAGACAGTGGGACCATCTTAAAAATCTCTCTTTTGCAGCCAAACCGCCCATAATGCTTTCGGATAATTGCCCTGATTATTCTAAAGTGTCCTTGCCCCGCTCGGATGACATTATGGGACGAAACATCTCAATGCTGATCAAACTTTCCTGGCGTGAACAAGAGATTGATTTGCGTGGTCAAAAAATGGTTCGTGTGCTTAATTCTCTTTAGGTTGCATAAACTTGAGCGATTCCATTTCGGTGACGGATCTTTGCAGGCAAAATAGCACGGATTAGAATAACATATATTTCCCCGCATAAGTTTGGGGCATTCAGAAGAGGAAAAACATGTTTCGTAATTTTAGGATGGTATCAAGAGTTGTTTTTGGTCAGGGATGTTTTCAACAGCTGGGAGATATTTTGGAGGCACCAAGAAGACTAAATGGTTCTTTTATGGTGTTTGTGGTGGATGACGTTTTCAAGTTTTCATCACTTGGCCAAAAAATTCCTGTCAAAGATGGTGACATGACGCTTTGGGTCAATGTCGACAAAGAACCCACCACGGAATATGTAGACACGCTTGTCGATGAAATTCGATTTTTTTCCCCAAACCCGCCGGCCGGAATCATCGGAATCGGAGGAGGAAGCACTATGGACCTGGCAAAGGCCGTGTCTTTGATGCTGACCAACACGGGATCCTCGGCGAATTACCAGGGATGGGACCTTATTAAAAATCCAGGCATTTATCATGCCGGAATTCCCACCTTATCAGGTACCGGTGCCGAAGTTTCAAGGACGACGGTGCTTTGCGGGCCTGATAAAAAGCTTGGAATTAATTCTGATCAGACGGTTTTCGATCAAATCGTTTTAGATCCCGAACTTATTTTGGATGCACCGGTCCAACAAAGATTCTATACAGGCATGGATTGCTATATCCATTGCATAGAATCTTTATCCGGTACATTTTTAAATGCATTTAGTAAATCCTATGGAGAAAAAGCTCTACAATTGTGCCGGGATGTTTTCATTACCGATGGCCCGAAACGCAGCTTTGAAACTGAAGAAAACCTTATGATGGCATCATATTGCGGAGGAATGAGTATTGCCTATTCCCAGGTGGGAATATGCCATGCATTATCCTATGGATTGTCTTTTGTTCTTGGAATTCACCATGGAGTCGGCAATTGCATTGCTTTTAATGCCCTGGATGAATACTACCCGGAAGGTGTCGATGAATTTCGTAAAATGATGGATATTAATCAAATCGAGCTTCCCAAAAATGTTGTAGCGGAAATCCCAACGGAAAGTCTTGAAAGAATGACCGATGTATCGCTGGTACTGGAGACTCTTTGGGAAAATGCTCTGGGAAAAAATTGGAAAGCTGTTATGACCAGGGAAAAAATTAAAGCACTTTACCAAAGGATGTAATCAAATGCAGGTCGGTTTTAAATTTCTCTTGATGATGAGTCGTTTATTAAAAAAATCTTTTTATGGTTTAATAAGTCTTCTAAGGGACCATATCTATTTGGGAAAAGACCCTAAAAGCATACCTGAAGGAAGCATCGTGTTTTTTCCATACCGGGCAAACACTCTGAATTGCGGACTTGCCGGCATTGTTGCCTTGAAATTGAAAGAGACATCGCAAGATACGATCCATATCGGTATGCTTGATGAGATGATTGGTAAGACAACATCAAGACGGTTCGATCTGTGTCGTCAAAATTCGCTTTCCCTGCCGGAGCATTACTTTGGGGGAGAAGATCACATGGCGAAGCTTTTGGCACAATGCCGTTCCTGGAAAATTTCCAGTGCATTTTACCAGATTTATGACAATGCTCAAATTCAAAAAAAAATATCTGCTACCGCTTCACATCTATCTGAAATAATAGATCTGGAAAAAAAAAGTTTATCCGATCATATGGGATATTTAGGATCGCAAGATGTTGAAGTCATGGTTGAGAGAATTGAAAAAGCCAAGGATGTGGCGTGGCTTCTTCAATGGGAACTACTGGGCAATGTGGAAAAAGTCCGGAACCTAATATCAAAACATGATAATGAACCCGGGCCGGAACAGATTAAGATATATAAGATGATAAATTCGGTTCTAAACAGCCTGGATCGTCTGGAAGTTCGGGGAAGGGATTCAGCGGGTATATCTTTAATGTTTGTATTGGATGAACACGAGTATGAAAAATTTCAGGATGCATTATCGGTTACGAAAAATTCAGAAAGTCTTTTGACTCAATTTCATCAACGCATTGGCAAGGATGTCCTTTTGAACCGAGACATAAGCATGCGTAAAACAGCGTTTCGGGGCGGGCTTTCTCAAGCCGGAATCACTTTTACTTATAAAATCGCCGCCGAAATCGGAAGCCTTGGTGACAACATTGCTTTTTTAAGAAATGAAATCACCAACGATTCGATTTTACAACTTTTGACGGTATTTCCTCACCTGCATCATACGGTTTCAGCCCATACCAGATGGGCCTCCGTAGGCGCCATTACCGAAGCCAATTGCCACCCGACGGACAATAAGTCCGTGACAACGGCTACCCAGGAAACCGGTATTATCCACGCCTGCTTAAACGGGGATATTGACAACTATCACGAACTAAAAGCCGAGTATGAAAGAAATGGAGGAAAAATTCATGAAGATATAACCACCGACACCAAAATTATTCCCATTCAAATCGAAAAATATATACGCCAGGGCTATGACGTGCAAGAGGCCTTTAGGCTGGCTGTTAATGATTTCAAAGGATCACACGCCATTTCCATTCACACTGATATTGCGCCGGGTAAAATTTTTCTTGCTCAGAAAGGAAGCGGACAAGCTATTTTTGTCGGGCTGGCCGAGGATCATTATATGCCTGCCTCGGAGATTTATGGCTTTGTTGAGGAAACACAGGCTTATATCAAGCTTGACGGTGAAAAGACCAGGAAGGGGAAAAAAGTACGGGACCATGGCCAAATATTTATCATAGATCGTGATTCCGATGGTGGTCTTGAGGGTATTCGTGCCATGTTTTACGATGGCACCCCAATCAAACTGACAGCTGAGGATATCAAACATACGGAAATTACCTCCAGAGATATTGACCGGCAGCACTTTCCCCATTATTTCCTAAAAGAAATTTCCGAATCTCCGGACTCTGTGGAAAAAACCCTTTTGAATCGTTGGAAAATCGGCAATGGCCATGATACAGACCTCAAGGTTGTTCTTGATGAACAAGTTTTTCCCGAAGACCTTAAATTAGCGTTTATTGAAAATCGGATCAGACGAATCTTTGTTGTCGGTCAGGGCACAGCCGGTATTGCCGCAGCAGCTTGCGGGGATATCATTGATTTTTATCTCGATGATTCGAATATTCAGATCAATGCCATGAAAGCGTCGGAGCTAAGCGGTTTTAAGCTTCCTGAAACGCAAGGAGCTAAAAGCATGGCCGATACACTGGTCATTGCCATCAGCCAGTCCGGTACAACCACGGATACCAATCGGACCGTTGATATGGTTCGTGAACGGGGTGCTAAAACCATTGCCATTGTTAACCGAAGGGATTCGGACCTTACTTTCAAGGTAGACGGTGTAATGTATACCAGCAATGGCCGGGATTTGGAGATGTCGGTAGCCTCCACGAAAGCTTTTTACTCACAAATCATAGCCGGCGCCCTTCTTGGGCTTTTTATGGCCGGATTAAAAAAACGACGGTCCGCTGAATTTATTACCCATGAAGTCAGGCAGCTGCTGGAAATTCCGGAACATATGCGTAAAGTCCTTGCCATGAAGGACAAAATCAGACAATCCGCCAAACGCCTGGCTGTCACCAAAACCTACTGGGCTGTCGTGGGAAGCGGACCCAACAAGGCTTCCTCCGATGAGATCAGAATCAAACTCAGTGAACTGTGCTACAAGACCATTTCCACAGACTGTGTGGAAGATAAAAAACATATAGACCTTTCTTCGGAGCCGCTTATCTTGGTATGTGCCGCAGGGACCGGTGACAGTGTAATCGGCGATCTTATCAAGGATACAGCCATTTTCAAGGCCCACAAGGCTTCACCGGTAGTCATTGCCAATGAATGTGAAAACCGATTTGATGCCAATGCCGAAGATGTTTTTCATGTACCTAAAGTCCGTGAACATCTGGCCCCTATCTTAAATACCCTGGTAGGCCATTTGTGGGGATATTATGCGGCACTTTCCATAAATGATGTATCCAAATTTCTGGATGATTTTCGTGAAAACATTCGAAAGACAATCGAAGATTTATCTGAAAAAGGAATGGATCTTTACGATGTCATATTGGAAAAGTCTTTCAGAGAAAAAATTGGAAAATTCAATCTTGAATTCAGAAAGCAAATGGCTGACAACAGGTTTCCGCCCGGTATGGGTTTAAAGGTGGCTTCCGACCTTTCTCTTTTACTCAAATACCTTTCCGGGAGACTAACGCTTACTGATTTTGAAATTGATTTTGGGGTCAAAGGCACTCCGTATAATATGATAAATCAATTCTACGGATGTATCGGATATGCAATCAACGCCATGACCAGACCCATCGATGCCATCAAGCATCAGGCGAAAACCGTAACGGTGGGAACTTCGCGCATCACGGAAAAAATTGAAACCGGAATCCTATTTGATGCCCTGGCAGCCCATAAATTCGCTCCGGCGCAATTAACGCCCAATAACATTATCGTCTTGAGAAATGTTCAGGAGATAGTTGCCGATGTCAAAGGCGCAATACTTTACCGCATCAAAGGATTGGATTTGCTGGGAGAAGTGACCGACAAAACCACCATTGAGATCATCAAAAAAGAGGGCGTTTTAAAGCCCATTCTTTCGCGCGTTGAAATGGACAACCGCCTTAAAGGAACCAAACGCATTATCGTTCGTGAAAAAAATATCTATATCGGCAAAGGCCGTAAAGATAACCGAAGTATTGTTGTCACTCCCATTACATCAAGTTCACATGCGAAAACCAATGTCATCGAATATTTACTTTTGTTGAATGTTTCATTTAAAGATAACGTTCCCCTTGCTTCCAAGATAAAAGCTTTGGGCGGCAAATACGAAAGAATCAAAAACATTGTTCAGGAAAATAGTGTGCCTTGGGAGGATAAGTTCATCGAGCTTGTAGACATGAAAGAACTTTTCGGAAGTTCAGCAGAAAAAATTGGTGAGTATATTGTCTCACACAAGAGTCTGGCAGGTTTTAAATAAAATCTAATGCCGTTAATCTGATTTCAGGGGCCTTTTTCCGTATCCCTTTTTTGGGATGTCAAAATAGGAATTAAATATTTCTATTGGATTATTAATTCATTCAGCGCCCCTGAATTTCTCCTTTTAGAAGTTTTTTAAATCCTTCGAGTGTACCTTTCCAGGAAGCTTCATTGCCAACCATAATCGCGACAATCGTGTCGGCTTCAACACTGACTTCAAAAATAATTTCCTCATCATCGACCTTGAAAACGGCTTCACCCCATCGCTCCGCCGGAAGTCCTGTTGTTTCACAGTCGTAATCGGTCCTGATTTCACCTGTCATTCGAATTTGACTCATTTGATGATTCCTTTATATAACGATTAGGCATTTGAAATCGTAAAACTGAAACCACAATAGGAAATAAAAATGGGATGGAAATCGAATTCTATTTTATGGAGATTTTCACAATCCCACAAATTACCTTTGATTTGATAATCGTCCTTTTCATACCATAATATCGGAACAGCGTAAACACGATATTTTTTAAACCATATATCCCTTTCATATGCTAAAATAAGGTTTGCCGATGCAGGTATGCATATTGTCCGATCCGTCGATTCAATGTCAAGCTGGCCTGGAGTTTCTTGCTGAGTTTTTCAAAAATGTTTGGCGGCAATGGATTCAGAACGAATGAGCCATGCGGCGACAGCCCCTGTAAATGCCACGGCAGAGGCCAGAATAAACGCCGAGGAAAAACTCCCGGCATTATCG
>Ga0105096_10000077_pt1 | contig 22543 bp, 26 predicted proteins | sample PPLLak3cmMay2015_FD_87036 | JGI IMG/M metagenome (GOLD analysis project Ga0105096, IMG submission 87036) | Freshwater sediment microbial communities from Prairie Pothole Lake near Jamestown, North Dakota, USA - PPLs Lake P7 Core (1) Depth... | ecosystem: Environmental > Aquatic > Freshwater >... | reverse complement strand
GTGGTTCCCTTGTCAATGATTTGGTAGCATCTTGCTACGTGTGCTCCTTCGGGAGCGATTTGGCGGCTTGAGCCATTGCCAGAGTTTACTGGTGCTTTCATGGTTTAAAGATTAAATTGAGGTTAAAAGTGCTTGAGTTGATTGTTCGTGAAGATACTCGGTAACGAGTGCAAAGTTGTTGTGGAATTCATCCATCTTGCAAGGATCCCAAAGGCGTTTCTCAGGTGCAACGCCGTGCTCCATGCTGCGATGGTATTGGCGTGCGAGGTTAGCGGCTTGGCTATCGCATCGGGTGTAAAGCCCTTTGATGCATCCGTCATTTACAACCATGACCATTGTGCCGGTTAAGTGATTGTAGTGGAAAAATTCTGTGCCCTTCCAATTTTTGAAGGTCGTTGCTGTTGAGAGTTCTGGTGTGTGCATGTGTATAAAGGTGTAAAAGTTTAAGGAAAAAAGGGGGCGGTTAGGGCCCCCGTTAAGGTTAGGAAAGTGTATTGCAAAAAGTTATAAAGTCGTTTTCTGAAATTCTATCCATTAAAATGTCCATTGCGATACTCCAAACCATAGTTGCTGCGGTTGAATTATCTGCATTTAATTTTGTGATTTCAGTCATTAAATCAGAAGTCGATAGCTTGCTGATGCTCTGAGTTGCGATTTCTGTGAAGGCTGCTGTTGTCATGGCTGTGATTGTTTTGTTTGACAAATGTACAACCTTATTTTGATTTCACAATACCTAAACAAAGAAAACAGCAAACCACCAGCGTAAAAAATCGCAAGTGCTTAATAATCAACGCAATTATTTTGCGCGACAAATCGCAAAGCCGACAAGCCCACCGAATACCGCCCCTGCAACTTGAGTCTGATACCACTTTTTCGGCTTGTCTGCTACAATCACGTTGTGCATTCCTGTAATGCTTACATATGGATTGTCTATGCCAAGGCGAACCACCTTGTCACGCTTACGCGAAAACAAGCCCTTACGCAGCGTATCTCCAATTGCAACGGTATAACTTACCGGAATGATAATAGAATCGATTTGAAGCCTTCCTAAGCGGTTTATTGAGCCACCTATCTGAAGGAACTTCCCCTCTCGGCTGAATGACCTCGGCAGGCGCAAGTGCGGAAAGCTGTCGATGTAGACTGTCTCGCCAAGTTGCAGCTCGGTCTTAATCTTGGTCCGCGTCTGATACCTCACCACCACTTCAGGCTCTCGCAGCTGCAAGGCTCGCAGCTTCGTGCCTGACTCCGCGAGCTTGACGGCTTGCGAATATATCTTCGCGCTATCCTTCGCGATGCGCACAGTGTACTCCGAATTCAGGGAATCAAGATACATGGCATTGCTTTCCGATTCACTCAATGCACCGCATGTGCGCAATAGCAGAAGCAGAATAAACAAGCAGATTGCCAATAGGCTCAGTGTGCTGATGTTGCTCTGGTGCATTGTATTAGTTCGTTAAGTCGTTTGATGTACTCATCCTTGTTGCGCAATTCATTGAGCAAGATATCAGCCGCCACCTTCAGCGGCATAGCTTTTTCTGCAATATAAACAGCCAGCACCTTCACAAGTCTCTCATCACATTCGCAATCGGTCGCCGGTAGGTTGGTCATATTTGCCTGGTTGCTTTCTTAACTAATAACCTGATGACATCATCAAGCTTATCAACGCTATTTGCAAGCATCTTCATCACATCATTGCGCTCCTGATCCGTTGCGCTTTCGTGCTCAATCATCATCTTCACCAAGCCTCCGATTGAAGTCAATGGCTGGCGAAGTTCGTGAGATAGCATGAAGCGGAACTCTTCCAGAAGAATCTTCTGGCGTTCATGCTCATGGTTGCTTATGGAAGTAACATCGACAAGTTGAATACCGATGAAGTGCAGCATGTCAACAATGGAATAAATATTCCACATATTGTAACGCTCAGAGGCCATCTTCTGCTTTGTCTTGGCATAGGTGCGAATCGGGTCCGGTGCTTTCTTCTGCGACTTCCTGATTGCACTTAGCAACTCATCCCGATCGGAATCGTTGGCCGCAATGTCCAATATGTTGCCGGGCTTAATGTGGCTGCTGTACTCCTTGAACAAATCATTGGAGGTGACGATATTGCCATCCTTGTCGGTGATCACATAGAAGAGGTCGATGCTCGACTCAAGGATGTGCAGGCTTGCCATATCGCAAAGATAAGGCAAGGATTGAACTTTTAGGCTAATTCTTTACGTAAGTCCTGCAAAAGATTTGACCATGCAGCACCGCATGTCATAAGGTACTTTGCCGACATCCACAGAGTGAAGCTGAACACAATGCCGTTTAACAGTATATCGTAGTTCATAGGCATCTCCAAATCTTTGGTGTTTCTTACAGGCTGAGGTTTGACGGTGTAGTACGTGGGAGCCGCTAACAAAGATACATCGCATGGCTGAATTGTGTCGAATGCAGTAAGCACTTTCTCCTTTCGCGGCTGTGCCATTACAGCCTCAAAGCTTTCGCGGTTAGCTTGCGCAAAGCTTGTGTCTGCATTAGCCGCCTCCCAGCTCATAGTGTCGACATTTACCTTACTATGGCGCACGGTCTTTATTGTATCTCTACGAACTTGCTGCATCGTCTTTAGCTTTTGGTATGTATCCTGCGGCAATTAGGGTTGCTACAATTGCCGCAAGTGTTTCGGTTGAAATAACTTTAAAGATTAGTAGAAAGATTGAAACTAATATCATAAGGCTTCCGATTGTGCTACGCCAATGCTTTACGATTATGTCGATTATTCGCCTCGGTTTGGTAGCACGTTTTCGCATAGGTTAAATTACGCGAAAGCATCCCGAACGTTGGGGCAAATAAGGCTTATTTATTACAAAGTGAAAAATACAAATTCGCTTCTTCGCGCCTGCGATTGGTTAGCCCTGTAAGCACTTTGCCGCCTGCCTTGTTCCACTTCAGGAACTCATCCAATATTGAAGGGTCGGCTGCGTTTACTTTGGCTTTCTTTAGCAATGTGGATTTTATCAGCGCACCCGTGCCAACGTTGTAACTGAATGCTACCAACGCATCGAACTGGCATTGATTCAAATTCGGAAGGTGCTTATTTACCGCCGCTTCAAATGGCTCAAGTGTAGCGAGTAGCAATTGCGTTGCCTCCTTTTCACTTGCGAGCTTTTCGCCGAGCAGAATCTTCTTGCCGTTCGGGTAGCGAGTGCTGCCATATCCAATTGTCGGCACTCCAGCAGGGCAAAGATAGGAACTAAGCCGCAAGCCCTCGTACTTCTTAATCAGATTCAGACCGAGAAGCGAGGTGCTGCGCATTTAGAGAATGATGTATTGGATGTTGGCGACTACGGTTATTGCAGCATCTGGCACCGAAACCTCAACCCCTATACTAATTTGATTCGAGCCAGTATCGGCACTAACAAATGTACTAATTAATTCAGAAAAAGGGTTTGTAATTGGCGTTATAACACCAAAGGCATCGCGAGCGTTTGTGAAAGTCGAACCAACTGGTGGGCTAATATTGAAGCTGCCATTTGCGACCCCTGCGTCTAAATCAACATCAAAGTAAATACTCATCGTTACGATATTATCTACACGGCTGTAAAGCGCACGTAATACCGTAGGAGTGCAATCATTCGCTCCGCTTATTGTTGGCGTGTAGTTACCACTTTCAAACTGCGGCAAACCGTCATAGATGTTTTGCACTTCAATCTGCTTCGATTGGTTCGCAGTTGTATCCACGATGTACATGATATCCGTTGGGTCTGCCGTTCCTAACGTGGTTAAATCGGTTACTTTAACGCCTGCCATAAGGGTAGTTTTTAGTTGGGTAAATTTACAAATTATTCAGATACGTTAAAGCATCTTCCGAACTCTTAAACTTTTGTGCATTTAGTTTGTGTTCTATTACTGTGATGCAGTACACGCCCTGCTCGGTTATTACGTGAAAGGATGTTTCATCCACAGCCTCCCATTTTGGCTCGATTAGATTAAGCCACGGCAAGCCCGTTGAGGTGAACTCGATATTTGTGGATGTGATGTTTACGTTTGTCATTTTATTTCAATTTGATAGTATGAAAAAGTTGTGGAATCTCCTGCTGCACCATTCTGAATTGCAAAAATTAAATACTGATTTACAGTCCAGTTGATGTTTGAATTGGTTAATGATGCAGTACCCACCGCCGCATCAGTTGGAATTGATGCGTTGGCTTGTGCTGTTTGCGTATTGGTTGCGCTCTTTACTATTGCAGTTCTGTCAATACCGATATAGTTTGTGCCAATTGAAGAAAGACCCGTTGTAGTTAATAGAGTAGGTGCAGGGCTTACAATTGAATCGGCTGTGTTGGCATAAACTCTGAGCGTTGCAATACCAGCCCCTCCCGTCTTGCCTGCTCTTGCCTTAATCTCGATAATGTTTCCAACTGTTATCGTGTTGGCAGGAATCAGTACGCTCACAACTTTGTTATTGTTGGTATTTCCTGTTACCGCCGTTTGGTTGTTTAGGTCTTTGTAAATCAGCGGCACTGTTGGAAAGGTCGCAAGCGTTCCATCGCCTCTAACATATTGCGCTGTCGTGCCGCTTGGCGTGTTGAACTTGCCGTTGAATGTACTCCAATCGGCTGTGCTTAATGCACCTCGATTGCTTGCGCTTGCAGTTGGGAGATTGAAAGTATGCGTGCTGCTTGCCGAGCTGATGCCGAAATCAGTGCCACTTGTACCCGTTGCAAAGTTTTGCACTTGCGCGGTCAAGCCGTTTAATGCGTTTAGCCCTGTGGTGAAAGTTGTGATTACTTGGCAGAGGTTGTTGTCCTCAGTATGCAGGGTAATGTTACGCCCCGAAGTAGTTACGAAAATGCGTACTGCGAGCCTATCAGTTGCAGCCAATACAGTCGAAGGTACTGCAAGCGCACTTACATACAAATCGACTACCGTGCCGCCTGTAATCGCTTCGGGGTTTGTAGAGCCTGAAGATATGAGCGTAAAGGTCGTACCATCGTACTTGTAAAGCTCCATGTAAAAGCTCGGGTTGCCACCGCCACTCGAAGCATTGAAGTAGGTCTCGAAGTTCCAATTGCCTGAAGGGATTGCCAAAAGGTTTGGGTCGCTTGCATCGGTTATAAATTGCGCGATGTAGCCATTGCCCTGCGCGTTTGTGCGTGTGAAGTTCGTGCCACCTCCGAGAACTGGAGTGCGGCTCATTTGAAAATAAGCATTGCCCCCAATCGTGCCCTGACTTATCGAGCCGTTGAGATAATAGTTAACCGATGCGCCACCGCCACCGCCCAAAGGGAAGTTAGCTAAAGAGCCATCGCCACGCACGTACTGGCTCACTACTCCGTTGGCAGTTATGTCAATGCTTGGCGTAGTTGTTGGGTTAGGTACGTTAACGCTGAATGCAGGGTTTGTCGGGCTTGGTACTGTTGCCGCAACCGATGTTACCGTTCCCGTTCCGCCTGTTGCAGCAATTGTGAAGTTTGGATACGTTCCAGTTATATCAATGCCAGCACCTTCAGTAAGCACTACCGTTTGGTCGGGCAGCGTATTGGCAATTGTAAAGTTTGGATATGTACCAGTTATATCTATGCCAGTGCCTTCCGTCAATTGCACTTCTTGAATATCGATATTAACCGAGCCGGGCGTGCTGCTATTCGCATTCACAGCACCGCCGCGAAAGTTCATATTTACAACACCTGAAGCCACAACAGTACCTTCATCGCGTACGGTTAAACTACCACCTGGACCGCCACCAACTGCTACCAACGGGTCTGAGGGTGTACCATTTCCGACTATTGTAATGCCATCCACAGCAACCTCGGTAAGACATGGCGTGCATGGCTCGAAGTCTGGGAGTGGAATGTCTCCAGTTGCGCATGTATCATAGCAGCCGTCCTCGCTTGAGGTGCTGACATTCACATCCACATCAATTGCCACAGCGGCCCACTCATAGTTAACCGGCAAGTACCGGATCTCATTCTGGTAGCCATTGGGCACAACCTCATAAGCGATGACACCAATGGCAGTCTTGAATTGCGGATCCGTTCCGCTGATTAACCTCAGCACCCTCGATGCTACCCAGTCCTGCGCATCAGCAGAGTCGCAAGGCAAATGCGATTTGCGCACCATTGCATAGGCCGTCATGCTGAAGCGTGTCTCATATATAGACTTGCAGCCGGCCAATCTCAAAGAGTCATTCTTGGCCACTGTTATCTTTCCACGCTTGGCCCAGAACAATGTGCCCTGCTTCGCATCAAAGTCGGTCACAGGAACGGCTTGACCATTGCCAATGTAAAAGGCCCACGCTTTGTCATTGCCTTCGCCTACAAGCTCGCTGAGGCCGTATATCTTGTCGAAGATATTGCCGGCTTCAATGCGTCGGTTGAGTCTGTCAAGTATGGTAGAAAGTAGATTCATGATTTGTTCATTGCGTTTATGATTTGCTCAACTAATAGCTGTGCATGCTCTTCAAGCATTGCCTCTTGTTCTTCCTTGGTTGGCAGGAAGATGATGCCGTACTTAGCCTCAAGGCCATCGACTTTTCCAGTCTCAGATCCAGGCAAAGCAATTGCAGCTTCCAAGCCTTCTGTGATTACTTCCTCCGACAAAAATCCACCCTTCAATTTGCCAGTCAACTCAAGCGGAAGCTTTCGAGATGTTCCTTTCTTCAGCTCCGCATATCCACCTTGGAAGTATAGCGATTCAATTGGCTCGCCACGTTTGCCCACTTTGTACTTGCTTGGTGCTGATGCCAACGCTCTTGGGCTGACATAAATCGGCTTTGTGCTGTATGGCTTGGTCGGCAATTTCTCGCCTGCTGTATTGGTCCCTCCGCTTGAGCCAGTGCCAAAGATTCTCTTGAACATGATGCGCTTCAATTCGCGAACCGCCACATACAAAGGAGTGAACTTCGATGTCCATCCCTCATACAAGATGTCGAGGTTCTTTTGAATTTCAGCAGGTGTCGGCATGTTATGGAAGTGCTGTGACGTACTTCATGTTGCGCTTGCAATCCCAGCAATGCGTGTCATCAGGCAGTCGCATGTTCTGCAACATCGCTCCAAGCTCTTCGCCGTAGCGTGTAGCTGCGATGTCACGTGCGGCCATGATTCCATCCATCAACTCCGCCTTATTCTGCCCCCTATTCACAATCACCGTTGTATTCACCCTTTGATTCGGGCTCACTGTGAGTGCATAGTTGTAAATCTCAACAGCGGTGGCGTATGCAAGCGGTAAGGCCATCAGCCCACCTATTGAGCACATCCATCCTTGGCGGTCGCAGTTGATGCTATATGTCAAGCTCATGCCTGTGGTATATCTCGAGCTGCTACTGGTTAGCACATTCGTGCCATCGGTAGTGAGTTCAATCCCGATTGCATCAACGAAAGGGCAGATATGCGATTCTCTTGGACCACCTCCACAACTTGTGCAAGTTCCTCTCTTTGGCGTGAACTTCACAGTGTTCATGGTTGACTCATACACAATCGCAATGTCAAGCTTCCGCTTTGCTGAGGTGAGTGTCTTGCCGATGAACTGGTCGAGTGCACCCTCCGCATAAGTGAGCGATTGAATCAACTTGCCTGTGGTCATGTCGAAGATTAACACCGGCACGTTCACATTGGAAGATGCAATAGCCAGATTGATATCTGCAAGGTAGAAGTTCAGATATGACACCGTGTTCGGGTCAATCTTCAACCTGATGCCGCCATAGTTGCCGGCACCCAGAGCAGTCTGCACATTGGAGTAATTGGACACAACTTGTCCAACACGCTTGTTCTCAATCACAGTGTCGCTCTTCATCATCGGGCTGAGTTTAGTCAGCACATCAGACGATATCTTGCGCCATGCAAAGGCACGCTTATCTTCGAACAGCTCAACGCCATTGTTGTATTGGTCCGTGATAAGTTGCCCTAAGAATGTTTGGTTCATTCCGAGGTCATCGATATAGAGTCCAGTCGATGGCTCTGGTGATTCGCAGCCTCTCAATCCGAGTAGTGATTCAATGCACATCTCTTTAGTTTTTACAAAGATAAAAAAAAGGAGGGCACGAAGCCCTCCCTTTATTGCGTGGTTAGATTATCTAATCCGTCTTGGGTCAATAAGTCCTCATCGGCTTGCGAGAGTAAACCTACCGACCCTATTACGGGTTTGCAATCTGAACACAGTTAACATAGTTAACACCAGCGTACTTGTCGCCTGCTTCGTAAATGTCAGTTGGAAGAGTTACAATCTTTCCAGTTGTAGTCAACACAATTGACAAGTTTCCGCAGTCATCCTTCATTGTCAAATCAACTGGTACTCCAGCAGGTGTGAACACCAAGGTCTTAGAGTAGTTTGATCCAGCAACAGGAGTGATGCCAGTGTTCCAATCAGCAAGGTTGAAAGACAACCACTGGATTGCTCCGGCAGTTGTCACCAAGTTCTTTAACTGAGAACCTTGAGCAGCAGCAACGCGAGAATCGTAAGCAAAGCCGAATCCGTTCTGCTGGCTGATAGCCAACAAGTCGATGCCGAACTGGGTGCAGCAACCAGCTTGCACAGCATTAGCATAACGCTGCATCTCAGCACCACCAAATACCACAGGCGCACCTGGATAGTTAGCCATGCGAGTTGCTTGAAGGATGTCAGCAAGTGCGAACTCATTCAATGCTTGGCCGCCAGTCTGGCGAGTAGCAATTTGCAAGCAGTCACCAGTTACAGTGTAGTAACCTTCAACTTCAGTGCCCCAGTTTCCGATGTCAGCAACAGCCTGAACAGCAGCAGCAGAAGCAACCTTGCGGTCGATTACATCCATCAAACGCATAACCGACTCAAGCACATAGCGAGAATTCTCTTGGCAATGGCGAGCGATGTCAGCAGCATTGATAAGCTGTGATGCAGTGTAAGTGTCAGTTGTATCTACTGTGTAAGTTGTTGTGCTGTCACCGTAGTTGTTGGTTGAAGTACAAGTAAGGATGTCGCCACCCTCTTCTACTTCTGTTTCAGGCAAACGCTGAATCCAACGTGCTTCAACTGTTTTTAATTTTCCACCGCCTGGAGAAACTTCAGTGCGGATTAGTTTAGTGTTTTCAGGTGAAAGCAAAAACTCTAAGAAAGGCAATTGCTCACGCTGACCAACTTCGATAAAGAGTTCGCTAAGTGACATTTGCACATTAGGACACTCCGATAGAATGCGAGATATAGACATGATTGAAATGTAGTTTGGAAGATCCTTCAGTTATTAGGCCGGAAGGTTGCGCCTACTTTGTGCCGATAAAGTTGGCACTCACTACATCATCATAGAATTGCAAAGATATGGAGTCGCTGTGAATTGAGCAAAAAAAAATGACTGCCGTCGCTTGCAGTCATTTCCTTAACGTATACTTTGTACTATGAAACAGGACAAATATATTAAGGCAATTCGATTTTACCAAAAAAAGGTTTATCGCTTACTGACCTTTTACCTTCGCAGCTCCAAAGCTGCCGAGCCCACCAATTCGCCGAGCCTTTCTCAGAAGGGATGCCAGCACTACGAGCGCAGTAAGAATTCCCTGCATCCGTGCCGGGCTTAATCCGATAGCCCGAAGCACCAAAATGAATCTCATTGCCGTCATCATCTACCGCTTTGTATTTCTTTCCAGCGCGATCGGATGCCGTGACATTGTAACCCTCATACTGTGGCATACGTGGTCATTGTTAGTTTATTCTCCAAATACGCAAGCACGATCTCAAGTGCCTTGGTTAGCTGTGCTGGTTCCACCATTTCGCTGTTGAGCCCTTGCCTCCAATCGGCATGATGCTTCAATACTTTGTATGCTTGCTTGATTGTCATTTCGAAAAGAATCGAGGGTTGATGCCGCGTATCTTCTTGTCTGATTGTGACTCCAATTGCGGCACCATTGGCGCACCTGGTCTCGGCACTCTTTGCCCTGCTGATGGATTCTTTTGAATGATGCCGGCAGCAGTTGCTTCCTGAAGCAGCACATCAGAAAGGTTAAGGAATGAGCCTGCCTTCTCCTTGCTCTTCAATCGCTCGCCGCTGTTCTTGTCTTTCACGAAGATATTGCCGTCCTCTTCGAGGTCGATTGCATACTTCTCGCTGATGGTAGCCTTAAATCCTTTTATGGTGAATTCATTCACGGAAGGATCAAGCTTGATGGCTCCAAGTTCGCGCTCGAATGTATGGTTTATCTTGCTCTGCTTTTGCTCCTCTGCCATCTTCAGCTTGAACTGGTCGAACTGATTGATTGCATCTTGCCTTGCTGAGTCAATATCGGTAACCTTCTTTTCGAGTGTCTTGTATTTCTTCTCCCACTCTTTTACAAGTTCCTCTGAGCCGGACTTGTCAGCACGTTGCTGCCATTCATCTTGCTGCTTTTCATAAGCCTCGCGAGCTCGATCTGAGGCCATGCGTAGAACATCTTGCGCCTTCTTGTCTTTGAAATCTTCCTCAGTGAGGGTAACTCCGAAAGGTTCGAAAGCACGCTTGGCAACATGTGCAATTGTGCCGTTAATCTTTCCGAGCTTTTCGTTTAGCTCCTTTGAGTTGACCCAGTTCTCCTGGAACTTCTCCTTTGCTTCCTCCAGGTTTTCGGCTTCGTTTAGGTTTAGGAAGTTCACTATCTCCAGTGCTTCCTCCGGTTTGATCGGCATATATTTCAGGGGTGTTAATTGGTTGCAATGTCAATTCCCTTGCTCCTTTCTTTTTAAGAAGGTGCTCGGCCACCATATCAGAGGCTTCAATGATACGGCCACTACTTAGAATAAGGTGTCTCATGATTCAAAGGTAAGAAAGTTTTCAATGCCTGAAATACTTTAACTTTGAGTTTTATTTATACACATGATAGGCGTAGCAATAACAACCCACAATCGCAGAGATACCGCGCTTGATACAGTTGCCAAGTGGAAAGCATTGCTTCCTAATGGAGCCATAATTATAGTTGTAGATGATGCAAGCACTGACCCATACCCAAATGCGGACCATCGATTCGATGTCAATGTTGGAATTGCCAAAGCAAAAAACAAATGTATCGAGCTGCTGATTGACAAAGGCTGCGATCAACTATTCTTGGCAGATGATGATTGCTATCCTACTTCGCCGGATTGGTGTAAAGCCTATGTCGAAAGTCATCAGCCATTGCTGTCATACACGTTTTCGGTTGTGGCAAAAAGAATTCAAAATGGTAACCGGTTATTAAAAACATACGGTGCGCATAAATGGTATTCCAATCCTTGCGGCTGCATGGTGTATATCAATAAAAGTGTAGTGGATAAAATAGGAGGTTACGATGACCAGTATGCGCTTTATGGTGATGAGCATTTGGATTACGCTATTCGAGCCAAGAATGCTGGATTAATTCCGCATGCTTTCATGGATGTATCAGAGCCTTTGTTTTATTGCTTGGATCAGGCTGGTGTTTCTCGGACCTCAAGATTAGATGTGGCAGCGCAAAGTTATCTTAGCCATAGAAGACTATCTCAGCAGAAAGATAGCAAAGCTTTCATTCCTTATAAAGAATCTGACATCGAATTGCAAAAGCCTTATGTGCTATCGAGTTATTTTAATTACTCGATTGATCCACAGAGAAAAACTTTATTGCCCAATGCAGTGGATCCGCTTTTGCCACTTATGAATAGCTGCAAAGATTTAGGCATTCGATTGGTAATATTGACCAATTGCGATTTTGAAAATCAAGGCACGACCGAATTTGTAAAGATAGAAAATCCGGACCATAAATTCAGCCCGAATGACTTTCGCTGGTTGATGCAGTTGGACTACATCCAAAAGAATAGATCAAGCCATGTATGGTGCGTGGATGCTACCGATGTTGAGGTCCTTAGAAATCCTTTTGATGTTGATGAGAATTTGCTATATGTAGGCTATGAGAAAGGCCAGACACTTTCCAGCCCTTGGCTAAAGTTAAACCAATGGCGGCATTGCAAAAGCCATAAATACACGACCTTGTATAAACATGCAAGAAGCTTGGCTCTGTTGAATTGTGGTGTTGTTGGTGGTGCTTATGCTATTGCGCTAAGATTCTTTCAGCTCATGGCAAATGAAACATATTTCAATGTGCAAAAAGCATCAATACCGATGGACATGGCAAGCTTTAACTATGTGGTTTATTCTCACTTCGCTAATGACTTTACAACTGGTCCTGAAGTGGTGACGGAATTCAAAGCGAATGAACGCAATACCGTGTCAATATTTAAGCACAAGTAGGCTTAGATAAACCCCTCGGCTCTTGCTCTTGCTTTTACCGTCTCAGGCACTTTGCGATCGGGCACTGGCACCAGATAGTGTCGGCAATTCCACCCACCCACTAAAGTGAAGATTGACTTGCTATCTGTGCCATCTATGCGCCCAGCCCAAGTGCCGTCACGTATGTCTCTTATGCCACCACTATTCTTGCCGTCTCCCCATGCTTCAATCTCCTTGCGGTGGAATATCTCCCCTTCACGATGCTCGCAGAACGGCCGTGTTGTAGGTATCTCGCCGCCAAGATATTCAAACCACTCAATGCCAAGTTCATCATTAACAGCCGCTGAATAGCTTCTATCTGCAACAGCCTGAGCAGTTGTTGCTGTGGTCTTGATGTTGGCGAGCAGCCTGCCATCATTCGCCTCTGTGCCGGTGACTATTCCCTCTAATGCTGCAACGGTCTCGCGTAGTGGTGACCTTGCTGCGATGTTGGTTGTCAGCTGCTCAAGGAATGGCTGCGTGAATCTTGCATCCAGCCCAGCACCAAAAAAGGTGTTAATTGCATTCTGCTTGCTAATTTGTAGCAATTGCTTTTGCACTTCAGTAGGCTCGAATGCACTCTCGAATGTACGTGCAATCTCATTTGTCAACTGCACGCCTTCATCAATCGAACCAAGGAAGGCACGAACTGCTTCGCGGTATTCACCGCCTGCCAGCACCTTCTTGAGTTCATCGCTGATAAGTGCAATGCGCCTTATGTTACCTTCAGTCTGCTCGATGTTTCCGGCAGCTGTGACATCCATGTCTTCCAAGATAGGGCGAATCTTGCGCCATATCTCAGCTTGAGTCTTCTGAGCAGCCGTTGCCAGCTTCTCAGGCACTGACTCGAACAGCGCAATCTTATCGCGAACTAAGGAATCAAATGATGCCATTCAGTAGCTCCTGTTGCGCCTGTTGGATTGGATCCAGTTGCGTGCCTATCTTATCCGATGCCAAGCGATTCAATGCTGCAATCTGTTCGCTCATTGGTAAGTCAATGAAACGAGGTGCATCTTCAGTCGGGATGTAGTTCCGAATGAGCTCCATGATCAGCTGAGGTGCGCTGTGGTGAATCACATCTTGGTACTTTTCAACCGTGCCATTTGCAACACGCAACGCGATGTCTGCACTGCTCATAAGCAGCAACTCATCCGCATTGATGATCAGGTCGTAAATCGCTGAGGTCTCCTCATCGGTGTAGTGAATTGCTCGGATGTAGTTGTAGACATTACTGAATGTAATCGATGGAGGCACACCAGCCTTCACGCCTTCGCTGATAACAGCAAGGTAGTCGCTCGGAGTGCTGATGTCGAATGATGTTGGATACACCAAGTTGATACCGCCAAAGAATTCGCCGTATCGCATTTGCCCCATTGTCACCAAGCAGAATTCGTATAGGTTGAACAGCTGGTCTGAGATAGGCTTGATGAAGGCATACAGCGCACGCAGCTTATTCAATGAGCCCGTTGCAGTCGATGCTTCGCCAATGGTTCCGCTTTCGTCACTCGATGGCAAGTGCAATATCCTTCTTGCCTTGGCCATCTGCTGCTCAATCTCTGTACGCAGGAAGTTCAATGTGTCCATTGGAGGGCTCACGAACTTTAGGTACTCACCAGATAAAGCACTGTCGCCTTCGCTCAATGCAGTCTTTGGCTTGATTAATAGCATGCCAGTAGGCGAAAATCTTGACTTCACTCCGGACCCGTTACATGAACCGCAAGTCCTGTAACCGCCATTGATTGGATCAAAGATTTGGCCGTCCTGGCATTTGTTTCCTTCGCGGTCAATGAACTCGCAAATCTCTCCAAGTGCAACCATGAAAGGGAAGGCACTTGTGGCTTTGCTGATTTGCAAGTATGACTCATCGAGAATCACTTGGTCCAACAAGGGCACAGCCGTGATGAATGGTGACTGGAATGCAATCTCTCCATTGATGAGCTGTGGAGTGCCCTGAAGCTTTTGCGCAGGCACATATCCAAGGTTGTGCTGATAATACAGCACAGGCTCTGAGAATGTCATGTCGGACTTCTTGCCGTACTGATATACCTTCCAAATTGCATCGGTGTCATATATCTCAAGCACAAGGCCTGAATGCTCCATCTTGCTGCCTGCCTTCACTTCACTCTTGTCATCGGATATCACCATGAAATACTCTCCGAACTTCTGCCCCACGATGCTCTTGCAGGAATAGTATTCCGGCATCGGCTTGATAAGATCGTTGCTTATCACCTCTTCTCCCTCTTCATTCTCGATGGTCTCAACCTCTTCCGGTGAGATAGCAATGATGCCATTGGGGTCAATCAGCTTCAATGTTGGAAGCATGGTCTTGACGAATGACTCCAGTGATCCGAACTTTTCAATCTCGTTATTCACATAACGCTGAAACGTATCATCCCCGAAGATTGGCTCAAGTTCTGGCGTGTATCGGATGGACCAATTCTGATCTGCAAAGGCACGGCTTATCGTAGCCTTGAAGTCCTCAAACACGCTGAGTGTTGTGGGCTTGTAGTTGGCTCTGATGTACTCAGCCTGCAAATCGGTTTGATTAGGTGCACGCACACTCAGCAAGTGAGCTGGGTAAATGTCAGGCCGGGTATGCGGCAAGATGCTGTCATACATCTTAGCGGCATAGTTATACCCCGGCCAATACTCAGGATATTGAGTTACACCAGTGCGCTCCTTAGTGACTGGGTTTATGGGTGAGCTCTTCGAAGCGGTCTCCCATCCCTTGTACTGGTATGCGAACCTCCGAACAATCTTGTCAATGTCCTCAGTAGAAAGTGCCATTATGCAACTGCTTTAGTTGTTGGTTGGTTTATGATGTGCGAGCCGCAGCTCTTAGATCGGCAGAAAGTTGGTTTCATAATAGCTTGATTAGTTTGTCGTGTTGACTTTGCAAAAATACTTTATTATCCATTTGCCCGCGCCAAAGGGCGTTAGCCTGAATCCTTACATCTGCGATACTCTGCGCAATATTAGCAGGGTGTGCGATTTTAAATTGTTCGATTTGGTTAGCTAAACAATGCACTGCTAATTGAACATCAACGTAATTAATACGCTCGAATTGAACCTCTTTTAAATTTAAAATTGATTCATCCCAAACCGACAAACCCACGCCAAGCATTAAACATTTAACATCTGTTTCAAACGTTTTCCACGATTCGAGATTAGCCCAAGATTTAAAATAATCTTTGTCATTTAAAAACCGATAACCCCAAAAAGAACAAAACGCGTTAGGGTTGCGTTCTAAGCCCTTTAGCGCGGTTTCAATGTATTGGTTCGATGCTATAAAGTCATCGTCAATAATTAAGTTAACCCCGTCGCCTACGTGCTTTAATCGCTCCGCTGAACCTTTGTTACTATCGTTGTAAACACATTTTAATTCAATCGAGCTTTTAAATTCGTGGCGAAAGCCCTGCAATATAATCGTAATTAAGTCGGGCTTAATCGATTGTTTATTTAACGAATCAATTAACCGCTGTGCTACGCTTATTCGGTTGCGCTGAACTGCTATGTTTACTTTGATATTCACCTTTTCAATATCGTTATGCCACGCCCTTCTGGAGTGTTAACCGTGACTGTGTTATACTTATAATACCATGCGTGCTCTACTACTTTTCGAGGCCCTTCCAAATGGATTGTGTCATGCAACACTATCACACCGCCTTGGCTTATCAAAGTCTCAGCAATCTTGAATTCTTCCAATACATGCTCAAAGCTGTGGTCTCCATCAATAAAGATAAGGTCAAAATGTTCATGCGGTAAATGCTTTAATTCATCGAGTGAATTGCCAAGGATAAATTCAATTGACTTGCCACGTTCTTGCATTGCTTGCTTAGTCTTGTCAGTGCGATAGTCATTGATATCAATTCCAATATACTGCCCACCTTGTGGAATGCCATTGATAAGATGCTGTGCTGTCTCGCCTTCAAAGACTCCAATCTCAAGTACGGTCTTGTACTTGCTCATCTTGATTAGCGATGCCATAAACGCTCCGCATTCATCTTCAGAATTCCATTCATGGCGAACAACTTCTTTATCGCTTTGGGTCTGCATGCTTGTGATCTGTTATTCTGTGAATAAAATATTTATGAGTGATGCCGTCCTCTTGCATCCATGCTTTGAGTTTTCGGTCTAGCCAGTCAATGTAAAAGCTGGGAGTGAATCCTTTGCCGCCAAAGTAGCTCATTAAATAAAACTTGCTTTCAATTTCTGAATAGCTGTATTGCCTCTGCATCTGAAAGCATATGGCATCAATATCTTCCGGCTTGTACTTAGCCTTGCCGAATGCCACATTCATATAAAGCTCATCAGGCTGGCCACCTCCCCACTTCATGCGAAGCTTTCCAAGAGGCATCGGGTTGTTGAGGTATTCATTCGAGGCAATGGCGTATATCTTTTCGCTCGTTTCACATTTCTTGATGAACTGAATCGAGCTGTTAATTGCGTAAATCGTGTCGGACGTATTAAGTCCAAAGTGCTCCCATACATGATCAGCCCACGCCCATTGCATGTCCCTGAAGTCTCTGCCTTTGTCGATGTTATGCTCACCCATGACATGAGTAATGTATGGCGCATCTGATGCCATGCAGATATCAATCAAAGGCTGCAAGTCTTTCAGGCATACAGCATCTACATCAAGGTATAGGTTGTTCTGGTATGGCAAGTAATCGTAAAGCAAAACTTTCGCCTTGCCTGGATCTAATTTTTTATTCGTGTAGATGTGCTGCTCTGGAAGTTCAACATGTATATCAATCACATGCAGTAAATCATAGCAGTAATACAAAGCACGATCTTTTGCATCGCTTATCAATGCAATCTGCAAATCCTTATTGAATCGCTTAATAGAATAGGCCAACAGATAAGCCGCTTGATAATACTGAGGCTTACCAAAAGCAACAAGCACCACCCCTGTTGAGGCGTGCTTGTCACTCTGATTTGTTGGTTGAATATCCATTATCCAAAGATGCCAGCAGGGGCCTCGTATTGTGTTGGGATGTTCTTATCGCGCCATGAGAATGTTACTTCGTAACGCTGCAATTCATTGTTCTGCTCAGGCAAGATGAAGTTCGCTGAGGTAGTCAATCCTTGTGGTGGATCGATGTATATCACCTTTCCGCTGTCGCACATGTACGCAAGTATCCATGCGATGCGGCGGTTGTTTACATCATTCCAGAAAGTATTGTTTTCATCAGTTACGTTTGCATCAAACAGGGTTGCAGTACGGTCTTCATTAATACGAATAGGAGTACCGCAGCCGATTGGGCTGTCAACAGTTACCGGAGAACCAGCAGGAAGAGCGAAGCGGATATCCTCGATGAGCTTTGCAGTGCCATTCAAAAGCAATGCTTCAAGTGCTGCCTCATCTTCAGGATTCACAAGTTCTGTTCCACAGGCTCCCACGATAATCGCAGAAACACCACCGAGCTTGTATTCGTTGCAGTTTACTAAGTTGTGATCAAGTAGCGAAGAGTCGCAGTAGCTTACACAAGCCATAGTATAGAGATTTAATTTGTTGGTGTGATGCCAGTTGAATAGGATGGCTCACTAAGTCCTACGTCTCTATGATGATCTGTGCAAATATACGAATTTATTCTTGATACAAATTGATGTTGTCTTGTGTTAGCAAGCGATCGCCATCCTGAGCCAATATAAACGGCTCAGTATCCAAATCCAATATCGAAGGTAGGCAGTTCGCATCGGCTGCCGTACAGACAGTCTTACGCACCCTGTCGTTCTTCTTATACAAGTCGATGGTGATGGAGCCAAGTTCATTGGCATCGTTGTACTCGATGTCTGGGAAGTCAGCCTCAGCTGGCGAATACAAATCGCCGTTCACATACAAGTTGTCGAAGTACGTGATAATCGAAAGGAAGTCGAATACGTATTCAGGCAATTGGCCAAAGAAGAAGGACACACGCTTGCGAATATCCGCATAGGATGTCACAGCCTTGCCGCTTGCATATCTGAACAAGTCCACATCCGAGTTGTACTGAGCTCTGAATCTGCGGCCCTCCAAACGGATGCCAGGCAAGAACGATGTGCCATTAAACGCGAGGCCGAATTGATTCTCCGCATTACAGCCTTCAAGCTTGAAGAACTTGCAATCGTCCGAGAAATCCCCTACGCTGATTAGGTCGCTGTACTGGTCATAGGTTGCCCAGTTCTTATCGGCTTGCACGGTTATCTTGGTAACGATTATCTCATTTCGAGAACCGCTTATGGATGTTCCAAGTAAGCTAACCGCGCCGTTTGTTGTTGGCGTTATAAGAAAGCTATACGTGCCTGCCGTTGTTATTGTAGGGCCGTATATGATGCCGTCAACTTGCAGCTCAAGTGTGCAGTTGTCAATGGTATCTACAACGATTGTGATGTAGTAATCCTTATCCTCGCACAACTCCGTAACACTTACCAGCTCAGTTGAGTTCGTGCCTGATAATTCAATCGCTGCCTCGCCATTACCTACCGTCCAATTTGTTGACCCAACAATTGGATTCGAAGTCCAGCCGCTTGCTAAGGACGGGCCATTGAAGAACGGGTTGTAAATGAAATACTGACCGCAAGTATTTTCGCAATAGTCCGCAATCGCTAACCGATAGCAGCCCGGCTCGATATCGTAATCGGCCATGTTGATTGCAGCCGTTAGATAGTTATCCCTTAAAGTTAGAACGTGGTCAAACCTTTGAACTATCGCAAGGGTTTGCGCATCTACCAATCCTGTAAATAGCCAGCCGCTTGCTAACGTTTCAATTTGGTCAACCGTGAATGTGCCATCGAATTCATCTCCAGACAATCCTGCGAAAAAGAACGCAATTTCGTTATTGGTCTGGTCATAATTGTCGATTATAAACGTGTGCGTACCCGGTGCGGATAAATTCACAGTTGTGCCTACCAGCGTTCCAACAGATAATGTTCCGCTGTTATATGTGTCTATTGTTACCGTTATTCTCCAATTGCGAACGATGTCATAAAGTATTCGGCCTTCAACATATCCACCAAGATTGCCCGTTCCCGTTATCGTGCTTCCCGATTGTGTCCAATCACCGAATAATATTTGGTCTCCTCTTTTGGATACGCCGCAAACGCCTACTTCAAGTTGGTAGAATAATTGGTCGTTGAAATCTACCAACTGCGAATACTCCGAGCCACAGCCCTCGCAGCCTTCAGGCAAAATAGAATTGAAGATTATCGGTTGGTTAGGTATCGAGGTATAACTCATGGCAGTAGCTTGTTGGATCTTAGTTCGAATTGCGCGCCTTTGCGCATGACTGATTCAATGTTGATTGCTTTGATGTAGGTCGGAGAAACCGCAAGAACATCATCTTTCCGACCCAATAGAATTGGCTTCGATGGTTCGCTTGTAATGGCGTTTATCTCTGCCATCGTCAGAGGACGTTTGAACTTGTATAGATAGGTCTGCACATCGTTGATGTCGACTGGCTGAAGTTCTGAAGGTAGCAATGGGATTCCGTTTCCGCTGAATGTAGTTCTAAAGGTTGTGCCGCTTGGAATATCGGTCCATTGAGATAGTATGCACTGTTGTGCCGGTGGGCCTGCTGCTGTTAATTGACCGGCAGCATCAGCTTTAATCTTATCGCCAGCATTGCAAACGAATTGCGCTGTCACCAAAGTCTGCACAAAGCTTGCAGTTGTCGATGTCACAACAGCTCCTTCATAGAATGCGATGTCAACATCGTTAGTAGTCTGGTGTCTAATGATTGCCTTGCTCAACTTATTTCCAGTTGTGAATACAGAATCGAACTGCACCACAAGCACGAACGTGTAAAGCCCCGTAAATGGCACCACATACTCAGTGCCGTTGAAGTTGTTGCCTACATCACTTATCTCATTCGGGAATGAAAGATAATTTCCTGTCGATTCGTTGTATGAAATCCATACTCCGTCATCAATATCCCAGCATTGAGTGTCAACCGTTGCCCTTGCATTAAACTGAGTCAATATAGGATCGAAGCCGGATAAAAATGATTGCAACGAATTCGGATATCCACTGATCCAATTTGCCGAAACAGATTCGTTTCTAAATAAATCATTATAAACAAAACCGCCAATTGAATACGGATCTCCCTCAGAAGCTTGCAGGATTGATGAGGTTACAACATCGGATTGAATCACAAAGCCGTTGTTGTCATAGTTCTGATTGTTGAATCTTACAACGTCCTCAATCACATTTGTATCGAATACTATCTCATCAGTTTTAAGTCTTAAAACATTCGATGAGTTGCATTCTCCAATGAATCCGAATGTCTCATCTCTGAATCCCCTGAATGGAGTCTGCACGAATGAGCAGGCTGTCTCGCCTCCATCGCACTCAAAGTCCTCAAGCATTGGACTGCTGCCAAAATTCACAGCTGCATAAAGTCTTGAGACATCGAACTTCATCTCGATGTCTGGCTGATCATACAAATTGCTCGATGGAGTGCTTTGCTGGAAATAGGCAATTGGCTCTATGCGCAATAATGGCCTGCCATTAGATTGCCTTTCGAATCCAATTCCAAGATTCAGTTTAAATCGTAAAGCGTTGTAAAGGGTCTCAAAGGTTGCAACAATCTCCTGGCCTATTAATCCGCGCATCACATTGCCCTGAGTGTAAACAAATACGTTAGGCTGTGCTGATGTAAATGGAATAAAAAAGAAATCAGAATGGAAATCAATCAAGCCATCACTCATGCAATTCACCAAATGAGTGAATGTATCATAAACAGTAAAGCATATTGAAGGAGGATTAATTGTTGCACCATTGGCAGGATTGAACAATCGCAAAGTCTTTCTTGTGGGCGGAATGATTGTCGTTCCATTCTTTGACAATGTCAAATCCATTGAGAACGGAATCGCTTTGTTGTTATTGATCTTGGTGCTGAAGCTTTCATCATAAAGCTTGGTCTTCACCTGGCACCGGTCAAGCAGGAAGGCGCATTCGGTTGCAATGATGTACCCATCCACCAATCGCTCCCACGTTCCTGATGGGCAAAGATATTGCACCGAGCATTGCACCAATTCGCAGTAGCCAGTTGTTTCAAGCTTGCTGTAAAGATACGTGAACACATCGCCTCCGAAGATTAGCTCGGCATCGTAGGAAACTATGCGAGCTCCAATGCTATCATCTTCATTTATCGTGATGCCAAAGTCCTCCGGATTCAATGGCTGGCCCCTATCCAAGCCGTCAATCAAAAACTTTAATTCTGCTGCCATGAGTATCGCGAATCGCTGCCGTTAAAATTAATCACTGTGTTCTTGTTTCGCATATCCTTCCGCAATCCTTTCAACTCACGCTCCATGCTCTTGCTATTCAGCGATGCATTAACAGTAATGCCATCACGCTTGCTGTTCATAGCATAGCCAGCGATGGCAGGGCGCACATACTTCTCATCGATGAACTTCTTGAATGCAGCACTTGATGTGTTCATTGCATCCAATGCTTGGCGATGGCGTGCCACTGAGCTCTTGTTCACCACATACTCGCCTTTCTCCGCCTCAATCAATGTGCCTCCAGCCTCATGGCTTCTACCGCCTACCGGTCCACCCTTCTTGAACTTAGGCACTGGCTGTGCAGATATGATGGCAATCTGTGCAAGACCGGCAGCGGCAGTAATGGCAGCAAGCACAGGATTGGCAATGTTCTTTGTCACCTCAGCAGCAGTGTTAATCACAGCAGTAAATATTGCGAGAGTCTTTTCACTCTGCGCCTGCTTTGTCTTTTCGGCTGCAATCCTCTGCTGAGTCCTTAAGTTCAAAGCATCGCGCTGGCGTTGCTTCTCCGCTTCAGTTTGTGATGACTTATCAATGGCCTCAAGTTCTTTTTGACTTGCCGCATCAATCTGCTCAATCCTTTGCTGAGATTGAATCTGTTGAATCTGCAAAATATTTCCGAATAGTTCAATTGTCTCATTTGCTATCTGAAGCGCATTGTCGATTGCTTCATCACGTGACTTCTTTCGCTCATCACGAATTGCCTTCTGAGTCTCGGCTTCTATAAGTTTAATTTGATTGTCTGCTTTTGCCTTTTCATCAACAGTCAAACGTATTGCATCAATTTGCTTTTTTGATTCTAATTCAATAAGCTGGATGCGGCGGTCTGATGTACTACCCTCTTCAGCTTCTAACCTTCTAAGCCTGTTTATCTGGCCATCAATCAAATCTTCATTAATCGATTCAAAGCTTTTTGCTATTTCTTCATCACGCTTCTTTTTGTCCTCAGCAAGCTTCTGAAGTTCTTTCTGATATTCTTGCTCAATGGATAATCTTAGATTTTTACTAAACTCAGCATTCTGCTCATCAAGCTTGTTTATTGATTCACGCGAAGCCTTTGCAACTTCAAGCTCTGTCTCCGCT